>Ga0209902_100086_pt1 | contig 178666 bp, 145 predicted proteins | sample FECB27metaG_FD_188304 | JGI IMG/M metagenome (GOLD analysis project Ga0209902, IMG submission 188304) | Cyanobacterial communities from the Joint Genome Institute, California, USA - FECB-27 (SPAdes) (version 2) | ecosystem: Environmental > Aquatic > Thermal springs > Hot (42-90C) > Microbial...
TTGCAGATGGGATAGGGAGCTGCGTAGTTCAGCCAAGGCGGGTCACACCCAATAAAGTGAAGGCGAAGGGGAAATCTGAAATGGTTTCCAAGGCTATGTAATATTTGCCTATACTTTCACCAACTATATATACGCCTTATTGGATGACGAGTGGCTTGCCCAACAGAGTGTCACCGCTGACGGGTAGAACTTGCGTCATCTTTATTAATTCGGTTGACTAAGTATTAAACAACAAGATTCCCGACTTCTTAAAGAAGTCGGGAATCTCAGTATGCGCGATTTTCACAAATTAAATAGGATTGCTATAAATACTGGAAAATCACAAAAATTACATCTTTTGCTACTACATAATGATTTCTGACAGGTTAAACAAATTGCACTTTTTTCAAACATAGATTGCTACTATATGAGTTGCCTATATACAGTAAGCAGACTTAGCAATTTTAGTTTTGGATTACGGATACTCATTTGGATATTTATAAACACACACTTCGTCCCCTTTTGTTCACTTTGCTTAAAGCAGATCCAGAGTGGTTGCACGCTTCAACGATGCGTAGTTTAAGCTGGTTGGGAAAAACTGACCACCAAGCACGTGCAAGCTGGATCAACGAACGTCTGGAGCAGTCATTTTGCCTGTCTGATCCACGTCTAGAACAAAATCTGTTCGGGCTACACTTCCCCAACCCCTTAGGTTTGGCGGCTGGGTTTGATAAGGATGGCGTTGCTGTTCCTATGTGGTCAAAACTTGGCTTTGGCTTTGCAGAAGTGGGAACTGTCACTTTTCATGCACAACCAGGAAATCCCCGTCCTCGCTTGTTTCGCTTACCATTGGACAATGCTGCTCTCAACCGTATGGGCTTTAATAATCAAGGTGCAGCAGCAATGGCAGTGCGATTGGCAGAAGTTAGGAAATTAAACTTGTCTATACCGATAGGTGTCAACCTGGGAAAATCTAAGATAACTCCTCTAGAAGAAGCCGCCAAGGATTATCTCAATAGTTTTCGCTTACTCAAGGATTACGGAGATTATTTTGTAGTCAATGTCTCTTCACCTAATACGCCAGGGTTGCGATCGCTCCAAGATGCCGCTATGCTCAGTTCTATCTTGGAAGTTTTGCAACAGGAAAATACTACACAAAAGCCTATTTTTGTCAAGATAGCTCCAGACTTAGAATGGGAGGCGATCGCCGATATTATTTCCTTGGCAAAAACCTATCAATTAGCCGGAATTATTGCTACCAACACCACTATCCGTAGAGATGCACTAACAACACAAGTGATTGCCCAAACTGGCAAATCACCTCAACAAGAAGCTGGTGGTATCAGCGGTGCTCCAGTCAGGGAACGTTCCACCGAAGTGATTCGTTTTATTTGGCAGCAAACAGCAGGTGAATTACCGATTATCGGCGTTGGCGGAATTTTTACTCCTGAAGATGCCTGGGAGAAAATCACTGCTGGTGCTTGCCTCATTCAAGTATATACAGGCTGGATTTACGAAGGTCCAGCCATGAACCGCCACATTCTTAAAGGTTTGCTATCTAAGCTAGAACAAACGGGATTAAATTCCATCTCAGAAGCTGTAGGTTTACAGGGAAAAATGGAAAAGTAAAAAGAAATTTCTTTCTTTGAACTTTTGCCTTTTTCCTTTTAACTTTTACTTTCTTCAACCGGGAAAAACTCTTTAGTTTTCCTTGAGTATTTCCAAGCAACGCCATCCGGATCCTTACTGCGACTCCATTCTGGAAAATCTGGATCATCTCGCCGCTTATAAACAGTGCTGGAATAAACATTGAGGCGCTTGGCAAGTTCTGATTGAATCAGAGAGCCAAAAACCAATTGTTTTTCCAGCGGTTTTTTTGCTTCCTCAGGGGTAGGCTGCGGTGGTAATTCAGGTTCTGGTTCTTCCAGATGTGTCTGGGGTGGCGGTGGTGCTAGAAATGGTAGGGCGTGCTGGGCAACTGGTTGAGGAGCAAGTTCTTTCGGTGGTTCGCTACTGTCAAGTATGCTGCCTAAAGTACTCGCTGTTATAAAGTAATAGATTTTGCTTCCATCTTCCGAGTTACTGGTGCTAGCACCAAATTCTGCTGCTTTCGTATCTAGATAGCGTTTTGCCGCTTCGCCAGGAAAATTTCCCTTGATTGCCAAGTCCATTGGCGTAATCCTGCCTTGGTTTTCCCGAATCAGTTGATGGAAAGTCGGGTTCACTTTTTGGCACCACTGTTGCCATTTATAAAGTTGCCAGACATTGAAAGTCAGGACGAGCAGGATGATACCCAACCAAATCCGCCAGGTAGCAACAAGGAAAATAATCAAGAACGAGATAGGCAAAAGTAGAACTAGAAAACCCTTGCCGTAGGTTTCTATTGTTTTTTCACTCATGCCGATTACTGCCAAGTGATTGTGTTTGGAAATAATAATATATCTTGGCAAAAATTGGGGACATTATTTGTAATACTTTGTCTATTTGCCAAAAATTTTTCCTGGCAAAAGCCAACACAAGGTGTAAGCTCCTCCAAGCAAAGCACTTTGTGTGATGTGTGGGGAGATAGGGGTTAGGGGAAAATTTTTCACCCCAGCCCCTTGACACTTTATAATACACATATTACATTAAGACTACAAGCGGATGTTCACAAAGGAGTTAATTTCTACAAGTAGCGGATAGCTCAATTGGTAGAGCGCCCAACTTGCCTGTTAAGGGCCGATTTATTGAGGGTTATCGTAGATAAAAACAACACCCTTGATTCAAATTCCAAAAGATGCAGGTTCAAATCCTGCTCCGCCGCTACACCAAAATAAATTAAAAACATTTCTTCTAATTTTGAATGAGCGAATTTTCCATGTAGCGGGTAGCTCAGTGGGTAGAGCACCAAAAACATCCTTATTCACCTCTTGCCTGAAAAGGACGAAGAATGAGGGTTATCGTCTTCGGAACGGGAGGTCGCGGGTTCAAATCCCGCCCCGCTACACCAAAACAAATTCAAAACATTTCTTCTAAGGAACTTCCAATTAAAAAATCTCCAATTTGTAGTGATGCACCGAAAAATGGTGGGTTACGGCGCACTTTAGTCATAATGTAAAACCTCAGCTGTCGTGCGCCGTCAGCCCCCCTACATAATGGATAATTTATCTTTTGGTACTCCCTAATTTTGAACTTTGAATTTTGAATGAGCGAATTTTCCATGTGGCGGGTAGCTCAGTTGGTAGAGCGCCAAAATTATCCTTATTCACCCCTTGCCTGAAAAGGACGAAGAATGAGGGTTATCGTCTTCGGAACGGGAGGTCGCAGGTTCGATTCCTGCTCCGCCACCTTCCATTTTTGTCCGCAAGGGCTGGGAGATAAAGCCATGAATTATAAATTCTTCACTCAGAAAAAGACAGCGACACCACAGACTCAGCCTATCCCTGGACGAGAAGCCCAGATGATCCAAGGGCGTTCCGGCGGGTTTATGTTCGATGCTGGTCTTTGGAAGATGCTGCGGCGCTGTTTGCTAATTGGTACGGCAAAAAGTACTTATTATGCTGGCAAACATGAATTGACAGAGGATTTTGTTGCCGTGGTGACACAGGCGATCGCCTCTAATCCTGGGCGAGTGGCAGAAGAAATCCTCTACGCCAGTGATGGACGCGCCATTAACAATAGTGCGCCTATCCTTGCGTTGGTGCTGCTGTCGATGGGTGAAGCACCAGAAGCTAAAAAGGCATTTGGTGAAATCTTCCCGCAAGTTGTCCGTACGGGGAGTCATTTTTACGAATGGCTGAACTACACCAAGTCTTTGCGGGGATTTGGTAAAGTTGTGCGCGAAGCTGGAAAGAATTGGTTTTTACGGGAAGATGTCAAAGGTTTGGCTTACCAGTTGCTGAAGTACCAGCAACGCTATAACTTCTCCCACCGAGACGCTTTGCGGTTGTTCCACGCCAAACCACCTACAGAAGACCACCAACAACTGTTTGAGTGGGTAGTCAAAGGTTGGGAAATCTTGCCAACGGATATTCCCTCTGCAGCGTTGGCACAGATTTGGTGGTATGAGTGGCTCAAGCGCAACCCAGATCAGACTCATCAAGCGATTGTTCAAGGACACCTAACCCACGAAATGGCTGCACCTGTGGGCAAGATGGATAAATCTGCTTGGCAGTTGCTGTTCAACGAAATGCCAATTGGTGCATTGCTGCGTAACTTGGGTTCACTTACTGAAATAGGTGTTTTAGCATCCAATGAACACGCCAACTTGCAGCGAGTTGAAGCGGTTCTTAACAACAAAGAACATTTGAGGCGCGGTCGCATCCACCCAATTGATGTTTTAAAAGCACTCAAAACATATCAATCAGGTGGCTCATTGGGACGCAGCAAGAAGACTTGGAACCGAGTTCGCAAAATTGTGGACATTTTAGAAAAGGCAGTTGAACTGTCTTTCGATGTCGTGCAACCCACAGGCAAAGTGTTCATGCACGCTGTTGACGTGTCTGGTTCTATGGATTCTCCAATTGCGGATATGGGACTGACTTGTTGTGAAGTTGCTGCAACAATGGCACTGGTCACAGCAAAAGCAGAGAAAAACTATATGATTCGCGGTTTTTCTACTCAATTTTGCGACTTGGGTATCACCGCCAAAGATAGTTTTAGCTCAGCGGTTCGCAAAGCAAGCAAGCAAAACTTCGGTGGAACAGATGCATCTGTTGCCTATGACTGGATGATTAGAAACAACTTTAAGGCAGATGTCATCTGTCTTTGGACTGACTCGGAAAGCTGGGCTGGGTATAAGCATCCAAGTCAAGCGCTGGCGGAGTACCGTAAAAAGGTAAATCCCAATGTTAAGGCAATTTACATTACCCTTGCACCTTACCAGATTACCCTAGTAGATCCCAACGACCCACTTTCTTGGGATTTAGGCGGCTTCGATCCGGGAACGCCTCGCATCATCCAGATGGTGGCTACGGGTGAGTTGTAGGTGAAAACTTGCGTCCATTACTCAAAATTCAATAATCTGCTTTCGCAAAGACACAGAGGCGCTAAGAACAACTTCGCGTCTTTGCGTTTTTGAGCGCAATTTTAAAACTTATCACCAAACCTCCTCGCCCCGGAAGCCCCTGTTTTCTAAACATGGGGAGGAAGGGGCAGGGGAATTCATTCCCCGTCCAGATATCTTAGAAAGCATACGAGTAACCATCCTTTTTGTGAATTGGTGTACAAAACTTGTGGCTGATACCTGCGACACGCCCACTTTTGGTAGCGATATCAAAACTGCCTGTTTTACGGCACAGCATACGACCAACATATTGACCTATCTTCTTCCCAGTAGTAACAACGGCTTTAATAATGTCGCCAGTTTTGAAACCAAAATGAACTGATGAACGTTCTCGATGACGAGTGGGAAAGCCGTATCGGTTAGTGCCACACATTTGACGAGTTCCCCAGCCAGTACACTTGATGCGTAATGGTTGTTGAGTTAACAACTGAATTGTTTCCACGTCTCCAACACAAGCCGCATCAATAAGCGTGTTGTTTGGGCAGTTCAAGCCTTGTTCGGTTGCCCACCGTTTGTCCACCCGTTCCCGTTGTGGTGGGTAGGATGTTTTTTAAGGTGCGGAATAATTCCCAACGAGTTGCATTGACTGCGGCTGCATCCTTTAATGGTTGCTTGGCTTGTCGTTTTATTTTTTCTAACCTAGAACCATCATTTTTGAGAAACTCGTCTATAGACTTAGTTCCTTTCTTGGTATTGCATCGTTCGCACGACAAAGTTAGATTACTTACTCTGTTGCTACCGCCCTTTGATTTGGGATGGATATGCTCAATCTGGAGCGGAATAGTTCCTGTTGGAAGCTGACGACCTTTTATAATCCCCTGCTTCCACCAATTCCAAGCCGTTCGATAGCTAACCCCTTGAGATTTTGCGTAATCAGATAGTTTCATGCGGTAATCTTATCGACCTGTGAAGATATTACAGCATTTTTCTACAAAATTCTATATTATGAGGAAACGAGAATCATACCTTCTTTATCGCAGTAGGCACATTTGCGCCCCCACTTCTCTAGAAGATATTCGCGTACCTCATATCCAGCAACTTCTCCCTGTTGATACTCAACACCGTTGACTTCTGGGTTCTGCATTTTTTGAGTGTCAAATTTGACCAATTCCATAGCTATTTGACCAATAGGTGCATAGCGACAAAGTCGCTTTACCCAAGCCTCAACTGTGAGAACACGATGCATTAAAGATGGAGGCAGCCATCCCTCTTTACGTTTGCGATTGTCAAAACGTGGTTGACGATAACGAGTTTTGCGATTACGACGACTACGACGTAGTGAACGTCTAGATTCCAAGGAATCTTTAATCTGCCATCCTCTGTGTTCCAACTCCGCCGCCCAAATAACTTTGTTTTCATCCAAGATTGCAATACCCGTAGTTTTGCTTCCAGGGTCAAACTTAATTGTTAATGGCTTGGGGTTAGGATTATCAACCACGTGTTTCAAAATGATTACAAAAGGGTACACCCGATAAGCGGCAGCTTTTTGTTTTGTGAGTAATTCTCTTGCTCGTGCAGGAGGTATTGGATTGAGTGGTTGTTTGTTTTGGTCGATAACGAAAACATAATTTTGCATTGCTGCATACTCCTTGCGGGTAAAGTTTGCCTCGTTCATGTTTACGATCGGTAACTATCCAGATTGCACTGCCTAAACCTTCAAAGGACGTTTAACAATCTGGTTTCAGAGCTTGGGGCTGGCACGCACCCCAAGGTGAGTTCTTGAACGCTTATCGTAAACGTAGCCCTTTGATGGACTTGAACTGGTCAACTAGAGTCAACTGCAAGCCCCTGCCTTATAGGCATGGGGTTTACACTCAACTGTTAGGTCGTTGACACAAACTGTTAATCAACCCTACCTCACCTTTAGCACAGCAATTTTGTTTTACTATCTGGGAACTGGAGTTTAGACTAACGCATGACAAAATGACTCAAAGGTATTGAAATTTTGCATCAAACCAGGCTTACCCTATAATAATCTATCTACCTCTTTAAGTATTAAACCTGGAATCTTGACGACTTAATCAAAAAATTGTCTATAAAAATACCGTTTTGTATTATGCGTGTCGCTTCATAATTGAAGGATTTATTTAGATAGGCTTGCACTATATCTTCTAACCTAAAGACTGGATTTCTACACTTGTAATCTCGATACAATCCCAAGACAGAAGATAAATTTTTGTAAGTTTGATATGAATAAGTACTTAACCAAATAACTAGCCGCAGCTTATGTGAGGAGTTATCAATGCATCTAGAGCCTATTGTTTCTTTCGCCATTCTGTTAACGGTCATCTTAGTTGTCCCTCTCATCTTTGAGCGACTGAAGCTGCCAGGATTGCTGGGGTTACTGGCAGCTGGTGTAGTCTTAGGACCGCATGGATTTCATCTTCTCAATAATGAGTCGGAAACCCTCAAACTACTCTCTGGCATTGGGCTGATTTACCTGATGTTTGTGGCGGGGCTGGAAATTGACATGCAGCAGTTTGAGAAAACCAAGCACCGTTCCATCGGCTTTGGCACCTTTACGTTCCTTGTGCCCCTGATTGTCGGAACAATAGTGGGGCGAATATTTGGTTTTGGTTGGAATGCCTCATTTTTGATTGGCTCTCTGTTTGCCTCCCACACCCTGCTGGCATACCCAATCATCAGTCGGCTGGGAGTGATTAACAATGAAGCTGTGACAGTCACCATCGGTGCAACCATCTTTACAGACATCGGCTCACTGCTGGTACTGGCGGTATGTATCGGTATCCATCAAGGAGAATTTTCCACGTTTAGCTTAGTCAAGCTGCTGCTGGGGCTAGTGATCTACTCTGCTGTTATCCTGTTCGGCTTTAAGTGGTTGGGGCATGAATTTTTTCGGCGAACCGGAGACGAAGAAGGAAACCAATTTTTGTTTATCTTGCTGGTGGTCTTTATATCCGCACTGGGAGCAGAAGTTATTGGGGTAGAAAAGATTGTCGGGGCTTTCCTAGCAGGATTGGCGGTGAATGAGGTTATCGGTTCTGGACCTGTGAAAGAAAAGGTGGTCTTTGTCGGTAATGTCCTGTTCATCCCAATTTTCTTCGTTAGCTTAGGTTTGTTGATTGATATTCCTGCATTTATCAGCAGCATTAGTTCTATCTGGTTAACTCTGGCTATCTTAGTAGGTTTAATTGGCAGTAAGTTTGGAGCAGCACTCCTGGCTAAGTTGGTTTACCACTACAGCTGGCGTGAGATGATTACGATGTGGTCGCTATCTCTGCCGCAAGTGGCGGCGACGCTGGCGGCGACTTTAGTGGGTTATCGCGCAGGGTTGTTAACTGAAAATGTGCTGAATGGCGTCATTGTTTTAATGATGGTGACAGCAACATTAGGACCTTTAATCACTGCCCGAAGTGCGGCTGGGTTGACTGTAACGGAGTTGACCGTAACGGACACGACTCCTGAAGCAACTGAGTCAATGCTTGACTGGAAAAATGACCCCGCCGACGCGTTGACAGTGGTTGTACCTGTTCGGAACCCGGAAACAGAAAGGAATTTGATTGAAATGGCGGCACTGTTGGTGCGTCGCGAATTGGGTAAGGTAGTTGCCCTAGCGGTTACGCCTGCTCATTTACACATGGACGCACCAGACTTGGAAAATGACATCCAGCGAAGCAAAAACCTTCTGTCTAATGCTGTAGACCTCGGTCGGGAATTTGGGGTAGAAGTGGAACCTGTGGCACGCATCGACCAAGCTATTGCTCAAGGTATTAGCCACGCCAGCCGAGAGCAAAACTCTAGCTTGATTGTCATGGGCTGGGGTACAACTACAGGATTGCGTGCCAGGCTGTTTGGTGGTGTCATTGATAGAGTTCTTTGGGCATCTCATTGCCCTGTAGCTGTTACCCGTCTCTTAGATTCGCCTAGCAACATCCGCAGTATTTTGGTACCTATTGAAAATCTTACCCAAGAATCGGTGCGGATTGTGCGGTTTGCTGAGATTCTGGCGGATGCCAATCAAGCAGAGGTGACGCTGCTGCACGTGTGCGATCGCCATACCTCAAACGCCCGCATTGCCTGGATGAAGTCGCAATTGGATTTGCTGGTTTCCCGACACTTCCCCCAAAGCCGTACCACCATTAAAGTTATGCCAGGGGATAATGTGGTGAGTGCCATCCTCAACGCAGCAAAATCCTGTGACCTTGTCGTGCTGCGATCGCGTCGTCGTCGCTTAAGTATAGGTCAAGTTGCCGTCAGCGACGTTACGACTGATGTGGTACGGCAACTCCAGTGTTCGGTAGTGCTGCTAGGAGAGCCACAAGGCTACCAAGGGAGTATACGTAAAGCCAGAGTGACTGTCAAAAAGTTATCTTCTACAACTGTATGACAAGGAGTCAGAAGTCAGAATTCAGAATTCAGAATATCCCCAAAGGATGAATCCGGGGGTAACAACTGCGTGAAAATTCTTTTCTTCTCCACGGATAAATCCGCTTGCTCTAAACCACTATTCATCCACCAGCCGCACAAAAGTCATTCTGACTCCTAGCTCCTCACTCCTGAATTCTTCTTCGGTAACCTGTATTATTTTCTTTCCATAGGAGGATGTTTCATTTCCTAAAAAGAGATAAAAACAAGAAACGTGTACCCTATGGCTTAGGTATGAATTGCTGCCAGTAGCAATGGAAATCAAAATCAAGATAGATGCATGTACGATTGGAATAAGTCGAAGATAGAACTAAAAACCCGTTTTTCGCTCTTCATTCTTCCCGAAAGTCATGACATTCAATTACGATCTGTTTGTAATTGGTGCTGGTCCTGGAGGACTAGCAGCAGCTAAAAAAGCAGCAAGCTACGGTGCGCGTGTCGCTATTGCTGAAAAAGAAGCGATTGGTGGCACTTGTGTCAATCGCGGTTGCGTACCCAAAAAACTGATTGTCCAAGCTGCTGACTTGGCGCTGCAAAATCAAATGGCGCTAAGCTACGGTTGGAGTGACTGCGAAACTTACTTTGACTGGACAAAATTTCTCAACTCTGTACACCAGCACATCGAAAGCATTCATCACTCCTATTTTGAACAGTTGCAAAAAGCAGGAGTTGAACTCATTCGGGGTGATGCTACTTTCCGAGATGCTCACACTGTAAAAATTAATGAATCCGAATATACAGCTGACAAGATTTTAATTGCTGTGGGCGGGTATCCCATCAAACCAAACATCCCAGGCATTGAATACGCCATCACCTCGCGTGAAATGTTTCACTTACCCTACTTACCTCAACGGTTAGCAATTATTGGCGGTGGCTACATTGGTGTGGAATTTGCCAGCATGATGAATGCTTTTGGGTGTGAAGTCACAATCATCGATCAAGAGGAGATAATTTTATCAGGGTTTGATGATGACATCCGCATTGGCGTTCAAGAAGGTTTGAGCAAACGGCGAATTCGCTTTATCGGCAACAGTACCGCCAAACAAATCAAATACTCAGAAGAAAGACTGCTGTTAACCCTGAGTGGCGAGTCTCGAAAAACAATTGCAGCAGACACTATACTCGTTGCCACAGGTCGCGCCCCAAATACCAAAAACCTTGGTTTAGAAAATGCTGGAGTAGAACTTGGGGAAAAAGGCGCAATCCAAGTTGATGAATACAGCCGCACAACTGCGGAAAATATTTTTGCCGTGGGTGATTGCACAAATCGTTTGCAATTAACTCCAGTAGCTAGGGCAGAAGGTATTGCTTTTGTCAATACAGTTTTTGGTAAAAAACCGCAAAAAGTCGATTATGAGCAAGTGCCTTCTGCTGTTTTTGCTCGCCCAGAAGCAGCAAGTGTAGGTATGACCGAGGCAAAAGCACGGGAAAAATTTGGTGCATCTGTGAAATGCTACACCAATCGCTTTCAACCTTTACTCTCTCAACTGACTGATAAGAACGAACAAGCTACCATTAAGATAGTTGTTGAAGGTGAATCTGAGCGTGTTTTAGGCGCTCACATGGTTGGTGAACACGCAGCAGATATTATTCAAAGTCTCGCTGTTGCCATTCGTAAGGGTATTACCAAGCAAGACCTAGATGAGACAATTGGCATTCATCCAACAACGGCTGAGGAGTTTCTTTTTATGTCCCTTTAAGGGAATAAATTAGTCCTGCCTCAAGACCTTTTTCAAAAGGATACCATCTTACCCTACGAGATGTGAGTTTCGTTGGTAAAGTGGTATCAAATTTTTTTGATTATGCAACAAGGAAAGCTTGATATGACATATGATTACGACCTATTTGTCATTGGTGCTGGTTCTGGGGGTTTGGCTGCTTCCAAACGCGCTGCAAGCTATGGGGCAAAAGTAGCGATCGCCGAAAATGATTTGGTGGGTGGAACCTGTGTGATTCGTGGCTGCGTTCCCAAAAAACTTATGGTTTATGGCTCCCACTTTCCCGCATTATTTGATCATGCAGCAGGCTATGGCTGGAAGGTAGGTGAAGCACAACTCGATTGGGAACATTTCATCACAACAATAGATAAGGAAGTTCGGCGACTGTCACAACTGCACATCAACTTCCTAGAAAAAGCAGGAGTCCAACTGATTCCAGGTCGCGCTACACTGGTAGACCCTCACACTGTAGAGGTGGACGGACGCAAAGTCACAGCAGACAAAATTTTGATTGCTGTGGGAGGACGTCCGATCAAACCAGATTTACCAGGGATGGAATATGGCATCACCTCGAACGAAATCTTTCACCTCAAAGAACAACCAAAACATATTGCCATCATTGGTTCTGGCTATATTGGCACGGAATTTGCCTCTATTATGCGCGGATTAGGCAGTGAAGTGACGCAAATTATCCGCAAAGATTTGATTTTGAAAGGTTTTGATGAAGACATCCGGCTTGAGATACAAGAAGGGATGAGCAACCAGGGAGTACGATTCATCAAGAATACCCTAGTAGAAGCGGTGGAACGCGTACCAGAAGGCTTAAAGTTGACGTTATCTGGACAACATACAGAGTCAGTAATTGCCGACATATTTTTAATCGCAACAGGGCGATCGCCTAATATCGAAGCACTAAATTTAGAAAACGCTGGAGTTGATATCGTTCCCAGTTCCATCGAAGGACCGGGATACAGCACCATGAATGCTATAGCTGTCAACGAATACAGTCAAACTTCCCAAGAAAATATTTTCGCCGTAGGTGATGTTACTGACAGAATCAATCTTACTCCTGTAGCCATAGGCGAAGGTCGTGCTTTTGCTGATAGTGAATTTGGCAACAACCGCCGTGTATTTAGCCATGAAGATGTTCCCACAGCAGTATTTTCCACACCCGAAGCCGCTACAGTCGGTTTGACCGAAACAGAAGCACGTTCTCAATTGGGAGACGACGCAGTCAAAACCTATCGCACTCGCTTCCGCCCGTTATTGCACAGTTTGACAGGTGCATCAGAAAAGACAATGATGAAGTTGGTGGTGGATGGCAACACCGACAAAGTGCTAGGCGCTCACATGGTGGGTGAAAGCGCAGCTGAGATTATTCAAGGCGTGGCGATCGCTGTGAAAATGGGTGCAACCAAAAAAGACTTTGATGCGACTGTTGGTATCCATCCCACATCAGCAGAAGAATTCGTCACCATGCGGTAATTGCCTTGCAGTACATCTACCTTCACGGCTTTGCATCAAGTCCTTATTCTGCCAAAGCAGAATACATACGTACTTGCTTTGCACAAGCAAATATCAAGCTGAAAATTCCCGATTTGAATGCTGGCGATTTTTCTCACTTAACAATCACTCGGCAGCTTACTCAAGTAGCGTCCCAATTCAGTCATAATTCTACGCCAGTCACGCTGATAGGTTCTAGTTTGGGCGGTTTGACAGCCGCCCATCTGGGACAGCAATATCCACAAGTGCAACGCCTCGTCCTTTTAGCACCAGCTTTCGCATTCTTATCTCATTGGTTACCGAAGTTAGGAGATGAGACGCTACAGCGTTGGCAAAAAGATAAATATCTCATGGTTTATCACTATGGCGAGGAGCAAAAACTTCCTCTAAGTTACGATTTCGTAAAAGACGGTAGTCAATATAAAGAGGAGGTTTTGCAACGCCCCATCCCCACTCTTATCCTGCATGGACGACAGGATGATGTGATCCCCATTCAAGCCAGTCGCGACTTTGCTCAAAAGCGTCCTTGGGTAGAGTTCATGGAACTTGACAGCGACCATGGTTTAGGTAATGTTATGTCAGAAATTTGGCAGGCAATTCGGATCTTCTGCCAGTTACCGTGAAGCTGTATAATCAACAATTCTTAGTCATTCTTTGTTTTTTGCGAATGACTAAGCTGCCGCGCTTTCAATTTGCGTACAGCTAGGGACTAGATCAGTTGCGAGTATTGAATTTCTGAATTTTGAATTTTGAATTTTGAATTTTGAATTGCTTAACCATGCTGCCATTTATTAGGTCAGATTTAGCCCAATTTACCGCTTACAAACCTCACCCCAGCAGCAATACTGCTCAAGGTGTCCAGCCATCAACGCAAATTGATCGCCTGGATACCAATGAAAGCCCCTATGATTTGCCACCACAAATCAAAGAAAAATTGGCTGGGACTTTTGAGCAACTGATTGAGACGAACCGTTATCCTGATGGCGGACATGAAGAACTCAAGAGTGCGATCGCCCAATATGTCAATGAGTCAGCGAACCTCCCGCCATCTGTCTTCACTGCTTCCCATATTTCTGTTGGCAACGGTTCGGATGAACTGATACGCTCGATACTAATTGCGAGTTGTTTAGGGGGAGAGGGCTGCGTTCTGGTTGCTCAACCTACTTTTTCCATGTACGCTATTTTGGCACAAACTCTCGGCATTCCTGTTGTAACGGTAGGGAGAGAGGCAGATTTTGAAATTGATTTACAAGCAGCCCAAGTAGCTATAGAACAAACTCAAAATCCTCCCATCCGGGCAGTTTTTGTCGTTCATCCCAATTCACCCACTGCGAATCCCTTAACAACGGCAGAGTTAGCATGGATCAGAAGTCTGAGCGAGCATATTCTCGTCGTCATTGATGAAGCTTACTTTGAATTTAGTCAGCATACCCTTGCTGCTGAATTACCAGAGCGTCCTAACTGGGTGGTGTTACGCACGTTTTCTAAAGCTTTCCGATTAGCAGCATTGCGAGTAGGCTACTGCCTTGCCCATCCTGAATTGATCGCCATTTTAGAAAAAGTTCGCTTACCCTATAATCTTCCCAGCTTTTCATTAGCGGCAGCAACAGTTGCTGTGCAAAACCGCACACTCCTGTTGGAGTCAATTCCCCAAACCCTCAATGAACGAGCCAAACTCATTCAAGCTTTATCTCAACACTCAACATTACAAGTTTGGCAAAGCGCAACGAATTTTGTTTACGTGCGTCTCAAACCAAATGGTTCTCACTCACAAGACGCTGCTGTAAAAATTATTCACCAAAACCTTAAAGCTGCTGGCACTTTAGTGCGGCAAATTAACGGAGGATTGCGAATTACTGTAGGGACTCCCGAGGAAAATGCCCGGACACTCAATCGGTTACAAGCTGCTTTACTTGATTTAAATAAATTTTAATATTTATACTTCTTGTAAAAATCTTTTTTCTAGTTTTCTTGTTTGCACCTAGAGCGTAGAGCGCGAGACAAAATCATCTTTACCCAAGAGGTTTTTGACAGATATTAACACAAAAGCACTCTGTTACGACTTATGAAACTCTCGTACGTGTTAGATATGTCAAATTCATCTGTCTCGACTTGTGCCTTATCCAAGGAAAAACAGTTAATTAAAACTCAGTCATCAAAACTGCCATCTATGTCACTGCCCAAACGGCGTAATATTGCCACCGTTTGTGGCAGCACGCCCACTAAAAGGGCAAATGCTTCATCCGGCAATTGAGTCACCATTTCTGGTGGAAAGTATTGTTCAAATTGGTCTAGGATCTTCTGGACTCGCTGTGCTGGTACTGGGTTTTCTGTAATTTGTTTGATTAACCGAATCCACTGTCGCCTAATTAAGTACGCTTTCTGGCGTTCCTCATGAGACTCAGGATTTAATAACGACAGGTTGCCTATGGGCAATGCTCCTTGACAATCACGGTCGTAATCGCCGCCTACAGCCGCCCCAGGACCAGCAAATTCAGCATGGTAACGTTTAAACAGTATTAAACCATTCCGCCTACGACTGTTAACCATGAAAACTTTTCCACTGAGCAGCATGGTTAGAAGATCCGAGCCATAGGATTGCTCAGTTCCATCTGGCATGACAATATAGTCAAGGAAACTGGTGTCAGGACAATAAGTAGATACCATGGCAGTCTGATAGCGTTGATGCTTTTCGCTATCCATTTTTTCTCAAAAATTGAATGAGTTTGGTAATTGGCTGCACTTTAGATAGAAAACGAATTTGTTGCGCGATCAGCGTTTTGTGTTTTTCTTACTATCAAGAATTGGCTTGTGAATTTGAGTAAGAATAAATAGACCTTGTTTCGTAATTGAGTAATCATATTTTATGAGATTTAACTGCATTTGTCTTCAACCCAAGGAGGATTTTTTTAAAGTTTTTATAAAGATAAATATCGAAAATACAAAGTTATTGTAAGGATTTGAAAAATTTTTCACCGTTATTTCCCTGATGTCATAACTGTATAGTCTCTCTGAAATAAAAAAAAATTGCAATTTCTTTTGTGATTGAAATAGTAGATTAATTATCTAATATCTCCCGTCTAAATAGATATTTTTTTTCAATAAAGAAAAATAAAGATTTTTGTTTTAATCTATTAATAAATATCTTTGTATAAAAACTATTAGTTATTTTATGACGGTAGAAATATTATATGATAATAAAAAACTCTATAAATACTTGTTGTCAATATTCTTGAATAGCTATACGCCAATATAAGCATTATAAAAAATTTATTATATTATTTCAAGTATATTTACTTAATTTAGCTAAATTTTTAATTAAAATATTCTTTCTGGCAGCCTGTATGGTATGGTGCCTAAACAAACTGTTGTATTCTAGTTACCGTCAAATATCTTGATTTTGCATATGTGAAGATGCGATCACATTATTATATACTCAAGCAATCAGTTAAGCTTGCACCAAAAGGTATTAGAAGCCTACACCAAACGGCATAAGACTCACAAAAAAAGAGAATTTAAATAGCTGAGTCAAGATTTAGGCGCTTGTGCAAAAGAATCTGGCGTGAGCGTCTTAAAAAGAATGCATTCAAATGAGATTCGACTTTATGCACCTGATATCCCAGCTTGAAATACAGTTGCCCAGCGTGATGGTTATCTTCCAAAACATGGAGGTATAAATCTTGGAATCCCCAGGAAAGGGCTACTTTTTCACAACCTATCAGTAACCCAGAAGCAGCGCCTTGTCTGCGGTATTTTGGGTGTACGGCTAAATTAGACAAGTAAGGAAAACTCTTACCGCTTTGTATCCAAGAATCACTAAAACGCACACCCAATTCTACAGTTCCAACTAAGTTACTTGCGGCATCAGCAGTCCTGTCAACAGCAACTAAACAGATGTGATGAGGCGCAGGAGATGCCAAACGATGCCTTAAATCTTCGTATATACCCAAACGTAATAATGGAAAAACCCACCCGAATAAACCATTTTGCGAGTGAAAGCTTTCGGCAATAATTTGGGCAACACCAGTCAAATCAGCAGCGGTAGCCGCACGAATTTGGAATTGGCTGGAAGCTGGGAGGGCGGCGGCTGAGACTGGTTCTTGATGAGATGAGTGAAAAAACGAGGGTTTCAAGGCTAGTTTAGTTTTGATTTTATGCTACAGAAATATTCTCAAATTTCCTAAAACACCATCAAACCTGTATGAAAACTTTAAATTTGCTCATAGATACTAGATATTGTTCCTCTATACCTAAGCTTCAGAGCATATCTAACAATCAGCAAAATAGCAACATAGCTCGCACTGTTTTTTGTAGTATAATCTGCTGCAACAAGAATTGCCTACAAAATTTTTTGACACACACATCAGGGCAAAATCTGGTTTCTAAGCAAAACATTGCTGTGTGCCTAGTAGGATAAAGGCAATGATTGAAAAAGTTTCGTTCTTGACTTATGCAAGAGAACTGCTGGACTTTTTGAGAATTCAGGACTGAGTCCTTATGAACCCTATACTATGGGCAATGATTCTGCATAGCGGGCTGATGGTCGTGATTGCTAAATTGCAAGTGGGTATTTGTTCAATAGTATACTTTGCTCTTTAATTTTATTGTTGTATTGCAAACTTTACCATGATTGCTCTAAATAAAACTTATCTGCAAATGTTAACGTTACTGCTGCGGTGGGAAAACTGCATATGTGGCAACAAGTTGATTTTTCAGCCATCCTTGAGTGCTGGGTACTTTGTTTGACAGTTCTCGCTCTTGGGTAAGTAGAAATTTAGCAACTAAGTAACTATTCTATAGCAGTCCTATTTGATTTATAAAAATTATTACCGCCAAGCCTGCCCTCGAGCGAAGCGTAGGAACGCCAAGAACGCCAAGAAAAGAGAGAACACAGAACAGAGAATTTTACGTAGCCGAAGGCAGAGTCCATACCTCCTCCTGAACTGAGCGCCAAGGGCGCAGGCTGCGCGTTTGCGTTGCAAGAGCGTATCCGTAAAGACTCAGGGCTTATCATTTAGGATTGCTATATAAGGTGAAAGCTTAGCATCAATGTAATTGGGGTGCACCAAAGTAAATGGGAATCTACATAAGCTATTGAGGCAATTGGTTATTAGTAAAAGCTTTGATTGTAAGCAGTCATATCATGTTTGGCTAATTAATTATGATTTCCACCTTAACTGCACCCCACTCCGCGCCGCCCCTAAGCGCAAGCGAGGAGGGGACGTGATAGCGTTTGCGCAGCGTCCCTCTTAGGGACTAGCGTGGCCGTACCCACTGGCGTATTTTTACGGGGGACTCACAGTCGCCTCTGGCGATAGGGGGAAAGGGGTTCCCTTTGGGGTTGGAAAAGGGGGTTCTTACGGAAATGACAAGTATTCATCCGGACTTGATATTATGTGGGCAAACAGCCGGATTGCTAGCAATGTGCTCTCAAGAGACTCAGAAACATCTCTACTCAATCAGATTATTACCTATCCGTCTGCCGTTACAGCAGGAAAACGGTGCATGAAATCCCAAGCAAACAGTCAGCCTAAAATTTTGGTTGTCGATGACGAACTTGACAACCTTGAATTGCTCTATCGCACTTTTTCTCACGACTATAAGGTGCTTAAAGCAAGTTCTGGTTCAGTGGCATTGGATCTGCTAGCGCAAGAGAAAGATGTGTCAGTCATTATCTGCGATCAGCGGATGCCAATGATGAGCGGTACGGAATTTTTGAGTTTAACAGCTACTCAATATCCTGATATCATCCGGATTATTTTAACAGGATATACCGATGTTGAAGACCTGGTGGAAGCAATAAACTCTGGCAAGGTCTTCAAATATGTTACCAAACCCTGGGAGACAGAGGAACTCAAAGCGGTAGTACGCCAAGCAATGGATACTCACAATGTTCTCAAAGCCCGCACTCATGAACTATACCGCACACTCCGTCAGGAATCGTTGCTCAATATTATCACAAATACGATTCGCAGCGCTTTAGACTACCGGCAAATCCTACAAACAATTGTACAAACTGTCGGTCATATGCTGGAAGTAGATATCTGCCTCCTGCGCCCCTTCCAAGATGAGCAACTGCTGGATGAAGGATTTATTTACCAGGATGAGGGAGAGGGGGGAGATGAGGGAGATGAGGGAGAGGGGGGAGATGAGGGAGATGGGGGAGATAGGGGAGATGAGGGAGATGAGGGAGATGAGGGAGATGAGGGAGATGGGGGAGATGGGGGAGATAGGGGAAATGAGGGAGATGGGGGAGATAGGGGAGATGAGGGAGATAGGGGAGATGAGGGAGAAATTACTTCCTCATCCTCCTCATCCTCCTCATCCTCCTCATCCTCTCCTCCCCTCAGCCTGTTGCTAGCTCAAACAGTCTGGGAAACCCGCGAAGTTCACGTTATTAACGATGTGGCGAGCGATAAGTGTATCCAAGGTGATCATCCCCAGTTGCAAAGTCGCGCTGCAGCTTTTGCAGCTGCTCATATTTGCTCTAGCTTGGTGGTACCACTGATTTGCCGACAAGAACTGATGGCTGTGCTGGCGCTGCATCAGTGCAACGAGCCTCGGCTTTGGGGAGAAGATGAGGTACAGTTGGTGATGATGGTGGCAGATCAGGCAGCTTTAGCTTTGTCCCAAGCTCGTGCTTATGAGCAAGTACACGCTCTTGCTCAACGCGAAGCCCTGATTAATACGATTACTAGTGCGATTCGCTCTAGCCTGAATCCTCAAGATATTTTTGCGGCTATTACACAACAATTGGGACAAGCTTTACAAGTAGATGGCTGTGTTCTGTCTTTGTGGACAGAAGAAGATGAGTTTGTCCAGTGTGTCGGCTTGTATGACAATTCTCAAAATTTAAAGCGGGAAAATTTGGGTAGTGTTGACAACATTAATACTCAACAATTGCCTCAATCTCAAGCTCCTATTCAGGAAAATCCAATTCTCCAAGAAATGTTGCAGACACAGCAGCCAGTGCTTATTGCTGATATGAACCTGTGTCCTCCAGAAATGAAAGGATTTGATTTGCCTTTGAAGGTGCCTACGCGATCGCTCATGGTTGTTCCTTTACTTGCTGACGGCAAAAGTATCGGTAGTATTACGCTGCGTGAAGGTAATAAACCACGTCAGTGGATGTCATCGGAAATTGAGTTAGCAAAAGCAGTCGCAGCTCAAGCGGCGATCGCCGTGCAGCAGTCTCGACTTTACCAAAAAACCCGCGAACAAGCTGAGCGCTTACTGGAATTAGATCGACAAAAAACCGAATTTTTTCAAAATATTTCTCACGAGTTCCGTACTCCGATAACCTTGATTCAAGGACCATTAGAAGCGGCTGTCGCCTCAAAGCAGGGGTTGTCCTACCCTGAAAGTGCGATCGCCTTGCGTAACTCCCGCCGTCTACTGCGACTCGTCAATCAATTACTCGATCTGCAACGCCTAGATGCTGATAGGATGGAGCCTGGTTTCCGTCCCTGCAATTTAGTTCAATTTGTGAGTCAAATTGTAGAATCGTTTCGCCCTTACTGTGAGAAAAAGGGACTGTACCTGCTGACTCAAATGGGAGAATGTCCCACTGTGTACTTGGATATGGAAAAATTCGACAAGGTGGTTTACAACCTCCTGTCAAATGCTATGAAATTTACGCCCTCAGGGGGAAGCATCCGGGTTAACGTAGAATCACTAAACGACAAGTGCATATTGCAAGTACAAGACACGGGAATTGGTATAGTTAAAGAAAAAATTCCCCACTTATTTGAGCGTTTTCGCCAAGCTGAAGGCTCAGAAAACCGTTCTTATGAAGGAAGTGGTTTGGGTTTGGCTTTAGTCAAAGAATTGGTGGAACTTCACGGCGGTAAAGTCACGGTAGAATCAGTCTACGGCAAAGGCACTACTTTTACCGTATGGCTTCTCCCTGGAAAAACTCACTTGAGCGCAGAACAAGTACTAGAAGTACCATGCCAGTTCAACACTAACCGCGCTAGTGTGGAATTAGCTGATTTGGAATTGCTACTCACAGGTGACGACAGCGAAAGCCATACAACAGACTTTGATACCCAAGATTCAAAAGTCAAGAATGGGCATTTAATTTTAGTTGTAGACGACAACCCAGATTTACGAGCTTATGTTTGCAGAATTTTACGTGCCAACAACTATCAAGTGCAAACTGCTTGTAATGGTTTAGAAGGTTTGCACTTAGCCAAGGAAATGGTACCTAGTTTAATAGTTAGCGACTTGATGATGCCTGTAATATCAGGGCTAGAGATGATTCGAGTGATTCGCAACGAGAAAAATTTGAAAGGAATACCAATCATCTTACTAACGGCAAAAGCTGATGAGGAAACTCGTATTGAAGGAACAGAACATGGTGCAGATGCTTATTTGTCTAAGCCATTTAATAACCGCGAACTTTTAGCAGAGGTGCGGAATCTCTTAGCATTAAAAGAAAATGAACGCCGAGTTGTCGAGTTAAACACTTACCTCACAGAGTCGGTACTCAAGCGCTTTTTGCCTCCCGCGTTGGTGCAAAAAGCAGCTGCAGGAGAGTTAGCCTTGGATTTGCAACCGGAACCACGGTTGATTACAGTTTTGTTTAGTGACATTGTGGGTTTTACTCAATTAGCAAATACCCTGCGATCGCGCCGAGTTGCAGAGTTACTCAATGAATATTTAGAAGAAATGACGCGAGTCGTGTTTGATAACGGCGGCACTGTGGATAAATTTATGGGAGATGCTATTTTAGCTTTGTTTGGAGCACCAGAAGAAATAACACCCAACGAACAGGTGCGTCGCGCCATCAACACAGCAAGAGCAATGCTGCGATCGCTTGAACATTTAAACCAACACTGGAAACAGCAGGGTATTTTTGGTGCAGGTTCTGCTGTACAATTTCGCTGTGGTATCCACCAGGGTACGGCAGTTGTGGGAATGTTTGGTAGCGCTGAACGATCTGACTATACAGCAATTGGTCCAAGCGTGAATATTGCCGCAAGGCTGCAACAAGCCGCTGTTCCCGGTACGATTCTGGTTTCTGCGGCTGTGGCAGATTATTTGCAGGATGAAGAAATGACGAAATGCAGTCCGCTACAACTTAAAGGAGTAGACGAAACTGTTCTTACCTTCACTGTCAAACCAGAACTCGTAGCTAATCGATAATTTCTCCTGATTCACTGAGACTGTTTCGTCGTTAGTGATTATTCGCACAAATCACAACCAGTGGTAAGGCAGTGCTACACTAACTCAGGAATCAGGACTCATGGTTTAATATGACACAATCGGTTGCTGATAAAACTCCTATTCCAGATAAAGCATCGAGGCGACACACCGATCCACCTGGTTTGTGGATTTCTGTAGCCGCAATTTCTGTTACCCTGCACTTGCTGCTATTCTGGTTGCTACGCTCGAATTCTTATAGCCTGTCGCAACGAAGTTCTTCAAATCCTATCCCAGTAGAGTTTGTAGAGATTTCGTCAGGACGAAAAGCGCCATCAAAAGCAAAGCCAGTTTCGTCAAAAAGAGCTTCCACAACTGGAAAGCCGACTGTAGTTAGGTCATCAAAGCCAGCCGCTCAAGAGAATTTTACTCCAAAGACTTCTACTGTAGAAGATAGTAATGGAATCGCGCTCCGTACAACGCCCGATGGGGCGATCGCTTTCGATAACACCAAAAAAGCGAGGACTTCTCAACCTAAAGCAGATGATACAACAACCCAGCCATCTTCACAACAACGGGTTGTCGAGCAACAAGCACAATCTAAGCCTCAACAAGATGCAACATCTGAACCAACACCTTCACCCCAGCCTCCTGAGCAAAACCAACCAGAACCAACTCCACAGCCGACTCCGGAAGTCACTCCCCAAGCGCAACAACCAGAACCAACTCCACAGCCGACTCCGGAAGTCACTCCCCAAGCGCAACAACCAGAACCAACTCCACAGCGGACTTCAGAAGTCACTCCCCAAGCACAACAACCAGAACCAACTCCACAGCCTAACACTGCTGACAGTACAAATACAGATACTCAAAATGAAGCAAATCAAGAACTCGGTGAGCAAAATCAGGCTTTAAATCCGCAGAATAACCCCACAGATTCAACTGGTACTGATTCCTCACCGGAAACACAGGAGGCGCAAGGGACGCCTAGTAGTCTCCCCACACCAGAAGGTGAAGTCGCTGTTGGACAAGCAACGCCTCTACAAGATATTGCTCCACCAGTCAATCCTCAACAGTCGCCACCTTTGAATGAGGAAAATGGCACAGGAGTAGGAGTAGCAACCTGGAGTCCAGAAACTGATTTGATAAGAAAGGATAGAACAGACAACCCACCTCAAATCAAAGGGGATATTACGGAAAAACAATTGAACTTCCTTGCACTGAATAGAGAACTTGGCAATCAGCCTATAGAGTTCTTAGCGGTGTTAAATATTAATCAGGAAGGCAAATTGGAGATGATCATTATAGATCCAAAGATACCGGAACCACAGGCAAGTCAATATCACGAGTACGCCGAGGAAATTTTCAAAGGTCAGGAATTTATCCCTGCTAGCAACAACAATGGAACAAAACCACCTCAAGGACAGCTTCCTGTACGTATCAAAATACAGCCGAAACCACCTCAGTCTTGATTCTCCGATTGTTTGTGCTAAGAACTTCAGTCCTTATGAGAACAAATGAGGATTAAAGTCCTCACTACGAACATAATATAATTGAATACTTGGCATCTCATTAAGATTGTGTTATCCTGTAATGGATGTGGATTTGCGGGCGTAGTTTAGTGGTAAAACTATAGCCTTCCAAGCTATTAATGCGGGTTCGATTCCCGCCGCCCGCTTTATTTATAAAAAAAGAGTATATAAAAATAGTCTCCAGGTGAATCCTAGAAACCAGAACAGCTTTATGTTGCATTCTTAAATTATTGCGACTTATTGCGGCAAATAAAATCTTCAACCAAATTTACCACTGACGTATTCCTTAGTAGCTTCCTGTTTGGGATTCTGGAAAATTGCTTCTGTGCGGTCAAACTCCACAAGATAACCGGTACGACCTCCTTTTTCAGACGTTTGCACGTTAAAGAAGGCAGTCTGATCCGAAACTCGCGAAGCCTGTTGCATATTGTGAGTCACGATAATAATTGTGTATTGCTCTTTGAGTTGGTGAATCAGTTCTTCAACCCGCAGGGTGGAGATAGGGTCAAGAGCAGAACAAGGTTCATCCATTAAAATAACTTCAGGCTGAACTGCGATCGCCCGAGCAATACACAAGCGCTGTTGTTGTCCTCCAGATAAGGACAAGCCACTTTGCCGGAGTTTATCTTTGACTTCATCCCACAAAGCGGCTTGTCTGAGCGATCGCTCTACCAGTTCATCCATATCACCTTTGTAGCCGTTGAGCCTAGGACCAAAGGTAATATTGTCATAAATTGACTTTGGAAAAGGGTTCGGTTTTTGAAACACCATTCCAATCCGACGACGCACTTCCACGGGATCAATGTGAGATGCGTACAAATCTTCACCCTGGTAAAAAACTTTTCCTTCTGCTCGAAAACTTTCAATTAGATCGTTGAGGCGGTTGTAGCAGCGCAGCAAGGTACTCTTACCACATCCAGAAGGACCAATAAAGGCTACTACTCTATTTCTAGGGACATTCAGCCAAATATCGCGTACTGCCAAGAAATTTCCGTAGTATACATTCAGTCCCTCTGTACGAAAAACGGTATCCGTTTGATTCCCGGTTTTAGTGTCGGTAGTCATAAATAAGTAACGTTGTTTTCTTGATTTTAGTTAAATGTTCGAGCTTGCTTTTCTTATTTAAGTGTGCGACTCGTTGCCCAACGGGCAATGATATTTGTCAGCAGAACCAACAACACCAAAATCAAAGCCGCCGCCCAAGCGAGTGACTGCAAATTTGCATACGGCGAAGTGCCATAGTTATAAACAAAAACAGCAAGAGAAGGTGTGGGAGCGAATAAGCTAGTGGGCCAATACTGAAACGCTAAAGCCGTAAACAGTAAAGGTGCGGTTTCTCCAGACGCACGAGCGATCGCCAAAGTGACCCCAGTCACAATTGCTGGTACAGCTGCTGGTAACACTACTTGGGAAACTGTTTGAAACTTAGTTGCTCCTAACCCCGTAGCGGCTTGGCGCAAATCTTGTGAGACTAATTGCAAAGCTTCGTCAGTGGTTCGCACTATAATCGGCAACATCAAAATTGCCAGAGCGACTCCTCCAGCCACAGCGGAGAATGTATCAGTGGTCAGAACCACAATTGCATAAGCAAACACTCCAGCAATAATCGAGGGAACTCCGCTCAAAATATTGGTAGCAAACCGAACCCAGCGAGATATCTTACCAGAGCTAAACTCTGTCAAATAAATTGCTGCCAAAACTCCAAAAGGAATGCTAAATAGTGCAGCAAGTGCTACTACTATTATTGTTCCGACAATGGCATGACCAAAACCTCCTCCCAATCCGAACGGCGGCGGTGGTAATTGGGTAAATATATTCAAACTAAAACTGCTGAAGCCTCGCAAGAGGACGTAAATCAGCACTGACAGCAACGGCAAAAGAGACAATATCCCGCATACAAATGCTAAAACCGTCATCACCGTGTTAAACAATGTCCGGGAAGACGAGCGAGAGTAAGCCAGACTGCTGCGTCCCGATCCACCAGACGGCTGCTGTGAAAAATTAGAAGTCATATTTTAACACACCCAAATGCTACAGTCGCTTGACTCGTAGTACGATCAACTCTGCCAAAATGTTGACTATAAGAGTTAGAACAAACAGAATTAACGCTGCGTACATTAAAGCTGCAATTTGCAGTCCGCCGGCTTCTGAAAATTGACTAGCCAACAGAGAAGAAATCGTATTGGCTGGTGCAAACAGCGAGGCGTTAATGTTATTAGAGTTTCCAATCAATATCGTGACAGCCATTGTTTCTCCCATTGCCCGCCCGAGTCCCAGCATCACAGCACTCACAATGCCAGAAAAGGCAGCTGGAATGAGAACCTTCAAAATTGTCTCCCAACGGGTGGCTCCCAGTCCCAGAGCTGCTTGACGCAAAGTAGGGGGTAGGGAAATCAGAGCATCGCGAGAGATGGCTGTGATGATAGGCAAAGTCATAATGGCTAAGATGACTCCAGCAGCCAACATATTTGGTCCTGCGGGAACTGTGCTAAAAATTGGCAAAAAGCCTAAGGAAGAATTGAGAAATTTTCCCAGGCTTGTTAACGGGGGAACTAAAACAAAAAATCCCCATATTCCATACACAATGCTAGGAATTGCTGCTAGCAGTTCTACCAAGAAAACCAGCACTAACCGCACTTTTGCTGGTAAGAAATTTTCGCTCAGCAACACAGCTGTGCCAACGCCAATTGGTACAGCTATCAACAAACCAATAAAAGCACTCACTAAAGTACCGTAAATTTGCGGCAGCGCACCGTACTCATTTGTAACAGGGTTCCAAGTACTGTTAACTAAAAAGCTAGCACCATACTTTTGAATAGCAGGCCAGGCCTCTTTGCCAACCTGAATAGCTATCCATAGTAGGACGGCAGCAACCGCCAATGCAAAAATCCGAGTCAGCCAAATAAAGCCACGATCCAGTGACTTTTCTGCTTGAGAAGGTGGTTTAACTATTGGAATCTGGGCTTGTGTAGTCATGACGAGACCCATTAATGAAAAAAGAAGTGGGAGCGAACCACACCAAGAAATTCAAAATTCAAAATTCAAAATTCAAAAAGCTCAGCGTGCTATTTGCTGGCGCTGGCACCAGTAGCACTGCCACCCCCAGCAATTTTATAATCTGGGCTGATTGCATCGGCAGCCGCTGTCACTTTTTGAACCACGGTTTGGGGGAGAGGAACGTAGCCTAGTTGTGGAGCAATTTTCTGACCTTCTGTCAAGCCGTACTCAATCATGGCTTCTACTGCTTTGGCTTTTGCGGCATCGGGATATTTCTTGTTAGCCAGAATCCAAGTGTAGGTCACAATCGGATAGGAATCTGCCCCTTCTGGGTCTGTAATGAAGGCGCGGAGATTTTCTGGCAAGTTTACCGATGCCAAGGTTTTAGCTGCAGATTCATCGCTTGGTGCAACAAATTGCTTAGCTTTATTTTCCAAAGTAGCAAAATTGAGTTTACTATTTTTGGCGTAAGCGTACTCGACGTAACCAATTGAGCCTTGAGTTTGTTGTATTTGGGCGGTAACACCATCATTGCCCTTAGCAGCAAGTCCCGCAGGCCAGTTTACAGTTTTCCCACTGCCAACTTTAGACTTCCATTCCGGATTAATTGCACTCAGGTGTTGCGTAAATACACCCGTGGTGCCACTACCTTCAGCACGATGCACAGTTGTGATTGGCGTGTTGGGAAGCTTGGCACCAGGGTTAGCTGCAGCAATTTTGGGGTCGTTCCAAGACTTAATTGTGCCTAAGAAGATACCAGTATAAACATCCCGTGGAAGCTTTAGTCCCTCTACACCAGGCAGGTTGTAAGCTAGCACGATGCTACCCGCAGTCATAGGTAGCAAAAGTACGCCATTTTGCACCTTTTGGATTTCTTCATCTGTCATAGCAACGTCGCTGGCACCAAAGTCTACAAGACCTTTGGTAAATTGCTCAATTCCTGCACCGCTACCAACTGGTTGATAGTTGACTTGGAGATTGGGATATCTCTGGTTTAAAGCCTGAAACCAAGTTTGGTACAGCGGTGCTGGGAAGGTGGCACCAGACCCATTTAAGCTCACCTTTCCACCAAGGTCTAGTTTGCCTGGAGCAGTAGCCGTTGTATTAGTAGCAGATCCAGGAGAGGATTCGCCAGTCGTAGCACCGTTTTGCGCTTGCTGTCCACCGCAAGCCGCCAAAGTAGTACTCAGTGCTACTACTGAAATTGTTTTTGTTAAACGAGAAAGATTAGTTACAGGGCAACGAAAAAGCATGGATGTGTCGTTTCTGTGATTTTCCAGTTAAGCGTTTATACTATACAACTGCAGAGTAAAGAGAAGGTTAACATCATTGGAATTACTACTTTGGAATGGCTACTTTTTCTTACCCCTCATCTCGCAAAATTTAATCTTTACTGGACAAAACTTTGCCACTGCAATCAGTTAATTCGTAGAATAAATGATACAGTAGTACATTCGTTTTAGTCCAACAGAGACAAAAACAACTTACACAACCATGGTAATGTAGAAAGATCATCCTATTGAGGGATGAAAAAATGCAATTAGACAGGTATATGTGTTCAGAATAGCATTTTCAACTTGTTTAAATTTATAAAATAGCGATCCTGCTGAAATCTCAAGAGAATATGACAGAAGAAAAGTATATACCAGACAACAGAACAAGTTCCTTGACTAGTTAGCAAGGCTTCATATAATTTGAGGGTCAAGTTTGCCAAGTGCATATATAAGTAGGTCGGTAAGAAAAAACATAATTGGAAAGGGTCGTCCTGAGTCATTTGTCATTATGAGCCATTGCAGGGGAACCTCCCTTGAGTCCTGCGGCGTAAATTGGTAAGAGTTTCGACCATATTTATATTTTGTAATATAGTTCTGTTTAAGTAGATAGGTGGAAATAAACACCAGCTAGTTAAGAAAGATAAAAACGCCTAAAACCCTTACTAATGACTAATGACTGCCAAAACTTGTTAACTTTATTTGTACTGACCTACTTATTCCCGCCTACCTACTTATTTTCCAATTAGAGATTAAGAAATAAAATAATACTATTATTTACACTTTTGTACGAGAGTCCTTTGCATGAGTGCCTTGTAAATGCTAGCCGCATCCAATCAATTACTATGGTCTATGATTGGCTTACTGCTAACGATGGGTGGTACATTCCTAGAAGCCTATGTCACCACTTTACCTTGGAATTGGAGTCAACATGGAATTCATACTTTGTCTGTGGGTGTCACCTATCAAATTGGTGGGGTGCTGCTCGTTGGTTGTTTAGGGGGCAAAAATGCTGGTGCGCTCTCGCAAATCGCATATTTAGTGATGGGATTAACTTTGTTACCTGTGTTTGCTAACGGTGGCGGCATTGGTTATGTGAAGCTATCCCAGTTTGGTTATTTGCTTGGTTTTATCCCTGGAGCTTGGATTTGTGGGTTTTTCGCCTTTAAAGCTAGACCTCGGCTAGAAACTCTCGCCTTTAGTTGTTTTTGTGGCTTGTTAACTGTGCACTTGTGCGGTATTACTTATTTGATTATCAGCTATGTTTTTCAATGGAAAGGAACAGAAACTCTGTCTCTGATGCAAGAAGCAATGCTCACATACTCCTGGTTGGCACTGCCTGGACAACTATCAGTAGTTTGCGCTGTCGTTGTTATAGCATATGTACTGCGCCACCTAATGTTTTACTAGTGATGAGTTTTTAGTGGTGTGTCCTTTGTCCTGTGCGCAAATGACAAAGAACCCTTCGGGTATCTCCTCTAGAGTGCCTTCGCACTTACGCCAATCGCCACCAAGTTGGAAACCTTAAGCGAAATTTCCGCTTGTTGGGATCGCCTGCAGAACTTCTGGCGTTGCAGCGCTGGCTCACAAATGACAAATGACAAATTCGCCATGCGTTTAAAAAATCTCCTGTTCTGGATTGCTGCCTTGTTAGCTTTTTTCTTAGACCAACTCACAAAATACTGGGTGGTGCAAACTTTTAGCTTGGGACAAACACAAGCACTACTACCGGGGGTATTTCACTTCACCTACGTTACCAACACTGGTGCAGCTTTTAGTCTGTTAGCAGGGAAAGTAGAATGGTTACGCTGGCTATCTTTGGGAGTGAGTTTAGCATTGATAGCACTGGCATCGTTTGGTCCGGTGTTACATCTTTGGGAGCAACTAGGTTATGGCTTTATTTTAGGCGGAGCGATCGGTAATGGCATCGACCGATTTGTTCTGGGCTACGTTGTTGATTTTCTTGATTTTCGAGTGATTAACTTTCCAGTCTTTAATTTAGCAGATGTCTTCATTAATATGGGTATTGTTTGCCTGCTCATTGCTACCTTTCAAAAGACTCCCACTTCAAATCGCAGGTAGCGGACTTGTCTATCCCCAGACTTTTCCTCTGAAAGTAGAAAATTTTTCTTGCAAACTACTCTCAAAAAGAAGAAGTCACAATTTGTGCAATTCCTCAACTGAGTTTGCCGTTATATCGGTTCTCATTTCAATCACCAAGAAAGAACGATAGATACAGAATCATTCGTCAGAATATTAAACACGCTTTTTGGGTATGAATTAAGAGTTCTGTTCAGCCGTATTGGTCTGAAGCCCCCGGATTTATCCTTTGGAGATTAACAAACTTTTTCCGCACTTATTTCCCCCGGATTCACTCGTTTTGGATATTCTGATTACTGTGTTCTGTGTTCTGCGTTCTTCTTAAATACACCACGAATAATCTAGAGACCGTACAATACAGTCTCTACAGCTGTGTATTGCACGCAACCGATAAACGCTATAGTCAGGTCTTGAACCTGTTTCAAACCCCGGATCGCAATATGCCCCCACTAAATCAAAGATGAAGTGGGGGCATATTGCTCAAGTTATCCACCAACCGCACAGAATCATAGCTGGATTCTGGTTCCTGACGACTGACGACAAATGCCGATTAAATTACGCCTAATCTAGTGTTGAGACTACTACCGCGACGATCCACCTGAACTAGGATTTTGCGTGCCAGAGCCTGAACCACCTTGAGAGGGAGATAAAGTTGGATCGGTAGTGTTGCTACCAGGAGCAGTAGGATCACTACTGTTGCCGGGGTTAGCAGGGCTGCCAACAGGAGGCGGGGCAATTTCAGTAGTGCCGCTTGGATTGCCTGTGGTGCCAGGGTCAGCGGGCGCTGTACCAGGTACACCTGTGCCACCAGGGGTAGTGCTGCTGTCAGGAGCGCCTGTTGTACCACCAGGCGGGGTCGTTTGAGTATCGCCTGTACCACCAGGTAGAGTCTGTTGTTGAGTAGTTCCACTACCGGGGACGGCAGGGTTGCCAGCAGGAGCCGGGGGAAGATCAGGGGTGCCGCTGGGGGTATTTAGCGTGCCAGGGTCATTTGGCGCTTTGCCTGGTGTAGCTGTGCTGCCATCAGCAGGTTGCTTTTGTGTATCAGAACTGCTACCGGAATTTGGTGTAGATGCTGCTTCACCTTGACAACGGGAGTTAAGCGGGAAATCTCTGCAAAACTTCTTCTTGTCTACTCTTGGTGAAAGTTTGACTTCTCCGGGTGAGCTAGTGGATTCACCACCTGATTGACCACCTGATTGAGCAGTCTCGAATTTGCTTGACTGGGCAAGAGCAACGTTGCTGGTTAAAGCCAGAGTCAAGGCTGTACCGATAAGGGTTAGATATTTTCCGTTCATATTACTTAACCTCCACACCTCAACGGAGTACTCCCGCTTATTAAACCAAAAGATCTTCATTTAGAAAATCATCCTAAATGAAGATCTGTATTTTTGCTTCAAAATGTGCTTATGTGTTAAAACGGGAATATTTATCTGTTTGATTTATCAAGTGGTAGTTAATAGAAATACAAAATCAAAAGTAGCTACTTTACATTTCTTCAACAGATGAAACAGAGACAAGACAAACACTACAAGCAAAGAAGAAAAAATCTTAGCGATATATTAAAGATGTGACAAAATTAACAACATAAGTCAAATTATATATATATCTTAATGTTAAATTGAATCGGGAACAATTCGGTGCAGCCAACGTCCTCATAGGCTTATGAGTACAATGGTCAAATACAAGCAGCGAGATTATAGTGCGTCCGATTCCTTACCAATAAACTGGTGTCAATAGCCGATGAGTTCCCCCCAACCGCCTCAAAAGCCACAAACTTTGCTTGGTCAGATAACTCAAGCAGTACAAACAATTCAAGCTAGAGTCGATTTTTCCAAACTGGCGCTCAAACCAAATGCCAAAGTACCAGAACTTTGGGTGCAGGATGCGGGGGCGGATAAGGCGGAGGTGTATCCGTTGTTGGGCGATCGCTACATCATCGGTCGCAGTTCCAAATCCTGCGATATTGTTGTCCGCAACCCAGTTGTTAGCCAAATTCATTTGTCTTTAGCACGAGATTCTACTCAAAGACAACCGGTTTTTGTCATTAAAGATGAAAACTCTACAAATGGCATTTATCGAGGTAAGCGTCGGCTCACTTCTTTGGAATTGCGTCATGGCGATATTCTCACCCTCGGACCTCCAGAACTCGCCGCCTCAGTCAGACTGCAATATGTCGATCCACCGCCTTGGTATGTCACAGCAGGAACTTGGGCTGGTTACGGTGTCGGTGGAATCACAACTCTGATGGCGCTAGTCATGGGCGTGGAATGGCTCAAATTTGATGTCAAACCCCTACCCGGACCAACGCGAGCACCCGTGGTAATTTATGCTCGTGATGCCACCACCAAGTTACGCGAACCTCGGACGACTGCTCATATAGATATGAAGCGGTTGCAGGACTTTGGTCCTTACTTGCCAACGGCAGTCGTTGCTTCAGAAGATAGTCGTTATTACTGGCACTTTGGAGTTGACCCCTTGGGGATTTTGCGAGCGGTGTTTATTAACACGCAAAGCGGTGATGTCCAACAAGGGGCGAGTACAGTGACTCAGCAGGTTGCGAGGAGTTTGTTCCGCGATTATGTAGGCAGGCAAGACTCGCTTGGTCGCAAATTCCGAGAAGCGATGGTTGCCCTAAAATTAGAAACGTTTTACAGCAAAGATTACATCTTGCTGACTTATTTAAATCGGGTTTTCTTAGGAGCTGATACCTCTGGTTTTGAAGATGCTGCTCGTTATTACTTTGATAAGTCAGCAAAAGAATTGACACTGTCTGAAGCAGCAACGTTAGTGGCAATTTTACCTGCTCCCAACGGCTTCGATTATTGTACACGAGGAGATAGCCAAAATAACCTCAGAACGATTGAATACCGCAATCGCGTACTGAAGCGGATGCTGGAGATGGGCAAAATCAAACAAGATGAGTATAACCGCTCTAGGCGCTCGCCCATCGAAATCAGCCCCAAAGTCTGCGAACAGCAAGCAAAAACAATTGCTCCTTATTTTTATAGTTATGTCTTCCAAGAACTACAAAATATTCTGGGCAAGGAACTGGCAACAGAAGGGAACTTTATTATTGAAACCCAACTAGATCCAGCCATTCAAGCACAAGCAGAAGTCGCATTGCGTAATCATGTCCGCACTGGTAAGTCATCTTTTAATTTTTCCCAAGGAGCGATGCTTACCCTTGATTCAAGCAATGGAGCAATAATCGCAATGGTAGGAGGCACCGATTATAGAACAAGCCAGTTCAATCGTGCTGTTCAGGCAAAAAGACAACCAGGTTCCACCTTCAAAATCTTTGCTTACGCAGCTGCTCTCGAGCAAGGGATTTCACCGGAAAAGTCTTATTCCTGTGCCCCTTATCGTTGGCAAGGCTTTACCTACAAACCTTGTCGTACTGGCGCTGGTAGTTTAGACATTGCCAGGGGGCTTGCCTTATCTGAAAACCCGATTGCTTTGAGGGTTGCTCATGAAGTCGGGCTGGATAAAGTTGTGGGAATGGCGCGACAGTTAGGGGTGAAGTCACAGTTAGAAGCAGTTCCTGGGTTGGTGCTGGGTCAAAGTGTAGTGAATGTCATGGAGATGACTGGTGCATTTGGTGCTATCAGCAATGGCGGTGTGTGGAATCGACCTCATGCAATTAGCCGGATTTTAGATAGCAGTGAGTGCCGTGACCAGAACGACCCTAAAACTTGCCGCGTGATTTACTCTTATGACCAAGACGCAGAGGCTAATAAACGAGTGCTGCAAACGAACATAGCTGATACAATGACTCGGTTGCTGCGCGGCGTGGTTACAAGCGGTACTGGTCGCAGTGCTGCGATAGGACTAGGGGAAGCAGGTAAAACCGGTACAACAGATAAAAACGTTGATTTGTGGTTTATTGGCTTTGTTCCCAGTAAACGACTGGTCACTGGTATTTGGCTGGGAAACGACAACAATGCCCCCACATCTGGAAGTAGCGCTCAAGCTGCTCAATTATGGGGAAATTATATGGGTAAAATTACACGGTAAGTGAAGAAAGAAGAAAGAAGAAAGAAGAATCAACAAAGAGTTTTCTGTTCTTCCTTCTTCTTTTTTGTTGTTCATTCTTTTGTCCTAACGATATCCCCGCCAAGGAATAACCTCCAGCGTGCCGTTCGGCTTGAATACCACTTGGTAGTGTGCAAGAGCTTCTTTGTTATTTGGAGGGGCTAGGTATGAACCATAGACATCTTGGAACATCTTAGGAAGGGGTGTTCCTTGAAAATAGTCAACGGCACCTTGGTTAAGTGGTTCGTAATCGGCGATGACGCCATCTTTGTTGACCGCCACCCGGTATTTCAAATCTCGCGCAAAGGAAGGAGAAGTACTCCAATTTTGGCGGATGCTGTTATAAAGCTTCTGGTTTAAATCCTTAACTGCGTTGGGGTCTGTGATTTTTGTACCCACAACATCTGGTGTTTTAGGGTATCCTCGCCAAGGGCTAACCTGTAGCACGCCTGTATTCGTAAAGACGACTTTAAATTGGGCGATAGGCGATTGCGGCGCTGCGTTTTGGGCGATCGCTTCATTAGTTCCCGAACCAGGATTTGCCGGATTCTGAAGTAGACTTGGTAAGGGAGTTTTCTCCACTGCATCATTCGTCCCTTTATCTACCGCTTTATATCCAACAATCGCACCATCCGCAGCCACACCCAAGCGAAAGACCAGATCCTGCTTCAATCCTGAGCGCTCAACCCACTTTGGATTAATTTGGTTATAGATTTGGCGGTTCAATGCACGCAGTTGAGATGCATCATTAATTTCCGGAACTGTCTTTAAAAGTGCTTCTAAATCCGTAACAACAGGCGATACCCCGGGTGTGGGAGTCGCCGCAGTTGTGGCATTTGCTGCAACTGAGGCAGGTGTCGTAGGGGCAAGAATAGAATTTGCCGTAGCTGGGGCAGTTGGTGTGGGCGTCAATGTAGCATTTGCGCCGATTTGTTCATTAGGAGTCGGTGTGGGGGTGAGTGCAGGCGTTGCCGGACTATTGACATTGGTGGTTGTATTTGCATCGTTCTGTGTCTGTGGCTGAGGCGGACGCACTTCCGGGACTGGAACCAAGCTAAAAGCAACGGCGGCGGCAGCCAAACTCGTTACTCCCACACTCGCAGGCACCGCCTGCTTGACTAACGCCTGACTGACACCGCCATGACGTCTGGCAACTGGTTGTAATTGCAGTGTTAACTCTGGTAAAGTTTGGCTATCTGCAAAAAATTGGTCTATTGCTTCTACCAAATCGAACAACTGCACTGTGTTCAAATCGAGTTGTATCGGCTGCTTTCCATTATTGGGGTTAGATCCGACTGAGTGTGATGCAGTATCTGAATGTATAATGACTCTGTGTCGGTTGCTGTCGATTTTCTGGAAGTGCACTAACTCCGACTCAAAGTTGTGTGCTTGAGGGTGTGGCACACTACTCAAAAATTCTTGGGCATACGCACTCACTGCCCTTACCAAACTTTCAAAAAATTCTCGCCCTCCTACCACCGGTTTACTATTGCCAGATAAATAGCATTCTGCATTTACCAATATGGATAACTCTGGGCGCAGTTCCTGAAAATGTGCCGCCCTTGACGCATCACTTAAACCCTCTAACAGTAATGTGCAATTAGGTAAACTATACTTACGTTGAATATTCATTCCACTTCACCGTCAAAAAGACTAATCCAGAACCGCTGCATTCCAGCTGTGCCGGTACAGAATAGTAATTGTCCCAACAAACTTATAGCTAGATCATCTAATTTTTCATCAGAATTTAATGCCAATACACCACCAGAACGCCGGGGATTCATCCGGCTCTTAAAGTGAGTTCTAAACCGTTCTAGATAGTTAGATAGACGCAAATTCTGTTCTAAAGGAATCTGTTTTTCAACCATTTGTTGATATATCATTAGCAATTGGCGAATAACAACTGTTAACCGCCGCGCCATGTAGCAAGCAATAACCACTAAGGCTTTTGCTTCCATGATAGACAGGGGACGGCGGATGTGTGCTCGTCGTATGGGGTTAGTGCTACGCATTCGCCATAAATTCACTCGATCTTTAACAATTCCTTTAAGATCCAACTCTTCAGCAAATGACAAAATCGCTTCAGAGCCACCAAGCTCTAATGCTTCAATTGCCAGTAAAATGAGGTCAATTTGCAACCGGGCTTTAGGGGGACATACCTGTCCCTCAATCGCCGGTTCGGGTAAAGTGGCCAGAATCATCGGCAAAGACTTGGGGATTGGACTGTTAAATTGCGTGACACTAGCAGAGACATTCATTATAAATACCTTATAGGGCTGCAACAAACTCAGTAAAACTAATTTAAAATAGACAACCAGTCAAGAAAATGAGACTGACGGCATTTCGAGGCAAGCCTCGCTGATATATACATTACTTACTCTTCCAAGACGATTGTTTCCGTATTGCCTTGAATCAAAGTTTTTAAAGCATCATTTCTCTTAACCTCAGTCGTTAGTATCATTACATCCTTAGCTTGTAGATTTGCTCTCATCGTCAACGAATAACGTTTATTGAGGGCTAATACCAAGCGTATGACATTTTAGTGTACGATTTTTCCGGGAAGGTGCGCCTTGTTTAACCAGGAGCTTGCAATCGGGCGAATAGGGTTGTAGCTTGTACTGCACAGTACTAAAACTTTTTTCTATTTTATGGATTTGAAGTCTCTGATTCGTGACATTCCAGATTTTCCTAAACCGGGAATTTTATTCCGCGATATTACTACGCTGCTGCGCGATCCAGAGGGACTGCGCTACACGATTGACCTGTTTGCACAAAAGATAGAAGCTACTGGACTGAGACCAGAGTTCGTGGTGGGAATAGAGTCACGGGGCTTTATTGTTGGCACACCGCTTGCTTGTCTATTAGGAGCTGGTTTTATTCCTGTCCGTAAACCTGGTAAGTTACCCGCAGCAGTTCACTCAATTGAGTACGCACTAGAGTACGGTACTGATTGTTTGGAAATTCACCAAGATGCTTTGCATCCAGGTAGCCGAGTTTTAATTGTAGACGACTTGATAGCTACAGGTGGAACCGCAGGTGCAACCGCAAGGCTAGTCCAAAAAATTGGCTGCAAACTTGAGGGTTTTGGGTTTATCATCGAGCTACGGGATTTACAAGGGCGGAAACATCTACCAGATGTGCCCATCGTCACCCTTTTAGAATACTAGTCAATAGTCATTAGTCATTTGGCTAACGACGAATGACTAATGACAAAGGACAAAGCACAAATGACTACTACACGAATTTCCTTGGATGCAGGTCGTGATTGGCTTTTAAAGTTAGTCACGAGTGAGACTTTTATTTATGTGATGAAACGGCTGTTGCAGGCGCTGTTGACTTTGTTGTTGGCGTCGGCGTTGTCGTTTGTGATTATTCAACTTGCTCCAGGGGATTATGTAGATACGTTACGGCAAAACCCAAAGATTTCTCCAGAAAGAATTGAGGAACTTAGACGACAGTTTGGTCTGGATAAGTCTTGGCTTGAGCAATTTGGACTTTGGCTGTGGCGAATTCTCACTCAGGGGGACTTTGGCACCAGTTTTGTTTACCAGCGGTCGGTGTCGTCGCTGTTGTGGGAACGGGTACCCGCAACTTTGTTGTTGGCAGTGTCTTCTCTGATTGTAACGTGGGCGATCGCCATCCCCTTGGGCATAGTCGCTGCTGTCAAACAAAATCAGTGGGTTGACCGCGTTTTGCAGGTGATTAGTTACGCAGGACAAGGGTTTCCCAGTTTCATCACTGCCTTATTGCTGCTCATTTTGGCTCAAAACCTCTCGCCCCTCGTGCCAGTGGGTGATATGACCAGCATCAATCATGCCGAACTCAACTGGTTTGGTAAAATCCTCGATATTGGCTGGCACATGATTTTACCCACCATTGCTTTGAGTATCACCAGCTTTGCTGGCTTACAGCGCATCACTCGGGGCGAATTATTAGATGTGCTGCGCCAAGATTATATCCAAACAGCTCGTGCTAAAGGGTTGCCTGAAAACCGTGTTATTTATGTTCATGCTTTGCGCAATGCGATCAACCCCTTGATGACTTTGTTAGGTTTCGAGTTAGCAGGTTTATTGGGTGGTGCGTTTATTGCGGAATTTTTCTTTAACTGGCCCGGCTTAGGGAGATTGACTTTACAAGCGGTGCAGGCTCAAGATTTGTATTTAGTGATGGCAAGTTTGGTCATCAGCGCCGTACTGCTGAGTGTTGGTAATTTGATAGCAGACTTGTTGCTCAAGGCGAGTGATCCTCGCATTCGCTTAGAAAATCTTAATTAACTAACTAGATGCAAGGGACGACGCACTCGTGTTGATCGTCCTTTGTCATTTGTACCAAACCAATGACTCATGACTCATGATTAATAACTATGTTTTCCGAAGTTTATTATTTGGTGCGGTCAAAAGCTGACGGTCGTTATCTCGCGGCTCTTCCTGAGCGCGAAGCTTTGGGTTATTTATTATTATTTCGCGAAAACTTTGATGCCCTCAGCTACCTCAACACTCATGCCGCAGAAGTGGCAAACCGTTTTGCCGTAGAATCTATTCCTGGTTCTCAAATAGCAGGTTTGCTTAAACGCTGGGGTTTTAGTGGCGTGGGTATTGTTTCTGACCCGTTATTACCAAAAATAGAATTTTTATCACACTCATGACGTCCGCAAGGAACGACAGTATGAGGTTTTCAGCCTGGCTTCAGACTGCACTTGCTCATGGTAAAATCCACAGACCTTTATCTGTCCAGCTACAGCGGCGTTTGCTCCAGTCGGTAACGCCACCTTCTTACTTGGTGATGCCTCGGCAATGGCCTTCTTACCTAATAACTTGCAGTAGGAACTCATTCACTGCGTCGCACCTTTTGGTGCCATTGACTGAGCAACTTGAAGCGCTTGATCTAGAATTTTAGAGGCTTTGTCTTTATTTGAGGAGCCGAATAGAGAATTATAGCTATTGGTAAGCACAAAAAGGATTTTTTCAATAGGTTCTTTGTTCTCTCGTTCTCTTGCCACATATTGTTCTGCGATCGCCGTTAGGGCTTGAGCTTTGTAACTTTTGTCTGTAATGGTTTGAGCAAGCTGAAGCGCTTGGTCAAATTTTCCCTGTTTTGCAAACCCACGGGCGATAGCACAGAATCTCCAGTCCTTGTGTCTAGCATCAGGAGGGGGTTGGATGGAAAGAGTGATTTGTAGCGCACGCTCAGGCTGCCCTGTCTCAAGGTAACCGAATGCCACCTCCGACAGCATATCCTTAAAATTCCACTGTTGGATGATCTCAAACGCTTGGTCGTACTGTCCGCTGTTTAGATAGTGCCTCGCAATCCCTCTGAAGGTGGCGTCTCGGTTTCCAATCGATGTTGCCAGTTTAACCGCTTGGTCAGAGTACCCGGCTTTGCCATAAGCGATCGCAATTCCAAGGAACGCCCGCTTCCTCGCATTCACATTCTCGATGGCTCGGGCAATTTGCCGTGCCTGATCAAAGTTTCCTAGTTCTGCGTAGGCATCAGCGACGCTAGCTAATGCATCACTTTTGCTTTGAGCTTTGTCAATTACAATTGCCTGCGCCGCTTTCTGAGCTTCCGCTAGCGTCGAGAGTGCCTTGTTCTTCTGCTCCAATGCTGCATACTGGGCTGCTGTTTCAATCAGTTGGGAAATTTTATCAAGGGGAAAGCGCTTGTCTGCAAGCGTCCGTATTTTTGGCAAGGATTGATCTACAAGCTCGATCGCTCGACGTTCTTGTCCGATGAATGCAAATTGTTTAACAATCCTTAGCATCTGAGAGATTTTCATTGAGGCATTTTCGCCCGATTGTGCCTCATCGATAGCAGATGCACTCTTAAGCGCATGTTCCAGCACTTGAGGCACTTGTTTCTTTTGTCCAGCTTGACTAAGATGTTCCGCAATTACAATCAGGGTCATAGTTCTATAAAGGGCATGGTCATTGCGTTGGGCAATCGCCAGCGCTTGCTTCAAGACCGTAGTTGCCTGCTCATCCTCTCCAGCTTTTGCATAATGCCCCGCAACTTCTGCCATAGTTATAGGAGTGAACACAGGATTGTTTACTCCTGTGATGAGCTCGATAGCAAAGCCATAGTACCCAGCCTCTGCGTATTCCTTAGCTCGGTTGAGCAAAGACTCATCCGGAGAAGTTCCGCTGCCGCTACAGCGTGTTGCCGTTTGGGTGCGGGCAATGTGGATGGCTTGTTTTAGAAGTTGCTTACCCTTAGCTTCCTGTCCAGCCTGGATATAACCAAGAGCGACTTTCACTAAGGGGTTGGCTTTGAAGCACTCATTGGGATTCGCTTCCGCCAAAGGCAGAACTTGGTTTAAAATCTTGACAGCCTGCTCAGATTTTCCTACCGCCGCATACTGAAATGCAATGTCAGCCAATATGCCATGTTTTTCAAAGTAGGTTTCTACTGCAAGAACTTGCTCCCCTGGAAAGAACGTAGCAATTAGTGCAGTGACAGCTAAAATATTGAACTGGATTATTCTTCGAGCCATGTTTTTCCCACGTCAACTTTTTGTTGCGCGACTACCCACAGGTGGTTAGCCTTGAACCGCTAAAGTCAACGACAGAAATGTTTGGCAGTTTGTGGTGATTTTGTTACAAAAATTTATTTAGTTACTGAGAGTGTTAGAAAACCCAGAGCGATCGCCATCCTGGGCAGCTCCCTCTGGGAGCATCGCCGCAAGCGCCTCTGCGCTTAGTGCAGAGTCCTCCGTTCAGGTACGCGCAATTGCCCTTCCCAACAACCTTGTTTTTTGACGCTCCCACGGCTAGAAGCCGATGGGCTTTCTACTACCAACGCTGTAAGTGGTATGTTCTGCTTTATACTAAACAATGAGCGACTTTCTTAACCAAAATTAAATAGACTTTGTAGCACAATAGCAACAAAGCCTATTTGAGCCAAAATCTAAAATCTCAAATTCCTACACTGGTGCTTTTTCTAATTTCAATTTAGAACGCTTCACTTGTTCGGGTATGGAAACGGGGTAATCTCCAGTGAAGCAAGCAGAACAGAAGCTTTCAGGGTCTTCTCGTGTCGCCTCTAGCATACCTTGCCAACTGAGATAAGCTAGAGTATCTACCTCTACTTGCTTGGCAATTTCTTCCACTGACATGTTAGCAGCAATGAGCTGCTCTTGGCTATCAGTGTCAATACCATAGAAGCAGGGGTGAGTGACTGGGGGAGAGGAAATTCGCATATGCACTTCCAACGCACCTGCTTCACGCAACGCTTTGACTAGCTTGCGGCTAGTAGTCCCCCGGACAATCGAGTCATCTACAATGACTACTCGTTTGCCATACAACACATCTTTAAGGGGGTTGAGTTTCATGCGGATACCCGACTCCCGCATACTCTGTGTAGGTTGGATAAAAGTACGTCCGACGTAGCGATTTTTAATCAGTCCTTCAGCGTAGGGGATGCCAGAGGCTTGAGAATAGCCAATGGCAGCAGGAATACCAGAATCAGGAACACCAATCACCAAATCGGCATCAGCAGGAGATTCTTGAGCCAGCCGCCGCCCGATACGCATCCGATAGCTGTACAAACTCTCGTCATGCATGACACTATCAGGACGGGCAAAGTAAATCATCTCAAAAATGCACATCTTCCGTTGGGGTTTTTGACTCCATTGCAACGAAGCTAAACCCTCTTCGGTAATCCAAACTAACTCGCCTGGTTCCACGTCCCTCAGGTATTCAGCACCAATAATGTCTAAACCGCAAGTTTCGGAGGAGAGAACATAGCGAACTGGATTCTCACCTAAGGTACCAATCACAAGGGGGCGAATGCCATTGGGGTCACGAACACCCATGATACCCGCTGATGTACCAATCACTAAGCTAAAGGCTCCTTGGCAACGGTGAAACGCCCGAATGCAGCCATCTAACCAATCGGCTCCAGCATTGATTTCTTCGGCTATTGCAAAAGCAATCATTTCTGAGTCAGTGGTTGTGACTAAGTTGCAGTTGTTGTTGAGCAACTCCTCTCGCAACTGCACAGTATTGACTAAATTACCATTATGTGCTAACGCTACTGAGCCGAAGCGGGTTTCGACAACAGCAGGCTGGGCATTGACTTTGCGGCTGGAACCCGTGGTTGAATAACGAGTGTGACCAACAGCTACACTACCAGGTAAAGTTTGTAAAATTGATTCATTAAAGACTTGGGACACCAACCCCATGTCTTTGTGTAAATTGACTTGTTCACCCTCAAATGTGGCAATACCAGCCGATTCTTGACCCCGGTGCTGGAGAGCGTACAATCCAAAGTATGTCAGTTTGGCAGCGTCTTCTCCTGGTACGTAGACGCCAAAAACACCGCAAGCTTCTTCTGGCTTGTCTGGACGATTTTCCAGGTCATTGGCTGAGTCGTTAGGCAATTCGGGATGGTTATCCAAAGAGTCGGGATGGTTGGGAATCATGCTAGCTGTGCTCCTGATGAGGGTATCAAGTCACTAGAAATATGTCAAAGGATAGTTGTAGAAATTCTTAAAAAGCTCTTAACCATCCATTAAAACAGTAACGCAATTATGCCTATGGACGCTAGTATCCCAGATGAGGGGATTTTATCAATCAACTGGGGGTGATCTTATGGATGGTCAAACGTCTTTCAATCGCGTTTAAGTAGCGATCGCTCATTTCCTCAATGCTAACGTTGATTAAACTTTGATTATCAGTTGTTAAAACCCGCAAACCTATTTCGGAATTCCCAACCTTGCCAAGTTGCTGCCAATGATTACCGAGTTGTTCTGTTAAATAAGTTTCCCAAGTTTTTTGTTGTTCTGTTGCAACAGAGACTACAATTCGCGCACCACCTTCGCCAAAAAGAACTTCATCCCAACGTTGGGAATTGTTTGCTGGTAGTTCTAATTTGATTTCTGCTCCCAGCTTTGTAGCAAGACAACATTCTGCCAGGGCGATCGCGACTCCGCCCTCAGCACAATCATGAGCGGAACGTACCCAACCTTTGCGAATTCCTTCACGACACACTTGTTGTACACGGCGTTCCAATTCAAAATCAACTCGTGGCGGTTTTCCAGCAACAGTGTTGTGGATAGTGGCTAAATATTCCGAACCCCCCAGCGTAGAGTGCGCAGAAAGTTCGCCCAACAGATAAATCAAATCACCATTCGCTTGCCAAGCTTGACCACAAATCTTGGTTAAATCAGGGATTAACCCTACCATACCTACAACAGGGGTAGGATAGATTGGTTGTGGATTGCCTTGAGAATCCAAAGTTTCATTGTAAAGAGAGACATTTCCACCAGTCACTGGCGTTGCCATTTCTCGGCAACCTTCAGCCAAACCGCGACAAGCTTCTGCTAATTGCCAGTATCCAACAGGTTTTTCTGGGCTGCCAAAATTCAAGTTATCAGTAACTGCCACAGGTTCGGCACCCACACAGCTGAGATTACGTGCCGCTTCTGCCACAACTGCCTTCGCTCCCTCATAGGGATCAAGATAAACATAGCGAGGATTGCAATCAACCGTAGCTGCAACACCTTGCTGGGGATTGGGGATTAGGGATTGGGGACTAGGAATTCTCTCCCCCTCCTCTACTCTCTCACTCCCTCCCTCCCTCACTCCCTCACTCCCTCCCTCCTCTTGCTGAGGACGCAAGCGAATCACAGAGGCATCTGCACCACCAGGTAACACAACAGTGTTATTCTGGACTTGATGGTCATACTGACGATACACCCAACGTTTCGATGCAATGGTGGGCGTATCGAGCAAAGTCAACAGGATGTCATTCCAACTTTGCAAACGTCCTTGAATTTCAATTCCAGCAGATGTACTCTCAGGCAAAGAATCAGGCGTCCATTCCCAAGCTTTTCGTACATATTCTGGTGGTTGTGCCAACACTTCTCGGTGATACAGCGGCGTATTTTCTGCCAACGCTGTTGCCGGAATTTCTGCGGCAATTTCACCTTGGAATAGAATCCGTACAATAGGTTCATAAATGACGCTTCCTGCAACCACAGCTTGCAGCCCCCAACGGTGGAAAATGTCAATTAACTCTTGCTCACGTCCCTTGTGTGCAACAAACAGCATCCGTTCTTGAGATTCCGAAAGCAGATATTCATAAGGAACCATTCCCGCTTCCCGTACAGGAATCTTGTCTAAATCGAATTCAATGCCCACGCCGCCTTTTGCTGCCATTTCTGAAGTAGAACAGGTAATGCCAGCTGCACCCATATCCTGTGCGGCGACCACTGCACCTGTCTTAAACGCCTCCAAACAAGCTTCAATTAACGACTTTTCCAAGAAGGGGTCGCCGACCTGTACCGCCGGACGGTCATCTACTGACTGATCACTCAGTTCTGCACTGGCAAAACTTGCGCCTCCCATACCATCGCGTCCGGTGGTGGAACCGACATAAAGCACTGGGTTGCCTATACCAGATGCACCAGATGTGACGATTTCTGGCGTTTCCATCAATCCCAATGCCATCACATTCACCAAAGGATTGCCAGAGTACGCGGGGTCAAAGTAAACTTCACCGCCTACAGTGGGGACACCAACACAGTTGTGTGTAACGATGCCAGAAGTCGTCACAAAAAGATGAGTGTTATCTACCTCAACATCATAGACATCGCATTCCTCAACAGTGTTGGTTTCTATGCTCTTAATTTTGACAGCAGCTACCTCATTTGAAGACTTACGAAAACGTGGGAAAGAATCTTTCGTCCCCTCATACCGTGCCAAAGCTGTCGCTAACTCTACAGTGCGTTCCTCGGCAAAAACGTTTGATAACGCTGTTAGTCCCACGAAGTTGTTAACTTCTAATTGCCATAATGGTAGCCGTGTATGCTGACGACCTTCTATTTGTCCTGTTGATGGCGATCGCTGATAAATATATGGGATTACCCCCTGATTTTGGAGGAGTGCCACGGTTTGATCAAACAGTTTGCGGCTAGTTGTCGCATAGGTAATTTTTGCATGATTTCCATGAGTTTTTGTGGTCAGGGAACCATCACCTCTGAATAAACCTTTGAGTGCTTCCAACTGTAAGTTAGCAGACCATTGGAAAACAAAACTTGGGAAAGCTTTATTACTTGCTCCAGTACCGCACCGCCAAACGTCTTTTAAAATGTAACCAAATAGCCATGAAGTCGCATAAACAATGATTGTAGAAGCCCGTTTTTCTAAACAAGGGCGAAGTCCCAGATGTTTGAGTCCGTACACAACGTCATTGACATATTCGGTTTCATGCAGAGCAAACGTGAAGATAATTTTATATGTATTGCCGTTTTGAGAAACACATCCTTCTGAAAGATAGTAACCGAGTACGCGTGCTAACACCTCATCTGCATGGATGGCTGCTTTCATGTAATTAGCTTTTCCACGACGGAAAAGACAAACTTCGTGGCGAGCAACATTAAGCAGTGGCTCTAAGCTCAGAAAATGTGAAAGGGGTAGTATACTATTGTTTAGGTAGTGGTGACGACTGTAAACAGAAGGTTCAATTAATTGTAAAGCTGTCCGAATGACATCTGTTGCTTGCCAATTTGAGGGCAACTGCACATAAACATTTTTACCACTTTCATCTTGAGGGTTCAAAGCGCTAATGAAATCGAGTGGTGAAAAATCTCCACTACCTTCTGGTGATTCTGGCAACGACACCAGTATTGGCAATTCGTAACCAACCTGTAAGCTTTGGGCTGGACAAATTTCCCACTCACCGTTTGACCGAATTAACATCGGATGATCTGGTGTGACAGTTAGGTTACGACCAAGAGATGTACGAATAGTTACTAAGGTTTTAGTGCGTCGTTTAAACACACGCCGCACACGCTGCCAGCAACTGTCGTGAGTGTCAGGGTCTACGGATAGGGTTTCAACTGCAGCTGTATCATCTAACTCTAAGGTTATGAGATTTGAATGCAGCCTTGATTCTACAAAGTTGCCGATGGTGTCAAAATGTACGCCAGTGCGATCGCGCCAGATAAATGTTTCTTTACCAACCAAACAATTTCCGTAATGTGAAATACCAGCGACCACACCACTAAAAAGCCTTTGAGTTTTCGCATCTTCTAAGGAACCAAAGCGCAGGGAGTTTAATACGGCAATAGGACGCGCACCCATTGTAAAGATATCTCTTAAGATACCTCCTACTCCTGTAGCAGCTCCTTGAAAGGGTTCAACAGCTGAGGGGTGGTTGTGTGATTCAATCTTAAATGCTAGGCGCAGGCGATCGCCCAAATCTACAACACCAGCATTTTCACCAGGTCCAACAAGAATGCGGGATCCTGTCGTGGGAAATTGTTTGAGTAACGGACGAGAATTCTTGTAACAGCAGTGTTCTGACCACATCACCCCAAACATTCCTAGTTCAGCTTTGTTAGGATGACGCCCTAAACGCCTGACTATTTCTTCATATTCTTCTAGCTTCAAACCTTCAGCAGCGATTTCTTCAGGAGAAAAAGGAGCATCGGAAATGGCGGTCATGGCAATAATGCACCAAGGGGACAGAGCCTTATTTTAGCGGTTTACTTAGGTGCTTTTTTCAAAATGCAAGAGTTCTTCTTTGGATCTTTCCTGTTGAACAACTCCCACGACCAAGTTATAAGCTTCCTCCTGAGATAGATTCAGACTGTAGTTATTCAACTAGCCCCGCTGCAGAGTCCCACGGAACCTGTAAGGGTAAACGAAACTTGCACAGCAAGTTGGAACCCCCTGCCTTTAGGCATGGGGTAGTTCAGCCCCCCAACCCTTACACCCTTACACCCCTAGTACCGCAAGGCGGAAGTCAAAAGTGAAGGTAACAAGTCAAAAGTATTATGGAATGGGCTTTTTAGGGATTTTAAATGGTTGCCCTATTTACGCCGCTCTGTACTAGTTTTTGACATCTTTTTCGTCACATCTGGGAATGGCAAAACTAGATGTGCTATTAACAAAGTAAATCTAGGTGACTGCACGCCCACACCTGTGAATTTCTTGCCAGGACCTAAGCCTTTTGGTTCAACTGTAGAAATACGTAATTTTTTCTTTAAACTTTAAGCTCTCAACAAACAAATAAGTGTTTCCACTATTTGAACAATTTATTTTTTTTCGTAGAATAAATATGTGCTAAGCCAAGGATGAAAATAAATTTCACTATCTACAATATGGCTATTTCAAGTGGTGATTGAACAAGTTCTATGTTGTTTGAATCTTCAATTCTGCAATGGCTATCATGCTTGCCTTAGTTAACAAAATTTTATTTTTTTAGTGTGTCCCTACTAATCAACACAATCGTTACAGTTAGCCTATTGATTGAATTGGTGGCTTAGTTGGCGCTTTTCACAAAAGGAATTGTAAAAGAAGTGCTAGGTAAGTCATTCTGTCTAAAGCTTTGTCTGCAATTTTCATCGGTGCTATGTATATGAAAAAATTTCTTTTTTCAACTGCTATTTTGACTTTTCTAAAAAATAATTACAGCATTTATCGATCAATGAGAGTTTTTACTGTTTCCTGATTCATTTTTAGTTTCAAAAATTTGATTGGTGCATGATGAATGCTTTTGCACCTATCTTCCTCAAACCAACACTCCTGCATGAGCCATGAAATAGTTTCTAGATTTTGCATTCAACAAATCTGCTCTCACTGAAAACCCGTCTTCATATTCGATTGTGTCATGGCTCATGGCTGATTTTTTTTCTTTTTCAAGAGTTATCATACTAGAGCAGATTGCATTTTTCTTGAGGTACACCTTTTCAACTCAAAAGCCAGATCTAGCATAACACGGTTCAGATAAGACCAAAACCATTATCAACACGTTTATGTAGAACTTTCGTCCGAAAGTTCTACACGTGTCGAATCTTCACCTCCTGAATTCTGCTGTATTACTATCTAAAACTTGGTTTTGGGGTTGAGTAGCACAACCCAAGAAAGCATCAAGAACAAGTATCTCTACCATAAGATAGATGAACTGACGCATTTTGCATCATCTGCGTTGATGTTTACATAAAAGCTGATTTTGTAATTAATTTTATATTTTTTTTTGAGAATATGATAAAGCTTGTCTAAATTCTAGAGATACCAAGTTCCGCGTGTTGATGTGTGAATACAGTTTGGCAGAAATAATTTTGTGATGAACATCACTGATAGCGATGATTAAGATCGTATTCCTCATATGGCTAAATTGGCAGAATACAAACAACTGAACTCTAGCCGAGTCATTAATAGGGAACACACTAAATGCCGACAGCCTTCTCTTGAAGACTGTTGGCTTTTTATATATGGGGAGCGAGTCACAGCACGTGGCGGAACGGGAGGTGGAGAGAAAGTTAAAAGTCTTTGACTAATGACTCTTGAATGTTGAGTATCCAATAAAATTTCCCCACAACCTGTTAGTAACTTGACAGAGATTCTGCCGGAGCCACTATCTAGTGTGGGGAAGATATGATCAGTATATAAGTATTATTGGTGTTGAGTCCTAGTTGCTTGCACTTTGTTTAGAAGCCTGCAAGCAGAAGGAAAACAAAACTCACCTTGTATTACGACATCGCTTGAATGATGTAATCAAAGTAGGGTCCTGCTTCGGCGGCGTCTTCTGCATTCAGTAAGTTAAGGGAGGCTTTTTTCAGAGAGTTGATGGCTTCTACCATTCCAGGTACGGGAACGCCAAGCGAGTTGTACATTTCCCGCACGCCAATTAAACCAATTTTTTCAATTGGTTCTTTGTCACCAGCAAGTACACCGTAAGTAATTAGGCGCAAGTACCAGCCAAAGTCACGGATGCATAAAGCACGCTGACGTTCACCGTATGCATTGCCCCCTGGCGCGATAAAGTCGGGACGCTTCTGCCAAAGCTGTTTAGTAGCTTCTTGAACTATCTTTTTTTCGTTTTCAGCTAGGGTTGTGACAATTCGTATCCGTTGCGCGCCGGTCTGCAAATAGTCTTTGATATTGTTGAGTTCGCCACTGCTGGGATAACGCAGTTGGTCGTCGGCTTGGAGAATAACTTGGCTTACTACAGTCATGATTATTGCAATGACATGAATTAATTATTATTTGCTAGTTTAACGAGTCTTGAGTACACAAGTGAAGAGGGAGTTAAGAGGGGGATGAGGGGGATGAGGGGGATGAGGGGGATGAGGGGGATGAGGGAGAACTAATGACTAATGACTAATGACTAATGACTAATGACCGATGACTGAAAAAATCTGGAAACAGGGTGAGTTAATTGAAGTTGAGATTTCGGATTTGAACGATGCGGGTGAGGGTGTAGGGCGTTGGCAGGATAGGGTGGTATTTATACCAGATACTGTACCAGGCGATCGCGCTGTTGTCCGTCTGGTACACGTTAAACCTAACTACGCCCACGGCAAACTCAAAGAACTGTTGCAACCCTCTCCCCACCGTGTCCGACCAAGCTGCATCGTGGCTGATAAATGTGGTGGTTGTCAATGGCAGCATATTGATTATGAGTACCAGTTAGCTGCCAAGCAAAATCAAGTTATTCAAGCTTTGGAACGCATTGGCGGTTTCGTACAACCAGCTGTAGATCGAGTGCTTTCGACTCCCGAGTGTTTGGGCTATCGTAACAAAGCCACTTATCCTCTGGGATCATCTTACAACGGACAGGTTCAAGCAGGTTACTACCAAAAAGGTAGCCACCAATTGATTAACTTGAATCAATGCCCTGTGCAAGACCAAAGATTAAATCCTCTGCTGTTGGAAGTCAAACACGACATTCAAAAGCGGGGTTGGCAGATTTACAACGAACAACGCCACACAGGTGTTGTACGCCATCTGAGTTTACGCATTGGTCGCCGCACAGGGGAAATATTGCTGACTTTGGTGGTCAAGGACTGGAATTTACCGTCAATTCAAGACCAAGCCGAGGAGTGGTTAAAGCGCTATCCCCAATTGGTGGGGGTTTGTTTAAACCGTAACCCAGACCGTACTAATGCCATTTTTGGCACCGAAACTCGTTGTATTGCTGGGCGTCCCTACCTGCGAGAAAAATTTGCTGGACTGGAGTTCCAGGTACGAGCGGATACCTTTTTCCAGGTACATACGGAGACGGCAGAGGCATTATTGCAGGTGATTCAGTCGGAACTGAATTTACAAGGTTCTGAGGTGCTACTTGATACTTATTGCGGTATTGGGACGTTAACATTGCCACTTGCAAAACAAGTTAGGCAAGCAATGGGGTTAGAATTGCAACCAGAGGCAGTGGAACAAGCAATTTTAAATGCTAAGCACAACGATATTCCTCATGTAATTTTTCACACTGGCGCAGTAGAAAAATTACTTCCCCAGATGGAGATTTCACCAGACATTGTTTTGCTTGATCCCCCGCGTAAGGGATGCGATCGCGCTGTGATTGAAACTCTACTGAAATCAAAACCACCACGTATTGTTTATGTCAGTTGTAAAGTTGCCACCCTTGCCCGTGACCTAAAATTACTTTGTGAAAACGGAGTATATACTCTCACACGGGTACAACCAGCTGATTTCTTTGGGCAAACTGCTCATGTGGAAGCTGCGGCATTTCTTGTGCTATCAGATTTGGACAAAGGCACTAACTCGACAAAAACTTAAATCAAAAATTTGTAGTCCAATGCATACTAAAAATGTTAGAATTGAATTAAGATAAACATATGATTCCTTTTGTGTGAAGATATTGAAGTTGCAAAAACTCTCCCAAAAATATGAATCGAGTTGTTTAAGTTATGAATCGGCAGATAAAAGAGTATGTTAATACTCTTTTCATTAGAAATCATATCAGTTGCTTACTGTTTGAGCAGTTGCATATAAGCCGTTTTTTATGTGAGTGACTCTATGTCATTAAAGAGAGTTAATGCTCCCTAGCATTTTCAAAATTTAGTTTAAAAGACGAAAGTTTGAAGGCAACATAACCACCTCAAATTCTATCAGGGTGCCTGTGACAGCAAACTGATGTCTAGCTAACTCTGAAAGCTACGGGGTTCCACTTGTGATTACTATTTCACTTCGTCCTACAGGGCGTAATTGGGGCACAATTAGTTTTGCCTCAACTTTGTACCTCTGTCCAATACTAGATTTGCTTTTGGCAGAGATTCCGGTCAAATTACAAGCAGAACTGCGACTAGGACTTCAAGAAGCCTTAGTAAACGCAGCTAAACATGGCAATAATCTAGATCCAAGTAAAACAGTAGTCGTTCGTTTTTCCTTAATTGATAAACAGTATTGGTGGGTGATATCCGACCAAGGTCACGGTTTTACACCCTCCTCTACTTGCGATGTCGATGTCGATCCAGATATCGATCCAACAGAATACTTACCTCCTGATGAGTCAGAGAACGGTCGTGGTATGTGTATTCTGCATCAAATTTTCGATCAGGTGCAGTGGAACAGGAAAGGCACAGAGTTGAGGCTTTGTAAACACCTCGAGAACCGACCTAAACTAGCTCTCTTACGGTGAAGAAGGATAAGGGAGATGAGGAGCCAGCGCCGTGGGCGGGTTTCCCGACTTGAGGCGACTGGCGTGGAGATAAGGGAGATAAGGGAGCAGGGGAAGTAGGAGAAGAAATTACTCTTTTATCCTCCTCATCCCCCTCATCCTCCTCGTCTCCCTCATCCTCCTCATCCTCCTCGTCTCCCTCATCCTACTTCTTTTGCTCGCCGTGACTTGGACAGGGTGGAGCAGAAATAGAACGATCCAACCAACCGCTTGCTTGCTCGAGTCTGAGTAAAGCTTCTTGTGGTTCATCTTTCACGAGATACACAAGAGCAGCAGCAGCTTGCTCACTTGCGCGAACTTTGCGGTTAGACTTGAGACGATGCCAATCGTCAGGTGAAATGCTCAGTCTCTCCATAAGAGCTTGGGCTAGTTCCAAGGTACTAAATTGATTCAGTTGACTCGTGTTAGGTAGCTGGGTTGATTGAGACATGATGTGAAGTCCTGAGTGCTGATTCTGTGACTGATAGGGAAAATCGCATTTGATTCTAAGTTTACTACTTGTGCATAAAACCGCCTAAGCTACCGTCTAAGATGCCATTGGGTGAGGAAAATCAACACGAAGAATTTGAACAAGAACTATTGGAACTGGAGCAACTGCTTGTTGCTTTAAAAGAACGCTACAATCAAGTGCAAGCAGACAGATTCCGTCAAAGAGAATTGCAACAACGCTTCAAACAAGTGCGTCATAGTAAATTGCCAGAGGATAAAGCTCAGTTAAAGCAAATTAAACAGCAGTTGGAAGTGCTAGAACTGAACTTAGAAAGTCAGTTGTTTTCCTGGGGTAGCCTTAAAGAACCTTTTTGGCAAGCCGTCCGCTTTGGCGGTTTGGGCGTTATCATAGGCTGGTTATTAAAGTCTGTTGTTGGATAATATGGTAAATCGACGGATTGCAGAAATATTGCGAAGTGGTCAACCTGATGAGTGGCTGATAGTTCAAGGGTGGGTTCGTACCAAACGCGAATTAAAAGGTTTTTCTTTTATAGAAGTAAATGATGGCTCATCCTTGGCTAGTTTGCAAGTGGTAATTAATCAGGATTTGCCAGAATATGATGATATTTTGAAAAAGCTCAATACAGGTGCTTCTGTGGAAGTGGCTGGAGTATTGGTAGCATCTCAAGGTAAAGGACAGCGGATCGAGTTGAAAGCAGAGAAGGTGAAAGTTTACGGAGAAGCTGATCCCGAAACATATCCCCTGCAAAAGAAACGTCATTCCTTTGAGTTTCTGCGAACCATTGGACATTTGCGATCGCGTACCAATTCCTTAGGTGCAGTGTTCCGAGTTAGAAATGCGTGCGCTACAGCCATTCATCAATTCTTTCAAGAACGCGGCTTTTTGTGGGTACACACTCCCATCATCACTGCTAACGACTGCGAAGGTGCGGGTGAATTGTTCAGCGTGACGAGTTTGGATCTCAAAGATGTTCCTCGCACAGAAACCAAGGCAATAGATTATAGCAAAGACTTTTTTGGCAAACCAACATATTTAACAGTCAGCGGTCAGCTAGAAGCCGAAGTTATGGCGATGGCGTTTACCAACGTCTACACTTTTGGTCCTACCTTCCGTGCAGAAAACTCCAACACCTCCCGCCACTTAGCAGAATTTTGGATGGTAGAACCGGAGATGGCTTTCTGTCAACTCAAGGAAGATATGGATTTAGCCGAGGCGTTTCTCAAATATATTTTCAAATATGTAGTGGAAACTTGCCCAGAAGACATGGAATTTTTCAATCAGCGCATTGATAATACCGTGTTAGCAACGGCAGATAATATTATTAACAATGAATTTGAGCGCATAACTTATACGGAAGCCATCAAACTTTTAGAAAAAGCTGATGTTAAGTTTGAATACCCGCTAAGTTGGGGCTTGGATTTACAATCAGAACACGAACGCTATCTTTGCGAACAACTTTTCAAAAAGCCGGTCATCGTCACCAATTATCCAGCGCAAATCAAAGCCTTTTATATGCGCTTAGATGACGATGAAAAAACCGTTTCTGCTATGGATATTCTCGCACCCAAAATTGGCGAAATTATCGGCGGTTCTCAAAGAGAAGAACGTTTAGATGTTCTTGAACGTCGCATACTCGCGCAAGGGATGAAACCAGAAGATTTGTGGTGGTATCTCGATTTGCGCCGCTTTGGGACTGTCCCCCACGCTGGTTTTGGTTTGGGTTTTGAACGACTCGTGCAGTTTATGACGGGGATGGGGAATATTAGAGATGTGATTCCGTTTCCCCGGACGCCGGAAAGTGCCGAGTTTTAGATATTTATCGCGGTTCTTATTTGTATTGAATACAGTTCTTGTGGGGTGAACCGGACAGCCATTGGTTCAACAATCACGTTCAAAGGTTTATCCCACGTTGATTTACCCCACCCCTTAATCCCCTCCCCGCTTGCGGGGAGGGGACGTAATATCATGTCCGGCTAATTAGTTATCAAAAAATTTTGCGTCTTTCTTTGCGCCTTAGCGACGCCAGTCGCCTGCTGTCGGGAAACCCTCCTGCAGCGCTGGCTCGTCTTTGCGCGACATTTAATGATAATTATTCAACCGGACATGATATGAAGCGTAGCTTTAGGGGGATGGGGTTCCTAAGGGAATGACAAGTATTCACCCGGACTTGATATGAAGCGCCCGCCCTGAATTTAGGACGGGTGGTGTCGCCCATGGCACAAATACTATAAGTGTTCATTCGGGCATGATATTACTGTTTGGGACACCCAGCAGGAGTAGACCCCAAACTAGTATTACCTGAGGTATGAGAGATCAGCGTAACGTGCCCTTTGCCGTCGAACACCCAACCAGTCGCGGGTACAATCTTCACGGTTTCAGCTTTAGATGGTGGTAAGCCAGCAGGTTTCTCTGAACGTTGCTGTTGCGATGCGATCAGTGACAGGCGAGTATCTAACCATACCACATCAGTACTGAGGGGTTCGTAAGGGCTAGGAGGCAAACCCCCGCGTCCGGTAACGGTGAATTGACTAGTCTTTCCGTTCGCAAAGGCAGCACAGCTCGTGTCTATTATGTTTGAGGTATCGACTACTACTGCCGGCAGTTCCACTAGTCCCAAGCTTTGGTCAGCGTCAGGTGTATTCAGAGTGACTTGACCACCCAGAGTAGGATTTTGCCGCGAAATCGCTGTGATATCATTTGTTACTAAGTTATTCGGGTCTAAATCATCAGGACGTAACCGCTCAAGCTCTTGTCGGGTTAGTGGTGCGATGTTAAAAATACCAGCAGCCCGAATTGTAACGTTTCCTCCCTGACCGCTAAACGCATTGGCGGTGATGTCGCTATTTTCATTCGGGACAGCAACGATAAAGCCACGGGGAGCATCAATGGTGATATTACCACCATCGCCGCCAGCACCACTAGTACCTGCGGTGGCGGAGATTTGGCTACCACGACGCAGCAATAAGACTTCTCCCAAATTTAAATTAATATTACCGCCTTGGCTGCTAGTAGTTTGAGCAGAAATCGAGGCTTTATTGTCAAGAGTTAGATTACCTGCTCTTAGCGTAATATTGCCTGCATTACCTGTACCATCGCTATTGACTGATATTTTTGCCCCATCTCTCATGGTGACTCGACGGGGAGAGTTTATCAAGATGCTACCGCCTTGTCCAGTGGAACCAGTAGTGGTGCTTGCAAATAGCCCACTGGTACCTTGACCATCGAAAAGTACGAGATCACTTACCCTATCGGTTGAACCAGAAGATTTCTGTTGTTGTTCAATCAAAGCCAGTCTAGCTATGAAGTTCGGGTCACTTCCAGCGAGAGTGATACTATCTCTAATATTTAGTTTGATGGTTCCAGCTTTACCACTACTAAGAGTACTTGTTAGGACTTGCCCACCGTTAACTGCTTCAAAGTTATTGGCGTTAATAGTGATGTCACCTGCGTTACCTTCATTGAAGGTAGCCGCCACCACAAGAGCACCATCTGCAACGCGGAAGTTATCTGTACTGACATTGATACTACCCGCATCACCCGATGCACCTCTTTCCGTCAAAGCTACCAATCCGCTCGAAAAGCCTGTAGAACTAATACCTGAAAGGGTCACAGAATCGGAGGCATTTATGCGAATTTCTCCCCCTCTACCTCTGCCACCAGGAAGATTGCCAAATTCTCGGGAAACTGCAGCAGCAATTTGAGAACCATCGGTTAGTGTGAGGGTACGGGTGTTGATATCGATATTACCACTGTTGCCTACGCCGCCTGGTAGCACGCTGCTGGTAATATAACTAGAGTTTGATAACGAAATTAAGTCAGATGCTTGGACAAAGATGTTACCTGCATCTCCCTTGCCCAAAGTCACGGCAGAGAGGTTGGCATTATTAATTATCGAAAGTGAGTTGGTTGCCAAGCTGATATTACCACCCTTGCCCACGCCTAGCGATTCTACTGTGCTGAAGACACCACTAGAGCGACCATTGCTGCCTGTACCGTTGAAGGTAATGGTATCGCGGGCGTTAATATTGATATTGCCTGCGTTCCCCTGATCCAAGGTGCTAGCAGCGAGTTGAGCGCCATTGGTTAAAGATAGCGATCCAGTTGTGACTTGGATATCGCCTGCATTGCCTACGCCACCAGATTCTACTGTGCTGTAAGCACCAGTGGGATTTAGATTGCTGCCAGTGCCATCAAACTTAACAGTATTGCGGGCATCGATGGTGATATTGCCGCCATTGCCCCGCCCACCGGTGCTGGAATTGAGTTGAGCGCCATTGGTAACAGAAAGGGAACCAGTTGTCACCTGGATGTCTCCCCCCTTACCAGCTACTCCTCCAGGTAACGATAGGCTAACAGCACCACTGGAGCTTTCGTTGCTGCCTACGCCATCAAAGTTAACGGCATCACGGGCATTAATAGTAATATTGCCTGCATTCCCCCGCGCAGAGGTAACCAACTGAGCACCATTAGTCAATGACAGGGTTCCGGTGGTCACTAAGATATCTCCGCCATTACCTTGAGAACCTAAAGTATTTGCACCGCTTTGAAGTCCATTACTACCTACGCCGTCAAAGGCAACTGTATCGCGGGTATCAATGGTAATGCTGCCTGCATTACCTTGCCCGAAGCTATTAGCATTGAGTTGACCACCATTTTTTAAGAACAGCGCCCTAGCATTCACGCGGATATCTCCACCATTACCTACACCATTACTTCCCAGCGTACTGTTTGCACTGCTGCCAAGAAGTGTATCGTTTCCTACGCCGTCAAAAGTCACAGTGTCACGGGCATTAATGGTGATATTACCTGCATTTCCCCGCCCATTTGTGCTGGTAGATAGTGCTGCGCCATTGGTAACAGAAAGGGAACCTGTTGTCACCCGGATGTCTCCTCCCTTACCGGCACCACTTAGCAAACTGCTTTGAATACCACTAATTGCATCGCCCACTATGCCTTCAAAGGTAACTGTATCGCGGGCATCAACAGTGATATTGCCTGCGTTACCTTCCCCTAAAACGCTGGTATTCAGTTGAGCGCCATTAGTTAATGAGAGTGAGCCAGTTGTCACCCGGATATCTCCTCCCTTACCGACAGCTTGTGTACTCACAGTGCTTGAGGCATAACTATTACCGTCAAAGCTAATGCGATCGCTCGCATCAATCGTGATATTTCCAGCGTCGCCTTTTCCTAAGGTGCTGCTACTGAAAAATGCTCCATTGTTCAATGATAGAGTGCCCGTTGTTACCTGGATGTCTCCGGCTTTGCCCTCGCCCCCTTGTCGTACACTAGTAATTGCACGGCTAAATATTTGCTCTCCCTTGCCGTCAAAAGAAATGCGATCGCGGGCATTAAGAATAATGTTGCCTCCATTCCCTTTTCCCGAAACCGTGCTAGACAGTTCAGCTCCGTTTTGTACTGTCAGGGAACCAGCGTTGATGTTGATAGTACCGCCATTGCCTTGTGCCCCTGTATCTACATCGCTATAAATGCCGCTATTGTTAAGGAAAACAGAATCAGAAGCTTGAATAAATATACTACCTGCATTCCCTTGTCCATAGGTGCTGACATCCACATAAGCGCCATCGGCTAAGGAAACTGACCCAGCCTGTATATTGAGACTACCTCCCTTACCTACGGCTTGCGATCGCACACTGCTCTCGATGGTGCTGCCGAATCCGTTTTGATCCACTCCAGCCAAAGTCAGGGCATCGCGAACATTAAGATTTATGTTGCCGCCATCCCCTTGCCCATAGTTGCTAGTATTTAGGGTACTACCATTGATAAGCCCAAGTGACCCAGTAGTAATATTGACGTTGCCACCTTTACCTACAGATGTTGGTTGGGGAACATTGGCAATAAAGCTGCCATCAGTTAAGGTCGTTGCTCCTGTTGCATTAATATCAATATCTCCCGCCTTGCTTTGAAGCGTACCCAATCCCGTGTCTATCCCCGCCCGTAATTTACTTTCTCCTGCCAAACTCAAGTTTTGAGCATTGATGGCGATATTCCCGCCATCTGCACCACGGACATTAATCTCAGCTGCATTACTTAAGGATATATCGGCGCGAGGGAAACCGTTAGGAACACTGAAGCTCAAAGTATTTTCCGCAACATTTAGTCCCACGACTCCGGGTGCCGCCAATCCTGCCAAATCAATGCGACCTCCATAAGCCCTGAGTGCGCCACCTTCAATGTTGATGTTTCCACCCCCCAGCAGCAAACTCTTGCCATCTGGCACTCTCAAACCCGTGACTTCAACGCCTGCTGGATTTATTCCTGCGGCGGCTTGAGAACGGTTGATAATGGCAGCAGGCGATAGTTGATTGAACAGCAACGCTGAAGGGTTTATTGTCAGCAATGGAGTGGGTGCATTCGGATTATCAGCGCTGAAAAAGCCGATATTGCCAAATTGGATCGCATTTGCCGTTGTTGCTACAAATGAACCGCCAACATTCAAACTGGCATTTGGACCAAAGATAATCCCATTTGGATTAAGCAGAAACACGTTAGCTGCACCGTTAGCGCGGATGAAACCATCAATGTTAGATATCGACCCACCTGTTACTCGGTTAATGATGTTTTGAATGCTAACAGCATTATTGAAAAAAGCTCCGCTACCAGTAGGAATAGAGAATTGTTGGAAACTGTGGAAAAGGTTGTTTCCTGCTTGTGTTCCGCCAGTAATGATGTTTATGTTACCAGAGGGAGTGACAATAGAATTATTAGGTAAAGTCACATCCGGTGTGATTTGAGCAACAGCGGAATGTGCATTGAAAGTATTTCCAAGTGCGATCGCAACTCCTAACAAGCAGCCCCAGCGACTTATCCCAAACATCACGCCTCCAGCTTTTTACAGCGTTTACATTATTACTCAGTAAAGCACAGCTAGTGGTATTTGCCGTAGTTACTTTAACAACTGGGCTTAACTTTCAGTAACAAACAGAACTTGGTATTGTTCAAACTTATGGGGTTGGTTAGAAAGGGCACGTTTTGCTTGAGCGATAGTTCGGAAACTTAGAAATCGGGCGATCGCGATTCGGGCAGTGTGCAAAAGGGCGATCGTAATGAACGTGAGTTTGATAGACCTCTCCCACCCAACCTCCCTCTCCTGCAAGGAGAGGGAGGAGCAATGTAAAAATCAGAGTTTGAAGTCTCTCCCCTTGTAGGGGAGAGGTTTGGAGAGGGGTCAAATCAAGATATATCGAACTCACGTTAATGAAAAAATTGTGCAAGGTAGCACGACTTGTGTTGTCCTTGCAACAATAGCTATAAGTGTTCATTCGGACATGATATTACTGTTTGGGGCACCCAGCACGAGTAGACCCCAAACTAGTATTACCTGAAGTATGAGAGATCAGCGTAACGTTCCCTTTGCCGTCAAACACCCAACCAGTCGCGGGGACAATCTTCACGGTTTCAGCTTTAGATGGTGGTAAGCCAGCAGGTTTCTCTGAACGTTGCTGTTGCGATGCGATCGTTGAAAGGCGAGTATCTAACCATACCACATCAGTGCTGAGGGGTTGGTAAGGGCTAGGAGGCAAACCCCCGCGTCCGGTAACGGTGAATTGACTAGTCTTTCCGTTCGCAAAGGCAGCACAGCTAGTGTCTATTATGTTTGAGGTATCGACTACTACTGCCGGCAGTTCCACTAGTCCCAAGCTTTGGTCAGCATCGGGTGTGTTCAGAGTAACTTGACCGCCCAGAGTAGGATTTTGCCGCGAAACCGCTGTAATATCATTTGTTAATAAGTTATTCGGGTCTAAATCCTCAGGACGTAATCGCTCAAGCTCTTGTCGAGATAGTGGTGCGATATTAAAAATACCAGCAGCCCGAATTGTAACGTTTCCTCCCTGACCGCTAAACGCATTGGCGGTGATGTCGCTATTTTCATTTGGGACAGCAACGATAAAGCCACGGGGGGCATCAATGGTGATATTACCACCATCGCCGCCAGCACCAGTAGTGCCTGCGGTGGCGGAGATTTGGCTACCACGACGCAGCAATAAGACTTCTCCCAAATTTAAATTAATATTACCGCCTTGGCTGGTAGCAGTTTGAGCAGAAATCGAGGCTTTATTGTCAAGAGTCAGATTACCTGCTCGTAGCCTGATATCACCTGCATTACCTGTACCATCGCTATTGACTGATATTTTTGCCTGATCTGTAATTGTGACTCGACGGGCAGGGTTAATCAAGATGCTACCGCCTTGCCCTGTGGAACCAGTAGTGGTGTTGGCGAAGATTCCACTGGCAGGATCTATATTTGCAATAACATCCTGAAGTTGGTCTGTTTCCCCTGATTGGCGCAGTCGTTGTTCAACTCGGGCAACGCGTTCAGTAAAGTTTGGGTCACTCCCAGCTATGGCGATGCTGTCTTTGACGTTGAGTCTAATAGTTCCAGCATTGCCACCTCCAGCAGTACTAGTTGTTACTTGTCCGCCATTGAGAGCTTCAAAGCTATTAGCGTCAATTGTAATATCACCTCCATCACCGAAGCCAGCAGTACCAGCCGTGACAATAGCACCATCTAAGACTCTAAAATTACCAGTATTGACAGTAATATTACCAGCAAGCCCTGATGCCCCTCTATTTGTAACAGTCACTAATCCGCTAGAAAATCCTGTAGTACCGATGCCTGAAAGCGTGACAGAATCAGAAGCAGTTACCCGAATGCTTCCCCCGCGTCCTTGAGCTGCAGGTAGATTTCGTGACGGTCGGAAAAGGCTTGACGAGATTTGAGAGCCATCTGTTACCAACACAGAGCGGGCTTGTATATCAATATCGCCAGCCTTGCCAACACCTCCAGACTCTACACTGGCTCTAATTTGGCTGGAGTTTGTCAGGGAAACAGCATCATTTACCGTCACAGATATGTTACCTGCATCTCCGCGTCCACTGGTAGCGGCATTGATGAGAGCATTATTGGACAAGGAGAATGTTCCGGATTTAACTTGGATATTTCCCCCTTTACCAACGCCACCAGATTCTACTGTGCTGTAAACTCCGCTAAAGCGACCATTGCTGCCTATGCCGTTGAAGGTAATGGCATCGCGAACATCAATAGTGATATCACCCGCATTACCCTGCCCAGCGGTAGCGGCACTGAGTTGCCCACCGTTGTTCAAAAATAAGGAACCAGTTGTGAGCTTGATATTTCCTGCATTGCCTACGCCTCCAGATTCTACTGTGCTGTAGGCACCACTGGAAGCTTGATTGCTGCCAGTGCCATCAAACTTAACAGTATCGCGGGCATCGATGGTGATATTACCGCCATTTCCCCGTCCAGCGCTGCTGGAAAGCAGTTGAGCGCCATTGCCTACTGTAAGGGAACCTGTTGTTAACTGGATGTCTCCTCCCTTGCCCGTACCTTCCAATCCCGTACCTTCCACTAATAATGAGGAAATCCAACTTGAGCTTCCGTTACTGCCTACCCCATCCATATTAATGGCATCACGGGCATTAATGGTGATATTGCCTGCATTCCCCTGCGCGGAGGTAGATATCTTACCACCATTAGTCAATGAGAGGGTTCCAGTGGTCACTAGGATATCTCCTCCATTACCTGGATATCCAAAGGTTTGTGCCCCGCTGTGGCTTCTTCCATTACTAGCTACGCCGTCAAAGGCAACTGTATCGCGGGTATCAATAATAATTTTGCCTGCATTACCCTGCCCGAAGCTATTAGCATTGAGTTGACCACCATTTTTTAAGAACAACGCCCTAGCATTCACGCGGATATCTCCACCATTACCTACACCATTACTTCCCAGCTCAGTGCTTGCACTGCTGCCATAAAGTTTATCCTTTCCTGTGCCTTCAAAGGTAACTGTATCTCGGGCATTAATGGTGATATTGCCTGCATTCCCTCGCCCATCCGTGTCGCTAGATAGTTGAGCGCCATTGGTAACAGAAAGGGAACCTGTTGTCACCCGGATGTCTCCCGCGTTGCCCACACCTCCAGTTATCAAACTGCTTTGGACACCACTAATTGCATTGCCTACTACGCCATCTAAATTAACTGTATCGCGGGCATCAATCGTGATATTGCCTGCGTCACCTTGCCCTGAAACGTTGGTATTCAGTTGAGCGCCATTAGTCAATGAGAGTGAGCCTGTTGTCACCCGGATGTCTCCGCCTTTGCCCACACCGCCAGAAAACACATTGCTTCGGGCATAGCTGCCACCTTCAAAGGTAATCGTATCGCTCGCATCAATCGTGATATTTCCAGCGTCGCCTTTTCCTAAGGTGCTGCTACTAAGAAATGCTCCATTGTTCAATGATAGAGTACCCGTTGTTACCTGGATGTCTCCGGCTTTGCCCTCGCCCCCTTGTCGTACAGTAGTGTTTGCACGGCTAAATATTTGCTCTCCCCTGCCGTCAAAAGAAATGCGATCGCGGGCATTGATGATGATATTGCCGCCATTCCCTTTTCCCGAAACCGTGGTAGACAGTTCACCTCCGTTTTGTACTGTCAGGGAACCAGCGTTAATGTTGATACTACCGCCATTGCCTTGTGCCCCTGTATCCACATTGCTGTAAATGCTGCTATTGTCAAGGGAAACAGAATCAGAAGCTTGGATAAATATACTACCAGCATTTCCTTTACCTGAAGTACTGGCAGTCAGTACAGCACCATCAGTTAAAGAAAAGGTTCCTGATTTGATACTGATGTTACCGCCATTACCTTCTGCTCCTGTTGTTACAGCGCTAAGAATTCCACTGGGAAATCCATCCTTGACCCCAGCAATGGTTACCGCACCACGAACATCAATGTTGACATTGCCCGCATTTCCACGACCTCCTGGGAGGTTATCCTGGGTATCAGCATTACGCAGTATAGTTTGTAGTTGGGCACCATCTTTTAACGACAGTGAAGAGGCAGTAATGTTGATATTGCCACCATTGCCTACTCCTCCAGCTTCTACATTGCTATAAATGCCGGCAAATGAGAGCGAGACAGCATCTCTAGCCTGTATCGAAACACTACCACTATCCCCTTGTCCGTAGGTGCTGACATCCAGTTCAGCGCCATCAGCTAAGGAAACTGAGCCAGCCTGTATATTGAGACTACCTGCCTTACCTACGGCTTGCGATTGTACAATGCTCACGATGGCACTAGCGGATCCGTTTTGATCTACTCCAGCCAAAGTCAGGGCATCGCGAACATTAAGATTTATGTTGCCACCATCCCCTTGCCCATAGTTGTTATTATTTAGGTAACTGCCATTGATAAGCCCAAGTGACCCAGTAGTAATATTGACATTGCCACCTTTACCTACAGATCTTTCTTGGGGAACATTGGCAATAAAGCTGCCATTAGTTAAAGTCGTTGCTCCTGTTGCATTAATGTCAATATCTCCTCCCTTGCTTTGGGGCGTACCCAATCCTGTGTCTATCCCTGCCCGTAATTTACTTTCTCCTGCCAAACTCAAGTTTTGAGTATTGATGGCGATGTTCCCGCCATCTGCACCACGGACATTGATCTCAGCCGCATTACTTAAGGATATATCGGCGCGAGGCAAATCGTTAGGAACACTGAAGCTGAGAGTATTGTCCGCCACATTTAGTCCTACGACTCCCGGTGCCGCCAATCCTGCCAACTCGATACGCCCACCATAAGCCCTGAGTGCGCCACCTTCAACGTTGATGTTTCCACCCCCCAGCAGCAAACTCTTGCCGTCTGGTACTTTCAAACCCGTAACTTCAACGCCCGCCGGATTTGTTCCTGCGGGTGCTATTGAACGGTTGGTAATGGCAGTCGGGAGTTGATTGAACAGCAATGCTGAAGGGTTTATTGTCAGCAATGGAGTGGGTGCATTCGGATTATCAGCGCTGAAAAAGCCAATATTGCCAAATTGGATCGCATTTGCCGTTGTTGCTACAAATGAACCACCAACATTGAGACTGGCATTTGGACCAAAGATAATCCCATTCGGATTAATCAAAAACAGGTTAGCCGTCCCTAAGGTGCGGATCAGCCCATCAATATTAGAAAATGACCCACCTGTGACACGACTAATGATGTTCGTAATGTCAACCGTATTCTTAAAGGAAGCTTCGCCACCAGTGGGAACAGAAAAATCTTTGAAACTGTGGAACAGATTACCGCCAGCTTGTGTTCCGCCTGTGATGTTGAAGATATTCCCGTTTATGTTGACGATGGAATTATTGGGTAAAGTCCCATCTGGTGTGATTTGAGCAACAGCGCAATGTGCATTGAAAGTATTTCCAAGTGCGATCGCAACCCCTAACAAGCAGCCCCAGCGACTTATCCCAAACATCACGCCTCCAGCTTTTTACAGCGTTTACATTATTACTCAGTAAACCATAACTAGTGGTATTTGCCGTAGTTACTTTAACAACTGGAATTGACTTTCAGTAGCAAACAAAACTTAATATTGTCCATGGTGAGGCGATCGCCCTTTAGGATGCTGTTCCTTGGGCGATCGCCTCCCTATCCAAACGGCATAATCTTACTTGTTGGATAATTTTTGCGCCCATTTTTTCGTAAAACTTGATTGCCGGAGTATTATTTACTGCAACTATCCAATCGATTCTTCCACCTTCTATTTTTTGGGTAATTTGACATAAACGTTTTATCAGTGCTTCACCAACTCCAAGCCTACGATATTCAGCTTTGATATATAAATCATCTAGCCAGATTCCTGGCTGAGCAAGAAAGGTGGAGTATATCCGGTGATAGGTTGCAAATCCAATTGCATTTCCGTTCATCTCAGCTAACAAAACAAAGGCAAGTGGATTTTCACAAAATAAAGTATCTTCTAGTTTCTTCGGTGTAGCCTCTAGAAAGTCAAGACACCCTTCAAACTCTGCCATAAGCCTAATTAGCTCCATAAGAGTAGAAATGTCGTTAGGATTCGCGTCTCGAATTAAGAACTGTTTGTTGTCCATAGCGTCAATTCAGTTACACGAAAATTTATTTGTATATTTTATTTTTTTCAAATTCTTGTGGGGTGGGCATCTTGCCCGCCCAGATAATGCAAGTTAAATGCGTCATAGCTTATTTATAAGTTTATTTATAACAAGTAAGGTTATTCAAACTTATCTTTTATCTTCGATTCCGCTAACTTAAATTGAACCCAATTAAACAGCGGTATGAAATATAAATAAACGGCATAAGGAATAAATCCTGAATCAGTCATTAATATAGTTGCTGGTACTAGTCCGGCAATATTCCAAGGAATGAGAGGTGAAAGTACAACAGCAGTGTTTTCGATATCAGTTGCTAATTGATAGTTGTCTAGCCTTTGTTGATACTTTTCCTTCACAAGCTGGTGAGTCATGAGAATCGCGAGCGTTTGAGTGCAACCAAAAGCGGCTGATGCTAACCCAACTATGGTGGTTCCTAAAAATAAGCGACTTCTGGAAGAAGCTTTTTTGATTAAATTCTCTACAGTTGCTAATGTTTTTGTTCCAATGATTAATCCTGATAGCGAAGTCGATAGGATGACGACTATCGAAACTCGGAGCATCGCAAAAATACCTCCTCCTGTCAGAACTTCACTTAAGTTTATTCTTGGTTCTAAATTAAAGCCAAATAAAACAAACTTCATCAGTTGGAAGAAGGAATAGCCTTGGACAAGTATCCCTAAAACGAATCCAATTCCAATACTCACTAGTAATGTGATTTTCACTTCTACTTTAAAAAGACAAAGAACTATAACAGCAAAGGCTGGAAGTAACACCAGTGGGTTAATTTTAAAAAAAGTAGGAATTTCTGAAATCAAATGACTATTTTTAAGTTCAACAGGATTGCTGATTGAAAGGATTAAATAAACAAGGCTAGAAGCCATTAAAGGCAACCAAGCAGTTGATATCATAGCTATTATGTTTTTATGTAGCTTGGTTTTGGTAATGCTAGCAACAAGATTGGCACTAGAAGACATAGGAGAACATCTGTCTCCAAAATAAGCTCCTGCGATGATTGCTCCAGCGACTATGTGAGGATTAATATCCTCTCCTTTCACCATAATCATTAGGGCAACTCCTACAGTACTGACTGTGCCAAAGGAGGTACCTAGTAGTACAGAGATAGAACTACTCAAGACAAAGGCTGAAAGAATGAAATATTGAGGATTGATGAGTTGGGTGCCATAGTAAACTAAAGCAGGTATTGTTCCGGCTGCCATCCAAACGGCTGTCACTCCTCCAATTAATAATAAAATTAGGATGATTGGAAAAGCTTTTTGACTACTGGCGAAACTCATTGCAATTAAATCTCTAACTGGAAATCCTTGTAAAGCAAAATTCAGAATAAGGATTACCAGAGAAAGTAAGAGTGGATAGACAATTAAATATCCTTGAATAACGCTAAACAGCAAAATAAAAAAGCAGAAAAATAGAGAAAATAATCGATTCATCTTCTTGGTAAGGAAATGCTTTATTTACCAACATTAGATAGTCTAGTGATTACGAAATTGGAAAGCAAATTATTCCTTAGATATGTTTTATCGATAAAATCGATAGATAGTCAAAAGCTTTTCTTACCTTGATGAGTGAAGTTAACGACAGTAAGTTAAAAATCTCTCAGTTGCGGGCTTTGGTGGCTATTGCCAACCACGGCAACTTCAGTTCGGCGGCTCTAGAGTTGGGGCTATCTCAATCAACTGTCAGTCATGCGATCGCCACACTTGAAGAAGAACTGGGAATTGTCTTGCTCTTTCGAGGTCGCCACGGTGCAACTTTGACGCCAATAGGAGAGCAGGTGATTCAGGAAGCGCGTCAAGTTTTGCATTTATTAGAGGTGATTCGGGAAAAAGCCAACCAAGAGAAAGGATTACAAACTGGACAAGTTCGGGTTGCTTGTGTTCGCAGCATTGCAACTAACGTACTCCCAAAAGTCATCGCTCGTTTTCGCGAGAAATTGCCAACGATTAGCGTTGTCATGACCGAGTGCGATCGCTATGCAGAGGTAGAACAGGCACTGCGAGAAGGTCAGGCGGACGTTGGCTTCACGTTGCTGCCAACTACTACGGAATTTGAGACGTGGGAGCTATTTCGAGATGAATTTGTTGCCCTGCTACCGCCTGGGTCGATTGCTCCTGGTGTGTCACTCAGTTGGGAACAGTTAGCAAAGTATCCAATGATTGTGAATCTTCGTAGTCCTCAACATAACAAAACAGTTAGCGCTCATTTTTTACAATTTGGTCAAACTCTCAAGATTGACTACGAGCTGAGGGAAGACTCGACGATTCTCAGTATGGTTAAGCAAGGATTGGGGGCGACTGTGATGGCTCGACTTGCGGCTGAACCCATTCTAAAAGAGATAGAAGTGAGGAGTTTGCCAGTACCGCTAGAGCGAGTGATTGGGGTAGCCATCCTAGCAGATGCTTTATTGCCGAGAGCAGTCTTTGCTTTTCTGGATATCGTCAAAGTTACTTGATGTCTTCGCCATAACCGTTGTAGAGACGTGCCATCCGAGAGTTCTACATTGTTTTTTGGAGAGGTCTATTACGTTGACAAGTTAGACGAGTATCAACGACTGGGTATTCCTGAGTACTGGATTGTAGATGATAAGGGCGATCGCCTCGGTGAAACTATCTTGGTAATCCCAAACTCCCGACAGTTTCTGTTTATCGGTTAGTAGGAGGCGAATATCAAGTCCAAAAGTTTACGAGTCATGAGCGCATTCTTTCCCCCACCTTTTGTGAACTAGAATTCACCGAACCTCCTCGCACCGGAAGCCCCTGTTTTCTAAACATGGGGAGGAAGGGGCGGGGGAATTTATTCCCCGTTCAAATATCCTAAAATCCATACGAATAGCCGTCCTTTTTGTGAATTGATATACAAAACCTGTGGCTAATACCTGCAACACGACCACTTTTGGTGGCAATGTCAAAGCTGCCAGTCTTGCGGCATAACACGCGACCAATATATGTACCAACCTTCTTCCCAGAAGTGACAACAGCTTTTATGATGTCGCCAGTCTTGAAACCAAAGTGAATTTGTTTGCGTTCTCTGTGACGGGTCCCAAACCCATACTTATCAGTGCCGCACATTTGACGAGTTCCCGCTCCCAGTACATTTAATCTTCAATGGCTGTTGGGTCAACAGATTCAAATTCTTAACTTCTCCGACACAAGCTGCATCAACCCAATGATGTTTGGCTAACTCAAACCTAGTTCGGTTGCCCACCGTTTGTCCACCCGTCCCTGTCGTCGTGGGTAAAATGTTTTTTAAGGTACGAAACAATGTCCAGCGGGTTGAGTTGACTGCTGCTGCATCTTTTAATGGTTGCTTGGCTTGGCGCTTTATTTTTTCTAACCTAGAGACATCTTTGTGAAGAAACTCGTCAATTGACTTAGTTCCTTTTTTGATGTTGCAGCGCTCACACGACAAAGTTAGATTGCTGACTCGGTTGCTACCACCCTTAGACCTTGCGCGAATATGCTCAATCTGAAGTGGTACACCAACATGATCGCAGTAAGCACACTTTCTACCCCACTTTTCGAGCAAATATTCTCGCACTTCATACCCAGCCAGTTCGCCTTGCTGATATTCGACACCGTCAACCTCCAGTTTTTGCATTTTTTGGGTGTCAAACTTGACTAATTCCATCGCTATTTGAGTAATGGGAGAATACAAACAAAGCCGTTTTACCCAAGTCTCAACAGTGAGAACACGATGCATCAATGATGGAGGTAGCCAGCCATCTGGACGTTTTCGGTTATCAAAACGAGCTTCTCTGTACCGAGTTTTGCGATTACGACGACTACGGCGTAACGAACGTCTAGATTCCAAAGAATCCTTAATCTGCCATCCTCGATGCTCCAATTCTGCCGCCCAAATAACTTTGTTTTCATCCAAAATTGCAATACCCGTGAATCGACTACCGGGGTCGAGCTTGATAGTTAATGGCTTGGGATTGGGGTTATCAACCACGTGTTTCAGAATGATTACAAACGGGTAAACCCGATATACAGCAGCTTTTTGTTTTGTGAGTAACTCTCTTGCCCGTGCTGGAGAGACTGGATTAAGTGGCTGTTTGTTTTGGTCAATAACGAAAACATGATTTTGCATTGCTGCATACTCCTTGCGGGTAAAGTTTGCTTCTCCCAAGGGGAGACGCTGCGCGAACGACATTGTTTAAGGTCGGTACTTTCCGAGCAACACTGGTTTATTCTCCGTAAGCCTGTTTAATTGTTCGGTTCTAGGGTTCAGGACTAGCAAGCATCCTGAAGTAGGTCTTTAACTCTTGCCTTAAACGAGTAGTCTGGTCAGGTGAGTCAACCGACAAGCCCCTGCCGATCTTGCCATGGGGTTGGCACTTAACGAGAGAACCCTGACTGTCGAACAAATTGTTAACGCTAGTCAAATGCGAAAACTCTGACCGAAGAGGGGGAAGGGGAGGGAGGGAGAGAGGGAGGGAAGGAGAGAGGGAGCAAATTCTTCCCTTTCCCCAATTGGTATCTTGCCCGTCCAGTGGCTACAAATTAAATGCACATTAGCTTATGTAAAATATTATTAATATGCTAAATTCCTACCGATAAACAGGAAATTAACAACACAAGTGATTTGGGGGGTCATAACAGTAGACCCATTTGAGAAGATTAGTGTCAAGATTTTTGTGGCGGGAGAAAAATGTGTAACATAAAACCCGCATCAAACTATTTGAAAGGAAAGCTATTATGGCAATTCCAAGCAAACAGGGGAAATCTACTATCGATTTTCGAGACAATCGACGCACCACAACTCGTATTACAGTTCGTATCCCCAAAGAGTTACACGAACAGCCAGTCATGTCACGGCTCATTTCTCATTGCGGCATCACAGTAAATATCGGTGCAGCCCAGCTCAATGGTCATGTGCCGCAACAAGGCTGCTTTGATTTGGAACTACGAGGAACTGTTTTCCAAATTGCCAGTGCCTTAACCTACCTGAATGAACTGAATTTAGAAATTTCGCATCGATTCATTACTGGAGAAGACGGTTGGTAAATAAGTCTTGACAAATAAGTAACGAGTGCTGAGTTAGCCAGCTACTCAGCACTCGGCAACAGCAGTCGCACCCCACTTGCACGCTTCTTGGGGGGGCAGCCCCAAGGGCGCAGTGGCTCCTCATTTACCTGTACTTATGCCATTTGATTTTCAATTGCCCACCGTGCTAGTTCAGTGCGATTGTGGAGATTGGTTTTGCCCAACATATTGGACACATGGCTTTCTACGGTGCGTTGGCTGACATTTAATTCTTCAGCTATTTCGCGATTAGCTAAGCCCCGAGCCACAAATTGCACGACTTTGAGTTCTGTTGGGGTTAACTGCACATCGAAGGGAACTTGGATGCGGGAACCGTTTTCTCCTCCTTTTGCTTGATGTTCTTTCCAGCGAATGGTCTGCTTCAGAGAAGATTCTACTTGTGCTACCAATTCTTCTGGCTCAAAAGGCTTAACCATATACACATCAGCACCTTTATTCAGACCTTTAACTCGGTCTGCGCTTTGTCCCTTAGCTGAAAGGAATAGAACGGGAATCCAGCTGGTGCGTTCGGTTTGCCGGACTTGTTCTACAAAAGTATACCCGTCCATTTCCGGCATCATCACATCGCAAATGATCATGTCTGGAATATCCTGCTCTAAAACTTCCAGTGCTTCTCGACCATTTTCGGCGGTGACGACATTATAACCCCGGAATTCCAAATAATCCTTCACCAGCAAGATGAGGTTAGGGTCATCATCAATAAGTAGAAGTCGTTTGTGATCTTTCATGCTGGGTTCTTTCATAGCAGTGGCACTTATCGCGCTTGATCCATCAAGGTCTTGAATAGTCATCCTCTCTGGTGGATTAAGGAGGTGTCGTGCTTTTTCTCACTTAACTTGCCCTTGCTGCATAAACTCCTAAAAGTGGATGTCACTTTCAAGAAATTCTGTACCAACGGCAAAATTCCAGTAAGGATACGTAGAGCAGTAGTATTCATAATGCGTTATTATATATCGCTTTGAAGGTTGCGGGTTAAAAAACACTGATAAAATAATAATTATTCAGGTTAACAAGTAACTGTTGGTCTCAAAATGCTCCCAAATTACAATTAACCCGCACTTTCATTTGTTTACTACTGTGCCATATCCTTGTTGGATGTTAAGCTTGATTGAGCTTTTTACGACAAACTTGGGAACTTTCTGGCAAAGGATGGGTTAAAAATGCATATTCTTCTACCACATTGTTGCCTAATAAGTGTTCTCGTATAATCCGACAATTACTTCCAGGATTGTTGGGCGATACCGCACAGCATCCGGAGAATCCTCTATTATCAGTCTAGAACAACAAACTTGCAAGCAGTTGGCTTTATTTCTAAAGAGGCAACTAGAATTGCTATCTTGTGGTAGGCGAAGATTGAGCTGTTTGAGGCGCTTTTTCAAGTATTTCCAAAATGGCAAACGAATTTGTTTTGAGAAGCATTTAGAAACTGTCTGGACAGCACAGATGAAAATGTCCGTTTGAATTTTTGACAGTCCTAAAGTTTCTAGAGAAATACTTAGGGCTTTCTTCGCTGGTGATGTCGTGGTCTGTGGTAGCTGAAGGCAGGACTGGATCACTGTAGTGTTACTCAATTCGCGGCTCCCTGATTACTGTTCTATATCAATATCCCAGCTTTGCAAACAAAGTTGCCCATATATCAATATTCGTCCATTACTGAATAAAACCTGAAAGCTAGGAAAAGTTGAGTATTTATACTTGAGTAGGATAGCACGAGCAAAGTTCGGGAACCCGTACAAAAGAAAATGTTGCCATTGCATGCTGGGTTTCGGTAAATTAGCACTCAGGAGTCGAGAGTGCTAACAAGGTGAGAAATTGGTATGGCAGCTGTATCTCTAAGCGTTTCTACAGTTAAACCTCTGGGCGATCGCGTCTTTGTCAAAGTAAGCGCCGCTGAAGAAAAGACCGCAGGTGGTCTGTATTTGCCCGACAACGCAAAAGAAAAGCCCCAAGTGGGCGAGGTTGTCGCTGTGGGTGATGGCAAGTTCAAAGATGACGGTAGTCGTCAGCCACTGGATGTCAAAGTGGGAGAAAAAGTTCTTTACTCCAAGTACGCTGGTACCGACATCAAACTTGGAACCGACGAATACGTCCTGCTCTCAGAAAAAGACATTCTAGCAATCGTTTCATAGTCATGAGTCCTTTGTCATGAATTATTGGCAAAGGGCAAAGGACAACTTACAAATTCGTACTGTTCTTTTCAAAATTCTTTGACAATTATGGCAAAGCGCATTATCTACAACGAAAACGCACGTCGTGCCCTCGAAAAAGGCATGGACATTCTGGCTGAGGCTGTTGCTGTAACCCTCGGTCCCAAAGGTCGGAACGTAGTGCTAGAGAAAAAGTTTGGCGCACCACAAATCGTTAATGACGGTGTGACCATTGCTAAAGAAATTGAATTGGAAGACCACGTCGAAAACACTGGCGTTGCTCTAATCCGTCAAGCGGCTTCCAAAACTAACGATGCTGCTGGTGATGGCACCACAACTGCGACCGTTTTGGCTCATGCAGTGGTAAAAGAAGGCTTGCGGAACGTTGCAGCAGGTGCGAATGCGATTTTGCTGAAGCGTGGTATTGATAAGGGTACCAACTTCTTAGTTGAAAAAATCAAAGAACACGCTCGTCCTGTAGAAGATTCCAAAGCGATCGCACAAGTTGGTTCAATCTCTGCTGGTAACGACGAAGAAGTCGGTCAGATGATTGCCGAAGCAATGGACAAGGTGGGCAAAGAAGGCGTGATTTCCTTGGAAGAAGGGAAGTCCATGACCACTGAATTGGAAATCACCGAAGGGATGCGCTTTGACAAAGGCTATATCTCTCCCTATTTTGCAACTGATCCCGAGCGGATGGAAGCAATTTTCGATGAACCTTTCATCCTGCTAACCGATAAGAAAATCGCTCTGGTACAAGACCTCGTACCTGTCCTTGAGCAAGTTGCTCGCGCTGGTCGTCCTTTGGTGATTATCGCCGAAGATATCGAGAAAGAAGCTTTGGCAACCTTGGTTGTCAACCGCCTACGCGGTGTGCTGAACGTGGCTGCTGTGAAGGCTCCTGGCTTTGGCGATCGCCGCAAAGCAATGCTAGAAGACATCGCTATCCTCACTGGTGGTCAAGTGATCACCGAAGATGCTGGCTTGAAGCTGGAAAGCACCAAGCTGGATGCGCTGGGTAAGGCTCGCCGCATCACGATCACCAAAGATAACACCACCATTGTTGCTGAAGGTAACGATGCTGCTGTCAAGGCTCGTGTTGAGCAAATTCGTCGTCAAATGGAAGAAACTGAATCTTCCTACGACAAAGAGAAGCTGCAAGAGCGTCTGGCTAAGCTAGCTGGTGGTGTGGCTGTCGTTAAAGTAGGCGCGGCTACCGAAACCGAAATGAAAGACAAGAAGCTGCGCTTGGAAGACGCCATCAACGCAACCAAAGCTGCTGTGGAAGAAGGTATCGTTCCTGGCGGTGGTACAACACTGGCTCACCTCGCTCCTTCGCTTGAAGAATGGGCAAACAGCAACCTCAAGGGTGAAGAGTTGACTGGTGCATTGATTGTCTCTCGCGCCTTGGCTGCTCCTCTCAAGAGAATTGCTGAAAACGCTGGTCAGAATGGCGCTGTCATTGCTGAGCGCGTCAAGGAAAAAGAATTCAACATTGGCTACGATGCTGCCAAGAACGAGTTCGTTGATCTGTTCGAGGCTGGTATTGTTGACCCAGCTAAAGTGACACGTTCTGCTCTGCAAAACGCTGCATCTATCGCTGGTATGGTCTTGACCACCGAGTGCATCGTGGTTGACAAGCCTGAGCCAAAGGATAACGCTCCTGCTGGTGCTGGCGCTGGTATGGGCGGCGGCGACTTCGATTACTAAGATTCTTGTTGGGTGGGTTTTGCCCACCTTTGATAAAACAGCTGCTTCCTTTGTGGAGGCGGCTGTTTTTTTGTTTGAAACGAACTTTTTATAGCGGTTCTTACTTGAGTACAATACAAATTTTGTGGGGACGCATTAATCTACACCGAAAGTGCCAACCCGACAACAAATCGAGCGGCATTTTTCGTGAAAGCTTGACAATTTTTTCTAAGAAACCGCTCGATTTGGGGCACTTCACGAGTAATCGTGGAGCGTAGAACGAGTAACCGTAAAAGGGTTGCGCGTTTTGTGCAGGTTTTTTCCACGGGCACTTGCGAGTGTGGGAGTCTTTGCAGAAACAGATCCCGGTTATTTCACTCTCACACCGCTGGCGAATTACCTGCAAAGTGATGTCCCAGATTCCCTAAAAGCGATAGCAATTATGAATGGCGAGGAGCAGTATCGAAGCTGGGGAGACCTGATGTACAGTTTGCAGACTGGGGAGAGTGCGTTTGAGCGTTTGTATGGTATGAATCTTTTCGAGTACTGTGCTCAAAATCCTGAAGCCGCAAAGATTTTGAACCAAGCAATGACCAGTTCTTCGGTGCTGGAAAACGCAAGCGTAGTTTCAGATTATGACTTTTCTAATATCCAAACCTTGGTAGATGTTGCTGGGGGACATGGCAAATTACTGACCGACATCCTCAAAGGTCACCCTAAAATGAAGGGAATTTTATTTGATCTACCCTCGGTGATTGCAGGCGCAACGTCATTAATTGAAGAAGCAGGAGTGTCTGATCGGTGTGAACTGGCGGGAGGTAGCTTCTTTGAATCTGTGCCAGCTGGGGGGGATGCTTATATCCTCAAGCATATTATTCATGATTGGGATGATGAAAGGGCGATTGCCCAAGGGGCAGTGCGCGGAGCGCAATCGCCATTCTTAAGCGTTGTCACGAAGCAATGCCAGAACACGGCAAGCTATTGATTGTAGAGCAAGTCATTCCACCCGGTAATCAGCCTTTTTTTGGCAAGTTGAGTGACCTACATATGTTGGTATTATGTCCGGGTGGGTGCGAACGCACGGAACAAGAGTATCGCACCCTAATGGAAAAGGCAGGATTTCAGCTCATTAGAATTGTTCCTACTCAGTCGCCTATGAGTGTGATAGAAGGTGTGCCAGTGTAAAGATTTTTGGATACAGGGAAGTGTACTGCGTTAAGTACAACTTCCCCTGTTTATATCTTCAAACTTTCATTAGACCTCTTGCATAAATATTATTTTGTTGCGCGCAAAGCCGCAAAGTCGCAAAGAAAAACACTAAGAAAAAGTTCGGAAGTGCAAGAAGTCTATTTTTGAAAGCCTTTGGCTGACTGTTTTTGACTTTTCTCTTTAGGCTTAGATTTGTGGACTTCTACCACAGCTTCTTGAAATAAATTGTTTAGATGTATTGGGACGCTGGCAATTTCTGGTAACTCTGGCTCTATAGGTTTGTTGTATTCTTGCAATAGAGTATCTAAGTCAGTTTGAAGCTGAAATTCTGGACGTTGAAGAAATGTTTGCAGCACTTTTTCTAATTGTGTTGGATATTGTTCAGCTAACCGATGCCAAATGAAGGCATTAATACTTTTGTCTTGTAAATAGAAACGAATCAGTTTTTCAGCACCTTCTACACTTTGCCAATCTTCTGCTTCTAAAATTGCTTTTACCTTAGTATAGGTTGGAAGAAATATTTGCCCCCAACGGGGATGGGATATAGCTGTCACCTGTTCTGCTTTTTTGAGATCAGCAGGCAATTCAACTTTTGGCGTTACCATTTTGCTGGTACCGTTTTTGTTGTTAAACATTTGCGAAACGGCTTGAGAGTCGGTACCAAATTCTTCTGCAACTGCTTTGATTTCTTCTTCTCCAATGCCTGCTTCTTGTGCTACTTCTTCCAGAGATTTTGATGGATCAACGCCTGCTTCTTCCAAGCGCTTTTTCGTTAATATTTCTTGGAATTCTCCATTTTTTTTGTTGAGTTGGTATCCCGGCATTGTGACTTCATCAGCACCAAAAAAGTCTAAAAACTGTTGATGATAAACTTCTACAGACTGCCAAGCTTCCTCTAGTAACTCTGGTGCATCTCCATAAAGATGTTCTTTATAATTCTCTTTAAAATTACCAATGGCTACTGCGAGTTTTGGTTTGCCCAATTTACCCATCTGCGTGTAAGGACCAGAGAACGTCCAGTAGCTATCAGTCACAGGAGAAATGCGAGTCAGTAAAATTTCTCCCTCTTTCAACCGAGACATTTCCTGTAGTTTTTGCGCATTGTTGAACTTGACAGTGTAGTGTTTATCTGTCAGCCAGTTCCTAAGTTCAAAGCCATCGGGTAAGATTTTTGTAATAGCAAATAAGCCAATAAAAGTGCGATGCCAACTTTTGATCAGTTTGCGATCGCTCTCCGACAAATCTTGGTGGCTTTGAATAAACAAATCCAACGGTGAGTCGTCACCAACTCGCCCTTCTGTAATAAATGAGTCAATTATCAGTTCTTGTTGAAAATTATCACCGCTTCCACGCCGGGACTTGACAGCAGCATAGGTTTCCAGTGCTTGTGCGAGTTCATCTTCAGCATCAAAGACAAAATCAGTAAGGTCTTGTTTGAGTTGGTGCGATCGCTCTAAAATTGCATCCACAAGTTAATTTCTCGGATTCGACAGTTGATAGGTTAGAGGTTTCGAGAGAATTTTGGCATCTGGCTATTGCAGGATATGTGGAGATGCTTATCCGTTATTTCCTGATGAATGTTTGGTTGACAGACAACCAGGCATGTAGCATATAATTTGTACCCTTTCACAAGAACGCGATCGCTATGGGCATGACCCTTGTAGAAAAAATTTTGGCGAAAGCCTCCGGTCGGTCAGTCGTCGAACCGGGGGAAAACATCTGGGTAAATGTTGATGTTTTAATGACACACGATGTTTGTGGACCGGGAACCATCGGCGTTTTCAAACGCGAGTTTGGTGCTGATGCCAAAGTCTGGGACCCCGAAAAAATCGTGTTAATTCCCGACCATTATATTTTCACCGCCGACGAACGAGCTAACCGCAACGTTGATATTTTACGTGATTTTGCTAAAGAACAAAGTATAAAATACTTTTACGATATTACAGACCGCGCCAACTTTAAGGCAAACCCAGACTACAAAGGCGTTTGCCATGTCGCCCTAGCCCAAGAAGGTCACACCCGCCCAGGCGAAGTCTTATTTGGTACTGACTCCCACACTTGTAACGCTGGTGCTTTTGGTCAATTTGCCACAGGTATCGGCAACACAGACGCCGGCTTCATCATGGGGACTGGCAAACTGTTAATCAAAGTTCCCGCCACCATGCGCTTTGTATTGGATGGCGAAATGCCTCCTTACCTGTTAGCGAAAGACCTAATTTTACAAATTATCGGCGATATTAGCGTCGCTGGGGCAACCTATCGGACAATGGAATTTGCAGGGGAAGCCGTTGAACAAATGACGATGGAAGAACGGATGACCTTGTGCAACATGGTCATTGAAGCTGGCGGCAAAAATGGTACCATTGCTCCCGATGAAACCACATTTGAATATTTAAGGGGACGTACCAACAAACCTTTTGAGCCAGTATACACAGACTCCGATGCCAAATTCTACAGTCAGCATCGCTATGATGTCTCCAAACTAGAACCAGTCGTTGCCAAACCCCATTCCCCTGATAACCGCGCTTTGGCACGCGAATGCAGCGATGTCAAGATTAACAGAGTTTATATTGGTTCCTGCACGGGCGGCAAAACAGAGGACTTTTTCCATGCGGCACAAGTTCTTAAAGGTCGCAAGGTGAAGGTTCCCACCTACATAGTCCCTGCTACTCAAAAAGTCTACGAAGACCTGTTTACATTGAAGTACGAAGAGCAAACCCTCTCGGAAATTTTCTTAGAAGCAGGTTGCATTGAACCTGCTGCGCCTTCGTGCGCCGCTTGCTTGGGTGGTCCCAAAGACACCTTTGGGCGGATGAATGAGCCAGAAATTTGTGTTTCCACCACCAACCGCAACTTCCCTGGACGTATGGGTCATAAAGAAGCGGGAGTCTATCTTGCTTCCCCCTACACTGCTGCAGCTTCTGCAGTCACTGGGTATGTGACAGATCCGCGTGAGTTTTTGAGTTAGTTTTTGTCTCGCGCCAAGACGTTAAGACGTGAAGAAACTCTTTGCGCCTTTGCGCCTTTGCGCGAAATTAATTCACTATGATTATTCTCGTAATGGGTGTTTCTGGTTCTGGCAAGTCTACCATCGGGCAACTGTTGGCAGACTCTTTACACTGCGAATTTGCTGATGCTGATGCTTTCCACTCGCCAGAAAATATTGAGAAAATGCGGCATGGTATCCCCCTAAATGATTTAGATAGGATGCCTTGGCTGCTTGCTTTACAACAGGCAATACAACAGTGGTTACAAGAGAACAAAAATGTAGTCCTGGCGTGTTCTGCACTCAAAGCCAGCTATCGCCAAGTTCTGGTATTGGATGAGGAACGCGTCAAGCTAGTTTACCTCAAGGGGTCTTTTGAGTTGATTCAAAAGCGCCTGCATATGCGTCAGGGTCACTTTATGTCCGAAGAACTCCTTAAAAGTCAGTTTAATGCCCTTGAAGAGCCATCTGGTGCAATTACAGTGGATATTTCAGAGCCACTAGAGGTGATTGTGCAGCAGATTAGAGTGAGTTTGGGGATTGAGGCGAGTTGATGGGAGAAGTTTCATAACGGCTATGCTGAGATAGTGGCAAGATAGAAGATTTTTGATAATAATTGCTTAAGGCGTAACCGTTATACTCCTCTTCTTTACCTAAAACCTGGGCTAATGCTCGCAAATTTAGCCGCTTGAGTAATTCAATAGTTATTGGTCGCTTATCACTCCAAAAAATCATTGATTCTAAAAACTCTTTGGCTGGCTGCGAATTTAGCAAAGCAGCAAGAAAAGATGCCTCAGATTTAGACCTACACGATAAAAAGTAAACTGTATCGTCAAAAACAACAGGCTGTCCGTCAATCGGATCTACTTGCACAAAGTTAAGAGCTTTGTAAAAGCCTGATATAGCGACTTTCCAAGGTGCAAAAGTATATTTCCCGACGCCAAATATAGAAAATTCTGGACGATTCCGATAAATAGAACTGCTACGCTTTGACAAATACTCTCGATAATTTTGAAGATAGTCCCATACCTTGGGAGCATCAAGCTTTAAGTGTGTTGTATCCTCCCCAATGTACCGCTGAGTAACAAGAACATATTTTCTACAAGTAGATGTACGACTATTTCCAACATCTGAACTTTTCAAAAGCGGGTAAACCCAATCTTGTTCAAGAGAAAAAACATTACCATATCCGTTACGGAATTTATCACCTTCTTGTTCTAATTCCATAACATTGGAACAGTCATGTTTCAAGCCTGAACGCCAAATATAAACTGAGTTAGTTTCTCGTAAATGAGACCAACGCTTATAATCTATTACATTAGAAACGAGTATATTATCTTGGTAACCAATAACGTGTGATGGTTTTTGAGCAGACAAATCCTCGAAAATCTCGCAAGTATTTGATAAACTCCCATCTCCAATCAACAAAACAAAAAAACAGGCATCTACAGATGCATTAAAGTTTTTAAGCGTATCTATTCTATAAATTTGAGCACGGATAACTTTTTGCTTGTACTGCCAAACATGAGTGAGAATTTTTCTGGCAACAGAAGTCTTACATAACATTGCAATTATGCCAGTGCGTTCTTTCAGCCACTCTAAATGCTTTAGCAGCATCCATTCGGAAATATCAAAATTACTTTTGCCCGTTAACGCATCATATCCGCTTTTTCCTTGAAAATTAGATTTTTGCGGTAAGTTAGAACTTTTTAATAAGCCTAGCTCGGAACTTGTCACCCAAGGAGGATTACCAATAATTAGTAATGGTTCGGCTAAGGTGTTAATAATGTCTGACCAATTTAAATTAAAAAAATCACCGTTAATAATTTCTATTGGTGCAGAATACTTTTCGGCTGCAACCCTTTCTTTGAGGTAACTTAGATGTTCTGTACTAATATCAACACCGACAAATTTATTGACCTGTGAAAATACTTGACAAGCAGCCAATAAAAAGGCTCCACGACCACAAGTAGGCTCTAAAACTGACCTTGGTGACACACCTAACCTATTAACGACATTCGTCGCCTCTAAGGCTAGAGTTACTGGTGTCTGAAAATCCCCAAATTCACATAAAATCTTACTTTTGTGTCGTACCATTTCAGTTCATCGCACTCTAATAATACCGCTTACCTCGCCAGCTTGCTGTATAATACGACTATATTGAAGTCGCCATTGTAGAGCATTTGAGATTGTTAAATAACCCTGCTCAGGTGGATTATTAAGTATCTCCTCAGCAATGTTATTTGCTTCAATTTCATCAACTGGTAGGTTGCGATCCATCATGAAGGCAGCAAGGTCGTCAGCATTACCGTCATTTGCAAGAATGCTAAGTATACCACGAGTCATCTGATAGTCAGCAGTACGGCTTTTATCAACGAAGATAGTGTGCTGCATATCGAGCCTACCAGTTCTACGCTAATGATCATCTGTCTTTTCGTAAACAAAAATCAGCAACCCATACCCAAGACCAAAAATTTTTTGCCGAGCAGATTTAAACGGGCATGAAGATTGAGGTTGTCGGATGCTTGTAACTTTCATGTCTACATTTAAATCTGGAAAATCTATTCCAGAAGCCGAGTTACCCAGCATATACTCATACGACAAAGCCAAATAATTCCGAAATTTTTGCTCCAGGTAAGTTCCTACAGCCTTCCCATCAGTAACACCAAACAGCAATGGCTCGTCGTATATACTTTCTATCTCTGAGAACTTAACAGCCTCCTCTAGTAGAATATCAAGTGTTAGAGAAGGCTTCATTGTTCCCCCTTCTCCAATACTCCTGCGACTCATAAATTTTTTCTCTGCTTAAATATTCTTGTTTTATGCCAAGTTTAAAGGTTGGAAAAGGATATTTTGATGGAATAGGAGTAATCAATACTTCCACTTCATCCCTTTCCTTTACATTGTCTGGTAGAACCTCTACTAGAATAATGCTTTGTCCTTTGATATAGCCTTTCATGGTTGTTATTTCTCCATTCCAAGCCGGGAGTAGCAACTAATTATGGCTGATATCCCAGCAACCTGTGCTACGCCCTAAACTTGACGCGAAGCCAGAAAAGCTTCTAGTTGCTCTGCGGTAGGTTGGCAGGCGATACGCGTAGCGTCAAGCCTCTGGCTTATCGCCCCTGCTTTCATTGTCGTTAATGCCCCTATCGTTTGCGCAGCGTGTCCAAAGGACATAGATTTGGTGGTCTACAATCAGGTAGTGGTTCCAATTCCTACCTGATTGCATTCTGAATACTGAATTCTGACTTCTTCTTCAACTGTTCGCTCTCATCATGATGTGAGCTCCCGCTGCACCACTGGCATCTTGTCGAACTTGGGCAGATCCGGGTTCATGTGATCCCACGGTTGGGCACTAGCTGTGTAAAAGTCCATCGTAGGTCGAAACCAACTTGGGTCATCGAGACTCCCTGCCAAAATGCCCATAAGCTCAGGAATTGGGGGCTTGCTAAATAATCGGGAACCGCAGTTTGGGCAAAAACCTCGACCAACAATGCTTCCGCTATCACCAATCACGTCATAGTATTTCACATCTCCGGTGATGGTGACTGCACTTTGCGGCACGAGAAGCCCGGAGGCATACGCAGTTCCTGTCGCCCGTTGACAATCGCGACAGTGGCAATTTCCCATCGCAATGGGTTCGGCTGAACATTCGTAGCGGACAGATCCGCACAGGCAACCGCCAGTAAATTTTATCGTCATAAGAATGTCTCTCCTTGGAACTTCTAAGTTTTGTGACTTCTAGGACGCGGGTGCAGCCAGCATACTTTGCTCACTAAGCAATATCTGACACTTGTGGTACGTCCTGATTTCCAAAGTAGCGATCGCACTCTTATTTGGTCTTACAAGTTTTTGCTTTTTTTACACGTTTGTGCTATTTCTCTCGAACGACCTTAGGCGTGACTCCAAGCAGGCGCTTAAAATGACTGGTTAAATGCCCCTGATTGGCAAAGCCGACTTTATAAGTGATATCCGCGATTGACAAGTCACTTTTGAGGAGGAGTTCACGAGCACGCTCGACCCGGCATTTAATGACAAACTGATGGGGTGAGTATCCTGTTGATTGTTTAAATAATCGAGAGAAGTGCCATAGACTCATCTGGGCTAAGTCAGCCAATTCAGTCAAGCCAATATTACACTCAAGGTTGGCATGGATGTAATCAATGACCTGTTGTAATTTGTACTTAGGCAAGCCACTTGTTGTAATTTGCTCCTTTTGTTTGCCTTGGGCGTAATGGTGGAAAAGATGGGTGGCAAGAAACGTCGCGGCAGATTCTGCATATAAGCGGCTAGAATGCCGATTCTGTTCTAGTTCAGCTTTTAGCGCCAGCCCAATTTGATAAATGAGCGGATCAAACGTCGGAAATTGAGGATGCAGTTCAAGACTACTTAGGTCAATCGATTCAGAGAGAGTGCGCTCAAGAAAGCCGAAATTCAAACCTAAGGTAATGCCTTTGCTTTTGTGGTTGTCTGATTGCCAATAAGCTGTGCCGCGTGGAATGATGAGACTATGACCCGTGACAAGGGAGCTTTTTTGCAAGCGTCCATTAATTCGCGCTTCAACAACGTACCCAGAGGGCATATCTGTATAAATATGAATCGCATTCTCTGGAAAGACTATCTCGTCTGGCAATGCACTTGCGCTCCTGCTTTGAGTGAACTGGAAGCGGATGCCGTTCCAAAACGAATTGTCGTTGGAGAGTAGAGATTGACGATTAAAGCTTTTTAAGATTGCCTTTTCTACAGCGCAGTATTCATGCTCTGTTTGTGACATGACTCTCACCTTTTTGGCTCAGCTAATGAGAACATTCGGAGACAGCAATGACAAATCCGACCAGATTTACCACACTCAATTTCCATATCTTCCCCTACACCCTTACACCCCTATCCCCTAGTTTTGGTCACTAGAGAGATTGAACAATTTTGCTGGGCAAAAGGCGGTGAAGATTTTCTTCCCGCCTTCTTGTTGTACTGTGATTCCAGTTACCTGTGCTACTCGCTAAACTTGATGCGAAGCAAGAAAAGCTTCCACTTCATCTGCGGTGGGTTGGGAGGCGATCGCCCCTGCTTTCATTGTCGTTAATGCCCCCGTTGCACTTGCATATGTCACGATTCTTCTAGCTGTCTGCGAGTCGTTTAAGCTGTGGATACCATGAGTAAGCAACTGGTGGATAAACCCAGCGACAAAGCTATCCCCCGCACCTGTTGTATCAACGACGGGGATGGAAAAAGCTGGTATTTTGCCTTCGTTTTCACCAAGGCAATAAGCGCACCCGTGTTCCCCATCTGTCACCACCACGCCTTCTACGGAATTAAGACGGTAAGTAATTGCCCCTGGATCTGCGGTGTCAAATAGCCATTCGGCTTCTTCTTTTGAAAGTTTCAGAAAATCTACTTGCTTAAATAATTCTTGAATTTTTTGGGGAGCGATGTCAGGATTTGTCCAAAATACCGGACGCCAGTTGACATCCAATAAAATTTTGATATCGTACTGTTCTGCTAACTCAAGCGCACGGTGGACTGCTTGCCCACTTTCAGGATAAGCGAGTTCCAAAGTGCCTAAAACCAGAAAATCTGCTGCTTCAAATAACTTAAGAGGTAATTTATCAGCCTTGAGACGCGTATCTGCAAATTCTGTGGTGTCATGGTCTTTAAACCCGGCAAAAGTGCGATCGCCTGAGAGCGATCGCACAACATTCACTTGGCGTGTTGGTGCTGTTGGATGGCGTTGTACTCCAGTTGTATCCACACCAACTTTTTGTAATAGTTCTACCAGTTCATTACCTGGTGCATCCTCACCCAAGGTGCCGATAAATGCTGCTGGTGTCCCCAGCTTCACCAAAGCACAAGCTACGTTCGCTGGTGCTCCCCCAGGGTAAGCAGTCCATGACTCAATTTCTTCTAGCTTTCGCCCCAGTTGATCGGCTAAACGGTCAAACAAAACTTCACCCAGGCACAAAACACGGGGATTGCTCATTGAATTTCAGATTTTGGATTAGGAATTGCCAGTATAAAACCTACAATAATTTGTGCTACTTTGTCGGCAGTCGTTCATACAATTAAATAGCTATTTTTGTTTCTTAAATCAGCCGTGCATATTGCTCCTTACTGTTCATTTCGCATCAGTATTTTTTGGGCTTTTATTTATTTTAAAGTTCCTTTTTATACTTGTATTTGATTAATATTACCGCTTTGGAACGGGTATGAAGTATAAGGGTATGGGGGATATTTTGAATTTGAAATGTTGATTTTTCTTTTCCCTAGGGCAGTCGGACGGGCGGGGGGATGCCTCCCCTAACTCCCTAAACTGCACTTTTTCTAAAAAGAGTATTTATGCTTACATTTGAAACAACTACCCACAAAAGAATCTTCTAGAATGAGAAAGAGCGATTAAGTACATATACTAAGGAGGATAAAATAACTCATGGCTGGTGGCGAGTCTCAGACCCCCGTTAGTCTGTCAGACAGAGAACTGCAAATTATCGACTTAGTGGCCGCTGGCTTAACTAACCAAGAAATTGCAGCTAAACTGGAAATAAGCAAGCGTACAGTTGATAACCATATCAGCAATATTCTCACCAAGACCGGTACTGACAACCGAGTGGCTCTTGTCCGCTGGGCTTTGCATTGGGGCAAAGTCTGCTTGAATGATGTAAATTGCTGTCCCCTGCCTCTGCCTAACCAGAACGAATAGATGAATTGCTAGTATACTGCCAAGCTCATTTTGACTGGTAACTTATTGTCTCCTCCTCACAACTTACGTATTAAGTGTAAACCTATCAAAATCAAGCACCACAGATTACTGCATTATGTCGTTCTGGATAAAGGTTGTTTTTCCTCAGATTATAAATAAAGATATTTCCTGTGGAAATTGTTTCAACCGTAGGCATAAGGACACTAGTAGCGCGACAGAAAGCTCGACAGAAAGCGCTTTTTGGGTTTGCCCATAAAGCATAGAAGCCAAAGTTTCTCAGCTTTCAAGACGGAAAAACGTCGTTGCCGCTATGTGTCCTTATTAAAATTTTGCCTTTAGTAGACTGAAATAGTTCCGATAATCAACAAAATTTAGCAACCATCCACAGGCTGAAACGCTACATTTAAAAGAAATCTCTATTGCTCCATCAGCTTAGGGAGCAGTGTTGCAATGAATACTTCCGCTTTTGCTAAAGGTGGCTCGTCTCCCTTTGACTTTTTTAGTTTTGATTTTACAGCACCTCAGCCCACACAAGATGCGGATTTACTGAGGCATCTATCGTTTATCCCTGGATTAAAAGAAATTTTAATGGTGCGACAGGTTCATGCGCTGGAACACGCCACAGTTTGGGTTCTGAGTGCATCAAAAAATTTCCAAGCTCGCACAAGAACCCCGACGAGCAATTTTCAAGTTGACAACGAACTCTTAGGGGGTTTGTCTACAGAGCGAGGATTCTATCTATATGGAGAGGTAAATATCAGCAATTTGCGGCGTGCGGTAACACTTGCTCGCCATCGCCTTACTAACGGAGAATGGGATTTAGCTGTGCATCCCCGTTGTGGGACAAATGCATCCGTAGGAATGCTGCTCACAGCTGGGCTAGCAGTGGGAATGCATCTGCTGCTACCGCGAGGACCAATTGAGCAATTGATAGGTTTGGGCTTGGCGGCGACAACAGCCGCTGAACTAGCTCCTGACATTGGTGCTTTGGCGCAGCGTTACCTCACAACTTCAATTCCCTTCAATTTAGAAATTGAAAATATTACACCTACACGTGACCTTTGGGGACGACAGGCGTATTTTGTCGAGGTACAGTGGCGGGAATAGGAGGAGTGAGGGAGGGAAAGAGTGAGGGAGGGAGGGAAAGAGTGAGGGAGGGAGAAACCAATTCAAAATTCGCTCATTCAAAATTCACGCATTAGGAGTCTCTTCCTCATCCCCCTCATCTTCCTCATCCTCCTCATCCCCCTCATCCCCCTCATCTTCCTCATCTCCCCACTTTCCTTGTTTGGGTTGTAAGATGATGGGCTGGTGTGTTAGATACTGTCTGTATATATGTCTTTAGACCCTGATTTTGCCCCTAAACTGCGTGCTTCAGCTGACCGATTGTTCTCCCTGTTAGACAAATTTACCTCTGCACGGGTGCTAGTCATCGGAGATTTGACTCTAGACGAGTTTCTTACTGGTCAGGTGGAAAGAATTTCTCGCGAAGCACCAGTGTTAATTCTCCGCCATGAAACCACCAAGCAAGTGCCAGGAGGTGGGGCGAATGCGATTTACAACTTTGCCCGATTGGGGGCAAACGTTTTAGCAGTAGGACTTTTGGGCAAAGATGAACAAGGGAGGGCGCTACGTGGTCTTTTGGAAGCTGCACAAATCAATACTGATGGTATTTTTGTTGATCCCAATCGCCCAACAGTCACGAAAACACGGATTTCTGGTCATTCGCGTCAATCAGTGACTCAGCAAATCGTTCGGGTAGACCGAAAATCGGACGATTTGCCAGACTTGGATTTGCAAGTGCAGTTGTCTCAATATATTAAAGAACAAATCCATTCCATAGATGCCGTGGTATGTTCTGACTACGGCGATGGAACTCTGACTCAGCCTGTGATTTCGGCGGCGCTGTCTGCTTCCCGAACAATTGTGGACGCCCAAAAACATCTGGAACGGTATCAAAGAGCAACATTATTTACGCCAAATTTGCCAGAAGCAGAACTTGCTGTAGGTTATGCAATTACTGATAAGGCAACTTTAACTCAAGCAGGACAAGATTTGCTTACCTTGACGCAGGCGCAGCATATTTTAATTACGCGTGGCGAGCAAGGAATGAGTTTGTTTGACAGCGAGGGTGGTGAATATCATATCCCAGCTTTTAATCGGACTAAGGTGTTTGATGTGACTGGTGCTGGAGACACTGTGGTGGCGGCATTAACTTTGGGTTTAACTGCTGGGGCGTCGGCATGGGAAGCGACAGTTTTAGGTAATTTAGCAGCTAGTATTGTTGTGCGGCAGTTTGGTACGACAACGACGACGCCTGAAGAAATGAGGGTGGCGTTGCAACGATTGTTGGAGGAAAGTTAACGCTTAAAAATAATGTTCTTAGCAAGCTTGATTAAATTTAGCGATGAAAAATTTGCTGATAGAACAACTCGATGAGTATTCCCGCTTTGCCGTCAATCATATTCTTAAACGCTTTCCACAGTGGGAAAACCATCTTATCGTAGACCAACCCGAAGGTTACGAGAAACCTTATGCAGTTTTCGAGTTACCTTGTTCATCACCTGCAGTTAAACAAGGACTTTGGGTAGCGACTTTCGGTATGGAAATCACAGTTGGGTCTCACACGCATCATACCCACTTCAAATTGCATCCATTCAGTTCATAAGTGTTAAGTAACAAAAGTATAGGTGTTCCAAGGGTATGGCAACATTGAAATAAGAAGACACCCCAAGTAGCCAACCTTTATGTTCACACCTGCTGACTTTCTCAAATACGCCCAGTGGTCGGGTATTGCAACATTAGTATTTGCTGCCTTGACAGTTTTAGCTTTTATTTTGAAATGGGGTATTCGCTTTCGGATTGTGGGTTCTACTGGCTTTATGCTAGTGCTGACGGCTGGTCTATTTACTCTCTCGTTGACGCCCTTGTATCGCACTGTGATTCCAGGTGCAGTAAAATACACTCGGGTTTATGACAACGGATCAACTCAAGCGGTGATTACCATCCCACCACAAATTACCCCATCACAATTAGAAGCTACCTTACGTCAAGCTGCTAGTGATTTGTATTCCTATGGTCGCTTGGGTACATCGGCAGAAAACCAATTGACTATTCGATTGCGTACTCTTGTCCACCCTGAACCAGGAATTTCCGTACCACTTTACCTTGGTCAAGTCAAGCGTAGTCTCAGGTCTCGTGAAGATTCTCAAATGGCGATTGAGATTTACCAGGACAAATTCGCCCAATTACCACAACCCACCTCACAGAAAAGTTAGAGTGATGAATTACGAGTTAAGAGTTGTGCATCCATAACTCATAACTCTTAATTCCTCACCTGACTTTTAGTACTGGAGTACTTTACTTAAGGCACACCAGGTATTTTCTTCCACTACGCCTGTTATCGACAGTTCGCAGCGCCTTTGGAAGCTTGTCAAAGCTGACTCTGTCAGATCTCCAAAATCACCATCAACCCGTCCTATATAATCACAGGTTGTTTTCAGAATGCGCTGCACCTTTTTCACCAATTCTCCGTTGCAGCCTTTACTCAATTGTGGCATATCTACTGGCGCACCTGTGTAAAGCGCACGCCAAGTACGCTCTGCTACAATTCCATCTTCTTTCAAAAAGACTCGACGCTGAAAATTTTTAACACTTTGTTCGGTTTGGTATCCAAACTCACCATCGATTGGTCCTGTATAAATACCCCAAGCAAATAAGAGGTTTTGCAGTTCTTCTACTGCTTTACCGTTGAAGCCTTGCTGCAGGACTGATTGACTTAACTGTATTTGCAACGTCTGTTCCATTGTGTCGCTGGCATCACTGGTAGATGTCATATTTTCTTCCTAAAAAAATTAATGTCTCTTATTTAACAATAGTTTTTTTACTACTGATGCCGCATCACACTTAGGGATATTCTGAGAAGTTCAAAAACCATCTTCATATTAACAAAGACATATTTTTTTTGTGTTAACAAATACAATATTTATTAATGTTTTGTTAAGATAGAAATCTGGTGATTACGGTCACTAGGGTAAAAAGAATAGTCAAAATTTATTGGACTGTGGAATATAGACTAATTACCCGTTACCTCTTCCCTAATAGGGGAAAGTTCTCCAAAATATCTGGAAGTGCTACTGTTAATTTGTTATATGCCTAATCAATCGACTGAAACTTTGTCTACTCAAACCTCTAGTCCGTTACTGGCTCTTTCGGTAGCTCCAACAAAGGTGATTCGTGGCTCACAAATATTAACACAGGCAAGTGATGCGATCGCCCGCTTGGGAAGTCGTCCCCTGATTGTAGCAGGTGAACGTACTCTTGCTGTCACCCAACAGAGTCTACAACCACTGCTGAAACACCAACGGTTGGATATTGCCCAAGCCTTTTATGCTCCTGATTGTAGTGAAGCCAGCTTGAAAGCTTTACACAAAACAGCGAAAGAACATAAAGCCGATATGATTATCGGTATTGGTGGCGGTAAAGCACTGGATACGGCGAAATTAATCGCTCATCAATTGGAGTTACCAGTCGTCACAATTCCCACCTCAGCGGCGACGTGTGCAGCTTGGACTGCCCTGTCGAATGTGTATTCTGATGAAGGGGCATTTCTCTACGATGTCGCATTGGCAAGTTGTCCTGATTTACTGATACTCGATTACGACTTGATAAAAACTGCCCCGCAACGTACGCTTGTAGCAGGAATTGGGGATGCGATCGCCAAATGGTATGAAGCCTCAGTCAGCAGCGGACACTCCGAACAAACCTTAATCATTGCCGCAGTCCAACAAGCACGAGTTTTGCGAGATATCCTTTTCCAAAAATCTGCTGCTGCACTTAAAGAACCTGGTAGCGAAGCTTGGCAACAAGTTGTCGATGCAACGGTTCTCCTGGCTGGTGTCATTGGAGGATTGGGAGGCGCACAATGTCGTACTGTAGCTGCTCATGCGGTACACAATGGTTTAACTCACATTTGTAAAAGTGGCAGCATTCATGGCGAAAAAGTCGCTTATGGGATTTTGGTGCAACTGCGTTTAGAAGAGATGGTACAGGGCAATCAGCTCGCAACCGCTGCACGGCAACAATTATTAAAGTTTTATGCAGAGATAGGATTACCCCAAAAATTGAGCGATTTAGGATTAGGGAACATCACCTTAAACGAATTGCAAAAAGCTGCTGAAATTGCTCTATCTCCTCATTCTGACATCCACCGACTCCCATTCAAAGTTGCAGTAGAACAGTTGATGGCGGCGATGGTTTCCACTACTGCGCCAGTAGAAGGACGCACTCATATGGGTTTGACGTCTGTTGTGAATGAGGCTGAGTGATTGTTAAACGACACCCGACACACAGAAACGACGAGTTGTGAAGAGTGGATACAGCGGTTTTCAGAATTACGGTGGGCATTGTTCACTAATATCTCAAATGTATATCATCATATAAGCTTTTAGAAGCAATGCCTACCCTACGATTTGTGGTCTAATCATAAAAATAAGCGCTGTAATTCATAATTGTGCATTTCTCATCTATAATTCATAAATCATAATTCTTTCGATGACATTAGATTGGATTGCCCCAGCTGAACGCATACAGAAATTACCACCTTACGTATTTGCTCGTCTTGATGAACTCAAGGCTAAAGCACGAGAGCAAGGGTTGGATTTGATTGATTTGGGCATGGGAAACCCGGATGGCGCAACACCGCAACCAGTGATAGAAGCGGCGATCAAAGCTTTGCAAAATCCGGCAAATCATGGCTATCCTCCTTTTGAGGGGACAGCGAGTTTCCGCCGCGCCATCACGAACTGGTATCGTCGTCGTTATGGAGTCGATTTAGATCCAGATAGCGAAGCTTTGCCTCTTCTTGGTTCTAAAGAAGGATTGGCGCATCTTGCCATAGCCTACATTAATCCTGGTGACTTAATTCTAGTCCCTTCTCCGGCATACCCTGCCCATTTTCGTGGTCCAGTCATTGCTGGGGGCAAAGTTCATAGCTTAATTCTCAAACCAGAGAATGACTGGCTGATTGATTTGGCGGCAATTCCTGAGGATGTTGCCCAAAGCGCAAAGATTCTCTATTTTAATTATCCCAGTAATCCGACAGCTGCGACTGCACCGCGTGAATTTTTTGAAGAAATTGTCGCCTTTGCCCGCAAATATGAGATTTTACTCGTGCATGACTTGTGTTATGCGGAGCTCGCTTTTGATGGCTATCAACCCACAAGTTTGTTAGAAATTCTGGGTGCGAAAGACATTGGCGTTGAGTTTCATACCCTTTCCAAAACTTATAATATGGCAGGTTGGCGCGTCGGTTTTGTGGTTGGGAACCGTCATATTATTCAAGGTTTGCGGACACTGAAAACGAACTTGGATTATGGCATTTTTGCGGCATTGCAAACCGCAGCAGAAACTGCATTGCAATTGCCGGACGAGTATTTACATGAGGTACAAGAACGCTACCGTACCCGCCGCGATTTTGTGGTTCAAGGTTTATCACAGCTGGGTTGGAATTTGAGTAAAACCAAGGCGACAATGTATCTGTGGGTTCCTTGTCCGGTTGGCGTCAGTTCCACAGATTTTGCTCTTAAGGTGTTGCAGCAAACTGGTGTTGTTGTCACGCCAGGTAATGCTTTTGGCGTTGCGGGTGAAGGGTATGTGCGAATCAGCTTGATTGCGGAGTGCGATCGCCTAGGTGAAGCTTTGCACCGTTTTAAGCAAGCGAATATCCGCTTTCAATAAAAGTATACGTCTTTTGGGCGACTTTGCGTAGGATACACACACAGATGCTTTTATCTGTGTGCATCTGTGGTTTTATAAAAAAGATGATTTTGTTTCGCGCAAAGACGCAAAGTCGCAAAGAAGAACACTAAAAAAAGTTTGGGAGTGCAAGAAGTTTTATAAACTTGACTTGAAAATAGGAGAGCAAGCAGAGAACTTAGTCCAGAGTCAGATGGCAATTAGAAGTTTCTAAAGCTAAAATTACCGATTAAGCCAATTGTTTTGGAAACATCTCAGCTATTGTGATTAATCAACACTCTGATAACCTTTTCAATCCTCAATTGAAAAAAACATTACTTGAGGGTTACAAATTTGGCTGGTTTGATTGGTTTTGTCTGTGGTATCCTCCTGGTTGGTTGATTATATTCAATCGCCACTGGCAGCATTATCATCAAGATCCAGATGGTTGGAATTGGTTGGAATACGCGTTATTTTTAATTCCTGGCGGATTTTACTTAGCACTTCTTATTCGCTGGTTGCGGCTTGGCTGTCGTTCACCTCGTAGTGAGGTAGGTGAATTTGACCCAAATTATCAAAAAGCCTTTCGAGATGAAGTTATTGCTCCAATTATTAAATATTATTTCCGAGGAGAGTTGCACCAAATTGAAAATTTGCCACAAACAGGACCAATGATTGTGGCAATGAATCATGCAGGAATGTGTTTTCCCTGGGACTTTTTAACGTTAGGTTATCTATTAAGTAAAACACGAGGATGGTTGGTGCAACCGTTAACTGGTGTCTCTTTGTTTGACCATCCTTGGGTCATTTGGTGGTTACCACCGGGATGGTCAAAGGTTATGGGTGGTGTGAGAGCAGAGTTAAATGATTTTGAGGCGGCGATGCAAGAGCGCAAAATTCTCTTGTATGCACCAGAAGGTTTACGCGGACCAAAGAAAGGTTGGACAAAACGCTATCAACTAGAAACTTTTAATTCGAGTTTTATTCAATTAAGCTTACGTTATCAAGTTCCTATCTTGCCTGTTATTTGCATCGGTAATGAAAATTTACATCCTTGGACATTAAATATTAGAAAGTTGCAAAGGCTATTCAATTTACCATTTTTGCCTATATCACCTTTAATACCATTATTTATTCTCTTTCCATCAATGGGAGTTTGGGCGATGAGAAGTCGCCTGCGTTACTTTGTTCAACCTTTGCATACAGCCGAGTTAAATGGCGATAAGACAGAAAGAGCAGAGGCTTATAAAAAAGCACAACAATTACGAGAAAAGCTGCAATGTCAAATGAATCAGTTGTTAAGTATTAAAGTTACAAGTGAAAAGTTTTGAGTTGGTTGTAGGGGTATAACATTGCTTTTGCGTGTCAACAAGTTGCCTCGTTCCCAGCCTCAGGCTGGGAATGCCTACTGGGAGGCTCTGCCTGTCTTATACCAATTTAAAAAATGATTGCGACAGATAGAACCCATATATGAGCCATCATGTGTCGCATTCTTTTTTCAAAACGGTATTACTTGCGTTACTAGCCGCTTCAAGGGCATTTCCAGGTCGAACCTGGAAACGAGATTACAGAAGAGTTTTGGCTTATAGCGGTTCTCTTTCGGGTGGGCATTGCTCGCTGATATCTCAAATGTCCATTACATAAGCTTTTATGGGCAATGCCCACCTTACAATTTGTGGTGAGTCAGCGCTGCGGGAGGGTTTCCCGACAGCAGGCGACTGCGTTCGCGCAGCGTCTCCGAAGGAGATACCCGGAGGGTCTAATCATCTAAAAAGCGCTGTAAGTTGACAGCAATAAGCAAAGTTTCGTGCCCCTACCATATAATTTGTATTTTCTCAGAATGTGGGGGTTTGGGGGAGCTATAAAACCCCGCCCATAATCTTTGATTTGGGTGGGCATACATGGACTCCCCCAAGTTAAAGCAGGGGATTCGATGTCCCCTGCTTTAACATTTAATAGCTATACGATAGCTATTAAATGCTGTATAGTAAAGAGATGCTGACAATTACGCACCGCTACCGCCTATATCCAGATGCCACTCAACAGCAACAGCTAACTGAGTGGATGGAAGTCTGTCGTAGCGCATATAACTATGCGTTGCGAGAGATAAAGGATTGGTGTGATAGTCGTAAGTGCTTAATTGATAGATGCTCTTTGGAAAAAGAGTACATCCTCCCCGCCGATGCAAAGTTCCCCGGTGAACTCTATCAACTCAATAACTTGCCCAAGGCTAAGAAGGAATTTCCTAGACTTAAGGAAGCCCCTTCTCAAGTCCGTAAGCTCGCCATAAAGCAGTTGCATAGAGCCTGGGAATACTTTCAGGAGAGGGGGTTTGGCTTTCCTCGGTTTAAAAAGCAGGCTTCTTTCAAGTCGTTGCTATTTCCCCAGTTCAACGAGAATCCGGTAACGAATCTACATCTTAAGCTGCCTAAGATTGGAAATATTCCCATCAACTTGCATAGACCCATCCCTTCAGGATTTGTGGTCAAGCAAGTAAGAATATTAAGGAAAGCCAGTTATTGGTATGCATCTATCTCGCTTGAATGCAATGTCAGTGTGCCCGACCCTATTCCACACGGTCATCCAATTGGAGTAGATATCGGACTGTCCAAGTTTTTAGCAACTAGTGACGGAGTTCGAGTATCGCCGCCCAAGTTCTTCAAGAAGCTGCAAAGTGAGCTGAGATTGCTACAACGCAGGCTATCTCGGAAACAAAAACGGTCGAAAAACTATGAGAAAGCCCGAATGAAAGTTGCTAGACTTCACCACAAAATCGACAACACCAGGCAAGACTTTCATTATAAGCAGGCGCACGCTCTTTGCGATGCAGGTGACATGATATTCATGGAAGACTTGGATTACCGCATTAGTGCCAAAGGTATGTTTGGCAAACAGATGCTTGACGCTGGTTTTGGACAGTTTAGAAGCATCGTCAACTACGTCTGCTGGAAGCGTGGAAAGTTCTTTGCTGAAGTTGATGCCAGAGGAACTTCTCAGGAGTGCCCAGAGTGTGGTCAAGAGGTTAAAAAGGATTTGAGTGTTAGAGTTCATTGCTGCCCTAACTGTAATTTCACAACTGACCGAGACGTGGCAGCTGGACTCAACATTAGGAACCGAGGAATTAAGTTAATTAGTACCGATGGGCAATCGGGAAACGAAAGTGCCTGTGCAGACGATCTACCGGGGGTTGAGGCAACTCAATCTAGGCAAGTGTCGAAAACCCGCAAGGGAAAAACCAGGAAAACCAAGAAGTGATTCAATGGATACGCCCCACCCGTAATCTTCGATTCGGGTGGGGAGGATGTCACGCAGAAGCACCAAAGCGGTATCCTTTACCGTAGACAGTATGAATTAATTGTGTTTCACCAGCTTGTTCAATCTTGCGCCGCAGCAGACGAATTAATGCAGCAATGACATTGCTGCTAGGTGGTTCGTCATCTTTCCAGAGATATTGGAGAATCTGCGCGTGAGTGAGCAATTGTCCCGTGTTTTCCATAAAATATTGCAAAAGCTGGCTTTCTTTGTCTGATAAGTCGATGATCCTCCCTTGACGATAAGCGACTTGGTTTTCACTATCAAGTTCTAAGTCCGCTACCGTAAGCCTTTGACTTGTTGTACTGGAGCTTGGTGAACTGGAACGACGCAATAAAGCGCGAACTCGTGCGAGTAACTCCCGCAACTCAAAAGGTTTGACCAAATAGTCGTCCGCACCTGCATCCAAACCTTGTACTCGGTCATCCAGAGTATCTTTAGCGGTAAGAAATAACACGGGTGTGGTTTTGCCTTGGCGTCGTAATTCCTGACAAATCTCCAACCCTGTTTTTCCTGGCAGCATCCAATCTAAAATCAGTAAGTCATAACTGCCGCCTTGTGCAAGTTGGCTACCATTTGTCCCATCATAAGCCGCATCAACGCTGTATCCCTCACGAGTTAACAAGCGACTCAAAGGGTCTGTTAATTCAACTTCATCATCAACAACCAAAATTCGCATGGTTAGCCATTAGTTAGCCATCTGTACTTAGCTATCAGATATTATTATTTTGCTGATTGCTCAACGCTGACTGCTACTTATGCTAACTGTTGCATTGCCGAAAGGGGAACTTCTCAAAAATAGCATCCGCATCTTACAAGATGTGGGATTGGATTTTAGTGCTTTTTTGGACTCAAGTAACCGCCAACTTCAGATTTCCGACTCTAGTGGCAAAGCCAAAGGGCTACTAGTGCGCGCACAGGATGTGCCGGTTTATGTAGAATATGGTCAGGCACAGCTAGGCATCGTCGGTTACGATGTCTTGCGGGAGAAAAAGCCGCAAGTCGCCCACTTGGTTGATTTGCAGTTTGGACATTGTCGAATGTCGGTGGCGGTAAAGCAATCAAGCCCTTACCGTTCGGCACTAGAATTACCAGCTCATGGTCGAGTGGCTTCTAAGTATGTCAATAGTGCGCGAGAATATTTCCACAGTTTAGATTTACCTGTGGAAATTGTACCGCTATATGGTTCGGTGGAACTCGGTCCGATTACGGGAATGTCAGAGGCGATCGTGGATTTGGTTTCGACAGGGCGAACCTTACGCGAAAATGGTTTGCTTGAAATTGAAACTTTGTTTGAAAGTACAGCAAGATTGATTGCTCATCCTTTGAGTTATCGGTTGAACACGGGTAATTTGCTTGGATGCGTCGAGCAACTGCGCTCAACAATTCTGTCTACAGTTTAAATCTACGTAATAGTTATGTCCAATTGGAATGCACAGGATGACCACAAAAATTCTTCTCTACGAACGCAATAAAATCTGACAATCTTAGCAAAAATACTACAAATCAATGTCAGAAAAAACTATAGATTTTGACGCCAACCCGCCAGTTGGTACTAACGAGTACGACAACATGGCTCAGATGGCTTTACCAGGTTATGAGGCAATGCATACAATGGCTTTGTCTTGTTTGAAAGCGCACTTAAGCGAAACATCTAATTTGTTGATTGTGGGTGCTGGTACTGGGATGGAGTTAGTCAAGTTTGGTCAGGACAATTCCCAGTGGCAAATGTTAGGTGTAGACCCATCTGCTAATATGCTATGCATTGCCCAAGAGAAAATACAGCAGCACGGCTTAGCTGAACGAGTTAAGCTATTTCAAGGATACACGCACGATTTGCCTGTGACTCCCCTGTATGATGCAGCAACTTGCATTTTAGTTATGCATTTTCTCCCAGATGATGGCAGCAAACTGGCATTACTTCAAAGTATTGCTCAGCGTTTGAAACCATCAGCTGCTTTTATCTTGGTTGATGTGTTTGGTGAAAAAGGCACTCGTGAATTAGAGCAGATGATTTTCATTTTGAAAGTCTTTTGGGAAGAAATGGGCATGAAGCCAGAAAGGATGGCTCAATTGCTAGAAACATTCAACAAAGGTGTTTACCCTATTCCAGAGGCGAGAGAGTTAGAATTATTACAGCAAGCAGGCTTTGGAAATATTATCAGATTTTATACAGGGCTTTGGGTTGGCGGTTGGGTAGCAACTAAACTAGGTTTAGCAAGCATTTCAACTGCAAAATAAATGCAATTTAAATGTGTCAACAGTTACTATAGCAATGCGTGTAGGAATTGTGACCATATGCGTTAAGGTACTCATGAGTCATTAGTAACTATTAACTATTGACAATGGACGAACTAGATGAGTGTTTTACAACTCAAATAGGAGTGCTATATGATGTTTGCTTCATTGCTGATAATAAAACTTATTTGTAGTAAGGATAAGAGCCCTTGCTTTGCCAGTAAAGAGGACTAAAGTCCTCACTACGAACTTCCGCACGGTTATATAAACGGACATGATATTATAGGCTCTCTATACTAAGATTTGTTGCAAACATTGATGTAACTAAATAGAGGCGGTAAGTTGCATCTACCAAAAGTAGTATAAAATATAAGAAGCATCAACATACAGTGATCAAAATCAGCTAGTTTTGTAACTAGATAAGGCTAAGCGTTGAATAATTTTAAAAACTTTTAATAAATATTTATGCTAGCGATAATGACTCATAACGAAGCGGCGAGACTTGAAGCCCTGCGTCAGTACCGAATTCTTGACACTGAACCAGAAGAAGCCTACGACAATATTGCCCAGTTAGCTGCCTACATTTGTGGGACTCCCATAGTCTTAGTCAATTTTATCGATGAAAACCGTCAATGGTTTAAGGCAAAAATAGGTTTGGATGTCGCAGAAATGCCGCGTAGCGTCGGATTGTCTTACCTTTGCCAGGAACGACAGGACGTAGTGGTTATTTCTGATACTTGGGTTGATGAACGCTTCGCCAAGAATTCAGTCGTTGTGTCATATCCATATGTGCGGTTTTATGCAGGTGTACCCCTAATTACCCCGAACGGAGATATGGTGGGGACTCTTTGCGCCATTGACCAAGTGCCACGCCAACTGAGCGACAAACAAGTGGAAGCGCTTGTGGCGCTAGCCCGCCAGGTGATTAGCGAACTCGAGCTTCGGCGTAATTTAGCTGAGGCGTCGCGTGTTACCGAGGAACTCAAGCGTACGGAGGAAAAACTGGCGCATAGCGAAAATCTTCTCCGCACAGTCATTGAATCAGAACCAGAGTGTGTAAAATTGCTTACCAAAAACGGCACACTACTGGAGATGAACCCGGCTGGACTGGCGATGATTGAAGCTGATTCCCTCAATCAAGTGCGGGGAGAATCCCTTTATCCCATAGTCGCTCCTGAGCATCGTCAAGCTTTTAAGGCACTTACCGCAAGCGTTTTCAAGGGCGAATCAGGAATACTGGAGTTTGAAATTGTTGGACTGAAAGGCACTCGTCGCTGGTTGGAAACCCACGCCGTCCCCCTGCGCGATTCTGATAGACAAATTATTGCCTTGCTAGCAGTGACGCGCGACATCACTGAACGCAAGCGAACTGAGGCATCTTTGCGCGAGAGCGAACAACGATTGAAGCTGGCATTGCACGCTGCTAAACTCGGTTCCTGGGAGCTTGATTTGAAAACGGGCGAGTTATATTCCTCCAACGAGTGCAAGGCAAACTTTGGTCTACCCCCCCAAGCAGAGTTTTCCTATACTGCGCTGTATGAATACATTCATCCTGAAGACCGCGCCTACGTGCAGCAGGCTGTGAAACAAGCTTTAGAGCAACGGAAAGATTATGAAACAGAGTACCGCAATATCTGGCTCGATGGCAGCGTTCACTGGATACTAGCACGAGGTACTGGAATTTACGATGCTGATGGTAGCCCAACTCGCATGATTGGTGTCATGCTTGACATCACTGATCGTAAGCAAGCAGAAGAGGAATCAAAGCGTCAAAACAAACGTTCTCAAGTATTTTCCGAAATCACCCTCAAAATTCGTCAATCTTTACAACTTGAGACAATTCTGCAAACTGCAGTGACCGAAGTCCAAAAACTGCTGCACGCTGACCGAGTTCTGATCTTTCGGCGGTGGGGAGATGGTTCGGGAACTGTCGTGCAAGAGGCAGTGCTGCCAGGTTTTCCTGTAGTCTTGGGAAAAGATCTCCTCGACCCTTGCTTTGAAAGAGATTATCAAGAACCTTATCGTCAAGGAAGAGTTAGTGCGATCGCCAATCTGGAAACAGCAAACATTCAACTTTGTCATAAAGAATTTCTTGCACAGTTTGGTGTCAAAGCTAACTTGGTAGTACCGATCCTGCAAAGGGACAACCTGTGGGGTTTGCTGATTGCTCATCAATGTGAGCGTCCGCGAAATTGGAACACCGCAGAAATTGAGTTGTTGCAACAGTTGGCAAACCAAATAGGCATCGCCCTATCTCAATCGCAACTTTTGGAACAAGAAACCCGCCAACGTCAGGAACTGGCTCGTTCCAATGCGGAATTGGAACAATTTGCCTACGTTGCTTCTCATGACTTGCAAGAACCGTTGCGAATGGTGGGGAGTTACTTGCAGCTTTTGGAGCGACGATACAAAGACAAGCTTGATGATCGGGCGAATGAGTTTATCGACTACGCTGTAGACGGAGCACGCCGGATGCAGACGCTCATTAATGACTTGTTGAGCTATTCGCGTGTCAGCACTAGGGGTCAGCCCTTTAAACGAGTTGATTGTAATGCTGTGCTCAACAACGCTCTCGCCAATCTCAAATTTGCTATTGAAGAAAGCGGCGCAGTCGTCACCCGCGATACTTTGCCGGAAGTGATGGCGGATGCAACGCAACTGTCGCAGTTGTTTCAGAACTTGATTGCTAATGCTATCAAATTCAAGAGCGAACAACCGCCCCAAATTCATATTGGGGTTGAACGCACAGGGCAAGAATGGCGATTTGCAGTGCGCGATAATGGTATTGGCATCGAACCTCAATATGCGGAGCGCATTTTTATAATTTTTCAGCGCTTGCATACCAGAGATAAGTACCCTGGCACAGGCATCGGCTTGGCAATATGTAAGAAAATTGTGGAACGCCACGGTGGAAATATCTGGATTGAGTCGCAACTGCAACATGGTGCAACTTTCTTCTTTACAATTCCTGATCGAGCGGCAAACCAATTGTGAACTTTGAAGTGATTATGCCTATTGAGGTTTTGCTAGTAGAAGACAACCCTGGCGATGTGGAGTTAACCCGCATAGCCCTAGAAGATAGCAAAATCTCCGTGAACCTGAATGTAGCGGTTGATGGCGTAGAGGCTATGGCATTCTTGCATAAACAGGCAAATTATGCTAATATGCCTACCCCCGATATTATCCTGCTTGATTTCAATCTGCCTAGAAAAGACGGGCGAGAGGTGCTGGCAGAAATCAAAGCAGATAAAATCCTTAAGCGGATTCCTGTGGTTGTTTTAACAACATCTGGAGCGGAGGAAGATATCCTGAGAGCTTACAGCCTCTGTGCCAACTGCTACATCACTAAACCTGTTGACTTTGATCAGTTTGTCAAAATTGTACATTCTATAGAGAACTTTTGGTTCACTGTTGTCAAGCTACCACAGGAGTGAGGGAGTGAGGGGGATGAGGGGGATGAGGGAGATGAGGGAGATGAGGGGGATGAGGGAGATGAGGGGGATGAGGGAGATGAGGGAGAAACTAACGACCAATAACAAATAACAAATGACAAATGACTAATGACAAAAAATAATGAAAATTTTATTAGTGGAAGATAATCCGGGTGATGTTCGGCTGTTGCAGGAGTTTTTATGGGATGTCACCTCTGTGAAGCTTCACCTGAAGCAGGCGCAGGAATTAGAAGAGGCGCTGCGCTTTTTGGAGCAAGAAAGGTTTGATGTCATTCTGCTAGACCTTTTACTTCCGGATAGCGAGGGACTAGAAACGTTTATCAAAGTCCATCATCAGGCTCCTACTATTCCGATTATCGTGTTAACAGGTTTTGATGATGATACCTTGGCGACTAGGGCAATGCAAGAGGGAGCTCAAGATTATTTGGTCAAGGGACAGGTGAATGGTGACTTACTGGTGCGCTCAATGCGTTATGCTATTGAGCGTCAGCGAACGGAGGAAGCTCTGCGACAGAGTGAGGAGCGATTTCGGGTTGCTCTCAAGAACTCTCCTATCTTTGTCTTTAATCAAGATAAGGAGTTACGCTACACCTGGGTATATAATCCAAGTTTTGGGTTGACGGCACAAGAGATATTAGGCAAGCGAGACAGCGATTTTATTTGTGCTGAAGATGCAGAGCGTTTAACCACTATTAAGCGTCGTGTACTCACCACGGGTATAGGAACTCGAGAGGAAGTTTCTATTACAACGGCTCTTGGGACGCGGTATTACGATTTAACTGTAGAGCCATTGCAGAATGAGTCGCAAGAAGTCGTAGGCATCACCTGCGCTAGCATCGACATTAGTGAGCGCAAACTTGCTGAAGAGAAAATCCGCCAACAAGCGGCTTTACTTGATGTTACTACTGATGCGATTATTGTGCGAGATTTAGAGAATCGCATCTTATTCTGGAACAAAAGTGCAGAAAATTTGTACGGTTGGCAGGCTCAAGAGGTATTTGGCAAAAATGCCAACAAGCTTTTGTACAACGAAGTACCACCAGAAGTGGAAGCAGCTCTTGCAACCGTTATCAGCAAAGGTCAGTGGCAGGGTGAGGTAAGTAAAGTTACTAAGAGCCGTAAAGAAATTCTCGTACAAACCCGTTGGACATTAGTCTGTGATGAACGAGGAAAGCCCTTATCCATTCTCAGCGTTGACACAGATATCACCCAGAAAAAACTCTTGGAATCACAATTGTTCCGCGCCCAACGCTTGGAAAGTATTGGTACCTTAGCGAGTGGTATCGCCCACGACCTAAACAACATTCTGACGCCAATTTTAGCAGTGGCTCAATTGTTACCCCTGAAATTCCCTGACGTCTACGACCAAGATAAGCACCTGCTGGAAATACTAGAAAACAGCGCCAAACGTGGAGCAGACTTAGTTAAGCAGGTTTTGTCATTTGCGCGAGGCGTGGAAGGGAAGCGCATGGCTTTACAACTCAAACACCTGATCCGCGAAGTGGTGAAGATTCTCAAAGAGACGTTCCCTAAATCCGTTGAAGTTTCTATTGACATAGCGCCAGATTTGTGGTTGGTCTCTGGAGATGGTACACAACTTCATCAGGTGCTGATGAACCTTTGTGTCAACGCCCGCGATGCTATGGTTAATGGCGGAACTTTAAGTATCCGTGCCGAAAATCTGTTTATTGATGAAAACTTTGCGCGGATGCACTTAGAAGCTAAAACCGGACCGTACACTGTGACGACTGTTTCGGATACAGGAGTTGGCATTCCTCGTGAAGTTTTAGACAGAATTTTCGAGCCATTTTTCACAACTAAAGAACAAGGTAAAGGCACGGGGCTAGGTCTTTCCACTGTTATTGGTATTGTCAAAAGTCACGGTGGTTTTGTCAACGTTTATAGTGAGGTGGGATCTGGCACGAGTTTTAAGATTTACTTACCAGCAGTGCAGGAAATGGAAGCACAGCCAGTAGAGGAAGTGGAAATTCTGGGGGGACATGGAGAATTAATTCTGGTTGTGGATGATGAACCCTCGATTCAAGAAATTACCAAAGCTTCTTTAGAAACATACAATTACAAAATTCTTACTGCTCATGATGGCATTGAGGCGATCGCCTTGTACGCCCAACATAAGCACGAAATTAGTGCTGTGTTGATTGATATGATGCTACCTGCCTTAGATGGTTTAACTGCAATGCGTACTTTGCAAAAAATCAACCCACAAGTCAAAATGATTGCTTCGAGTGGGCTGATGTCTAGCAGTAAGCTGGCAGCAGTTATGGACAGTGGTGTCAAAACATTTTTGTCGAAGCCCTATACACTCAAGGAATTACTGCACACTTTACAGGTAGTTCTTAGTGAAAAGTATGGTTGACGGTTGCAATTAGGTGCGCGATTATCTGAAAAACAATCCGGCGTTGCTGCCTCGCGAGTATGAATTTTGTTATGCCTACGAACGTCGGCACACACTCGCGTATGCCTGCGGCACGCAGGCATACGCGCACTACGCTTTAGACGCAAAGACAAAGGTTTTGAACATTAAGTTTTGAAATTTCATCTCTCAATTCAGCAACGCCTTGTGTGAAGATATCGAAATTCAAAAGTGAACTCCCACATTATAGCTATTAAGGGTGGTGTGGGTTACAGGTTCAACAGTAGACGGAAAGCACAGAAGACTTGCTCTTTGCAAGCACTGTTTTCCCTAGTCGAAAGGCGTCTGGAATCCAGCAAATTCCTTCAAGTAGGCGAGAATAGAAGTGCCATTTTCATCTTGAGAAACCTGGTTATTAAGCAACAGGTTGACAACCCCTCCTTCGCCACGCAAATGGGCAGCTGCAAGAACTCCGGATGTGGTGATGACTACTCCTCCTCGTTGTTGTCCGATAAATTCTTTTATGGAACGTCCATTGAGTTGATTTTTGATCAGGTTCCACTTGTATTCAAAAGCCTCTTTAATAGCTATGTCTTGCACATTGTTCTTATTATTAAGGAAATCTTGCTTACTATTAATCCCATTTTTTCCTGTCCATCTGCCCTGCCAATTGTTCTTAGCTACACCATTTCCTCCACCGATATAGGGATTAGGGGTGTCATAATAGCCAAGGTCTTTCAGCAAGGCTTCTCCGAATTGGTACTTGCCTATAAAACCCAACTGGTTCTCAATGTTAGTAGGTGGATTTTGTTGTCCTGTTTCCCTTCTTGCAAGTGCTATCAAAAAGTCTTCGTAACTTCCCCTAACCCCATTCTGCTTTGTTTGTGCGACATAATCGCTTTTGTTGAAGACACTGTTAGCGTAGCTAGATTCGGGTGCGAAAAATGATGTAGTTAAAAGTGAACACGCCACTAGTCCTACAGCAGAAAGTTTGTTGATTTTAGGACTTACGCATTGACAAAATTTTGATTGTGTGGGTTTTGCCATAGTAGACAGAAATCACCTCAACTAAGTAGGGTTTTGAACTAGGGAGGATATAAGCCCTCCTTCTACTTCTTATATAGGTGTAAGTGAAATCAATTTATGCACTGGCGGAAGATAGAACGTGGATTGTAGATAGCTGAAAAATTTTGCAGCCCTCACGAGTAAACTTTAATTATCAGACCTACTTATCATCTGATTGCCATTCTGTGCGTGATATGGCGTAATACACGACATCATAACCGTAGTAGCGAGTATTCTTTTGATACTTCATTCCGACTTTTTGAATCACACGTACGGAAGCAATGTTTTGTGGTATGGCAATAGCGACAATTTTATCTAGCTTGACTGACAAAAACCCATACTTCAAAGTGGCACACGATGCTTCTGTCGCAATTCCCATGTTCCAATAAGACTTGTCAAACACATAACTAAGTTCAACTTCTGGGGTATTTTGCAAGAAACCAAGCCCGCAACGACCAATCATTTTACCACTGTCTTTGTGAATGACTGCCCACATTCCAAAGTTCTGTTCTTGCCACTGTTTGATATGTTTGGACAAGCTTGTTTGCGTTTGTTCTTTTGTTTTTGGCGATAGATATCTCATGACTTCTGGATCGCTGTAGAGGCGAAACAAGTCATCAAAATCGTCTGGGGTAAAGTGTCTTAACCGCAACCGTGCGGTTTCAATCTCTGGCATTTTCTAAAATGTAAGGGGAATTATCGGGTTGCCAGGCTTTTCGCGTAAGGGCATAGTACACCACATCTAAGTTGTAGAAGTGGGCATCTTTTTCATATTTCAACCCTGCTTTCTCCATCACACGCCGCGAAGCCAAATGTTCTGGTGCGGTGATGGCAACAATTTTATCTAGCTTGACTTCCTCAAAACCATATCTCAGGCTTGCTTTTGTCGCTTCCGTAGCAATGCCTTGATTCCAGTAACCTTGATCCAACCGATAGAGGACTTCAACTTCTGGGCTGTTTGGTAAAAAATTTAATCCGCAATGACCTAGTAATTTACTAGTTGCTTTGTGAACAACAGCCCAAACCCCAAAGCCGTGCTGCTTCCAATGTTGGATAAAAAACTCTAAAATTTCCTGAGTAACTTGTTTTACCTTTTCTTTTGGAATTGATCCTCTAGGTGAGTATTTCATCACTTCTGGATTGCTGAGAATCACACCGAGTTCTTCCAAATCGTCTTGGGTATAAGGTTTAAGCCGCAGCCGTGCAGTTTCAATCTCTGGCATGGTGTCAACGTAGGAATGAAAACACTACATTAGGGAGATGTGCTTTTTGTGTTGTAAAAATTAATATAATGCTCTTATTATGAGCAGTTCCAAACCCCAAAAAAAAATTCACACAGGTTACCGTCGGCGTGAGAATGACTGGCGGTTATTTTTGCGTCTCGTACCTTATGCCCGTCGTCATAAGCGATCGCTCTTCGTTAGTATTTTGCTGCTGGTGCCAATAGCAGTTGCTAACGCTGTGGAACCGCAGCTGATTGGACAGGTTATTTCCCTGATTCGCAAAGAACCGAACACCTATGAGTTTCTCAAGAATCGCCCGTTGTTACAGGGGCTAAATATTATTGAAGGGTTGTTGCTGATCACGCTCAGTGTACGACTGCTATTTACAGGTTTTCAGGGTTATTTGGTACAAAAGCTAGGTCAGCAAATCACTGCGGAAATTCGCCAAGACTTGTTTCATCATGTCACATCTTTGGCGGTGCGCTTTTTTGACAAAACAGCCGTAGGTAAATTAATCACCAGACTCACCAGTGATGTGGAAGTCTTGGGAGATGTCTTTTCCACTGGAGCGATCGGCATTGTCTCAGATTTGTTTTCCATGCTGGTGATTCTTGGTTTTATGTTTTCTATGCAGTGGCAACTTGCTTTTTTGCTACTGATAGTTTTCTTGCCAGTTGCCTGTATTATAATATACTTGCAGAAACAATATCGCCAAGCCAATTATAAGGTCAGGGAAGAACTTTCTCTACTCAATTCTCAGCTACAAGAAAATATCATTGGCATAAATGTCGTGCAATTGTTCCGGCGGGAAAAATTCAATGCAGAGTTGTTTCGCAGGAACAATCAACGTTACGTCCACGAGGTAGATAATACTATCTTTTATGATTCAGCGGTTTCAGCAACCCTGGAATGGATTGCCTTGATTGCTGTTGCAGGTGTTTTGTGGGTGGGCGGTTATTTACTACTGGGAAAAAACTTGACTTTCGGCACGTTATCTGCATTTATCTTCTATGCCCAGCGCTTATTCGACCCTTTACGGCAGTTTGCGGAAAAATTCACTGTGATTCAATCTGGTTTCACCGCTATAGAACGCGTGAGTGAAATTTTAGATGAACCGATAGAAATACGCGATCGCGGTAATCCCAGATTCTCAATTTTGGATTCTCGCTTGGGTTATATAGAGGGAACCACTCATAATTCTGAGTTACCAACGGAAAATTCACAAGCTGAACTCGGAGAAATCCGCTTTGAACACGTCTGGTTTGCTTACAAAGACGATGATTATGTGATCAAGGATTTGGACTTCATCATTCATCCTGGTGAGAAAGTCGCATTAGTAGGTCCTACAGGTGCGGGTAAAAGTTCCATCATCCGTCTTTTGTGTCGTCTTTACGAACCAAATCAAGGACGTATTTTGGTGGATGGGATAGATATCCGGGAAATACCCCAAGCAGAACTGCGGCGTTACATGGCTGTGATTTTGCAAGAAGGTTTTTTGTTTGCTGGTGATGTTAAAAGCAACATTACGTTAGGCGACAGCTACAGTTTTGAGGAAATCCAACAAGCAGCAGCGAAAACCAATATCACTCAGTTTATTGAACAACTCCCCCAAGGTTATGATACCCAACTCAGAGAACGGGGTACAAACCTTTCGAGTGGTCAAAAGCAACTTTTAGCATTTGCGCGTGCTGCAATTCGCAACCCAGAAATTTTGATTCTGGATGAGGCAACTGCTAGTCTGGATGTTGGGACAGAAGCTTTAATTCAGGAAGCTTTAAATAAACTTTTAGTAGGACGTACCGCCATCATTATTGCTCACCGCCTGTCTACAATTCGCAATGTGGATCGGATTTTTGTACTTAAGCGCGGAGAATTAATAGAACAGGGAAGTCATGAAGAGTTGCTGCAAACAGGAGGAATGTACGCCACTTTGCACAATTTACAAATGTTAGGAACTTGAAGAATTTTGAATGTTAGATTTTAAATTTTCATTTAACTGTACCGAACGTTTTAAGTTAACTTTGGTTGCCCATTGCTAACAAATGCTCCCTCCATTGCAGGAGTTCAGGACGTTCTACCAATGCCTTAAGATATATCCCAAGGCTCCCATTCAAATCTCTTGGCAGTGTGTGACCACAGCTAGGACATTTGAATTTTTTGTTTCCACCCAATTTGGTGTGAATATGTCCACACTTTGTACAGGTTTTCGATGTGTAAGCTTCTGACACTTCAATGACCTGTGTCTTCCATTCTTGTGCTTTGAACTTTAGATATTCCTTGAATCTATAATGTGACCAATTGAGCATTGCTCTTGCTGTCTTTGACCTGAGCTTTCTAGACTTTTTCACTACCATTTCTGATGTTTCAAAGCTAGGTAATAGAATCACATCAAATTGAGAGCACAAGATATGAGCAACTTGCTTATGTGCTTCATCTACAATATTACGAATGCGTTCTCTCATTCTTCTAGAAGCTTTAAGCATTCTATACTTTGGAGTGCCTTTCGCTTTAGAGATACGACTGTACAAATTATCTAGATAAGCGCATAGCCTTACGATTCTACCAATGTCTAAGTTTCCAAAATCACCATTCAAATGAAGACTGAAGAATGTTTGAAATGTTCTTACACCAGGGTCTAGAGCAACTAAGCCTAATCTTTGGTTCTCAGATTTTTTTGACTCAAATACCATAGGAATTATGATGTAAAACTTCCCATTCTGATGCACTAACTTACAATCAAACTCTATGTCTGGAAAAACTTCAGCAGGTTGTAAAGACTTACCTAAAGAAGTTATATACACCGATGACGATTTCACAGAACCTTTCGGAATATAGATGCTATCCCGTCTCTCTTTTTTCGAGCGAAATTTGACGAGTTGAATCTGTTTTGTCTGCTGGAATTTTTTCTTAGCATTTTTCACAGCATCGCAAGCGTCTTTAATCGCAATTGATTTTATCTGATAAGGTGTTTCTTTCGACCATTCAGGTAAAGATTGAATGATTCCTGTTTTGATTGCTTTCCAATCAGCCTTAGTATCTGGTTTGTTCAGGTATGCGATAGTTTGATTAAACACATATCGAGCCGTTCCCATCCATTTCTTCAGAGTCACCGTTTGTTGTTGGTTTGGGAATATCCTTATCTTCTTTGATTTCACGTTGGTACTTTCTGAGTCCATGCATTCTGCATGAGAAAACATGGATGATCGAAAGCAAATCCCTTGTAAGTTCTTCTGTGGGTGAAAGTTTATTCTCGTCGAGAACCACGATTTCACAGGAGAATTTTTTACCAAACCATTCGATAAGGTCAAACCCAAATCTAACGAGTCTATCTCGATGTGCGACAACAATTTCACAGACAGTTCTTTCGCTAACCCAGTCCAATATGGATATAAGACCTTTTCTTTTAAAGTTGAGTCCTGACCCGATGTCTGTGATAATTTCGTGATTTGGGTAGCGTCGGCGCATGAACTCAACTTGTCGCTCAAGGTCATCTCGTTGCTTGTGACTGGAGACTCGACAGTAGCAGATTTTCCGCCGTTTTTCCCCCTCTTTTTCCTTGAGGTAGGAGTCAATATCGAACAATCGTTGATTCCCTTGTGTTCGGATACTTGGCAATTGTCCACTATCTGCCCACCTCCTTATCGTGTTTGCATGAACCCCTAGTCTGTCACAAGCAACACGTAAAGGCACGTACTTAGACATCACTAAACTTTACTGTTGCTCACTGAAATTAGTCTAGCAAGCTTTGGTAAGCTTTTGTGAGTAATAGTTATATTTTACTTAACTGTTGAAAAACCTCCTGATCAGAATTGGCGATAGTCCTTCATAATACTTGTGGGGTGGGCTGTCCAGCCATTGGTGTCAACTTAAGCTATGGAAGCTCAGCATTACAGCATTTTATTGTTAAAATGTCGCCGCTACATTTTTCCGAGACTTAACCGGACAACCTTGGCAAAAAAGGCGGGGTTTTTTGTCAACAAGTACGAATAATTGAGAATCACCGCCTATGCATGCCCCCACCACAGATATCTGTGGGACCTTAAGGAGTACTCGTGGGGGATGTTGTCCTGTTTTGTCATGGTTTCACCCAACCCCCAATTTTGCACAGAACCCCACCCCGGTTTTGTCTTGCGCCAAAACCTCCCCTCCCCGCTTGCGGGGAGGGGATTAAGGGGTGGGGTGAAATCAACGTGGAATTAAGGGTTGATCGTGATTGTTGACACGTATGGCATCTTACCCGCCCTTACCTATTTTTATCTATAAGCTCGCACATTTACTATAAGTTGCCAGTTTATTAGAAGCAAGACGGAAACTATCCACAGCATACTTAGGGCACACTGTTTCTTGCGTAGCATTGCAAGAAGCCCGAAGTTTTACACTTTGAGTTTCATCTTTGACCAGCTTCGCTTGATAACAGTATAGACCATCTGGTTTTTCAACATTTAATTCAGCAAGAATCACATTTTTGTCTAAGTTTTGCTGAATGATTTCGCCGGCTACTTTGTAGTTAAACCAATCCCATCCGTGGCGAAGGATAAGTTCTCTTTCTAAAACTTGAATTGGGTTTGGCAAAATTCCCCAACCTCTATAAACTTTCTTCAATAATGTAATGTCACCAGTACGAGTCAATATCGAGTGAAATGATTCTTGATCCAAAGCTCCATAGTATCTTCCCTCTGGGAAATCTATAGCTGTTGGTGCAAACCGATGTCCACCAAAATGGCTAGATTTCCAAATACGAACATTGTCTAATTCCAAACTAGAAACGATAGATGTAGCGTTAAAGTAAAACGGATTGCCATACCGAGCACAGCACCTATCATGGCTACCATGAGTACATATGAGAATATCTCTCGTTACACTTGTTTGTGCATCATAATCAGAAAATCCGCCCCGTAACCATTTTCTGACAACGGGTGCTACTAGCTCAATATTTGCCAACTGGAATTCTTGCTTACGATACCCATTGCTCAAACCCTCTTTTCTTTGATAAATCAACAGGGTTGTGCTATCTACTTTATGCGATAAATTGTTGGCGATCAACAGAAACTTGATAGGTAACTTATTTCGTTTCGCCTCCTTGATCAAAATCTGCAAATTTTCCGGAACCCACCTAGAGTTAAAAGCTTCCGATGTCCAAGGTGGAGGACATTCCACTAATATATAAGTTTGCTCATTAGTGGCACTACCAATAATATTTTCTCCTGCTTGTCGCGAATAGTCGGAACAAAAGAAAGTATTCATCTAACTGTACTGTACTTAATTAATGTGTTTTACGAACAAAGGATATTACAAACAGAGATGGTGTTATTAGCTACCAAATTCCCGAATAACACCTTGGGCTGTCAAGCATAACAACAGAAGATATTTATCTTCCAGTCAAAACACGGTAGCTCATTGCTTACAAGGCTTTTCGTAGAAACTTTTACGTTCAAAAAGCTGACAAGTCTTTTAATGTGTACTTTCTTGTCTGCGATGATAATTTGAGATATCCAGCAATAGAGTCTCTTTATACTCCTCTTTTTCTGGGCTTTCCACTGCTGGAAGAACTTAGTGTTTGTGCTTTTATTTAGTAATTTTTCATTGAAAGTAAAGCACATGTTCAAATACTTGAGTTGATGGAAGTTCAAAATAGATGAAATATCTTTCCCAGAAAAAGAGCTAGCAATTTTATTTTGCCCTTCAGTAAATAGAAAAACTGCTTCTTGTGTACAATTTTTTTTAAAAAGCTCTTTCAATCTAAATAAGTTTCCCAAATTTATTCGCTGTTTCATATTGATAAACTTTCTCAATTGTTATTTAAAAAAAGAAAAGGCAAACTAACTATTACAAATTATTAGCATCAAGACACAGTACAAAATTTCATATCTTGCACCCTTTTTTGTATGCTTAATACTAAATATTAGCAACTATTGATTCCTAATGTCAGTTTTTTTCAGGATTAACATTTAACTTATAAGAGGTACTTTTACTTAGTGGTGACAGGGCAATTTCCTCCATAGTAATGTGAATATGACTGGTACGGTACTGCTTTCCGGCAGATTTTGCTCATTCTTATGATATATTTTGACTCAGACTATCTTAAGCATTTTTTCACCTTCTTTAACAGAGTGAAAATTGTATCAGGGCTGAAGTAGGGCGTCTGCTATGACTCTAACTGAAGTCAATAACAAAAGCAAGTATTTGCTAATTTTTCTAATCATCACTAGCGCTCTAAACTGGGAGATACGAGTGAATGCAGGATTTCCTAGCATCCAATAGCTGACAATAGTTACTGGAAGAAGGTTCTACCTTCCGGATAGGATACACAATTATTCTTGTTTCGTAGAAAAATATTGCAAATACTTTAAGGAAGTCACCTTCTCTCATCCTTGGAGAAGATTTCAGAATTTTTCAGCTAGAACTTAGAATGATTCTCAGGATAAATTTGGGTAATTCACAAAGAAAAAACTTGTTGTCTTTATGAAGAAATTCTAGGGTTGCAGCTTAGTTCCATCTAGCCTTGCAGCATTTTCAAGCTTAATGATGACTCCTAGGTTCTTTGTTGATGATAACTTTTATCTTCGTGGAACCAAGTTAGTATAGTGAATAATAGAAATTTTACACTTGGTTGTTATGGCTTCTGCTTGTTTCCGCTTTTATGCAGAGTTGAACGATTTCTTACCATTGCATAAAAAGCAGATGAAAATAGATCATAATTTTCCTGAAAGAGCCTCAATTAAGGACATGATTGAATCTTTTGGTGTCCCTCATCCAGAAGTTTATTGTATTGAAGTTAACGGAAGATTTGTAGATTTTTCTTACATTGTCCAAGATGGGGATACTATCGATGTCTATCCAATTTCTGCTACAAATATAGTTACATCCACCATCTCTATTAGACTTGAACCCCTAAGTATCATCCGCTTCGTTTTAGATATTCACTTGGGCAAGCTAGCAACATCTTTACGGCTGTTAGGGTTTGATACGTTATACCGCAATGACTATGAAGATGAAGAATTAGCTCACATCTCCAGTACCCAAAACCGAATTCTGTTAACTCGCGATCGCGCTTTATTAATGCGAAGTATTGTGACCTATGGCTACTATGTAAGAAATACTGACCCACAGAAACAAATTGTTGAAGTCATGCAACGCTTCGACTTGTATAAATTAGTGTCACCCTTTCAACGGTGTTTACGCTGCAATGGATTATTAGAACCTGTAGCAAAAGAATCAATTGTTGACGAAATACCAGAAAGTGTCAAATTGTACACGAATGAATTTCATCGCTGTCAAAACTGTAACCAAATTTACTGGAAAGGGTCGCATTATGAAAGATTGCAACAGTTTATCGACTTGGTAGTGGGTAATAAGTGATGGGTATTGCGTAGTGGGAAAACAACTAACCACTATGGTGCAGGATGTGAGGGAGGTTTTGAGAAACGAACCGCCAAGACGAGCCAGCGCTGCAGGAGGGTTTCCCTCCGCAGGCGACTGGCGTCGCCAAGGACGCCAAGCAGGAGACATTCTCAGAGAGTTGGTGGGAGATAATTTGGAGTTGGTGACCGTTTTTTGAATTCGCTCATTCGCGATATTCTTAGTTCAAAATTTAAGAAAAAATTTTGAATTGACAGTTGGGATACAAGACAGGAGGATGCGCGACATGGAAAACAAAAAAAAGCGCAGCATCCTTGCTTCAAGCCCCTGGATGCGCGCCATGGGGTATTATTTTTGAATTTTGAATTTTGAATTGTTTTGACGGGGAAGGTGGTGAGTGAAGCTGCGGCGGCTGGTGATGATTTGGCTCAGGAAATTTTGTACACGGCTGGTTGGGCGCTGGGTGTGGGTATTGGTAATCTGGCGAATTTAATCAACCCGCAGCGGTTTGTGTTGGGTGGTGGTGTGACGAAGGCGGGTGAGAATTTCTGGGATGTGTTGCGGAAGTTGGCGCGGGAGACGGCGTTACCTGAGGTGAATTTTGAGATTGTTGCAGCAGCACTGGGGGATGATTACATTAACATCTAACTAAGAGTAAGAATTAATGAAAAAGTGGCATTCTACAGGGGGAGGTATAATGTTGACAGGACCAGAATTCTTAGTTCTCTGGGGAGTGCAGAATACTGTAGGGTTCCTATTTAAAGAGGTATTTGTCAAACTAGCCCAGGATGCTATACAGGATGGTTTGAAAGATTACCTTAAAGATTTTTTTCAAGGCATTTTTAAAGATGGACTAGATTTAGCTAAACTAAGAGCTCTCATAGTGGCTTACGGGAAAGCTAATAAATTATTTGTAGAATTATGGCAAGCTGAGCTTGAAGAAACAGGAATTAGTGAATCGGAAATTCAGCATTATAGCGATGCAATAGATAAATTCATTCGCGCTCAACCAGTGAGAGCAGCCCTTGGTAAACCCTTACAAAAAGCACTAGGCATAACATTATTAGATGATACTCCGGCTCTTGATGCTGAATTAAACGAAAATTGGAATAAACTCAATTTAGACGGTTTACCTGCAGAATTTAAATGGCAGAATGTAGCCAAGAAGTATACTAGAAGAGTCAAAGCTCTTGCGGCGGATTCAGATGAATTACGTCCATTATTCAATTCGGAGACTCAAGAAGAGATTAAGGAGATAATTCAGCAAAATGCTCCTATCGCACCTGATTTTAATTTTAGTCGTTATCAACAGGGTTTAATAGACGCTTTTAGTAACCTCAAACTGGACTACTTGGATACTAGTGGTTATAAGTACACTTTGCAATTATGGAATATATTTGTACCAACAAATGTGCAGGAACAGAATGTTTCACAACCAACTGTCTGCTCAATTTTAGATATATTTCATGATTGGCAACTTTACAAACCTACATACAAACATACAGTCATCTTAGGTAATCCAGGTTCTGGTAAGTCTACTTTAGTACAGTATAAAGCTTTGCAATGGGCAAGAACGCGAGGAAAGAATCTGTCAACACAAGAATTGCCGTTATTAATTGAACTACGGAATTACGTTGAGAATCGAGAAAAGAATGTTTGTAAAAATTTTTTGGATTATTTCCATGACGCAACTGGGGTAGTTGGTGGAAATCTTAATCAACAAGAACTGGATAAATGGCTGAGGAATAATCAAACCATTGTGATGTTTGATGGTTTAGATGAGGTGCTGGATACCAGGGAACGAGAAAATGTCATAATTGATGTTATTAACTTTACTAAAAGATATCCCGGAGCGCGAGTTATAGTCACCTCTCGCGTCATTGGTTATCAACCGCAGGGTTCTGAGTTCCGCCGTGCTCATTTTCGCGAGTTCATGCTGCAAGATTTCGATGAAGAGCAAATTCGCGCATTTGTCAACCAATGGCATGAATTAGCTTTTGAAGATGAAAATGAAAGAAAGAAAAAATGTCAGCGCCTACAAAACTCGCTTAGCTCCCCCGCTTTTCAAGAACTGGCTGGAAATCCCTTGCTACTCACGATGATGGCAATTCTGAATCGACATGAAGAATTACCAAGGGATAGATCCACTCTGTATGAACACGCCTCAGAAGTGCTATTGCACCGTTGGGACTATGAAAGGAATTTACGAGCATATAGCGAATTAGATTCTGAAGTAAATAAGTATATTGATTATCAAGATAAACGAGAAATGTTGCGTCTGGTAGCTCACCGGATGCAAGCATCTACCAACACTCTGGCTAATAATATCAGTAAGCAAGATTTGGAAGATACTCTGGCTCACTATCTGCAAGATAAATTCCCTCACAAAGCTAAAATTGCAGCCAGAGGTTTGCGGGAAATTCTCACAACTCGCAGCTTTATTTTATGCTTTTTTGGAGGCAATTCTTATGGGTTCGTGCATCGGACTTTTCTAGAATATTTTTGTGCTGTGTATTTTGTTGAACAATATAAGAAAGAACGAACTATAGATTTGGACTTTCTGAAGCAAGAAATTTTTCGCAAGCGATGCTATGATGCATCTTGGCATGAAGTTCTTACCCTGATTGTTGCTCAACTTTATGTTAAGTTTGCTGGAGAGATTATTGATTATCTAATAGAGCTTGATGAGGATGCAAAGCATTTTAAAAATCTCTTTTTAGCACACCAATGTCTTTTAAATGTAAGAGATTACCACCAGTTGCAATCAAGCGCTCATAAACTCTCTGAAAAATTAAAACAGCTAGCAGAAACTCAGAATGGAGTTACAGATGACATTCGCCAACAGGCTGAAGAAGCAATAAAATCACTGACAGCTTTAGCGTAAATTATATTACTTGAACCCTTACTTGAACGATATTACAACTGGAGTTATACCATTTCTCTAAAATCCTGACTTTTCACGCCATGTAGAAAAACCAACGTGAAACCTAACCCCCTAGCCCCCTTCCCTACAAGCGAAGGGGGAAAAATCAAGGTTCTTCTCTCCTACAAGCGAAGGGGGAAAAATCAAGGTTCTTCTCTCTTACAAGCGAAGGGGGAAAAATCAAGGTTCCTCTCTCCTTGTAGGAGAGAGGAATGGAAGCGAGGTTTTCCAGATACCGTGAAAAGTCAGCACAACTATAGGACTCCTCCGCAGATTTTTGAACGACACGTAAGGTGGGCAGTGCGAACGCAAAACCCGGATGTAGTGGGCAAAATACGGTAAGCACTGCCCACCCTACAATACTTAAGATTTTTCAGAAATCCTGCGCGGATTGCTATAACAAAGTGTAGCTTTAATTTAGAGAACTGGTATTAGGAACAAGAAAAGAATAGAGTTAAAAAAAAGGAGTAAAGTAACAACCATGAACCGCGTAGTTGCTTGGGGAATAAGCAGTACAATTGGGTTTGTTTTTAAGACTGTCCTAGAAGAACTTGCGCGGGAAGAGTTACAAGAATATACTAAAACCTTTTTCCAAAAGACTTTTCCAACTTTGCAAGAACTTCAGGTACAGGATAAGTTAGAACTTGCTTTCGGACAAGCTTTGAAGGAATTATTACAGCTAGTACAGGATGAGTTAGAAAATGCAGATTGCTCTGACGCAGAAATAAAGCAGTACATTTATCCTTTAAAAAAATTTATCCGCCATAGAATTGTATTGGTGGAACTAGGAAAACCATTTGGCGCTGGTATTTGTCATGCTGACTCTTTTGCAAAAACTTGGTGCGAGTTGAATTTAAAACCATTACCAGATGAATTTGCTTGGGAAGAAATTATTAAGCGGTATATCAAACAGGTAAATGCTATCCGCAAAGAATCGCATGATTTGCATACTCTCTTCAACTTGCCAAATAAAGCAATCGAGCAAAACAGAAAAGAAAATGCTGCATCTGTACCGAATTTTGGCTTATTTGACTTAGAGGATTACCGCAAGACAATTGAAAAAACTTATGGTTATCTTAAACTTGATAGCTTTGCTACTGATGGCTATAGTTATAAGTTAAAGCTAGAGAAAATGTTTGTTCCTCAAAATGTGCGTGAAGTACAAGAAGCATTTCCACAAGTTTATGAGCGACCTAAAGAACATTTAGAACGGCTAGAACGGCTGAAAAAAAACAATCAACTCGAAGAATATGAAGAATATGCAGAATATGTAGATATTTCGCCAGAAGTCTTAGAGCGTTATAAACAAGCTTATCGTGAACAAACAACCCGTTCTGTTGAAGAAATGATTGAGGATGAAAGAAATTATCAGTATACCGTCATTTTGGGAGATCCTGGTTCTGGGAAGTCGAGTTTATTGCAGTATTTAGCACTTAAATGGGCGGAAGCACCCATTGAAAAAGTCTCTGCAATGCCAATTCCCTTACTTGTTGAATTACGCACTTATGTGCAGAATCGAGATAACCAAAAATCTCAAAATTCTTTAGATTTTTTCCAGCAATATAAGGGCTTCATCTATTCCATAAACCTGCAACAATTAAGTCATTTTCTCCAAACTGGCAAGGGTTTTGTCATGTTTGATGGATTGGACGAAATCTTTGACCCAAATCAACGCGAAGAGGTCATTATAGATATTATTAATTTTACCAAAACTTATCCTGGCGTGCGGGTTATAGTCACATCTCGTGTCATTGGCTATAAACCACAACTCTTGGGTAATGCTAAATTTCGTCATTTCATGCTACAAGATTTGGAGTTAGAACAAATTGAGCATTTTCTTGAAACATGGCATGATTTAGCTTTTGGTAATAGCTATGAAAAAGAACGAAAAAGAGAGCGCTTGCGTGCAGCAATTCACGCATATGCTCCTATTAGGGAGCTAGCTGGTAATCCCTTGCTTCTAACAATGATGGCAATTCTTAATCGCAATCAAGAATTGCCAAGATTCCGTGCTGAGCTTTACAACAAAGCTTCACGAGTTCTTCTACAACAATGGGATGTCGAAAGAGCATTAGTAGATAAGACTATATCCGTTGATTATAAAGATAAACAAGCGATATTGCGTCAGGTTGCTTATCATATGCAAACCAATAAAAAAGGGGGGGCAGGTAACCTGATTAACTCGGAAAAGTTAGAAAGAATTCTCAATAGTTATTTGCAAAAGATAAAAGTAAATAATTCTACTAATGTTGCAAAATTAATTATTCAGCAACTTCGAGAACGTAACTTTATTTTATGCTTTATGGGTGCAGATTACTATGCTTTTGTGCATAGAACTTTTTTAGAATATTTCTGTGCGACGGAGTATGTTTGGCAATTTGAGGAAGAACGAAGTATTACACTAAATGAACTCAAGACAGACATTTTTGGCAAATACTGGCAAGATGAATCTTGGCATGAAGTTCTACGCCTCATTGCTGGAATGCTGAATGCCAGATTTATAGGTGAGATTATTGACGAACTGATGGAAAAAAATGGTGAAGCCCAGAAGTTCAGTAACCTATTTTTAGCTGCTCAGTGTTTTTCAGAAGTTAAAGATAGCGAAAGCATCTCGCCAACTGCTACTCGATTACTTGAGCAGCTCAAAAAATTAACTAACTACGATCTCCATTACTATTACGATCCATATGCTCTAGAAGAGACAAGCCTAGTCTTTAAAATTCGCACCCAAGCAGTTGCAGCAGTTGCAACAACTTGGAAAGATGACCCTGAGACATTATCCTGGCTCAAAACTCGCGCCACAAGTGATGAAGATTATGATGTGCGAAGAGCAGCAGTCGAAGAGTTAGCAAAAGCATTCAAAGATGACCCAGAGACATTAACCATTCTCAAAACTAGTGCCACAAGTGATGAACATTATCATGTGCGAAGAGCAGCAGTCGAAGAGTTAGCAAAAGCATTCAAAGATGACCCAGAGACATTAACCATTCTCAACACTCGCGCCACAAGTGATAAACATTCTAATGTGCGAAGAGCAGCAGTCCAAGAGTTAGCAAAAGCATTCAAAGATGACCCAGAGACATTATCCTGGCTCAAAACTCGCGCCACAAGTGATGAAGATTATCATGTGCGAAGAGCAGCAGTCCAAGAGTTAGCAAAAGCATTCAAAGATGACCCAGAGACATTATCCTGGCTCAAAACTCGTGCCACTAGTAATGAAGATTATCATGTGCGAACAGCAGCAGTCGAAGAGTTAGCAAAAGCATTCAAAGATGACCCAGAGACATTATCCTGGCTCAAAACTCGTGCCACTAGTGATGAAGATTATCATGTGCGAACAGCAGCAGTCCAAGAGTTAGCAAAAGCATTCAAAGATGACCCAGAGACATTATCCTGGCTCAAAACTCGTGCCACTAGTGATGAAGATTATCATGTGCGAACAGCAGCAGTCCAAGAGTTAGCAAAAGCATTCAAAGATGACCCAGAGACATTATCCTGGCTCAAAACTCGTGCCACTAGTGATGAAGATTATCATGTGCGAACAGCAGCAGTCCAAGAGTTAGCAAAAGCATTCAAAGATGACCTAGAGACATTATCCTGGCTCAAAACTCGTGCCACTAGTGATGAAGATTATGATGTGCGAAGAGCAGCAGTCCAAGAGTTAGCAAAAGCATTCAAAGATGACCCAGAGATATTATCCTGGCTCAAAACTCGTGCCACTAGTGATAAACAATATCATGTGCGAAGAGCAGCAGTCCAAGAGTTAGCAAAAGCATTCAAAGATGACCCAGAGACATTAACCATTCTCAAAAATTGTGCCACTAGTGATAAAGATTATGATGTGCGAAGAGCAGCAGTCCAAGAGTTAGCAAAAGCATTCAAAGATGACCCAGAGACATTAACCATTCTCAAAAATTGTGCCACTAGTGATAAACATTCTAATGTGCGAAGAGCAGCAGTCCAAGAGTTAGCAAAAGCATTCAAAGATGACCCAGAGACATTAACCATTCTCAAAACTCGTGCCACAAGTGATGAAGATTATCATGTGCGAACAGCAGCAGTCCAAGAGTTAGCAAAAGCATTCAAAGATGACCCAGAGACATTAACCATTCTCAAAACTCGTGCCACAAGTGATGAAGATTATCATGTGCGAACAGCAGCAGTCCAAGAGTTAGCAAAAGCATTCAAAGATGACCCAGAGACATTAACCATTCTCAAAACTCGTGCCACTAATGATGAAGATTATCATGTGCGAACAGCAGCAGTCGAAGAGTTAGCAAAAGCATTCAAAAATGACCCAGAGACATTATCTTGGCTCAAAACTCGTGCCACTAGTGATGAAGATTATGATGTGCGAAGAGCAGCAGTCCAAGAGTTAGCAAAAGCATTCAAAGATGACCCAGAGACATTATCCTGGCTCAAAAATCGTGCCACTAGTGATGAAGATTATCATGTGCGAAGAGCAGCAGTCCAAGAGTTAGCAAAAGCATTCAAAGATGACCCAGAGACATTATCCTGGCTCAAAAATCGTGCCACTAGTGATGAAGATTATCATGTGCGAAGAGCAGCAGTCGAAGAGTTAGCAAAAGCATTCAAAGATGACCCAGGAATGTTTGGGCTTTTATGCAATATTGCTGTCAATGACCCCTTTAAGCGCAACTACGACTTTGAAAACAACCCCCGGCAAATAGCACTTGCGGCAATTATCCAACAATATCCTGACAATCGCCAGATTCTGCCAGTGTTAAGGAATAGAGCAAAAAAAGATCGAGATCGGAAAGTGCGGGACTTTGCGAAAAAAGAATTGAGGAAACGGGGAGTGAAAATCAGATGGTACGAGTCTTTATTGCGCTTTTTTCCTTAATCTGAACTTGGTTGAGTCAATAGGCGGTAGTCGGGTAAAATTTATTTTTTCTTCTGCGTTCCTAGCTGTGGAGTTCTGAGTTCTATTTTCAAGTAGGTTTATCGGTTTCTACGTCAAAACTAAATTATCCCGGTGAACCACAGTTTCCGCACCAACATAACCTAAAATAGCGGCAATTTCACTGGAACGACGCCCGCGAATCTTTTGTAGTTCGGTGCTGCTGTAGTTTACCAGTCCTCTGGCAATTTCATGACCGTTTTTGTCGCACAATTGCACCGCATCCTGAATGTCAAATTCTCCTTGCACTGCGGTAATACCAGCAGCTAACAAGGATTTGCCAGCACCAGAAATTGCTAGCACTGCTCCCTCATCTAAATAGAGTTTTCCTGCAGGAACCAAACCATAAGCTATCCAGCGTTTACGGGCAGAAGATGGTTCAGGATGCGGTTCAAAGTGAGTGCCAATGAGTTCGCCTTGTAAAATTTTTTCGATATTGTGGGGGTATCGTCCTTGGGTAATGACGGTGCGAACACCAGCAGCGATCGCAATTCTTGCTGCTGAAATTTTGGTGAACATACCACCAGTACCCCATTGGGAACCTTGGGTGCTTGTTTGTATTTGTAATTCTGCTAATTCTTTGATGTTACTGACTAAAGCAATCGGTTGGGCATCGGGTACAGAACGGGGATCGGCTGAGTAAAGCCGATCTACATCGGTGAGCAAAAATAGCCAATCTGCTTCAACTAGGCTAGCAACTAAGGCAGAAAGGGTGTCATTATCACCAAATTTCAGTTCCTCCACTGCGACTGTATCATTCTCATTCACCACCGGAATGACCCCCAGTTGCAGTAATTCCCTGAATGTATTGTAAACGTTAAGGTAACGACTGCGCTGTACCAAGTCGCTGCGGGTGAGCAAAACTTGAGCAATTGGCTGTTGCAGAGTCGTAAATAAATCGTCGTATATCCGCATTAACCTGCCTTGCCCTACTGCTGCGACAGCTTGTTTCAAAGCGATCGCCTTGGGACGTTCAGTTAAACCCAGCCGCGCACAACCTACCCCTACAGCGCCAGAGGACACCAAAATGACCCTATGATTTTGCCGTCGTAGGTGTGAAAGGGTTTCTGCTAAAGTGGCGATCGTGGAAAGTGCCAGTTGTCCGGTTTCTGGTTGAGTCAGGCTGGAAGTGCCAATTTTGACGACAATTGTTTTAGTCATGAGTCATGAGTCATCAGTCATTCGTTTTATAAGGACGGCAGGCTGAAAACCCCTGAGAAGCAGGTGCATAGCACCGTACTTCGTACTTCAGGCGCTTGGGTTGAAAGCCGCCGACGCAGGCTTTAGCCTGCGGTGATGTTGTATTTTCTAATCAACTCTTCAAGATACTCGCTAGCGCTAACTTTTTGTTTGACGGCTGATTCTTGTATTGAATGCCAAGCGGTATCTGTTAGCCAGACACCGCGCTTCTTTTTTGGCTGGTCATACAATACCGGAATATTTTTTACTCTTTTTTTGCCTTTTCCTGTTGACATACTAAAGAACCGTACCCTATACTAATAGCATAGCACAGGTAGGATAACCGCTAGCACGTGACTATACAAATCTGGGGTGTCTCCACACGACTGGCTAGGAAATAATAATGCTAAGAGGGTAGGGAAAGTCCTCTTTCAAAACCCAGTCGCTATCTAACCGATTGCGCGTGAACCTAGTAAAGAAAACGCTTTGTAAACAACGTACCGTGGGGCACACGGGAACCTGGGGAAAAGGAAGGAACAGACTAAATCAGGCACTTCCGGCAAAGTACCTGAAAGCTTGAGGAGAGATGCCCTCTAGGTCTTTCGTGAACTGGCTCGACATTTTGTACAGTAGTAGCGGATGTTTGGTTAGGTATTGCCCGTGTACCATTCGGCGAATGGGAATAGGGACACGAAGGTTTACGGCAGCTCGACGAGACAAGAATCCCCTCGGCTTTAGCCAGGGGAGTGTCAAGACAAAGAACTAAGGATAATTGACTAAATTGTAAAGCGCCAGTCCCTTTATATGTTGAGACTGACGCTTTGGTTTTTTATATTGACTTTTTATCGGCTAGGGTCTTTATTTGGCTGACCCGATGTTATTTATACTTATTATGATCCCCGATTTTTGTGTCAAACAAAGGTTTCTTAATTGTTTCTTTAGATTTACTTTCCTGACTATTTGTCAAGCTTTGTAAACCTTTTTGTTTATCGTTTTAGTCATTAGTGAGACCAGTGCTGCGGGAGGGTTTCCCTCCGCAGGCATCTGGCGTTCGCCGTCAGGCGTGCCGTAGGCATACCCGAAGGGTCATTGGTCATAAGTCATTGGTTTGATGACAAAAAGCTCATGAGAATTGACTCAATTGTAAAGCGCCAGTCCCTTTATATGTTGAGACTGGCGCTTTGGTTTTTTATATTGACTTGTTATCGGCTAGGGTCTTTATTTGGCTGACCCCATGTTATTTATACTTATTATGATCCCCGATTTTTTTGCCAAACAAAGGTTTCTTAATTGTTTCTTTAGATTTACTTTCCTGACTATTTGTCAAGCTTTGTAAACCTTTTTGTTTTAGGAGTAATGGAGACACCGAGAATTTCAGATACCCAAACTTCAAAGTTGCGTATCGGATGGGAACGCAGAGCAGCATCTGGATGGATAATTGGTTCTACCAAAATAGTAAACATTCCTAAGCGATTACCTGCTATGACATCAGTAAATAAGCGATCGCCGACCATACCCACTTGGTGTTCTGGCAAATTCATCGCTTGGAGTGCTTCCCAAATCTTACGCCGCGAGGGCTTAGCAGCACCTAAGAAGTAAGGCACGTTGAGAGAGCGAGCAATCCCACCTATGCGGGCTTCGCTGAGGTTATTGCTGACCAACCACAACTTTGCATAGGGACGAATTTGCTCTACCCACTGTTGCAATTCAGGAGAAGCTGACGCTACTCTAATTGGTACTAATGTTTCATCTACATCCAACACCAGCCCCTTCAGCCCGTATTTTTGGATCATGTCTGGTGTGAGGTTCAACACTGAACCTTCCAAAATCAAGTTAGGCTGTAAGAGATTGTTCCAGCTCATAGTCATTAGTCATTAGTCATTAGTCATTCGTCATTAGTCATTAGTCATTAGTCATTTGTCATTTGTCATTTGTCATTTGTCATTGGCTTTAAACAAAGGACTACTGACCGCTTCTTTCTTTACGGATTTTGGTAACTGCTGCTTCGTGTTCTTGTAAAGTACGACTGAACACATGAGTACCATCGTAGCGTGCCACGAAATATAAGTAATCCGTTTTTTCTGGATCAAGTGTAGCTTTTAAACTTGCTAAGCCTGGGGAAGCAATAGGAGTGGGTGGTAAGCCAGGATTGAGATAGGTGTTGTAGGGAGATGCAGTGCGAACTTGAGCCAAAGTCAGAGGCTGATCTGCTGTTTGACGAATGTTTAAAGCGTACTCAACTGTTGGGTCGCTTTCCAAGCGCATACCTTTTTGCAGCCTAGAAAAGAACACCCCAGCTATCAGGGGTCGCTCACTCGCTACCACTGCCTCTTTCTCCACAATACTAGCGAGAGTCACCCACTGCTTGAGGTCTAGCGTTGTCTGATTTCGTTCTTTTCGATACACTGGCAGGGCAACTTGCTCAAAGCGGTTGAGCATTTGTTTGATAACATCTTGGGGAGTGATGCCACCACTAGCAATTTTGTACGTATCTGGGTATAAAAATCCTTCTAAGGAGGGTAGATTGGCGGGAAGCCAAGGGAACTGGCTACGGTCAATTTGAGTTGTCGCTGCAAGAAAATCTTTGGCGGAGAAAAATCCTCTTTCCTCAAAATAAGCTGCCATTTGCCGCAATGACCAGCCTTCGGGAATGGTGTAACTATTTTGCACCACTTCTCCCCGCCAAATTTTTTGAGCGATCGCCGATAAAGGCTGGGTGGGCGAAAGTTCATAGCTTCCTGCTTTAAAATTACCTTCAGGGTCTTTCCACCCCAGGTAACGCGCCCACAAATTCCACGCCAAGCGCGAGCGAATTAAACCAGCCTTTTCCAGATCACGACCGATTTGCTGTGATCCTGCTCCGGGAGGGATTTGAATTTGTAGCCCTTTGAGTGAGTTATCTGCCGTTGCACCAGCTGTTACTGGTTGGATTGGTGCTATTGCCCAACTCCACCACGCCCAACCTTGCCAACCACAAAATAAAAGGGTCAACGGCAGGACACCCAATAGAAACGACCGCTTCCAACTTTTTTGCTTAAAATTCATCTTACAAAAGATGATAATTAAAAATTCTTCATTAAAAATTAAAATTTATAATTTTTTTAATTTTTAATTTTGAATTTTCCATCTTATTCGACTTCATTAAACAAATGTTCTTCCAACAAGGGTTGGACTTTACGAAACTCCTCTGGGGACAGTAATTCTGGTTTACCAGTTTTAGCTATTCGTGCAAAAAACAGCAGTGGATCGAGAGGAGTGTAAATTGCGTACTCCTGGTCTTCGTGGTAAAAGCTCGATAGTAGCTGTAATTGCTCCGGCTCTAAATCTGTCCCTTCGTCTTCAATTTCTAGGGTAAACAGTTCCGACTCTTCCACTGGTGGTAACTCACCTGCAACAGTCAGAGCATAAGCCGTATGTTTCAGGAACAGATTTTGCTCAGCTAGAACAGCTTGGGCGATGTCAAAAATTTCATCAATTGTCGCTTCATCTTCTACTAAAATGGCTTCTTCTTCGTCGCCATCACCTTGCCAAGCAAAAATTTCTATTGGTGAGTCAACAGGAAGAAGCAAAACGTACTCTTGACCATCTACTGTGAGTGAATGCTCAATGTAACATTCCAGGTTTCTCCCTTTGTCATCAGTCAAAGTGATGGAACCAGCTTGAGTTTGGTCATTTTCTTCAGGAAATTGTGAGGGTGACATAGCCGAGCTCTATAATTTATAACTACCAGCAATTTTGACAATGACGTGATTGTTTCTTGTGAAACATATTATCAATTAAATAGGAGTACAGCTGGCTAATAATTTTCAGAATATCATGTTAAAAGGTTGCATTATTAATCAGCAGAGACTAATGTGCTTTTGGAGCTAGCTCGCCTTGTATCCAGCCATTGTTGTAAGATGAGAGACGCTGCTTTGCGGTCAATCAATTCTTTGTGACGAGAGGGCGATCGCTTCTCTGCTATCAGCATCTGCTCTGCCTGAAATGAAGTTAATCGCTCATCAACATATTCCACAGGCAGTTTGAGAGCCTTGGCAAGTCTTTTGGTAAATTTCTGCACTTCACGTGCCTGAAACCCTAAAGAACCATCCATAGAATAAGGTAATCCAACGACTAGCACTTGCACTTGACGCTCAGCGACGAGTTGTCGGAATTGCTCCACATCGCGCTCAAACGATGTGCGCTGTATGGTGGTGATCCCAGTGGCTATCAAACCAGTGCGATCGCATCCTGCTACACCAATACGCTTGCGACCAACATCTAATCCCAAAGCGGAAATATACTCCTTTTGCACGGAGCATGCAGGCACAAGGGGTAAGGGGGACGACAAGGGGAGATGTTCCCCTGTCGCCAAGTCTTTTTGTCCCTTTGTCTCCTTGTCTGCTTCTCCCTGTTCAAAAGCCACTATGAATTACTCCTGCTGTGCATCTGCTGACTCGCTTTGGCTAGATGCTTCCAAGTTACAGTTGTTGCACGAAAATGCAACAGTTTCTGTATTTTTACTAGGTTGCGCTACTCTCTCTGGCGACACTTGCTGTGCTTGTACCCATGACATACCACCTGGAATGGGTTTGCGTGCGGGTTGTAAACCTTGCAATACTTCGGGTAATTGAATTCCTTCTAGGGATACAAATTTTGACTCCCGCAGTTTGTGCCACACTGAGCGAGACATCATCAGCGTGTGTTCTCTGCGATTTGCGCCAATTCGCTCCAAATACTCTTCTCTTTCTGGGTGATAGTCGGCTGAGGTAAGTTGTAGAGCCTGTGGAGGAAAATCCTGTGCTACCCGTGCTAGTTGAGACAGCAACTCAGGATACAGCCAAGTGTAAGCTGGGTTAACTGTCAGTGTTCCCATATGGGGCTGTTGACCTTTGCGGTCAAGTCGTACTTGAAAATAGCCGATCGCCGCTTTGCGTTGGGGTTCAAAAACGTAACCACTCACGACTTCTGTTTTCGTCACCCACTGCTTCACAGCTTGTATTAAAGCGCCGAACAAACTTGTTTTAAAGTCATCAGCGTTGCGGTCAAACACCTGCCGTACTAAAGGAGGCATTGATGATGTATCAAGTTGATAGAGGAGTTGGGCATCAGCATTACTTACCGGCAGTAGATTGGGCAAGTCTGGCTCTGATTGTGCCAATTCTTGAAGCAACTCTGGTTCTATCTCCCAGTATGTCATTTCGGCTAGGCGCTGAAATCCATTTTTACGGTATAGCGCCAATGCATCTTTGTCATTGACATTGACTTCTAAAATCCAAGTTCGAGCTTCCACAATCGACTCAAAGCAATAGCGCAAAAGTTGCGACCCAATTCCTTGCTTATCAGACCCACGTTCTAGCATGACGCGGTCAACACGCCAAGTGCTGTGGGTGCGATTAAACGGGGATACTTGGATCATCCCCAGAAGCATACGCCCTTGTTCTGCTACGTATGCACAAAACTTATACTGTAGCGGGTTGGGAAACCAATTCAAAAACTTCAGCAACCCATACCAGCGCCGCAGCCATTGCATCTGCCGCGTTGCATCAGTCGCTCCCTGGGGGGTTTGGGCGGAGAATGACTCTTGAGTTATACGTTCTATTCCATCCAAGTCCCGGTATTGGACTTGTCGGATCACAACGCTAAGATTTCGGGGTAGTAATGAGGCCATTTTCATTCGAGCCGCCATTGCGCCTATAGTAACTGGGTCAAAGGAACTGCTGCAATAATAATCTTAACGGCTTTGAGCTCCTTTCTATTGAGCCAAAAGGGTGATTTTCGTAAATTTTGATGCAAAGCAAGCAGATTTCGTGATAACACTTTTAGCCTTGTTTTCACAAAATCTGCTTTTATGTTTGTTTTACTTTGTTTTTATTTAAAAATTGTATAGGCTAGATAGCTCTACGAGAAGCTAGCTTTTCAAAATTGGCTTGGGTTTGATGGAGTAATTGCTCCCGGCTGTCTTCCAAAGACTGTTTCAGGGTTGGAACCAGATTGCGAGATTGCAGAGCCATGTGAAGTTGTAGATGGGCAACATATTCACTGAAATCATCATGCACTGCATTTGCGCCGATTCTGAAATTTGATTCCATTGCCACTGTGTTCTCCTTGAATCTTTCCCGATTGTTGATTTACATTACCAATACTTATCATGTTGTTTTGCCTAATCTTCTTACTTTGCAATGAAGTGTAATGTATGGCAACCGATTGTGGAGAAATGTAAACTTTGCTCAATAGTTAAGAGCAGGACAATTGCACATGAAGGGTTCCCCGACTTGTAGACGCCCGGAGGACGGTGATAATGCGAGCAGTTCTCTTGAGGGAAGCTACTGCTGGATTAGGGTTTCCCGGATTGTTCACGCGCAGCGTCTTTTTATAGAATTGACTTTTGCAAGAAGTCTAATAATTATGTCAGCCTTTTAAAGGCGATGTGAACCGAACAAAATTACAGCCGTTCCCATCAGGGAAATTGTAACGCCCAGTAAGTCCCAGTGATCCGGCTTGACACCTTCAGTCAACCATAACCAAACAACAGATGAAAAAATGTAAATACCGCCATAAGCTGCGTATACTCTTCCAGCATTTGAAGCATCTACTTTGGTTAGAGCAACAGCAAAGATAATCAGGGCTAAAATACCTGGAAAAATCCAAAGTATACTTTTTCCTAGTCTCAACCATGCCCAAAAGGCGTAGCAGCCAGAAATTTCTCCTTCTTCAGCAACTAAGAAGAAAACAAGCGTTTGCATTTTCGGCTTGAGGTTTAAAGCCGATATTATATTACACTATGGCACCGCTATAAACTAGGGTGTTTATTCAAAGCAGAGCCATAATAACATCAACACAGTTAGGGAAACCATGAGCGAGCAGCTATTATCTATAGTTAACTATTTAGCTAACTAGCTATAGCGCTAACTTTCTCATTCTCCTTCACCATTTCATATGGTTTTTCTGCGCCTTGTGCTAGATATTCAGCCAACTGAGATTCTATTTGCTCACGTACAATTTGGCGATACTCTAAGAAATGCTCATTATGGGCGCAGGTAGCAAGGTAATGCTCTGCAACGCTGGGATTACGCTTGATTATGCTAAACAAGTGGTGCCAGAACTTCCAGCGAGTTTCCCGTTTTATCCCTTGTCTCCAGATAACAATCAGTAGGGCTTTGACAACAATCCACTCTGGCATCTTAAACGGTGCTTTCCAACTCGGCGCACCCATGATCAGGAAACAGCGGTAGGTGCGATCCAAGTACTGCACTGGGTCGTATAAAGTACAAAACGCCTCAACATATTCTCTGGCAATGTCTTCTAAGGGACGGGTGGGGATAAAGTTCATCAAAGTGGTTTGGTTGATATTGCCGTCTTTGTTTTCCCGCAGTCGTCCTTCTTTCTTGAGACGGTGCCAAAGAGCAGTGTTTGGTAGTGCTTGTAACATGGAAAAGGTCGTAGAGGGAATTGCTGCAAGTTCTGCAAAGCGGACAATGCGATCGCCTGCGCCTGGTTTTTCGCCATCAAAACCAATAATAAACCCAGCCATTGGACGCAACCCAGCTTTGATAATGCTTTGCACTGCCTCAGTCAGTGAACTACGGGTATTTTGAAACTTCTTCGTGAGTTGCAAACTCTCCTCATCTGGTGTTTCAATTCCCAAAAACACTGCTGCAAAACCGCACTCAACCATCAACTCCATTAATTCTGGATCTTGTGCGAGATCAATCGAAGCTTCGGTGTCAAACCGGAATGGATACTGGTGTTCTGCCATCCAAACTTTTAACTCTTTAAGCAACAACTTGACATTGCGCTTGTTGCCGATAAAGTTGTCGTCCACCATAAAAATACCGCGCCGCCAACCCAACTTGTAGAGGTAATCTAACTCTGCCAACACTTGTGCGGGAGTTTTGGTACGCGGTTTGCGACCATAGAGAACAATAATGTCGCAAAATTCGCACTGGAAAGGACAACCCCGGGAGAACTGAATCGACATCATGTCGTAAGCATCAAAGTCTAGCAAATCAAAGCGGGGTATTGGGGTGTTTGTGACATCGGGTTTTTCTGTCGCCCGGAAAGTCCCAGAGGTTTCACCCCGTTCAATTGCTGCGACAAACATCGGTAGGGTAATTTCCCCTTCATCTAAAATCAGGAAATCTGCGCCAACTTCCTTAACTTCGTGAGGTACTGAGGTGGGGTAAGGACCACCGACTGCAACTAACTTACCACGTTGCTTTGCTTCGCGAATTTGCTCGAGCAAATCTTGTTTTTGAACTATCATCGCGCTGAAGATACACACATCCGCCCAAGCCCATTCCTCTTCTGTCACTGGGCGGATGTTGCGATCAACCAGCTTAAATTCCCATTCTTGAGGCAAAATTGCTGCGACTGTCACTAAACCCAAGGGTGGTAACAAAACCTTGCGGTCTACTAATTCTAATATTTTTTCATAAGACCAAAATGTTTTGGGAAAAATAGGATAAACCAATAAAACTCGCATAAACCGTCAAACCTCACACTTTAAGTGTTAATTCACTTTAACTAAGTTAAAAGTTTATTGAGGTATTGACGACGAAATTCTCTTAATTAAAGTTTCTATTTTTATTGGGACTTACGCAAGAACTTTCTAAAACTCTTATTTCTTAGTGTCCTTTGTGTTTTAGCCTTGTTCTAACAGACACACACTCCTGTTCAGCACGCCACTTCCTGTCTACGCAGTTCGTTTCTTCATAATGCATACGTAAGTTCTGTTTATTTTTAATGAGAAGAGAAAACGGTAAATTCTTATTATAAAAAACGAATAATATGCACCCTTCCTAACCGAAATGTGCTCTACAGAGGACTGGTAAGCAATTTGGACATCCGTAAAAAGAGAAACCCTGATGGGAGCAAGCATCCTGGCTGCTTACACTCATGCAAATCAAAGGCACAACATAGCACTATATTATCTATCGCTAGAGGCAAGGCAGGCATTGCGATCGCCGTTTGCGGAGCGTGCGCTTTCCCCTCAGACGGGCCATAGCCCATCGCTCTTCAGGCGCTGTTCCTTGCCCAATCACCTGCATTAGCACGAAAAATTTAAAACTGCATCTACCTAAAAATACAAAATCTAACCTAAAATTACTTTTTTGTCAATAGCTAACTCCTAAAATTACGAATACCGACATATATTCCATTATGAATCTAAAAAATCTGTAAATAAAACAAATCTTGATTGACCTGGTATTTACACGGGTATTAATATCATATACAGATGCAAATTTATAAATTGCATATACATAGATATAAATATGTAAGTATTAAGTACAAATTCATTTTTTTGTGAAGCCTCATCACTTCATAATTCAACATGAAAGTACCAAATACAGACTACTTAGATATAGTTAAAAATTTTCATTGACCAGAGAAATTTGGTAGAACGAAGAAATTAACTATTAGGAACTCATTTCTAAGGAAAACGGCACGAATCAGTTACCTTTTTTAATAGCTGAAAGTCCTGTCAATCAAGGCTTACATTTTTTCAAACAGGTAAGTTATTTGTGGGCAACTACTAAGCTTATATCTAGTATAAAGTCTCATGCGACCTGAAATAATATCAGGCTGGGTAGGATTGCAGCCAGCAATCTACAAATCCAAGCCTGACTGCAGGTATATTCTTAACTATTCTTGTTTTGTGTGAGGATTAATAAATGGTAAACATCGGTTATCATACTGCTAAATTTCAAGGCCAATTTATTCGTTCTCTTTATAGAAATGTAGTTGTTAAGTTGGTCAACCTTCCTATCAAACAAAATCGAAAAGCTCCGATAAATGTCTATTCTTTATCATGTGAGCGCGATTTGCCAGAACAAGTGGTAAGTATTCGGTCATTCATCCGTCATGTCGGCATTCCAGATACATTCACTGTTATTTCTGATGGTAGCTACACTGACGATAGTTGTCGTTTACTGCGCCGCATACATCCCTGTGTTGAGGTGGTGCCTTTAAAAGAACTTCTTAGAAGCGATCTGCCTCAATGTGTTTCTGAATATGCCCAACTGCATGCAATGGGCAGAAAGTTGTCGGCATTAATGTCAATTCCTGTGAATGGTCCAACTATCTACACAGATTCAGATATTTTATTTTTCCCAGGTGGAATTGACTTAGTTGAGTTAGCTACTCCGGACGATAAATACACTAGATATTTACCTGATTGCTCTAATTCACTGGATGAGAGAATCATTTACGATGATTCCGAGAAATTAAATCCAATCAATGCTGGATTTATTTTATTCAAGCACGAGTTGGATTGGAGTTTCGCTATTGAACGCTTGGCGAATATTAAAGGAGTTCCTGGATATTTTACTGAACAAACAGTGGTGCATTTGACAATCCACCAGAATCAGGGCAAGCCTCTGTGCCCGCAACGATATATTCTTAATGTAGAAGACCAGTTCATTTATCCAGATAAATTTGCTAGTAAAGAAATTGCTTTAAGACATTACGTTAGGGATGTCAGACACAAGTTTTGGTTTAATTTAGCGTTCACTTAATGGTAGCGTGAATATTTCTTGGATTAGCCGACAGGCTAAACAAACTAAGCCTACCTGTGTAGGCTAATTTCTACAGGCTGCAAAGGCAGCCTTTGTTAGTGTGTCCGTATCCGCACCATGCGCGGGTGACGGATACTGTTAAGCGACACGTATTGGATGGTAAGTGTCGCAACTGGTGTTGCTTGCTTAATTTTTACTAAAAACAAATACATTAATACAATGCATATCTCTTCATTTGATGTCTTTGACACCGTTCTGACACGAGTTGTCGGAACACCAAAAGCATTCTTTCTCCTGCTAGGTAAGCAACTTGCAGTTTCTACGCTAATTAACTGTACACCGGAAGCGTTCGTTCATGCTCGCACCACAGCCGAGTTCCGGGCTTACGCAAATGTAGGTGAAAAATATTCTTTGCAGCAAATCTACACAGAACTTGCGATCGCGCTGCGACTCACTGATGAGCAACGCGAAAAAATCATGCACCTAGAATGTGCCTTAGAGTCTCAACTGATTCGCCCGATTCCGATTGCAAGGGACATTATACAGGCAGCCCGCAACCAAGGCAAGCGTGTGGTTTTCGTGTCCGATATGTATTTGCCTGCAGAGTTCATCAAGGAGCAGTTAGTGCGTCATTCGTTTTGGGAACAGGGTGATGTGCTGTATGTATCTAATGAATATGGAAAATCGAAGGCAACAGGGCAACTTTTCCGAGAATTGCTGAGTCGTGAAGGTGTTTCGCCTGCCCAAGTATCTCATTATGGAAACGATCTGCGTGTTGATGTTCAAGGTGCCAAAAAAGTTGGGCTGAAAGTTAAACATTTTTCCGAAGGCAACCTGAATCGATATGAACAAAAACTCGAGTCTCATTCCTACGCCACAGAGGGTTTATCTTCTGCTATGGCTGGTGCTTCTAGGCTAGTCCGTTTGCAAGTCCCGGTGTCGTCCTCAAAAGAAGAGGCTTTGCGTGATGTCGCTGCTGGCGTGGTGGCTCCTACATTAGTCGGCTATGTTCTCTGGGTACTGCAACAGGCTCAGCTAATGGGTTTAAAAAAGCTCTACTTTGTGTCGAGAGATGGTCAAATTTTGCTGGAAATAGCGCGTAGATTAGTCGGCAAGCTCAACTTTTCTTGTGAGCTTCGCTATATTTATGGCAGCAGACTATCGTGGAATTTGCCCGCCGTCGTCAGTCTTGATCCACAGCAGGCATTGGAGATGCTGAAAAGACCAAGCTGGATTTTGGATGGCACGAGTACCCTCTCTATTCGAGACTTTCTGGCGCGGGTTTCTATTGCTCCGGAAGAGATTCGTGATAGCTTGGCTGCTGTTGGATTCAAAGAAAAAGATTGGTCCCGAATTCTTAGTAGGCAAGAGGTGCAGGCATTGCACCCAGTGCTTGACAAACGCGAAGTCAGCGAACTCATTCTTCAGAAAGCACAACAGAAGCAACAAGTTCTGATGAAATACCTGGAGCAAGAGGGACTGCTTGACTCAACGCCAAAGGGGTTAGTTGATGTAGGTTGGTATGGCAGCTCGTATGATTCCCTAGCCGCACTTCTCAATGCCAACGGTGCTACACTCGATATCGGTCTATTTTATGGTCTCAAGAGTAACTCCCAGGGCAATCAATCTGACTCTAAGAAAGGCTATTTCTTTGATCAGCGGACAAGAACTGGCTTCAAAGACGTTTTACCTGAGTTGGGTATTGTTCCTCTGGAAATGTTTTGTAGTGCAGATCATGGTACTGTGCTTAGCTTCACGGAGGAAGGTGAACAAGTTCGACCGGTTTTCAAGGAGGAACGTAATCAAAGGATCATTGACTGGGGGTTACCACTTGTTAGGAAGGCAGTTTACTGTTTTACTGAGAATCTCTTACTTAATGCCAGCTTAGTGAATCCTTGGGCAGATGTGCGCGAAGCTTCTGCAGATGTCCTTCAGTCGTTTTGGTTGAACCCTTCTGAGACAGAGGCAAAGGCTTGGGGTGATTTTCCCTGGGAGGCTGGTCATAGTGAGAAGACTAACTCTCTTGCCCAATCCTACCCCTGGAGAAGTGTGGCTAAATCTTTTTTGACTGCGAGATTAGCTTATCAGCAAGGTTTATGGTTTGAGGGATCAATAGCCCAAAGTGCCCCATCAATCCAAAAGGCTATGAAAGGTTTTCGCCGCTATCGCCGCTTGCTCTCGGTTATTAAGTCCAAGGTTCCCACAAAAGTTCTTCTCCGTAAAGCTTAGTAGTCTATGTCATTAATTATGATGGTTGTATGATTTCGTAGTAAGGACTTTAGTCCTAGGCTCATTGAGCGCTCTTTGCGCTCATGTGCGTTCATATCAAAACTAATGCGGTTAACCACTAGTGGTCTGTTTCATTAATTCTAATGGGTTACAAGATCCCCGACTTCTTAAAGAAGTCGGGGATCTGACCCCTACGACATGTCAAAATTAATGGGACAGACCACTAGTCTGTCAATTTTGAGTTAAGAACGAGAACCCTTTAATTGCCCACAGTACGAAGACCCCACCCCTAACCCCTCCCCCTTCGGGTATGCCTTCGGCACGTCTTCGACGAACGCCAGTCGCCTACGGCGGGAAACCCGCCTGCAGCGCTGGACTCACCGCAAACGAGGAGGGGAATAGTAAGTCATCAAACGAACCTGATATTACTTGATAAATGGCTCAACACCACTGATTTTCAAAACATCACTCACCGTCGCACAATAATTTGGTAAACCGAAACTGCCGGGATTAATAAAATTTTGGTAACTAAAATGCCGATAGTTCATACTGAATCTATCCCAAGCAGCCATCTGAATGCGGAACAAAACGATAATTAAATTGGCTAAAGATAAAGATAGAGGGATGCGAAAGAAAATCTTTTTGCCTAGATAAGCGCAAACTTCTTCTATTGCCTGGTTTACAGTCAACTGCGCTTGACCTAAAACTAAGGAGCGTGGTTCGTCTTGTTTGGGAGGATTATCAATCAAATACCGTACTACAGTGGCAATATCTCGCCCGTGAATCAAGTGGAAACTACCATCTGCCTTTAAAAAGCGAATCAAGTCTATATATTTCGTAACTTCTGGAATACCAGATGTAACGTGAGAGTAGGGTTTATTGCGATCGCCCCCCACGACTAAAGTCGGAAAAACAGTGGTCACTTTAGGGGCTATGGCTAACTGCGATATCTTTTGCAAGCAATCGTACTTGGAACGGATATAATCTGTACCCAGTTCGCCTGCTTCCTTCAACGGTTGATTGTTGCGATCCAAAACGCTAGCGGTGGAAAAATAGATCACTTGTTCGCATCTGTTTGGATCTAGCAAGTTGAGCAACTCGTGCGTTTTATGTACATTAATATCAAATGTTGCATCACCGCCCCAAGCCGTTGCTGTTAGTACAGCAACATCTATGCTTTTCAGTAAGTCGGCAAATTTCCCTATTTCTTGCATATCACCCTGCAAGACAGTCACACCCGGACGTGCTTGAGTATCTACTTGCAGTTTCTTTGGGTTCCTCACCAGCAGATACAGTTCGTGTTCCGTTTCTTGAATTAAAGCTTCACTTATGTAGTGACCGATACAACCACTTGCACCCGTTACTAAAATCCGTTTCTGGCTCATAGGGAGTTTCAAATAAGATTAAGGCGTTATGAATTATGAATTATGAATGAGAAAAAAGTTTCAAGATTCATAATCTATAACTTTTATATGAGCAAAAGCCCTTACTGGTATTAAAAATAATTCTACATGACTATCATTACTGAAACTGACCGCCTAATTATCCGTACCTGGATTCCAGAAGAGGATGCAAAACAAGCTTTTGAGATATACAACGACCCTGAAGTTACCCGCTTCCTCATCACCAAAGCAGAGAGTCTTGAAAGCACAGTAAATATACTGCAACGATGGGTAACAATAGCTGCCCAACTGAATAATGGAACTGGTTTATGGGCAATGGTTCTTAAAAAAACTGGAAAAATTGTAGGAACTATTGTCCTCATGCAACTACGAGATGAGGATCAACAATTCACACAAGATTATGAAATTGGTTGGCATTTGAAAAAATCAGCTTGGGGTAAGGGATACGCGACGGAAGCGGCAAAAGCAATTTTAGATTACGGATTTAACACCTTAAAACTACCCGTAATTTGTTCAATTGTACAGCCCGAAAATACTGCGTCAATCCGTGTTATCCAGAGGTTAGGAATGATTCCAATAGGACGCACAACCCGATATTACAAAATGGAACTTGAAATGTTTAACGTAGTTGCCCCAACTTAGTACAATTGCACCCAACTTGTATACACTATAGACTCTAAAGGAAATACTGTGCATAGAAATGAGGCAGCGGGGGAGCGCAAAGCATTGCGCCCCTAACCTCGCTTTGTCATACAACTGCACTACTGAGTTGCTTTGCTGTTTCAAAGAAGAAAGCCACATTCTCCTCTGGAGTCTCAGGTAAAACACCGTGACCGAGATTAAGAATGTGTCCCTTGTTACCAGCTTTCCGCACTGTATCGAAAATGCGATCGCGGATAAATTCTTTGGAACCAAACAGCACACCAGGATCAAGATTTCCCTGCACTTTCAGGTGCTTACCCAACCTTTCCCGTGCGTCTGCCATATCCACTGTCCAGTCTACAGTGATCACATCCGCGCCTGAGAGTGCCATCCTTTCTAGCAAACCACCACAACCACTCACCAACAAAATGAGGGGTGTATCAGGATGAGTTTCCCTGACTTGCTGGAAAACTCGCTGCTGATAGGGGAGTGCGAAAGTTTCGTAATCTTGAGGGCTCAACTGTCCTGCCCAAGAATCAAACATTTGCACAACTTGAGCGCCACAGTCAATTTGGTAGCGGACATAAGTAGCGATCGCATCTGCAAATTTTGTGAGCAACTGATGCAGCACCGTCGGGTTTGAGAACGCCATGTTTTTGATGATGGAATAGGTTTTGGAACCTTTTCCCTCCACCGCATAAGCTGCTAATGTCCAAGGCGCACCGACAAAGCCCAACACAGTTGATTGGTTGCCCACTTCTTGCCGCAATGCCTGCAGAATTGTTTTAATAAAAGGCAGGGATTGTTCTGGCTCTAACGGATGCAGGTTCTCAACTTGTTCTGCGGTGCGAATGGGCGAGTCAATGATTGGTCCTTTGCCTTCAGCGATATCCATATCAATGCCCAAACCAGGAAGCGGCGTGACAATATCAGAAAACAAAATCACTCCGTCCGGTTGGAAGGCTTTCCAGGGTTGCAAGGATATCTCAATCGCTACTTCTGGTATTTCCGAGCGATCGCGAAAAGAAGGATACTTCTCCCTTAAATCTCGGTAAGCTTTCATATATCGTCCCGCTTGTCGCATCATCCATACGGGGGGACGGTCTAACACTTCACCACGAGCTGCCCTGAGGAGATAAGGTTCATTGGAAGAAATACCCATTTAACAGTTCATCCTAAACTCTTTTTTATGTCATTGTTTAGCTTATCATTCCAGGATTCTCCTTTTTGAAGAGCAAGAGCGTTTGGGGTGCAGATCGCAAAACTTCTACTCAAATCCGACTTAAAACTTAATAAATATTAAATTCTTATGCAACCCCATTCAAAACAACCCTCTCAGAAAGTATTTTCTGGTGAACGCAAGGCGCGAAAGTTTTTAATACCCCGCTTCCAGCGCCGGAGTTTTTTCATCCAATTTATGCTTATGACCTTTTTAGGATGGGTTGTAGGTGGAATTGCTAGTATAGCCATAGAAAAAACTATTGTAGAGATGCTGCCAAGAGCGGTTTTGCAAGAAAAAATATGGTATACCTTAGCAAAATATTTTAGTAATACTGTGTTTGCGCTCATTTTCGGTGCAGATCAAGCGCTTGTTCTACGTAGATACCTATCCGGTTGGTTGTGGATGTTTGCCACTAGCCTGGGTTGGCTAGTTGCTAACGGCGTTTCCGCACAATGGATTAACTATATTGCATCCATCGCATCATTAAATCAAATATCTGTTGAACAAAAGGTCATCTTTGGATTTTTGTCAACTATCGCATATATCCTTTCCGGAATTTGGCTTGGATTTTTCCAATGGTTAGTCCTGCGACGGTACACTAGACGTGCTTGGTGGTGGAATTTTCTGCCTTCAATTTCATTTCTATTCATCAGTATCTTGGTTTGGTTGCTTTCGTTTGTGCAGGAGTTTATTCCAGAAGCCAATCGGGATCAGATCGTGTATTTATCTGAACAAGGATTGACAGCGGTGGTTTTGGGAGTCATCCCAGCTATTGGCTTGTGTAGCTTGAAAACGAATTTACGGTACATCACAGGGACTTCAACTAGTTCCGACAGGAGTCCCGCACCATAATCTTTGATTTGGTGGTGGGAGGAATGTCGGGGAAATTGGTGCGCGTCCTCTGACCAATTCTTACCGTAGGGAAGAGAGGTCACGAGAGTTCTGGAATCTCTTTCTTCAGTTTGGGCAAGTCATTTTGCTGACGCTGATAACTAGGAAACGGGGTATTGGCTGGAATTATATATTCCTTCACCAGCGAACACCGATCTATCAAACTTTTTCTAGAGGCAATCGAGTCTTTCAGCTCGCGCAAGGCACGGTTGTAGACAAATCGACACGTCTCCAACCAGGACTGCATGAGTTGTTGTTGGATAGCGTCGGGGTAAATTCGATAGGTGAAGTTTATTGTCAGCATAAAAGTAATTTACCACAACACCTACCTAGCAGTAAGCTCTTATCTATTGGCAATTTTAGGGGTATGCGCCCTTGGCGCATACCCCTAAAATTGCCTGTTCGGGGTTCCAACAACCACCACTAACCGCTTGCGCGGTATAGTGGGGGACTTATAGCCCCTCAAGCTCCCCAATTAGTTAAAGTTAAGAAATATGAACGAACATGATTTACAAACTACAGTGACTCCACCTATCGCCGAAAAACAGCCGCAAGTATTGGAATTGCACGGAGATCAGCGAGTTGACAACTACTTTTGGATGCGTGAGCAGAACAATCCGAAAGTTATCGCTTATCTGGAAGCTGAGAACGCTTACACCAATGCGATGATGCAGCACACTGAAACGCTGCAAACAAAGCTCTACGAGGAAATGCTTGGTCGGATTAAAGAAACCGATTTGTCAGTGCCATACCGTAAAGATGACTATTATTATTATTCACGTACTGAAGAAGGAAAAGCTTACCCAATTTTCTGCCGCAAAAAGGGCAGCCTCGACGCTCCCGAACAAGTGCTGCTAGATCAAAATGAACTAGCAAAAGAGCATGAATTTTTGAGCTTAGGTGTATTGCAAGTTAGCCCTAATCATCAAATCTTAGCTTATTCCATTGATACCAGTGGTGCTGAGCAATACACGCTTTTCTTTCTTGACCTTAAGACATTCGAGTTATACCCAGAAAGCATTTCTGAAACTAATTATTCTTTGGCTTGGGGTAATGATAATCAGACAGTATTATACACCAAAATTGATGAGGCAAACCGTCCCTTCCAACTATTTCGGCACAGTTTAGGCAATTCTGTTGATGAAGATGCTCTCATTTATCAAGAATCAGATGATGCTTACCATTTATATGTTGGGAAAACCCGGAGTCAGGCATACATCTTGATGAGTGTGGGTAGCACAATCACATCAGAAGTTCACTATTTGGATGCTAATAATCCCATCGGCTCTTTTCAATTAATCCACCCACGAAATACCGGGGTGCTATACGACGTTGACCATCACAGTGATGACTTTTACATTGTTACAAATGAGGAGGCAATCAACTTTAAACTGATGAAAACTCCGGTAGCCTCGCCAGCCAAAGAGAATTGGCAGACTGTCATTCCCCATCGAGAAGATATCCTGCTCTCAGGTGTTAGCCTGTTTGCCAATCACATGGTAATTTACGAAAGAAAGGGTGGATTGCCAATTGGGCGAGTGCAAAATTTATCGACAGGCAAGGAAGATAAAATTACCTTTCCAGAGCCAACCTACAATTTTTACGAAAGCAGTAACCCGGAATTTAACACGACTATCCTGCGGTTCAATTACACCTCTTTGATCACTCCGCAATCTGTGTTTGACTATGACATGGAAACAAATGAACGGGAGTTGAAAAAAGAAACAGAAGTTCTCGGTGGCTACGACAGAACTCAGTATAAGAGTGAGTGGCTGATGGCTACCGCCAAAGACGGTACACAAATTCCCATATCCATTGTTTACAAACAGGGAATCAAAAAAGATGGTAAAAATCCTTTGTATCTTACAGGATACGGTTCTTATGGTGCATCTTACCCGGCGTCTTTTTCTTCCAATCGACTTGCGCTGCTAGATCGTGGGATAGTGTTTGCTGTTGCACATATTCGTGGCGGCGAAGAAATGGGGCGCAAGTGGTATGAAGATGGCAAGTTCTTGAAGAAAAAGAACACCTTCACCGATTTTATTGCCTGTGCAGAATATTTGATTGGCGAAAAGTGGACATCGAGCGATCGCCTTGCCATTTCCGGCGGTAGTGCAGGCGGTTTATTGATGGGAGCAGTGATGAATATGCGTCCCGACCTTTTTAAAGTCGTCGTTGCTGATGTACCCTTTGTAGACGTAGTGACGACTATACTGGATACTTCCCTACCGCTGTCAGTCATGGAATGGGAAGAATGGGGTAATCCCAACGACAAAGTTTATTACGACTACATGAAGTCCTACTCGCCCTACGATAACGTCGAGGCGAAGGATTACCCAGATATCCTCATCGTTGCTGGCTTGAATGATTCTCGTGTCAAATATTGGGAGCCAGCCAAATGGACGGCAAAACTACGAGAACTTAAAACAGATAACAACATTCTCCTACTTAAAACTAATATGGGTGCAGGACACGGCGGCGCATCTGGGCGTTATGAAAGTTTGAAAGAATTAGCTTTTGAGTACGCCTTTGTTTTAGATAGGTTAGGTTTAGGATGCAGTGAAAGCTAAGTACAGTGGTTTGTAGGGACACAACAATGTGCATTGGTGTTAACTTATACCGTTTCTGCGTGAAGCTGCAATGTATTTTACCCCCCGGCTAACGCCGTCCCCCCGCGAGCTCGGGGGGACTACAGGGGGGTTTTATAAGGCGCACCTTCATACAGAATTGGTATTAGTGAATTAATTGAACAATGGGCAAGAGACACTGCGGACTAAAGTCCTACGTGTCGGGCTTCATCCGCTTCATAAAGCATGGACAAATATGCGAGCGCCTTGGTGGCGAGGCGGTTTGATTAGTTAGATTTGGTAACTATCTGATACGAAAACCGCCTCGCCACCGCCTCAAAGAGAAATCTTTCTTGGGTATGAATGGATAAGGCTGGGCATATTTGTCTATTTCAGACCCAACCCCTCTCGCGCATAGTAGGGGTTCTCACCCTCCCGCTATACTTTGATAGTTTGAACACAGGTTTCTCATAAGCATTTTTAAATATAGTACATATTTTCCATTTGTTGCCTAGTTGCTTGTCGCTCACAAAGGTCTTGAAGGGTACATTTTTGCAACACAGAGTAAGCTGCTTGATTTGCTTGTTCCCAAACTTCCTCAATCACCTCATTGTCTACTGTTTGAGGAGTGGAATCGGGAGCAGACACAGCATCTACACCTTCAATACAGTTCAACACATCCAAAACCGTAATCTTTTTGGGGTCTCGTGCTAAGACATAACCACCTTTTGACCCGCGAACGCTCTTAATCAAACCCCCATTCCTCAATGTTGCTAGGATCTGCTCTAAGTAACGTGTTGGTATACTTTGTAGCGCTGCTATGCCTCGAATGTGTAAAGATTCGTCGCTATGATAACGCTTTGCCAGTTCTAGCAGGGCTAAAATTGCATATTCAAGTTTGTTTGAAAGTTTCATCAGCGCACAGCCCTTACTAGCTGGTTGCTTTTACTTTAGAAACTTCTATTCATAAAAGCAAATGTTTGTTTTTATCAAAATTATAAATAAATTTTATTAACAGAAAGAACAGAGGCGTCAGTCGCCAGAATTCAGAACGAAGGTTAAGCGACGCTCGGTTGAGTAAAGGGGTTTAAATAACGACAACAGCAGGGTGTTCACTTTCGTTGGGGTCTGAATCCAGGGGCGTACATTGATTCTGACTCCTGAATTCTGACTTTTGACTTCTTCTTCAATAAAACACTACTAGGACTTACGCATTGACAAAAGTCCTCAAATATGGGTGTCCATTTTTCGACTGTAGGGTGGGCAGTGTCCTAAACTTATGTCGGGAGCATCAGGTTTTACTGAGCACTGCCCACCCTACACCTCACTTTCTTTTCTTACCATCGGGAAAAGCACCAAAAAGTGCAGTGGTTAAAAATAGTTAGCGTTACTTTGACTTAATAAGTCTTGGCAATATCAAGTCAACGGAACATTGCTGTCAAATATTTGTTTTACCACAATGTCTATCAAATCATCGTAAGATGACGTTTTAACAAAGTAGGAGCAAGCCCCTAAAGTAGCGGCTTGAATCAAATCATCTGGATCGTCAGAGACACTCATTACCAAAACTGGTAAATGTTTCAATTTGGGATGCCGCTTAACCCATTCAAGTAACTCAAAACCAGACACATCGGGCAGCCTGATATTTGTCAATATCATCACTGGTAGTGGATAACGCTCTGTGTTACCGTAAGGCTCCTTACCCGACAAGTAGTTTATAGCTTCTTGCCCATTTTCAACGACTTGAAAAGAGACTGGTAATTCAGCGAATTCAAATGAACTGACGATTAAAAATCGTGCATCAGGCTCGTCTTCGACTAACAAAATGGTTTTGCAGGTTTCACCCATTAGTAAAAAGCAATCGAAACACTCCACTATTTACAAAGTAACTAGTTCTGTTGTCCTCTAACTTCTACTCTTGGAATTGATTATTATTAAATTTATATGTGTCTGGGAATACTTTGTCACCGAGATTACATAACAAATTAACAATTATATCTATCAGATGGTGGTAAAACATTCGCTAACGTTTACTAATACTAGAAAATGGATAAACACCAACATAACGCCAATCCCCCCTGCTATTTTCCTCCATTGCCGAACGGGGGGATTTCTTAATGTATATTTTGTTTTTTCAATCCAATAAAATTGTAAAAAAGTCTATCGAATGGAGGTACAAAATTACGTAATAAAAATGTTTAACTCTGAAGAGATAGCACTATAGCATATTACATTTAATCCCTCTTTAAACAGGGCTTTTTTCTAGTAATGAGTAAGAATTAGAAAATATCGGCAGGGTCAGCAAACTGTAACTTACGCTCCTTAGCGATCGCTCCCGATGCAACACACATGACAATAGTCAGAAACAGCACGAGTGTGGCACGATTCAATGTCATTTGAACGGGAAGTAGCGTCGCCTTTGCAATGACTGCGAAAAGTCCGAGTGAAATAGTAAATCCCGGAATAACTTTTTCAACCCCTCGAACTCACGTTCATTTAAAGCCGTGGTTTTATAAATAAATATTATAAAACAAAAAACATAGATTTTATTTATAAGGATGGCTGGCTGAAAACCCTTGAGGATGTGACTCTCCTGAGTCGGTCACATCCGTGATGCCGACAAGGGATGAAAGCCGCCTACGTAGGCTGTCTTCCTACCGTGATATCTTCTCTTGCCATTCTTTCTATAGTGTCTGACAAGCTATTGGCTTTAAATTCAATTTGCTTACTTTCAAGCCAGTCCTTAGCTGTTTGAGTCAAAGTTAATGTCAACTTAGTTTTCTTTTCTCCATAAATTTTTTTTCTAGGCATTACAACCTCACTTTTGTGTTATAGTCGTATTGTATACGACGTAAATAAAGGAAGTGATAAAGTCTTGCTAACAAATTACGTATACAAGTTGCGTCCTAACATTACTCAGCAATCTAAAATGGGTAGCTGGGTTGATATGCTCAGAAGTCATTACAACTGGTGTTTGAATGACCGATTGACTCAATATAGCCAACAGTATATTCAAGGTAATTACTGCGACATAAAAACTAAAGCTGTTCGCGAAGCGTCTCCGCGAGGAGAAGCTTGCCCACTAACGTGTTTTGTTAGCAAGAATGGTGCAACGGGTGAACCCTGGAAAGATTCTCAACATAAAAATCCTAGACGTGGCGCTGGTGATATTCAAATTACTGCATTACCAGAATTGAAAAAAGCTAGACCCTGGTATGCTGAAATAGATTCGACAGTTTTGCAGCAAAACGTAAAGCGTCTTGATGTTGCGTACAAGAACTTTTTTGAGGGTCGTGGATTCCCTAAATTCAAAAATCGCTCTAATTTCACATCTTTTACTTACCAAATGGGTGTAAAAGTACAGGGTAGCAAAATCTATTTACCAAAATTGGGATGGATGCGTTTTTACAATTCCCGCCCAATACCCCCTGGTTTCACCATTAAAGCTGCCACAATTCGTAAGCGCCAAGATGGTTGGTATGTTTCTATTAGAATTGAAGACAAGACACTACCAGACTACGTTGCCAAACTTTTGACCGACGTTAACAAAATAATCGGTTGTGATTTAGGGATTACAAAATTAGTCCACCTTTCTGACAACCATCAAATTGAAAATCCTAAATTTGCAAGCAATAAAAAGACTAAGCGTACTTTAAAGATTAGGCAAAGACGTATCAGTAAGAAACTGAAAGGTAGCAATAATCGTAAAAAGTGTACTAATCAAGTAGGACTGTTGCATAAAAGAATTACTGATAAACGTCAAGCTTACCAATGGAAGACAGCTAATAAAATTGTTTCTAGAAACATTGATGCTATCGCTCTAGAGAATCTCAATGTTTCTGGAATGAAGCGTCGTTGTAAGCCAAAAGTAGACGAGAATACTGGTAGATTCTTAAAGAATGGACAGTCGAGAAAGAAAGGTTTAAATCGTTCTATTTCTGATGCTAGTTGGGCTGAATTGATTTTAAAAATCGAGTATCTAGCTGTAAAGTTAGGAAAGGTTGTAATTAAAGTTAATCCAAAACACTCTAGCCAGCAATGTCGTAACTGTGGCCATATTGATGAGTCGAATAGAGATGGTGAGAAATTCATTTGTTCTCAATGTGGATACATGACGAATGCTGATATTGGTGCTGCAAAAACCATTAGAGATAGAGCATTTTCTATAGTACGGGGGGACTCCTCGGAACTTAAACGCCCGAAACAACGGCTATGAGAAATCACCACGCACTCCCGTGCAAACGTGGTGAGCCTGGGAACCTGATTAATCAGGATATTAAGGTAGCGATGTCTTAAGAATCCCCGTCTCTTTAGAGCGGGGAGTGTCAAATAACAGTCTTCCTGGTTGTAGGTTAATCGAGCCTGATGAGATTGCGGAGCTTGCCTTATTCTTGTGCACTGAACAAGCCAGAATACTTCGAGGTCCTGTGATTGATGCCTCTTTAGGACTTGGCGTGAACCCTGGAACTCTTACAAACTTTATGAAGGATAGCAACCAAATTTCTGTCAGCAATAGTAATGCACAGAAAAGCGATGGCTCTGAAAAAACAACCAGTAATTTTGCTATGGAGCCTCTTGACTTGGAATGGATACGTGCTCAATTTCCGGCTCTTACACAAAAAATCAACGGTCAACCTACTATTTTCTTTGATGGACCAGGTGCTACTCAGGTACCTGAGTCAGTACTAGATGCAATCAGTAACTATCTGGTGAAGTCAAACGCTAATGCATACGGAGCTTTTGCCACAAGTGCACGTACAGTTGCGTTGATTGCCTCGGCTCGTGCTGCGATGGCTGATTTTTTGGGTTGCAGTAGCGATGAGGTGGTATTCGGTGCTAACATGACTACGCTCACCTTCACCTTGAGCCGAGCTATTGGTCGAGAACTGCAACCAGGTGATGAAATTATTGTTACCCGACTTGACCATTTTGCCAATGTTTCTCCTTGGTATCTATTGGAGGAACAAGGTGCAATTATCCGCGTTGTTGATATCAACGTCGCAGACTGCACCTTAGATATGAGCGATTTGGCACAGCAGATTAATCACCGCACAAAGTTGGTAGCCGTGTGTTACGCTTCCAACGCTGTGGGAACAATCAACGATATACCAGCAATAGTAGAGCTTGCACATGCTGTGGGTGCTTGGGTTTTCGTCGATGCAGTTCATTATGCTCCTCACGGGTCGATTAATGTACATGCGCTAGGCTGTGACTTTCTTGCTTGTTCTGCTTACAAGTTTTTTGGGACGCACGTTGGTATTCTTTATGGTAAGCGGGAACATCTTAGCCGACTCACTCCATACAAAGTAAAATCTTCCTCAAATGAAGTATCATCGCGCTGGGAAACAGGAACATTGAATTATGAGGGTTTAGCCGGTGTGGTGGCGGCAGTTAACTATTTAGCAAAACTAGGTTGTCATGTTACGGGCGCATCTGCCGATCATAATCGCCGTGCTGCCTTAGTAGCAGCAATGTCAGCAATTCAGCAATATGAAAGAGAACTTAGCCACAAGCTGATTTCAGGACTATTGCAGATTCCTGGCTTAAGTTTTTACGGCATCACTGATGCGAGTCGTTTTGCTTGGCGAACACCAACCGTAGCAATTCGACTGGCTGGACAAACGCCAGAATTTACGGCTAAAGCTTTAGGCGATCGCGGAATCTTTGTTTGGCATGGTCATTTCTATGCCCTAAATTTGATTGAGAAGCTAGGCGTAGAAGTAAGTGGCGGCTTACTACGAATTGGGCTGCTACATTATAATACAGCCGAAGAGATTCATCAGGTGTTGCAAGTTTTAACTTCCTTGCCGTAAGTCCCCCACTGAAACGGTACTCTGTTCAGTGGCGGGATTGCTCTGGCGGGCGGCAATGAGGGCATCTCCAACTTAAACCGACCGCTCTTCGGTGAAGGAGGAGATGTCGGAAGAGTCGCCAATCTCTGGGGTCGGTAGTCGCTTGATATAGTCAAGGGAGCACTTCGGCTGATCTTGGGTAAGGTTGCTATTACGCCGGGAGCGATCGCTCTCGATGCAACACACATCACAACAGTCATAAATGGAACATTAACCAGCTTCATCTAGCACCCCCAGGAGACTCCCGCCACATCCGTTAAGGATTGGCGGTAGTGGCGTTGGGGTTCGCTGTGAGAAAATGTCAATGATTGACTGTGCTCATATGTTCAGCCGAATACCGCTCACCTGCTGCAATTCCTTTAGGTACCACCTCATCAAGAAGACGCAAATCCTCTGGGGTGAGGGTAATTTGGGTTGCTGCCACATTTTCTTCTAAATAAGCGCGGCGTTTTGTGCCAGGGATAGGAACAATGTCGTCGCCTTGAGCTAAAATCCATGCCAATGCTAGTTGACTGGGTGTCGCGCCTTTTTCAGCGGCGATCGCTTTGACTTGCTCTACCAATTGCAGATTCTTGTCAAAGTTCTCGCCTTGGAAGCGTGGGGAAGCCCTACGATAATCGTCTGGTGCTAAATCATCTGGACTCTTGATTGCTCCTGAGAGAAATCCCCGTCCCAGAGGACTGTAGGCGACAAAGCCAATGCCCAACTCTCGCAAGGTCGATAAAATTTCATCTTCTGGTTCGCGGCTCCACAGGGAATACTCGGTCTGCAACGCCGTGATCGGATGAACTGCAGCTGCCCGACGAATTGTCGCAGGAGCTGCTTCGGAAATACCGAGGTAGCGCACTTTGCCTTGCTGTACAAGTTCTGCCATCGCTCCAATCGTTTCTTCAATTGGCACATTCGGGTCAACACGATGCTGATAGTAAAGGTCAATAGTATCTACGCCTAAACGCTGGAGTGAAGCATCGCAAGCCTGGTGCACATATTCTGGTTTGCCACTAATACCCAACCATCCGCCATCCGCTGTGCGGACATTGCCGAACTTGGTTGCTAGCACGACCTGATCTCGACGGTCTTGGATGGCTCGACCAACTAACTGCTCGTTGGTAAAGGGACCGTACATATCAGCGGTATCAAGGAAGTTCACACCGAGGTCAAGAGCATGATGAATCGTGGCGATCGCTTCAGACTCATCGCTATTTCCATAGAACTCAGACATACCCATACAACCGAGTCCCAGTTCTGAAACAACCAGTCCTTGATGTCCCAGTTTTCTCCTTTTCATAACACTTTCTCCTTGTTTGACTTTCTGCTTATTTGCATTTATTGCAAGTTAGACTATCTCTGGAAAGCAGGTCGCTACACCTACTGTGCGCTCGCCACTGATAAATTTTTCCAATATGCCTTGGGTGTCGTCCCTGTCAGTTTGCGAAAGTGTTTGGTAAAGTGGCTTTGATTGGCAAAACCGCACGCCAAAGCAACATCACAAATCGTCATCTTTTGGCTCTTGAGCAACTGTTTTGCTCGTTCTACGCGCAACTGAAGGACGTATTGGTAAGGACTTATACCCAATGATTGCTTAAACAGTTGGCAGAAGTAGTATTGGCTTATTCCCGCCATTTCTGCTAGCGTGGTCAATTTTATTTCCGAGTCAACATGGCTGTGAATATACTCAATAATTTGTCTTAATTGAGACTTAGACAATCCATCAACATACGTTGATATTTGAGGTTTTTTAGCACAATATTTTTTTAACAAATGAAGAACTAGCGTCGTTTTCAACTGCTCAACATAGAAATTATCTCCTTGATTTGTTGACTCTAGTTCGTCTTTAAGCGATAATAATATACCCAAAATCAGCGGATCTTGTAATGTGGCAAAGTGAGGAATCAGTTCAATGTCCTCAGGTGCTGCGACTTCCACACCTAACTGTATCAAAAGGTTAGGGTCAATAGCCACAAACATGAATTGAACCTCTTTTTGCCATAAGCAACGGTGGAGTGTCCCAGCCGGAATAATCGCTGTGGTTCCTTTCGTCTGGTATTCGCTTTCTCTATGTCCGTCAAACCATCTTTCTGTGGAACCAACGTCTAAGGCAATACTGATAGTATGCATTGTCAGGCAATGCTCTGGGGTATCGTGACTAGGCTGATGATGATGCTCAAAATGAATACCGCTCCATTCTGTATGCAAACTGGTTAACACAGGTGGGTTAGGAAAAATTGCAAGAGAAGCTCCTTGCTCTTTGAAATCAACGAGCAAAGGCTTTTCCTGGTTTAATCGCTGGCAGTTGCTCATCTTTGGGTAAGCTAGATACAACAGGAGCAAGCGCTATCTGGGTCATGCTTAAATTTTTCTAGATTTCCAGACTTTAGCCAATATTCAAACCAATTTGATATGGTAATGAATTCGGTAGCAAAATTTCATTGATTTAAATCAAGCAGCAGGTGAATTCACAAGCGTGACCGAAAGACGCGTTCGCGTAATCATCCCATCGCGCTCTAGCCTCGTCAATGCCCGGGAGAGGGTTTCAGGCGTAAGACCCAAATCAGCAGCAATATCTTTGAGGGGGCGGTCAAAGTTAACGACGGTTTGTTCTTCAGACTGTGTTTGATAGCGTAGATATCGCAGCAGTCGCTCGTGCGCTGCCCGAATATCTCGCAACTCTATGCGTATTTTCAAATCCTCGATTTTCCGCACTAGCATTGCCATGAAATCTTCTGCTAAATCTGAATTGTTACGGATTGCTGACAAAAGAAGTTCTTTGGGATAGATAATCACCCGCGAATTCACTTCTGCTACTGCGGTACACGGGTAAGTTTCTGAGAACAAGGCAATTTCAGCTATACCCTCCCCAGAACCAGCAATCTGTAAAGTCACCTCTTTGTCGCCACTGGTGTAGCGGACAAGTCTAACTCGTCCCGTTTCTACAACAAAAAAAGATAATGCCAAGTCTCCTTGTTGAAAGAGGTTTTCTCCTGCTGCTAAGTCACGGTGTACAATTGCATTCCGTAACTCTACTGGCAAGGTATCCAACGTCAACAAATCCATACAGCCTTCTCCGATTTTGGATTTTTAGATTTTGGATGAATAGAGTAGATTGTCGTTTTTCGGAATTTGTTAGCTGGCTAAATAAATGGTGAAAAAACAAGCTTCAAGTTAGGTTATTGCGAACCTGCAAAAGCAACCGACGCAACACAAATTGCTCTTCCTGTGTCAAGTTAGCTAATATCCGTTTTTCTAGAAGATTCCAAGCACAGGTGACTGGTTCTTGGAGCGATCGCCCCGCCTGTGTCAAGTAAATCCGGCAAATTCGCGCATCTTCTTCATCTTTACGTCGCTCCAAAAATCCAGCTTTTTCCATCCTGTGTATCATTTTTGTGAGAGTTGGGGCTTCGACTTGCATCAATGAAGCCAGTTCAGATTGGATTAACCCATCGTGTTCCCACAGATGCATGAGCAAAATTTCTTGCCCAGTATGCAATCCTAGTTCAGCCAAAACCGTAGCAGCTTGATTGCGGTGTGCCTTACACACTTGCACCATCAAACAGCACAAGGTTTCTTGTATGGGTTTTTCAGACATATATGAGTTATATTTAGCCAGCTAAATAAAATGTACAATGTTTGATGAACATTTAGCAACTTGTCGTTAGTGTAGAAAACCCGACAAGATTTTGCAGGCATTGGAATATTTTTAGCAATATCAGGCAAGACAGCCAGCCCTAGCTCATATAATCTCTATTTGATGCAGTTATTACAAAACCCTGCTCTTTACATCGAGGTGAAGTACTGATTCTGCAATGATGCCTAATGCATCACCAACTTGCTAGACAGCATTTTTTAGAAACTTCTCCATTGAGTAGTTAACAAAACTCTCTCCCCTGCGTTCCACTTGTTGTTCCCTAATGATCTCGAAGCCCATGTGCAAGAAAAATGGCTTTGCGGTAATACTTGCTTCGGTGTACAAGCGATTCATTCCTAATTCACGAGCCTTTGTCTCAATCGCACGGTAAATTTGACTGCCGATACCCATTCGTTGATAATTTTTATGGCAGTAGAAGCAGTCTATATGCCCGCTCAACTCTAACTCGCCAAAACCTGCAATCACACCTTGATCATCAGCAACATAAGTGAGTCGTTCAGAACAAACCTTTGCCCAGTTTCTAAAATGAATATTATCTGGTGCCCATGCCTTGACCTGATTGCTTGAGTACTCACGAATGTTGATTTCACGCACGGTATCGTGGAACAACTGCGCTATTTGCTCAGCGTCTTGCTCATGAAACAATCGTATTTTCATCTAAAACCTCCAGGAGACTCCCACTAAATCTGTAATCAGATTAGTGGTGAGAGGAATGGAGGGGAAATTGTGAGGTGTCCTTTGAACATCTTTGTGTACAACTACAAACAATGAGAAGGACGACCGAATAATTTCTAATCTCTCAGACTGCATAAGAGTAACCATCCTTTGCATGAATTCGTTTACAAAACTTGTGTGATATTCCTTGAACTAACCCATCTTTAGTTGAAATGTTAAAACTTCCAGAAGAACGGATTGCAACTTTCCCAACATAAATGCCAACCTTTTTACCTGTAGTAACGATAGCTTTCACAATGTCTCCAGTTTGAAAACCAAAGTGAATCTTTTCTCTAGGAACATGACGACTAGGAAAACCGTATTTATCTGTTCTGCATGACTGCCTAGAACCATGACCGTTAGCTGTAATCAACAATAGTTTAACTGCCTTAATGATTAGTCTTGCTGGGGTTGATTTACCAACACAAGCAGCATCAATCCAGTGTGTTTTGTCCAACTTTTGTTGACTACGATTGAACTTTGTTAATCCTCCTGAACCTATTTCTACGGGTAGTCCTGTTTCTTTCAGGACGTTCAATAATGCAAACCTTGTTGTGTTTACGGCTGCTGCGTCTGCTAATGCTTTATTGGCTTGTCTCAGAATCTTATCTAACTTTGAAGGGTCTTTTTTAAGAAACTCTTTGATGTCCCTAGTCCCTTTCTTAAGGTTACATTTCTGACAACTTAAGGTGAGGTTTGTGATTGAGTTAGAACCTCCTTTTGCTCTTGGATGAATATGCTCTATCTGAAGTGGAACGTCTTTCACTCCACAGTAAGCACACTGCCTGTTCCACTTTTCTAATAGAAACTCTCTTGTCTCGTAACCCGCTAAAGTGCCTTGCTGATATTCCTTACCTTGAATATCTGGATTATGCATCAATTGCATATCAAAGCGAACTAATTCCTGACTAATAGCTTCGATTGGAGCAAAACGGCATAGCTTGTTAACCCAGGTTTTAATATTTTCAACACGACTTTGCAAGCTTGGGGCTAACCAGTCTTGTGGGCGTGTTCTATTTAAAAACCGTGGTTTCCTATACCTAGTTTTTCTAGCACGTCTACCACGTCTTAATTGTCTTCGAGAGGTTAAAGCTTCTCGAATTGCAAAACCTTTGTGCTTTAGTTCTGCCGCAAAAACTATTTCACCAGTAAAATCGTTAACTAATGCAATTCCTGTCTGTTTAGCGCCAGGGTCTATTTTTAATCTCAACGGGTGAATAGGTGCTTCTGGACGTGACTCTTTCAAGATGATGGTGAAAGGGAATTTTCGGTAAATAGCTGCTTTTTTGTTTCGTAATAGTTGTCTCGCTTGTGCTGGGTGAATTGGATCTAAAGGTCGTTTGTCGGCATTTAAAACAAATATTTTGGACATAAGTCCCTCCTTACGGGTAAAGTTAGCCTAGACAAAGATTTAAAGGCTTTTTGCGCTAACAGCACTGACTCAAACCCAATGACTCTGTTTAACTGTTAACCTTAGAGCTACAAACTGGCTGCGCATTTGTAGGTAAGATGACCTAAAAATCGTAGTAACTAAATACTTAGTCGGGTAAACTCTGGGCGTATTTATTGCCCCCACTGGAACTGTACTCAGTTCAGTGGTGGGTAGTTTACTTTCATCGAAGCCTTCACTGGCTAAGTATTTATTATTCTGCTTACCGTATTTGCCGTACCATCTGCCTTCTCAATACTACTCCTTCTCAAACTTATTTGAGTCCAAAGTGTTGATGCAACGCAGGAGATACTCGTTCAAACATTCTTGCTCCTGTGGACTGAGGTTCGAGAACAGCCGCGCTTCAATCTCGTCGGCAATGCGATCGCCTTGTTCCAATAAAGTCTCGCCACGTGGAGTCAAATGAGTTTCAACAGCTCGACCTCGTGAAGGCGGACGACGGGTAATGAGTCCTGCCTGCTCTAAACGTTGCAGCATAGTCGCCACGGCTTGTGGAGTCACGAAGGCAATGCGCGCAATGTCAGCACCCGAAGCTCCAGGGTGTTCGCGCAAAATCCGCAGCGTGCCCCATTGTGCGACACTCAACCCAAGTGGAGAAAGGGCAGCATCGAGGGCAACTTCAACGACGGCTTGTGCTCGATAAAGGTTAAGAATTTTGCGGTAGTTAATGGACTGATTCACGTCGGCTCCCTACTTAACACAGCCCAAAATCGGTGCTAATTCTATTTTGGCTGAATTCATTTCTATATAAAAACATTGACAATCACTCTTTTATATATAAAATTGTTGATATAAAAGTATTGACATAGAAATTGAGTTAACTGGTTTTAACCTGCATCAATGACGTTGAGCGTATCTCCACGTTCAGGTTCAGTCTTGGGCTTATATGTTTAGCCAACACAGCAGAATCTATACAGGAATCAGCATTATGAACTTCCAACCAATATCAAAGCCTTTCATACTACCAAAACCTTCAAAACGGTGGACGGTAGCTCTCATGATTGCTGCTACCGCCATCACAAGCGCAACGCTTTACTATGGTTTTTCCCAGATTGGGCATCAAAGTAAACCATCAGAAGCTGTGAAAACTATTTCAACGATTCGGCAAATTACTGCTCTCGGACGGCTGCAACCGGAAGCAGAGGTTATCCGAGTGTCTACACCTGTGACGCTTAGGAATGACCGGATTGCTCAATTGTTCGTGCAAAGAGGCGATCGCCTAAAAGTCAATCAAGTCATTGCGGTTTTAGCTAGCCGGGATCGCCTCCAAAACGCCCTACTCGAAGCACAAAAACAAGTGAAAGTGGCGCAAGCTGAACTCGCCAAAGTGAAAGCTGGCGCAAAATCTGGAGAGATTGCCGCACAGAAAGCCGAAATAGCTCGCCTTGAACAACAACTCCGGGGTGAGATTGCTTCTCAAACAGCCACGATTGCCCGTTGGCAATCTGAAGTGAACATCGCCAATGCTGAATACAAGCGCTATTTATCGCTATTTAAAGAAGGGGCGATCGCAGCTTCTGAGCGAGATAAAAAGCGGCTTGCCTTAGAAACTGCTCAAGCACAGCTTAACGAAGTCAGGGCAAATCAAAATCGCACAGCAGACACGCTACAACAGCAAATCAAGCAAGCAAAAGCCACATTGGAAAAAATCGCAGAAGTGCGTCCGGTTGATGTGGAAGCAGCCCAGGCTGAGATAGACAAGGCAGTAGCTGGTGTCAAAAAAGCTGAAGCTGACTTTGCTGAAGTCTATATCCGCGCACCCATGACAGGACGAATTCTGGAAATTCATGCCAGACCAGGAGAAGCCGTTGGTGATAAAGGTATCGTTGACCTCGGACAAACTGACCAAATGGAAGTGGTTGCAGAGATTTATCAAACTGATATTGGCAAAATTTATCAAGGGCAACAAGCAATCATCACTAGCGAATCATTCCCTGGAGAAATCCGTGGAACCGTTCGCCTGATTGGGTTACAGGTGACTCAACAAGAAGTTACCAGCGGAGAACCAGGAGAGAACCTCGACCGCAGAATCGTGGAAGTACGAATTCGCCTTAATCCGGAAGACAGCAAGCGAGTTGCAAACTTGACGAATATGCAAGTACAAGCCGCTATCCAGCTTTAGGCGTTGCTGAATTGAGGTATGAAATTTTCTTCCTTTAATTTTCAAAACCCTTTGCGCCTTTGCGTCTTGGCGCGAACCTAAATTCATCTTTTGAATCAGCAACGCCCAGCTTTAAGGTAGACCAAAAAATCTAGGAATCACTGAAATGTTCCGCAAATTCCGTAAAACACCACTAGCATGGTTGCAAGTCAGACGAGAGAAAACGCGTCTCGCCGTTGCTTTAGCAGGAATTGCCTTTGCAGACGTCCTCATGTTTGTCCAACTTGGACTCAATGACGCACTCTATGACTCCGCAGCAAATTTTCACAATAGCCTAAGAGGGGATTTGTTCCTGATCAATCCACAATCTGAAGCTGTGCAGTCGTTCAAGAGTTTTCCAAGAGAGCGGTTATATCAAGCAGCAGGATTCGAGAAAGTCAACTCTATAAACTCTTTATACGTTGGTAGCGCTCAGTGGCGCAATCCTCAAAATCGTCAGCGCGAACGCACAGTCCTAACCCTTGGTATTAACCCTGCGAAACCTGCATTTACGTTACCAGAGGTGAATCAACAGATAGACAAACTCAAGCCGCTGAATCGGGTGTTATACGACCAAGCAGGGCGACCTGAATTTGGCGATATTCCTGCGTTGTTTCAAAAGTCTTCCCCGCTCTCGGTTCAAGTGAATGATAAGCAAATTTGGATCACCGGGCTGTTTACGCTAGGTGTGTCCTTTGGGACTGATGGTACTATGATTACCAGTGATTCTACCTTCCTGCGCCTGTTTAGCGATCGCCAACCAGAGGAGATTGACGTTGGTCTGATTTCGTTAAACAAGAGTGCAAACCATAAGGAAGTGCAGGAACAACTGCGAGCCACCTTACCAAATGATGTTTTGGTGCTAACGCGAGAGGAATTTGCCAATCGAGAGAAGCAATATTGGTCAAGTAGCACTCCGACAGGCTTCATTTTTGGGCTTGGAACCATCATTGGCTTTGTCGTGGGGATTGTAATTGTTTATCAAATTCTCTACTCTGATGTGTCAGAACATTTACCTGAATATGCCACGTTGAAAGCGATCGGCTACAGCGATAATTACCTCGTCGGCATTCTCATTCAAGAGTCACTTATTCTAGCAATCATGGGTTTTATACCAGGGTTTGTTCTTTCGTCAGGGTTGTATTTGATTGCTGGAACTGCGACTTTGTTACCTATTGGCATGACTCCAACCCGGACTGCATTAGTATTATTTCTTACAATTTTAATGTGTGTTGTTTCGGGCGGAATCGCTATGCGTAAGTTGCAAGCAGCCGATCCGGCTGACATTTTCTGATAAAAAATGCGTAACCACTATGCAGAACCAAACTTTTCCTACTACCCAAAACCAACCTACAACAAATAAACCTGTGATTTCAGCTTCCAACCTGAACCACTACTTTGGTGAGGGAGAACTCCGCAAACAGGCTTTGTTTGATATTAATCTCGACATTTATCCTGGAGAGATTGTCATTATGAGTGGTCCTTCTGGTTCTGGTAAAACCACACTGCTGACTCTTATGGGAGGTTTGCGTTCAGCACAATCCGGAAGTCTTACAATCCTTGGACAAGAAATGTGTGGCGCAAGTCAGCAACAAATGGTGCAAGTGCGGCGGCAAATTGGTTATATTTTCCAAGCGCACAACCTGCTGACTTTTTTAACAGCTAAACAGAATGTACGAATGTCTTTAGAACTGCATGATGAATACCTGGATCAAGACATAGATGGAATATCTGCCGATATCCTTAAAGCCGTTGGGTTGGAAAAGCGCATCGACTACTATGCAGATAGCCTCTCTGGTGGACAAAAGCAAAGAGTGGCAATAGCCCGTGCTCTTGTAAGCCATCCCAAAATTGTCTTAGCCGATGAACCCACAGCCGCCCTCGACAAAAAATCAGGACGAGATGTGGTGGAGATGATGCAGAAGCTGGCAAAACAGCAGGGCTGTACGATTCTTTTGGTCACACATGACAACCGGATTCTCGACATTGCCGATCGCATCGTCTATATGGAAGATGGTCGTCTAGCAGATAACCCAGCTTTGATACTTGGTGAATGATCAACACTAAAAAGCAAAAGACAGCGAACCACTTAGCACTGATTTTTATCACGATTCACAACCAAAAAGATAGGACTTACGCACTTTACAAATAGGCTTTTATGTGGTGAAAAAGCCCCAGACATCGAATATATAAGCGATCTGCTGCCATTTTTGCCATTTCTATCCCCTAAGCGCATAAGTTGATTTTGCTGACACCCATAAACAAGAGACGAAGGTTAGCTCGCCAAGCTTAGCTTCGGTTCAGTAAACAGGTATGACTTGTTTCACACTGCTTTTGGCGTAAGTTCTAAGCTTTTTGCGCTAGCCAGCATAAAAAAATTATGAAGGTTCTAGTTTTTCAGACTCATAATGAGTACAATTTATTTATACGTACTCGTAACGAGTACGTATTAGATGACTGGTATTGTAAAAGCAGCCTATTAATGAATAATTGAGAGGAGAAATCATGGATTTATCAAACTCGAACACCGCAAAAAACCTGTCCGAAGCCTTTGCTGGGGAATCGATGGCAAATCGTAAGTATCTGTTTTTTGCGGAAGTCACTCGCCAGTTGGGGCTGAGTGAATTGTCAAAGCTGTTCCGGGAAACTGCAAATCAGGAGACAGAACACGCTTTTGCTCACTTCCGGTTAATGCATCCAGAGTTGGTGGTGGAGGATGTCGCTTCGTTAACTGATGAACAAAAGAAGGCGATCGCATCTCGTTGTTTAGAGTTAGCGATTGAGGGAGAAACCTATGAGTACACTACCATGTATCCAGAGTTTACTGCTGCGGCGCGTACAGACCGGGACGATAAGGCTGTCGTAGAGTTTGAAGCACAACAAGTAGAGTCTCGCGAACACGCTCAGATATTCCGTAAAGCAGCACACAACTTTGGATTGCTGACACCAATCGAACATCATCACGCCAATCAATATACAGAAGCACTCCAAGCTCTTGATGGTATCGCTCCAACAGCGAAAGCAGCAAGCGGCGATCCTGCAACTCAAAAATGGATTTGTCGCCAGTGTTCAATGATTTATGACCCCGTAGAGGGCGATCCTGATTCTGGAATTGCTCCTGGGACAGCGTTTGAGGCAATTCCTGAAGATTGGTTGTGTCCAATTTGTGGTGCTACGAAGAAAACGTTTGTCCCTTATGAGGAAGCAGTTGCTGCGTAAGCATTCACTATAGCAGAGGGTGCGTGAGGCGATCGCATAAAGCGCGATCGCCTCACTACTTATCTAAAAGTGGGGGTTTGGGGGAGCAATAATACCCCCACCATAATCTTTGAAAAGGTGGGGGATACATGGACTCCCCCAAGTTAACTTATGGGATTCAATATCCCATAAGTTAACATTTAACACTTGCCCAGTGTTTAGTAAACGTTGTACAATACTGCAATGCTGACACTAAACTACCGTTACCAACTCTACCCAAATACCGCTCAAGAGCAAACGCTTATTGAGTGGATGGAAATCTGCCGTGGTGCATATAACCATGCACTAGCACAGATAAAAGATTGGTGCAATAGTCGTAAGTGTCTAATTGACAGATGCTCTCTGGAAAAAGAGTACATTCTTCCTGCTGACTTGAAGTTTCCTGGTGAAGTTTACCAACTTAACAACTTGCCAAAAGCCAAGAAAGAATTTCCTAAACTCCAGGAGGTTCCTTCTCAAGTCCTTCAACAAGCTATTAAGCGGCTTCATCATGGATGGGAATATTTTCAGTCCAGAGGGTTTGGCTTTCCCCGATTCAAGAAATATGGGCAGTTCAAATCATTGCTGTTTCCTCAATTCAAGCAAAACCCGGTAACGAATTTGCACATCAAGTTGCCCAAAATTGGAGCCATTTCCGTTAACTTGCATAGACCTATCCCCAGTGGGTTTGTGGTCAAGCAAGTGCGAATTTTGAGGAAAGCCGACCGATGGTATGCTTCTGTCAATATTCAATGTGATGTCAGCATTCCCGACCCAGTTCCGAATGGTCATCCTATTGGGGTTGACACTGGGTTAGAGAAGTTTTTGGCAACCAGTGACGGGGGCGCGAGTATTACCGCCTAAGTTTTTTAAAAAGCTGCAAAGCGAGTTGAAATTACTGCAACGCAGGCTCTCTAGAAAACAAAAACGGTCTAAGAATTACGAGAAACAACGTCTAAAAGTTGCGCGGCTTCACCACAAAATCGACAACACCAGAAAAGATTTTCATTTCAAGCAAGCCCATGCTCTTTGTGATACTGCTGATATGGTTTTTATGGAAGACTTGGATTATCGTATCAGTGCCAAGGGCATGCTTGGAAAACATATGCTTGATGCTGGGTTCGGTCAGTTTAGAACTATCGTCAAGTATGTGTGCTGGAATAGAGGAAAATTTTTCGGTGAAGTTGATGCAAGAGGGACTTCTCAAGAGTGCCCAGAATGCGGTGGTGAAGTAAAAAAAGACTTGAGCGTTAGAGTTCATCATTGTCCTCACTGTAACTATGTGACAGATAGGGACGTAGCCGCGGGTCAGAATATTAGAAATCGAGGGATTGTCCTCATTAGTACCACAGGGCTTGTGGGAAAGGAAACTGCCTGTGCAGACGGTCTACCGGGGGTTGAGGTAACGAAATCTAGGCAAGTGTCGAAATCCCGCAAGGGAAGAACCAGGAAATCCTTGAAGTGATTCGGGGAAGCCCCCACTATAATCTTTGATTTAGTGGGGGAGGATGTCACAAATGTCTTAAAAAAGATTGCGGATTATTTAAAAAAGCCTTTGTTAAAGAAACTTGTTCTAGTTCCTCATAGTTTACTTCTTTTGGTGGGCAGACATCAAAACTAAGAATAGTCGCATCTGGAAAAGCCATTAAAATAGGAGAATGGGTAGCAATGATAAACTGGCTATCCTGATTTATCATCTCTTTTAACATGGAAAGAAGTGCTAATTGTCGCAGAGGTGATAGGGCGGCTTCAGGTTCATCAAGAAGATATAAACCACCAGGCACAAAGCGTGATTGAAAAAGTTTGAAAAAAGTTTCTCCATGAGAGTAAGCATCCGGCTCTTCTCCATACTTTTGAGTTAAAGCACCTTTTTGAGCTAATGCAGAACGTTTCGCTAATTCAAGACCAAAACCAGTAAACTTTTGCTCGTATTCTAATGCTTGTTCGTCGAGTTCTTGGCTAAGAGTTTTCATTCTCCGGACAAAGTTGAAAAAATCTTCGGCTCTAAGAAAAAATCCTCGCCTAGTCTTTTTTTGCCAAACAAATTTTAATTGTGTAGATAATTCTCTGGCAGAGTTTAACGTTTTGTCTCGCTGTATATCTTCACCTCCCACCGTAATTGAGCCGACGCCTGCTGCTATTGCTTCTAAAAAGGTCGATTTTCCTGAACCATTTTCTCCAACAAAGAAAGTGACAGGGCTATGAAAGTTAATTTCTTTAAAAGCTTTGATTATAGGAAGATTGAAGGGAAAGGAATCAATTTTTTTAGCAAGTTGTTTTTTGGCGATCGCTCTTAAATGAATCATGGAGTTACACTTACCTAGAGCAGCCTATTTACTGAGATCTTGCACCTGTTCCAACAGTGAGTCGGCGAAGCCTCCAAACCCTCGTTACTAGGTTCAACCTGGTAACGATATATTAGAGCCTCTGGCTCTTGTTGCGTGCAATATCTGAGTATTAATTATGCCGTATCTAAGCCTTTGTTAGTACATTTATATTGTTTTTTGACTTCTCAACCTGGAAAAACTCTATTCAACTCCAAAGACAAATTGGGAAAACCAGGGAGTGTCACCAACTCATGTCGCAATGCAATCTGCTTCAAACGATAGCCAAACTTACCTTGAGTATCCTGGTAAGGCTGACTGTAGCGTTCTAATTGATCTGCCACTAGATTAACAATCCAGTAGTCGCTAATCCCATCTTCAGCATAAAGTGCTAGTTTGGTGTTTTGGTCATACTCAAGGGAAGAGTCTGATACTTCAATAACCAGGAGAATATTTTCTGGTAAAGGATGATTTGACAAGTAATCATCAGCCTTACCCCGTGCAATGACAATATCTGGTTCAGGCTGACTATCAGTAGGCAAGATTATAGGTTCTTGTCCACGGATAACAGCTGTGTCTCCCACTAACCTGTCTAACTCTCGAAATAACTTTGTATTACAGACAGAGTGTCGTGTGCCTTTTGCTGCCATTTGCATCAATTCTCCCCTAATCAACTCCACCCGGTCATCCTCCGTTAGGAACCCTAGTTCCATAAGGCGATGATACTCAGCTATAGTGAAGCGTTTAGGGGTGACAGCGGTCATAGGCAATTTTTAAGCATATATCAATTATGCCGCACCTCAGTTAAAACAGTGAACAGTACCAGCCGCAGTGACGCCACCGAGCTGGTGTGGTTGTACTGACACCAACGCTCTCTGGTGCTCTTGGTGGGGGACTTAAACATGCAAAGGATGAAACTGATAACTGATAACTGATAACTGATAACTGGTAACTGTTAAGGGTTGGTACATTAGAAAAACAGACTTCAAAAGATGCCCCATATGAGCCAGACTACGAGTAACCAGGTACGCTGGACAACTGCCGACTTAGAACTGTTCCCAGATAACGGTAAGCGCTACGAGATTGTAGATGGAGAGTTATTTGTGACACACGCACCACATTGGGAACATCAAGAAGCTGCTGACAGCATTTGTACAGAATTGAAACTATGGTCTCGACAAACTGGTTTGGGAAAAGCTGTCACAGCAGCTGGTATTATCTTCACCGATGCTGATAACGTCATTCCTGATGTGGTGTGGATCAGCAATGAGCGACTAGCATTAGTGATAGATGATGCAGGACACCTTACTGCTGCACCAGAGTTAGTGGTTGAGGTACTTTCTCCTGGCGAGAACAATGAACGACGCGATAAACAAGTGAAGCTCAAGCTTTACGCAACTCAAGGTGTGCAAGAATACTGGATTGTTGATTGGCAGTTGCAGCAAATTCAAGTTTATCGACGACAGCAAGCTACACTGGTGTTAGTGGCAACTTTACTAAGCAATGATGAACTGAATTCACCACTCTTACCTGGTTTTACTTGCCCTGTTAGCCGTATATTTACTTAATATTTAAGGCTTCGCTCAACACCTCGCGGTGAATCAGTGCTCTATCTAGCAAAAACTGAATTTTTTCTGTTGACAATGGGTCGCCATTCGCGTAGTGTTCTATCCATGTTTTACTAATGAGATTGGGATCATCTGGCAAATTAGCCAAATCCCATCCCGGCATATCTACATCTTCCATCAATCGATTCACTTTGGGATCGTAACTCAGAGCAAAGCAGCGACACCCTTCACTTGCTGCCATAATTAAGCTGTGCAAACGCATTCCAATTGCCATTTCTACACCGCGAAACACTCCTTTCAAAAGTTGCGGTTCTTCTAGACACATAATTTGGCTGACATCTTTGAGTTGTGCTTGGATTGCTTGGGCTATGCCTAAATCTTCACTTTTTTGAAAAGGCAGCAGTAATATAAAAGTTTGTGTGGCTTTTTGAAAATCAACGAGTGCGCGAGTCAGATGAGCAAGGCGAGTTTGGGTTAACTGGGGATGTGTTCGTAAAGTTACAGCAACTCTGGGAGCAGGTAAATCCCAAAGTCCTGGAACGGGTTTACTTTCCAACGCCCATACGGGATCTGGAGCCAGTATAAAAGGAATTTGCCAATCAGTAAGCAAAGCCGCAGAAGCGCGATCGCGGACACTCACTTTCGTACAACCGCCAAAAGTTTGCCGTGCTAACCAACGAGTCACAGGACGCTTCAGTGGACCAATTCCTTGTCCCCAAGCAACGGTTTTCAAACCCATTCTTTGAGCCAATGCCATGATTCCCCCATAATAAAATGGGCTAACGGCACTGGTTGTATCTTGAATCAAACTACCACCACCCCAAATAAAAGCATCGCAGGAGCGCAAAGCTTGTAGTACGGTGAAAGGTGCCATACGATCATGCGCTTCCAGGTTGTAGCGATCGCGAGTTTCCTCAGGATTGCCAGAGAGAACCACAGGCGTGACTGATGGTGGTAGCATCTGTAGAAGCGTTGCTAATAAAGCTTCGTCTCCACCGTTTCCCTTACCGTAATACCCTGATAACAACACCCGCATACTTTGATTTTGAATTTTGAATTTTGAATCTTGAATATTATGCACGCTCTTTCGATTCCTACTTGGATTATTCATATATCTAGCGTTATTGAGTGGATTGCCGCTATTTGGTTAATCTGGAAATACGGAGAAGTGACAGGTAACCGTGCTTGGTGGGCATTGTCCTTTGCTATGTTACCTGCTCTAGTCAGCGCCATGTGTGCTTGCACTTGGCACTATTTTGATAATTCCGAATCTCTAGAATGGCTGGTGACGCTGCAAGCAAGTATGACCTTAGTCGGTAATTTTACGCTTTGGGCAGCTGCGGTGTTGATTTGGCGTTCCAATCAGTCAACCAAAACTGATAGCAATCCTGTGTCTACAAAAACTATAAAATTAGAGCCATGATTTCAAAAGAAGCCCTGTTTGCCCTTTCATTGTTTCCCTACTTGGGTTTCTTGTGGTTTATCAGCCGCAGCAGGCAAATGCCCCGTTTGGCGCTGTATGGTTTCTACGGTACTCTCGTGTTTGTCGCCATCACCATTCCAGCGGGAATTTATGCCCAAATCCATTATGGTAAGTCTCTAGCAAATGTTGATTGGCTGCACGGGAGCGCAGAATTTTTCTTGACATTTTTTAATATTTTCATTGTCCTAGGTTTCCGACAAGCTGTGATTCAAAATCAAGCTGTTGTCGCTACTCCTCCTGAGCAAATGTCATCGCAAATGTCATCACCCACTTCTCAAGACTAAAAATCACCTATGTCATTGCAGCTACCTTCTGTTATTAAATATTTTTCCCGCACTCTGTTAGGTCTATCAGGTTGTGTAACATTTTTAGCTGTTGATAGTCTTCTGAGTTCATCTTCTAGTTTTGCGGCTGAAAAATTTGTTGTCAGGTATGGATTGTTTGAGCAATCACTTCCTGTGGAAGATTTGCGTAAGTATGCTGAAACTCAACAGGTTTCTTCTGCTCTCAACTCTTTCCTGCGTTACCTAAATCCTAAACAGCAACAGAGATTGCAACAGGCACTTCACGTAAATATGTCTCTTGATATTGTGGCTGTGGATAAGCTATTAGACACAAGTCTTGGCAAAATGCTTTTATCTGCTGCTTCTAAAAGCGTTACGCGTCGTGACAAAGCTGGGATACAAGCACTACGTTCAGCCATTATCTTAGGAGCCAAATCAAGAGAAGGTTTGGGAATCATCAGCTTTCTAAAAGCTTATCCGAGCGAAAAACTAGTAGTGGATTTGCCGCAAGCTTTAGAAATACTGAATCAATCAAAATTATATTCGAGTTCATCTAATGGGTCACAAAATACGCCACAAAAGGATAACCTAACTTCTACACCTCTATGGCAAATTCAAACCCAATATCAAAGACTGGCAAGTAAAGGAAAGCAATTTTCAGGCTGCTTATTTGGAGATTCTGTTTCTGCTCAACTTGGAAATTCCCTTGGTGAAGGAACTTTTAATTTTGCCTTAAATGGATTGAGTACAATTTCATTAGTTGAACAACTGAAAATGTTAGCTACTGGCAATGTAAAATGCCAAAAAACCATTATTGCCATTGGTGGAAATGATGCTTCGTATGGGCTAACTAACGAGCTATTTACCGAAAAATTGAAAGAGGCTATCTCGTTAGTAAGAGCAATGGGAACTAAAGAAATTTTTCTCATTCCTGCTTTCTACTCAACAGTTGCTGCTAGCAAAGATCCGAGTGTAGCAGCTCCACTATCGAAAGTGGAGGAAATTAATACTGTGATGAATCAAGTTGCGACAACTGAAAATGTGCCAGTTCAATCGTCAGGCATACAATCTTTATATGAAAATAATGTTCTAAAAGACAATTTAACAAGTGATGGCGACCATCTCAATACCGAAGGTTTAAAGATTTATCGCCAAGCGTTATTAGAAATTTTGGCAAGTGGTTCGGCAAACAAAAATTGATTTGTGAGGAAATTTTACAGTGGTAAAAAATAAAAAGGAGAAGTTATAAATGGAAGTTATTCCAGCAATAGACTTACTAGAAGGTCGCTGCGTGCGACTTTATCAGGGAGATTATGAACAATCGCAAGTTTTCAACGATAACCCAGTTGAAGTGGCTCAACAATGGGTAGAACAGGGAGCCACTAGATTACACGTAGTTGATTTGGATGGAGCAAAAACAGGGGAATTAGTAAACTTGCCAGCAATTGAGGCAATAACTCAAGCAGTGTCAGTACCCGTTCAAGTTGGTGGGGGGGTGCGCGATCGCTCTCGTGTGCAACAATTACTGAATTTAGGCGTACAGCGCGTCATTTTAGGAACTATAGCCGTAGAACAACCCCAACTGGTACAAGAACTGTGCCAAGAATTTCCAGGACAGATTGTTATTGGTATCGATGCGCGTAACGGAATGGTAGCAACTCGCGGCTGGCAAGAAACTTCGGAAGTTTTGGCAACTCAACTGGCTGTACAAATGCAAGAATTAGGAGCAGCTGCCATAATATACACCGATATCCAACGTGATGGAACTCTTTCTGGACCAAATATAGAAGCTTTGCGAGCGATCGCGGCAACAATTTCCATTCCTGTCATTGCTTCTGGCGGTGTCAGTTCTGTCACCGATTTGTTAAGTCTATTGGCGTTAGAATCACAAGGCGTGATTGGTGTCATTGTCGGTCGCGCACTGTACACTGGTGATGTTTCTCTTAGAGAAGCATTGCGTGCGGTTGGTCAAGGGCGGATTCAGGATATTCCGCCTAATATAGATTTTTCCGCATTTGCCTAGTATCACCTACCGTCCAGTATAGAGACGCTTTCATGAGAGCGCGTCTCTTCTTCCTTTAACCCAATTCTTTTTTGAAATTTTCCGGATTAGTCATTTACCGTCGTGTATCCCATCTTGTAAGCAATTATCCAGTTCTTAATATGACTCGTAAAAGACCTCCTAACAGAGGTAGACCAGTCAAAACCAACTCTGGTGCTACCAGGTTAATAAATTCCGACATTCAAAGATCTTCGATGATCCCTGGTACTTCCAGGTTCAAAAAAATCAACATTAAAAGATTCTTGATTAAAATCAGGCGCTTACTAAAGAAATTTTTTAAGAAATATTTTAATTTTTAATTTTTAAATTTTATAGTTAATGGGTTTCCTCTCTGGTAGAGACGCTTGATTTATGCGTCTCTATTTTCTTTTTTGAACCCTCCCCCGCGCGCGAAAACGGGGCGGTACGGCCACATCCTCGACTGACTTTTTGCTCGATTCAGCTATCTGGTCAGAGATTATTGGCTGATTGGAGACTCGCTCTGAGGGAGAATCAGACTGCCTGCGTTCAGACGCGCCTACTTGCTTGCGAGTTAAATAACGTTGCCACGCCTCCAACAAGACTGGTTCCAGCCCCGGATACTCGTTTAGAGCATCCCGCAGTGACAACTTATCCTGATTGACGTACCTACCCAAAAAAGCACTGAATAAATCACGGTGATGCTCTGAAATACCCGTGACATCCCCATGAACTCGCTCGGATAACGATTTCTTGATGCGGCTACCGTCCAAGTGAGTTTGAGATAGCGCGGTTTTTTGAGTAGAGAACTTTGTGAACGAACCGCCAGTATTCTCAACTTTGCGCTTCAGTTCTGATTGAACAAATCCGGGGGACTTGACAGATATAGCTTTGCCATATCGTTTCTGCCATCCCTTTACGCTTACATTTTCTGTTTTGATGTTCTTGCCATGTCTCAAGATTTCGTTAACAACACGACGATTTTGACACTTGGCGTATACAGACTTTCTACGCTCTAGTTCACGCTTTTTCTGCGCTGCTTTGTGATAATTGCTAGATTTCTTCCACTGCTGTTTTCCTTTCTTGGACTTGCCTTTCTTGATAACAGTTTTGCGTCCTCTGCGTGCCTTGAAATCCGGTTCAAAATTATCAGGATTCAAGCTATGTTGGGAGCGTTGCATCCGTCGTTGCAGCCTAGTTATTTCTTTGGTGAAAGTTGGAACATTTTCAGCGAAAGGTAATAAGTCAGCATGACGATCAGCAACGAATGCGATATTGGAAACATTAAGGTCAAGCCCAATCAGTCCGTCAGAAACATAATTCTGTGGCTTTTGGTAAGGCACTCCCTCTAAAACAAGTTGCACAAACCATCTACGCTTACCATTGAGCTCGCGCCGAACGATGCGACAGTATTTGACGGGACTTGAAAGACCATGATTGATGACTTCATTGTCGAAATCAATAATTGCCGGGAGTTCTAATCCAGCCCAAACAATCTGGTCACCTTTCCATCTAATACCTTGCTTGTTGGTCTTACCTTCAACTGAACGGAAGCGACTTTCAACTTTAAAGCGTACATCTTTAGCTTTACCAAATAGTACGCGTTCAACCGCTTTAAATGCACGAGTCGCTAACTTCTGCTGCGTTATCGCATCTATCTTTTGAGCGATCCATTTTGAATCCTTGGCGGATCTATTGGCGTAAGCCTGTAAGTCGTAGTCAGTGAAACGATATGCTTCACGTGCCTTATTGAAAGCGTCGCTGCGCTCTTTGTTCTTATCGCGTGAAATTTTTCTAGCGGCTTGATATGCCTCGGAATTACGTACTAGCTCCATCCGCGTTTTAGCTTCATTCAGCACGTTGTTGTACAACCGCATAGCTGCATTAAACCTTGCTTGCAGTTCTGAATCTTGCTTGCTGTCTGCTTTTAATGGCAGTTCTAAAACAAACGATGGTTTGGTACTCCGTGGCATAGCTTGTAATCACCTCCTATATTTGTTAACCTGTACTTAGAATAGCGTACCACTTCTAAATATGTCAACAGGGAAAGGGATAAAAAGGACAAGAAATCAACCAGCATTACATTCTGAGCTTAAGGAATCTCACAGGATATACCTCACTCCGACAGCATGGAATAGATTGCAGAAAATAGCAACAACTAAAGAAACAAGTATCAGTGAACTTGTCGAAAGATGGGCAAGAGAAACCAATATTGACGCTGAATAAATGAGCGCGTGTCGGCATTCCACCCCGATATAAATAACGTACGAGGTTCAATTCATTTGATTTCTTGAACTTCGTACTTCGGGGCTATCTGCCTCCCGCGTTATTTTAGGTATAGGATTAGTGAAGCTCTCTGGCAATACAGTAGAGCCTCGTTGCAATTTGCATCGTCCATATTTTCGGATGTGCTTGGAGAGTCTCATCTAAACGTGGGACTTACAGGTCTGTTATTAGCCTTGCTTTCCTAAGAAAGAATTGCAGTACAGTCTCTTCGCGGGTAATAATGTCAGCTCTGCCATCCATACCCAATTGGATTTGGCATTTCGTTTGACTGTTTGCTAAAGAAAGGGCTGTTGGCTCAATTGTTACTTCATAAAAAGCACCTTTCTCAGTTGCTTGTGGATTGGTGTTGTTTATATTTGCGCTATTGTTATTATTTTGACGGGTAATTGCATCGGGAGAAACCGCCTTTACTTTACCATTGAGAGTGCCGTAATCAGGATACGGACAAGCACCCACTCGCATTTGCACTTTTTGACCAATTTGTACCTTGCTTTTAGCCTCAGGTTCAATCGCTGCCTTTACGACTAAAGGAGCATTACTGGGGACAATTTGTGCAACTTCCTCTCCCATACGTACCGTTTGACCGGAGTTTCTTAGATTTAGCTTAGAAATAATACCATCGGTGGTAGCTGCAACAGTGGTTTCTTGAAGCTCAACTTCAATTTGTTTAAGTTCTCTAGTATCTCGCTCTAGCTGTTTTTGAGCTTCAATTTGTTGGTTAATTAGAGCTTGCCGTTCTCTTTCTAAGGTCGCTTGATTAGCTTCTCCAGAAGCTTTTTCTTGAGCTATACGTTCAGTTGCAATTGTGACTTCTGCATCAGTTGGATTGAGAGTGGCTTGGATACGTTGTCGTCTGGCTATAGCAGCTTCTACAGCTTTTTTGAGCCGTTCGATTGTTTTTTCTTGAGCTTCTACAGTTGCTTTTTGTGCCTGTACTGCTTGTTCTTGCTGTTTAACAGCTAGTTGTGCTTCTTCAAATTGGTCTAGTGAAAGCGCTCCTTCGTTGGCTATAGTTTGATAGCGGTTTCGCTTCGACATCGCCGCTCCTAATGTTGCCTCCGCAGCACCTAAATCTGATTGTGCCGATTTTAACTGCGCCTCGGCTGTACGCAATTCCTCCACAGCTATTCTGATATTGGCTGAAGCTTCTTGAAAATCGCTAACTGTGGTAACTTTTTTTTCTTGAAAAGCGCGGTTATGTCCTCGCCGTTCAGCTTCAGCAGAGGCAATGGTACGGTTGATGCGCTCAATTTCTGCTCGAATCTGATGGTTTAGAGTCTTTATTTGGGCATTGATTTGTGCTAGTTGCAACCTAGCTTGTTGGGTACTAGTTTGTAATTGACTCTTTTTAGTTTGCAACCGCGAATCATCGATAGTCGCGATCGCATCACCTTTCTTAACGACTTGATTTTCTTTTACATGAATCTGCATGACTTGACCTTCTGCCGTTGCTTGCACAATTCGTAGTTCCCCAGCAGGACGAACAACAGCTTGTCCTTGGACAGTTACTTTATATTTGGCAACAGCAGCAACTGGGATTGAGAGTCCTAAAGCACAAAGGATAAACAGTCCACCCCATGTTGTCCAACGACTAATTGGTGGGAGAAATTCGTTCTCACTTACTACAGGTAGAAAGTTTGAGTTGGAGTTAATAAGCATAAAAAGTAGGGAGATGGGGGAGATACCAATTCAAAATTCAAAATTCAAAATTAAGAAAGCCTAAGATAACGAGGGTTTGGGAGTGTGTATCTGTCGCATTCTTTTTTCAAATTGGTATAAGGAGTTTTGTAGAGACGCGACAAATCGCGTATGGATGTGGTATGTAGTAAATCGTCTTTTTTAGCACTTAACTACTAAGTACTAACAACCATCAACTAACAACTGACTAATTACGATTAACTCTTGAATAATGCGGATGACACCAAACCATTACTTGATGGGAGAATATCCTCTAGGAAGTCTAAATGCTCACCCCTAATTTTACGCAGTTCCTCTTTTGTACCAGAGATTTTCAAGCGTCCTGACTCGATTAGCACAATCCAATCGGCTCGCTGGATGACTTTGGGACGGTGGCTAATCATAATTGTGGTTTTGCCAGAGCGATGGTATAAAAGTTTATCTAATACAAGGCTCTCACTTACCGGGTCGAGAGCACCTGTAGATTCATCTAAAATTAGTATAGGTGGGTCAGTCACTATTGCCCTTGCTATGGCTAGTCTCTGCCGTTGTCCACCAGAGAGATTTGCGCCAAATTCTCCTAAAACGGTTTGATATTTATCGGGTAGTTTACTGATAAATTCATCTGCACCAGCAATCTGGCAAGCTCTAATAATTTCTTCAAAACTGACGTGGGGATAGCTTAAGCGGAAGTTGTCAATGATTGAACGACTCCAGAAGTGGGGTTCTTGGGGAACTAGCACCACCTGTTGTCGCAGACATTCTAATGAGAGGTCTTGCTGGTTGTATACCCCATAGCGGATATTACCAGACTGAAGCTTATAATATAAACCAGTTATCAATTTGGCTAGGGTACTTTTGCCGCAGCCTGATTTACCAATCAAAGCAATGACTTGACCGCCAGGAATAGTCAGGGAAAAATCTTCTAGCAGACCAACTCTACCTGCATGGTGGAAGTTGAGGTTAGTGCAGGTAATATCTGCGTTCTCAGGAATTTTTGCAATCGGCTTTTTGAAGTCATTTTCGTCTTCTGGGGTGGCATCAATGACTTCACTGAGGCGTTGAATGACAACTTGAGCGGTGATAAATTCATCAACTAAGGAGATCGCGGAACTCAGGAAACCGAGAAAGTTACCACTCATACCACTAAATGCCAGTAATTGCCCAATACTAAGAGTGCCATTAATCACTAAATACGAGCCTAGCCAGAGTACGGCAATATTAGTCAAACTGGAAAGAATGCCAGTAATTGTGCTGCTGTAAATTCCCAGCTTCATCGTCTTCCAGTTCAGGTTAGCGAGGCGACCGTAATTGCTCTGATACTCTTGCCAAGCTTGGGGGGTGGCTTGGGTCGTTTTTAGTACCTGGACACCACGAAAGGTTTCCACGAGAAAACCTTGATTTTCTGTACCTAAGACAATTTGATTACGAGTTACCGAGCGCAAGCTAGGAAGAAAAAGCAGGTTGACAACCGTGACTAAGACAAAAGCGACAGTGGAGGCAACAGTGAGTTGCCAGCTCAAGAAAAGCATAAAGCCCAAGGAAACCAAGGCAATAAAAAATTGGCTGGGCAAACCAAGGACAATTTGGGAAACTAGGGCATTGACGGCATGAATATCGGCAATGCGGCTAACGACTTCCCCACTGCGGCGACCTTCAAAATACTCAAGGGGTAAGTGCAACAGTTTTCGCCCGTATTCCAGAATCAGTCCTAATTGCAGCCTTTGACCAAAGTGACCAATCAGGTGAGACTGTACTAAACCAATTGCACTTTTAATCAAGTTCATTGCAATCACCCCAATTGCCACCGTCGTTAGCAGTTGGGTATCTCTGCGCACTAGCACGTCATCGGTAAGCAGTTGCATCATCAAGGGAGAGGCAAGAGAAAGCAGTCCAATCGCGAAGTTAATAGCAATTGCCTGGGCTATTAAAAAGCGATAGGGCCACACCCGCACCAAAAAACGTCCAAAGCCGTTAACTTTATCTTCTGGTTGCTCTGCAAAACGGATGTCATCTGGCACCAATAGTAACATAATGCCGTTAGCCCAACCATTCATTAATTCAGAGACAGTGAGATAACGAATGCCTATTCCTGGGTCAGCAACTACATATTTTTTGCCTTTCCGCCCGTACAAAACTACCCAGTGGTAGCCTTTCCAGTGAATAATCGCTGGTAGCGGAGCATTGTGCAAAGATTCAAGAAATTCAGCGCTAGCTTTGACTTGACGGGTGTTGAACCCCAGCGCTTCTGCTCCTCGATTTAATCCTAATAGGGTGGTGCCTCGCGAACCAGTTCCCACTGCTTCCCGCACCCGATGTATGGCAAGGTTGCGTCCGTAGTGTTTGGCAACAGTAGCAATGCAAGCCGCACCGCAGTCTTCTTGACTGTGTTGTCGAATAATTTGATATCCCATACCTGAATGTTAATGCTTCAAAACAACGCTAGTAGTTGGGGCTGTTCTTTACTCACCCGTTTGAACTTAAGCCCAAAAGCGTTGATGGATAAGTGTTGTGCCAAAAAATTAAAACCCCCACTTACAACGCAGGGCTATTTCATATTATGTCCGCTCAATTACCCACAAATTCGGGGAAACCCCACCCCGCTTTTGCCGTAGCCAAAGTTCCCCTCCCCGCTTGCGGGGAGGGGTTAGGGGTGGGGTTCTGTAATTATGGGTAATTTGCTGGACATCATATCATTCTAAATGTAGGGGTTATATGGTATAATCCAGGGTGATGCAAATACGTGTAACTACTTCCATGAGTAAAGTACCCACCACTAACGCATCGTGTATAGTGGGGGCTAAGCGCTAAGGCGCACGCTTCGCGAACACATCTCATTCGCCGTTGCCACGGAGCGGAACAATCATTACTGAATGTCCGGAACAAAATCAGGTGATGGTCTTACAGAAATTTGCAGTAAAGCGAAGATTCCATAATTTGGAGCAAACACAAAATTATTGAATCTTTGCGCTTGCTTTGACCTTCAAAACAATTAGGTGATATGAGCAAGGCTTGCCTTACCCCCTATTGATTTGGAAGTAGAGAAGGTTAGTGAAGCTATAAAAAAAGCTTGAGCATTTTTATCATCCCTAATTACTAATCCCTAAAACTTAGGTATTAGTCCATTAGTTCAATGTGCCACAGCTTAGGCAACACGGCGTATGGACGAGATGGTATTGTTAAATGTGCTAGGTAACTGGAGTTTAGACTAAAAGTCGGCGCTCACTCCCATAACAGTTCAACTGTACTAAAAGGCGGAACTTGAGTACAGGTATAAAAAAGTAGAGGAGAGTCTGTGATTGTTGCTTTCCCCCTCAAGAGCGTTAGCTTAAAGCATTGGGGAATTGTCAATTTTCTCGCTATGAGAGAGCTACTGGGGTGTGTTGCAATCACCGCTGTCGGTGAAAAACATGCTTATGAAGGGGCGATCGCCTGAAGACAATTCCCGCTTCAGTTATCCCTAATAATTCGGTACGATGCCGGAGCAACAGGAGATTGTCGGGTTGGGCATCGGGTTGCGCGAGGGGGGCTACCGCCCGCCCTCAGGACTCCCCCCTCGCGCCAGTTGCTGACCGCCCGCTAATCAAGTAAATGGTGTGCCGCCAAGTTCTTAAAGCGGGCAGTCACCGCTTCGCTGCAACTGGCTCAAAAAAAGTCACAGGCTAATATTGAGACTAAAGGCAGTATACGGGAACGCAATTCATCTGAAAATAATGGTTAAGAAGGCAGAAGTACGAAGGCAGAAGGCAGAAGGCGTCCCCACGAATGAATTCGGGGGATTTAATAAAGTTGCTACGCGTTTATTTTTCTCCATAAATAAATTCAGGGGCTTTAAACCTTATGGCAGAGAACAGAGGACTTATTTTTGTATCAAAGCTTACCTTCTTTCCTTCTGCCCTCTGCCCTCTGCCCTCTGCCTTTCTTCGGTAAAAAAATCCGAGTGTGTCAGCCGAAACGCTCATGAGAAGAAAAAGCGGTCAGCAATGTTGAACTGACCACTTTATGGTCAATGCTGGAATTTAGAGAAAAAATTCAGCTTGACCATGAGAACTATCGATCAGCTTAAACAATTTCGGCAAGGTATATACAGTATTCTTGGTAACGGCAAAGACGCCCTATTCGACCTGATGGATGCGGTGCTAATCACACGCAGTGTAAAATCATTCGTTGAATTATCAATGTCTCCTGTGTTTCGGCGAAAGTGGTCTAGCATTTATGAAGCATTAGAAGACAGTAAGCCACCGCGAGAAGAATTGATGCGCTTAGCAATCGAACAAATTCCTCACACAGAGCAGATTGTTTTAGCAGGAGATCATACGGCTTGGTCAAGATTAGAAGCGGTCACCCTCAAAGAACGTACCTATGAACATCAAGCTCAACCAATGTCAGGTTCCAAACCAGTAACATTGGGACAAGGCTACAGTTCGATAGTTTGGGTGCCACAGACAGAAGGGAGTTGGGCATTACCGTTATTACATGAACGCATCACCAGCTTTACTAACCCCATTGAAAAAGCCGCCGCACAATTGAGACAAGTTTGTTTAAAACTACCAAAACGCCCTTTAACTCTATGGGATGCGGAGTACGGCTGTGCTAGCTTCGTTAAACAGACAGCAGATATTGCCGCCGATAAATTGTTCCGTTTGCGCTCAAATCGTTTACTTTATGGCAAGCCCGTCGCTTATACAGGGATTGGTCGTCCTCGTATTCACGGGGATAAATTCAAGCTCAATGATCCACAAACCTGGTGGACACCTGACCAATTGGTAGAGGTCAAAGATCTGAAGTTGGGGTTACTACGCTTGCGTTTGTGGCGTAATCTCCACTTTCAACAGTCGGCCAACAATCCAATGCATCTAGTTCAAGTGGAGCGCTTAAACGAAGATGGTGTTTTAAAATCCAGACCTTTATGGCTTGCGTGGATGGGAATTGAAATGCCACAATTGTGCGAATTCTGGCAACTCTACTTGCGTCGCTTTGCTGTTGACCACTGGTATAGATTCGCGAAACAACGGTTGCATTGGACTCTACCCAAACTGAGTACCCCAGAACAGTGTGAGCGGTGGAGTGACTTATTGCCATTAATGACCTGGCAACTGTGGTTGGCACGTGATATTGTGACTGACAACCCTCTTCCTTGGCAGAAGCCACAGGCTAAAATGACTCCAGGAAGGGTAGCCGCTGCAATGGGTGGAGTTTTGCCAATAATTGGTACACCGTCTGTTCCACCAAAACCCCGTGGAAAGTCTCCTGGCTGGCCTGCTGGAAAAGCACGTCTGCATAGAATTCGTTATCCGACAGTCAAAAAAGGTACTACTAAGCGGAAAAAAGAACAACCTAAGTCGGCTTGACCTTTAAGTTTTTCAAGTTTGAGATGTGTAACTTGTAAACTCAGTGCTGCTGGGTCATTTTGTCATGTGTTAGTCTAAACTCCAGTGATGATAAAAGTCTCTCCAACTAGTACTTATCGGCGCAAATAAAGCTACCATTCAAACAGGAACAACAAGTTTGTGACGTAAGCTTTTTGAATGCGTGAATTCTGCAAAACGTTACTAGGATAGGCTCTTTGATGTTCTAATCCACTTGCTTCAGCAGTCCCTGCACAAGCTCAACAGCGAAGGTTTTATAACCCACCTTGTCAAACAAAATCACCACTTTATCGCCTTCGTAGCGCATCACCCGCCCTTTACCAAACTTGGTGTGAATGACACTGCTGTTGATAGGGAAAGGTTGAAAGACAGTTTGCTCAACAGTGACTCCAGCTTGGCAATTATCGCAAAATCCACACTTATTCTGCATTGGTTCACCAAAATAGTTGAGCAGATACTGGCGACGACAATCTTGCAATTCGGCGTAGTTTCGCATCATTTCTAAGCGCGATCGCACAAATTGTTCTCGTCGTTCCTCAGCCAATGCTGCTGAAGAAGCTGCTGATTCTTGGTTAACTTCTGCCTTGCTTTTAGTAACCTCACCAGTTGGCAAAATTTCTACCGCCTCCACTTCTTCCAACCGACTGAGAGCTTTTGTAAGTTTATTTTGAGATAGTTCTGTTTGTTCCTGTAAATCTTCCGGCTCAAGTGGCGCATCAGCCTTTTGTACTGCTTGTGCGACTTGCAAAACTTCCTCAAAATCTAGCTTACCGCCACTGGCAAAAAAACGGCGGATGTTGAGGTCATTTGAACGATAAAACAGAATCGCTTTCGCCTCCTCCCCATCCCGTCCGGCGCGTCCAATTTCCTGATAATATGAGTCAATAGAATCGCTAATGTCGTAGTGGAAGACAAAGCGCACATTCGATTTATCTACCCCCATACCAAAAGCAGTAGTCGCAACAATAACCTCTGCCTCATCAGCCATGAATGCAGCTTGAACCTGCTCGCGTTCTGATGCTTTCATTCCTGCATGATAATGGACGGCTTTGATTCCTTTTTTACATAAAGCTTCAGCGATTTTCTCAGTGTGCTTACGAGTCGCCGCGTAAACTATACCAGGCTTTTCGGCAGCGGCAACACGCTTGAGCAAAGCAGTTTGTTTCTCAGCTTCGTCGTGGAAAGTCTCCACACCTAACCAAATATTCGGACGGTCAAATCCACGTACAAATATATGCGGCTTGCGCATTCCCAAGCGTTCCACAATCTCATCCCGCACAATCGGTGAAGCGGTAGCAGTTAGGGCAAGTACAGTGGGATGACCAAGCGTATCAATCACACCACCCAACCGCAAGTAATCAGGACGGAAATCATGCCCCCACTCGCTGATACAATGAGCTTCGTCTACTACAAATAGAGAAGGTTTTGCGTCTGCTATTCGTGCCAGGACTTCCTCATTATTAAATTGTTCTGGAGCAAGAAACAAAAATTCTAGCTTTTTCTTTTCTAAGTCTGTAAACGCCTCCTCTCGTTCTGCGTTGGGTATGGCAGAGTTGACAACAGCAGCTTCAGCCATATCCTGCTCCTCAATCGCTTCTACTTGGTCATGCTGAAGGGCAATTAAAGGGGAAATCACTACAGTTGCACCAGGAACTAACAAGGCAGCAATTTGGTAGATTGCTGATTTACCTGAACCCGTAGGCATCACAGCTAGAGTGTCGTGTCCATCAACAACTGCTTCGATGACTTGTTGCTGTCCAGGACGCAAGCTGTCGTAACCAAAAGTTTCTTGTGCAATGTGTTGAATCTGCTTTTGCTTTGAGCGCTGCCGTGCCATACTTAAGTCCTTATCCTAATAAGTCTATGTTGGATTTGGACTCAAAGCACTGCCTTCTCTCTTAGGAATTAAGAAAAAAATAAATAAGCTTTTAGGTTGCGAAATAATTTTTGGAATCAAACTCACTCATAAAGATTTCAGCTGAAATGACATTTAAGAAGATTTTAGGTATAAAGTTACTTGACAATAAAATATAAAGTTTGATGCAAGCTTTTTCCTATGTGTTATTATGAGTAAGGCTAGTAAAATGTAGCAATATATTTTTCTTTCCTTTGGGTAGAGGGCAATTCAGAGCAGGATAACCTGCCGATAATACTAAGGAAGAAATATCTATTTAGTGATTTATGTAGATAAGTAGGCAAAGCTGAATGTAGCTAGCTGAGCCAAGAATCCTTTTATGAGGTTAAGTCGTTGTTGAAAATTAAAGCGTTGGATATCCAGGTTGGCGATCGCATCGTTGCCTACTGCAATAACAGAATGCAGAAATGCACTGTGAAAGGCATCTTAGACCCTGGTCAGACAAGTATCACACTATCAGTATTCACTACTGAGCATTATCGCAAATCAGTCTCACGCGTAGTCCGGTTTCGGTGGGACGCTTTGGTTGATTTGGCAAGCTAAAAATTACGTCCAACTTTAAACTCGACTTTATGCAATTAAGTCGCGTAAACGAAAAGAACGGTCAACCGTTCGAGCAAAACATGAGGAACACGACGAAGTCCCGTTCCTCAAAACTCACTTTTTGGTGTCAGTTACTGGCTTAACACTGCCAACAAAAATTTAGCGTTGCTTTTTAAAGTGTTTGCTAAAAGATATTTATGCACCAGTGGGGCAGGAACTATAGGTAGTTCTTGCCCCATAAATAATATTCCCTATCTAAGCATTTGCTTACGCAGGAATCAATACTGTGTCGATGACGTGGATGACACCGTTATCAGCAGCAACATCCGGTGTTGCAACTGTGGCATCATTCACCTTGACGCCATTGGAAGCGTCAATTTTCACATCCGTTCCTTCAACTGTAGTAGCTGACTTCAGCTTCACCACGTCAGCCGCCAGTACCTTGCCTGAAACAACATGATACGTCAGGATTTTCTTGAGCTTTGGAATGTCCTTAAGTAATGCGTCTACTGTGCCTGCTGGTAGTTTAGCAAACGCCTCATCTGTAGGTGCAAAGACGGTGAATGGACCAGCGCCTTTAAGAGTATCTACCAGATTAGCAGCCTTGATTGCAGCAACTAGGGTACTGAAAGAACCCGCATTAACAGCGGTATCAACAATGTCAGCCATATATTTCACCTAGTTTTTTGTAATCTATTAACAAGTATAAACTATTTTCTCAGAAATAACCTTGACTATCAAAAAATAAAACCGTACCGTATTTTTATTTATATATTTTTATACACAAACATCAACTGAAGGCAAATAGAATCCTAATGAAAATCAGCGTTAATCTAGAAAATGCCCCAGAAATGAAGAAACCCTTGACCAGAAAACACTTCAAGTAAAACAACAGATAAAAAGCCAATCATTGCAAAACGACCATTCCAAATTTCGCTCTGAGCAGTAAAGCCCCAGCGCCAAACATTGCGTTCATCTGATACCAAAGGTGTAGTTTTTGGGGTGTTTGACATGGATAGTACTCCAAATTATTCTGTTGTAACAGTTACAAGCACTTTGACATCCTCCCACCGCTAACTCGGAGTACCGAGTATAGCGGGGGATTCCAAAGATTGCTCTTTGGGCTTCCTCTTTCTGTGAGCCGACTTACTTGAAGGAGTTTCCTCACCCAAACAGAGGTCGTTCCCGACAAGAGGCGTTAGTTCCGATGTGACCCACCGTACTTAATGCTTTTTCTAGTATGTTTCGTGCAGCATTCCAGTCCCTATCTTGGGTATGTCCGCAATGGTGACAAGTATGTGTTCTAGTGCTAAGAGTTTTCTTGACAACTTTCCCACAATTAGAGCAATTTTGACTGGTATACTGGGGCGGGACGGCAACCGTGACCACACCAAATACTTTCCCAAAATATTCAACCCATGTACGGAACTGAGTCCAGGCTGCATCAGAAATGGATTTGGCGAGGTGTCTATTCCTTACCATATTCCGCACCTTCAAGTCCTCATACGCCACGAGGTCGTTAGACATCACTACGCACCTTGCCGTCTTTATGGCAAAGTCTTTACGCTGGCGGCTTACCTTGAGGTGTTTTCGAGCCAGTTTATTTCTAAACT
>Ga0209902_100087_pt1 | contig 177074 bp, 164 predicted proteins | sample FECB27metaG_FD_188304 | JGI IMG/M metagenome (GOLD analysis project Ga0209902, IMG submission 188304) | Cyanobacterial communities from the Joint Genome Institute, California, USA - FECB-27 (SPAdes) (version 2) | ecosystem: Environmental > Aquatic > Thermal springs > Hot (42-90C) > Microbial...
TACCGGGGGACATCTGTCCGTATCTGTTGGCGACCGGATAGTCCGCTGCGTCTGGCGCCGCGCCCCGTCCGGTGAAAAGCCCTCTAGGCCCACCCAACCAACTCGTCAACGCCCTTTTTGCAATTATCGCCGCGATCGTCATCAAACCGCTCTCGACGATGAGGCCGGAAAGAGCTCCCGCTCCGGCCCCGACACCTGCGACTCGTCGGGTTTTCAGCAATCGCGGTACAAGGGACATGATATCGCATGCACGGACCGCGCAACGAACCGAATGGCTGGCATATTGGTGGTACCGCACCGCCGCAACCCGGGCGCATTCCGAAATAGGGCGCGAATCGACTCGAATGGTGCCGAATCAAGCGATTCGAATCCGGGGAGCCCCGCCCACCCGCGATCGCCGCCGAGTTTCGCCCGTTGCCCGACTCGGACACGCCCTACCGACGCCGCACCGCGCAACGAGACCGGCCTGCCCGATTGAAACCCGCCCAGCACCCGCGCCTCGCGAGGCGATAGACGTCCCAGCCGGCTTATATGTTATGTGGCGCGCACGCCCGTCGCATCATAGCGGTTCGTGCCGCCGAGCCAGCCCCGCGCAAGCGCGCCCCCATCCGCAGCTTACTTCTTTGCGGGTTCGGCGGTCTTCACCGCGGCATCGCCCGTGCCGTCATGCTCCATCGCGCCATGATCCATCGCCGCGCCGTCGCCGCTCGTGTCGGTCGACGCCTGCTTGATCGGCATGTCGAACAGGATGCGTTCATTGTTGTTGTTGGTGAAGACGAACGCCATCGGCAGCTTGCCCGCGCGCACCGCGGCGGGATTGATGTTCCAGATCATCAGATGCTTGCCGCCCTGCTTGAACACCAGTTCGCCCTTCGCGGGCACCGCGGCGCGGTCGAGCGGTTTCATCGTCATCACGCCGTTTTCCTTGACGCTTTCGTGCATCTCGACGCGCTGCGCGAGATCGGCGGTCACCGCGACGAGCTCGACCGGCACCGGGCCGCCCTGGACGCGGAAATAGCCGACCGCGGGACGGTCGGGGGTCGCGCCCATCACGATATGCCCGCTCACCACGTTAAGCGGCTGACCCTTGCCGAGATTCTCGCCGCACGCGGCAAGACCAAGCGCAGTCGCGGCGAGCGCGGTGCAGGCGAACAGGCGGGGGGTGAAGGGCTTCATGGCATCGGACTCCGTATGGCGAAGAATTTTCCTGTTCCCGATAAGCCGATTGAGTCCTTGTGCCAAGGATTAGCGCACCTATATCGCGCCCAGAAACCCCAGTCGGGGCCCATGGTATGGCGTGCCTTTTCAGGGCGCCGAAGAAGCAACAAGGACGTGTAATCATATGGCCAAAGTGATCGGGATCGACCTCGGCACCACGAACAGCTGCGTCGCGGTGATGGAAGGCGGCAAGCCCAAGGTTATCGAAAATGTCGAAGGCACGCGCACGACGCCCTCGATCGTCGCCTTCGCCAAGGACGGCGAGCGGCTGATCGGGCAGCCGGCGAAGCGCCAGGCGGTGACCAATCCCGAAAACACCATCTTCGCGGTGAAGCGCCTGATCGGCCGCCGCTTCGACGATCCCATGACCAAGAAGGACATGGAACTCGTCCCCTACAACATCACCAAGGGCGCCAACGGCGACGCCTGGGTCAAGGCGGGCGGCGAGGATTATTCGCCGTCGCAGATCAGCGCGTTCATCCTCCAGAAGATGAAGGAAACCGCCGAAGCCTATCTGGGCGAAAAGGTCGAGCAGGCGGTGATCACCGTTCCGGCCTATTTCAACGACGCTCAGCGCCAGGCGACCAAGGACGCCGGCCGCATCGCCGGCCTCGAAGTGCTGCGCATCATCAACGAGCCGACCGCCGCCGCGCTGGCTTACGGCCTCGACAAGACCGAGAACAAGACGATCGCCGTCTATGACCTTGGCGGCGGCACCTTCGACATCTCGATCCTCGAGGTCGGCGACGGCGTGTTCGAAGTGAAGTCGACCAACGGCGACACCTTCCTCGGCGGCGAAGACTTTGACTCGAAGATCGTCGAATATCTCGCCGACACCTTCAAGAAGGACGAAGGCATCGACCTGCGCGGCGACAAGCTCGCGCTGCAGCGCCTGAAGGAAGCCGCCGAAAAGGCGAAGATCGAACTGTCGTCGGCCGCGACGACCGAGGTCAACCTGCCCTTCATCACCGCCGACGCCAACGGGCCGAAGCACCTCGTCAAGACGATCACCCGCGCCGACCTCGAAAAGCTGGTCGAAGAGCTCGTCAAGCGCACGCTCGAGCCGTGCAAGAAGGCGATCAAGGACGCCGGCGTCTCGGCGAGCGAGATCGACGAGGTCGTGCTCGTCGGCGGCATGACGCGCATGCCGCGCGTGCGCGAAGTCGTGAAGGATTTCTTCGGCAAGGAACCGCACACCGGTGTGAACCCTGACGAAGTCGTCGCGATCGGCGCCGCGATCCAGGCCGGCGTTCTGCAGGGCGACGTCAAGGACGTGCTGCTGCTCGACGTGACCCCGCTGTCGCTCGGCATCGAGACGCTCGGCGGCGTGTTCACCCGCATGATCGACCGCAACACCACCATCCCGACGAAGAAGTCGCAGGTCTATTCGACCGCCGACGACAACCAGTCGGCGGTGACGATCCGCGTGTTCCAGGGCGAGCGCGAAATGGCCGCCGACAACAAGATGCTCGGCCAGTTCGACCTCGTCGGCATTCCGCCGGCGCCGCGCGGCGTGCCGCAGATCGAGGTGACCTTCGACATCGACGCCAACGGCATCGTGTCGGTCCACGCCAAGGACAAGGGCACCGGCAAGGAACAGCAGATCAAGATCCAGGCCTCGGGCGGCCTCAGCGACGCGGACATCGACCAGATGGTCAAGGACGCCGAGCAGTTCGCCGAGGAAGACAAGGCGCGCCGCGAGGCTGCCGAGGCGAAGAACAACGCCGAGAGCCTGATCCACTCGACCGAGAGCCAGCTGCGCGAGCATGGCGACAAGGTCGATGCCGGTCTCAAGTCCGAGATCGAGGCCGCGATCGCCGAAGCCAAGACCGCGGTCGAGGGCGGCGACGCCGCCGCGATGACCGAAAAGAGCCAGGCGCTCGCGCAGGTCGCGATGAAGCTCGGCCAGGCGATCTACGAGAAGGAGCAGCAGGCTGCGGCGTCGCCCAACGCCGACGGTGACGCTCCGAAGGCCGACGAAGATGTCGTCGATGCCGAATTCTCGGAAGTCGAAGACGACAAGAAGTAAGGACTCTCATCCCTATGCCGTTCGTGCCGGGCTTGTCGAAGCACCGTTCTCCCTCTTCCCCGACGAAGACAGAACGGCCCTTCGACGGGCTCGGGGCGAACGGCTTCGGGAAGCGAGGTTAGGGGCACCATGTCGCTCGACATCGATTATTACGAACTGCTCGAGGTCGAGCGCACCGCCGACGATGCGGCGCTCAAGGCGAGCTACCGCAAGCTGGCGATGAAGTACCACCCCGACAAGAATCCGGGGTGCGGCGACAGCGAGGCACGCTTCAAGGCGATCAACGAAGCCTATGACGTGCTCAAGGACCCGCAGAAACGCGCGGCCTACGACCGGTTCGGCAAGAGCATGCCGCACGGCGCCGCGGGCGGCGGTGCCGATTTCGGGGACATCGGCGACATTTTCGAATCGATCTTCGGATCGGCGTTCGGCGGCGGCCGCCAGCAGCGCGGCCCGGCGCGCGGCGCCGACCTGCGCTACGACATGGAAATCCGGCTCGAGGATGCCTTCACCGGCATCAGCCGCGAGATCCAGGTCGACGTCGCGGCGCGCTGCGACAGCTGCGATGGGTCGGGCGCCAAGCCCGGCACCTCGACGCACCGCTGCACCACCTGCGGCGGCCACGGCAAGGTGCGTGCGCAGCAGGGCTTTTTCATGGTCGAGCGGACCTGTCCCCACTGCCAGGGATCGGGCGAGGTCATCGCCGATCCGTGCGGCACCTGCCACGGCGAAGGGCGCGTCGACCGGCGCAAGACGCTGACCGTCACCATCCCCCCGGGGGTCGACGAGGGAACGCGCATCCGCCTGTCGGGTGAAGGCGAAAGCGGCGCACGCGGTGCGGCGCCGGGCGACCTCTACATCTTTCTCCACATGGCGCGGCACAAGGTTTTCGAGCGCGAGGGCACGACGCTGTTCACGCGCGCGCCGATCAGCTTCACCACCGCGGCGCTCGGCGGCTGCATCACCATCCCCGGGCTCGACGGCGCGAAGCACGAGATCAATATCCCGAGCGGCATCCAGTCGGGCAAGCAGCTCCGCCAGCGCGGGGCGGGCATGCCGGTGCTCAACGGCCGCGGCCACGGCGACCTCGTCGTCCAGATCGACGTCGAAACGCCGACGAAGCTCAGCGCCAAGCAGAAGGAACTGCTCCAGGCCTTCCGCGAGACCGAGACCGGCGACGAATGCCCCGCGAGTCAGGGCTTTTTCGGCCGCATCAAGGACATGTGGGACGATCTGACCGACTGAGCACCCCGTCGCCCCCGCGCAGGCCGGGGGCCGCCGGAGGGTGCATTGCGGCGTGAAGCGATGGCCGCCTTCCGACGCGGGCGACGGACAAGATTCAGGCAGCGCCACAAACCCGACAACGGCGGGTAACGCCCGATTGCGGACATCGGAAATCCTCCCTGTGGCCACAGGCCATGGGGAGGTGGCAGCGCGCAGCGCTGACGGAGGGGCGAAGGACGCAGCGTTGCGGTCCCTCCACCACCCGCTGCGCGGGCGGTCCCCCTCCCCATCGCTGCGCGACAGGGAGGAACGGCGGAAAGCGACCGATTGCGGACGTTGTACTCGCCGTGCAATGTATCTGCAGAAGGGGGCGTTTAATGGGCATCAGCGACTGGTTGCGGCGCGGCAAGCGCAAGGTCGAAGCCACAGCGGAGATGACAGTCGACCTAATTTCGATTGGCGGAACTTCCGAGCTTAGTTACCTCTTCATCGACGTCCCGACAGAAGATGTCCTTCGCGCCGTCGACGGATGGAAATGGCTGCCCCTACAAAACCTCTCCGCCATCGCAGTTTCTGCTTTTGGCGAGGTGTTTTTTAGCGATCCGATGGGGGCGATCCATCAAATCGACACGATCGAAGGAAAGCTATCGAAAGTGGCCAACTCTTTTCCTGAACTGACAGCGATGCTCCAAGATGCGGAGGCAAGAGACAGCCTGCTATTCGCCGGCCTAGTAATTGGGGCCCGCGATAAAGGACTAATGCTGGAATCTGGCGAATGTTACGACTTCAAGGTAGCGCCAGTTTTGGGCGGGCAGATGGGCGTCGACGAAATGCAAAAGTTATCGTTTGTGGTGAAGCTCCACATTGCTGGGCAACTGCACGAGCAGGTCAAAGACCTTCCTCCGGAAACGCGAATTAACAAGGTGACCATGTCATCTTAACGCCCGCTCCCCACCCCAAAAGCCGCCATCGGCGTCGCATTTGCGATCTCCGCAATCGCCCGGCCTAAGCGCGATCGACCTCGCCCCTGATCTCCGCGATCAGCGCCTCCACCTTGGGCAGCCGCCCTTCTTCTTCATCGAGGATCGCATGGAAGGCACGACGCTTGATCGCCGCCAGCTCGCCCGGGGTCAGTGCACCGTCACCCGTCACGCTTGACGCCACGATGTCGATCAAGCGGTCGGCGCCGTGCAGGCGTCCCCACAGATAGTCGTTCTCGCGATACGCGCGGCTGAAGAAAGCGCCGAAGCTGTTGAACTCGATCCCCTTGAGCATCGCCTGCGCGCCGCCGGTGCGGATCGCGGTGGCGTCGGAGGGCGAAATGCGATCGATCTTGATCGGATCGAATTCGTCGAACCCCTCGCCCTGAAGCAACGGCAGGGTCGCGATGTCGTAGAAGGGATAGCCGAGATAGGCGAGCAGCAGCGTGCGGCGATCGTCCTTGGGCAGCGCCGCCAGCCCTTCGGCGATCAGCACGTCGGCCTCGGTATCGACGGCGACGAGGTCGCGCCGCGCCGCGATCGCGTCGATCCATGCGCCCGGCGGGGCATCGGCGGTTACGTCGAGCCCTTCGAGCCAGCGGTCGGCCTCGCGCTCGAGATAGCGACCGAGCGCTTTGAAGATCGCCTCGCGCATCGCTTCGCACACCGGATCGCGCGCTTCGCGCGTCGCCTCGACCGCGGTGTCGAGTTCGCGCGCGAGGAAACGCAGCCGGCGGATGCGGAATCCGAGGTCGTGCGCGCGGAAAAAGGCAATCGCGTCGCCGCTCGCGCCCGCACCCTTGCGTCCCGAAATGCGGTCGAGCCCGCGCGCGCGCACCTCGTCCCACAGCGCCCGCCGCCGGTTGGCGCGGTGCACCGCACCTTCGGGCGGGGCAAGCCGGTCGACCGCCGCCACGAGTCCCTCGACCACCGCCGACAGCTTGAGATGGCCATAGGGTGCATAGGCGAAGCCCGCGCGCGCCGCTGCCTGCTCCTGCGCCTTGGCGCGCCATTTGGCGAGCCGCGCCGGGGTCGGCGTGTCGAGGAAGAAGGTCGTGCCGAATAGCGCCGCCACCTGTTCCTCGACCTCGACCTTCATCGCGTCGACGATGCGCTGCATGCGGCGGATGCGCCGCGACATGCCTTCGATCGCCTCGACATTGTCGCGAATCGGCTGTTCGCGCGGGATTTCGGAGAGTGCCCCGAGGATCGTCGAGAGGAAGCCCGGAAGTTTCCTCTCCGCCCCCTCGGCGGGATCGCCCGGCTTGCCGAAGCTGATCGACCTGTAATCGGGCTTGGGGTCGATATAGACGAAGCGGCGATCGATCTCGCGCCGCGCCGGACGCTGCTTCAGCGCGGCGATCGCAGGGCGGAAGGGCGCATTGGCGAGCACCGAGCCGTCGATCAGCACGCGGTCGGCGGGGTCGGCCTCGCCGCCCGCGGGCAATTGCACGCGGAGAAAGGCATCGCGGTCCGGCCACGCGATCGCGCGCGCTGCAAGCACCGCGTCGAGTTCGCGGAGCGTGAAGGGCGGAAAGGCGCCGGGGAAGCTGGCGGTCGCGCGCGCCGCCGCGGCGAGCGCGGGCACGTCGTCGAGCGCCTCGCCCGCACGCCCGTCGTGACGGAAGCGGATGATCAGCCGATGTTCCTGCTCGGTCACGCGCGGCGGGCTGTTGAGCGACAGCGGCATGCTGTGCCCGGTGAAGTCGGTGACCGAAACGAACAGATCGATCGGCTGCCCCGCTGGAACCAGCACCGGCCCGCGCGGCCCCGCCTCCATCGCGTCGAACGCGTCGAGCAGCAGGTTCGAGAAGATCGCGCCGCCGAAGGGCGGCTCGAACCAGCGCGCGCGCACGAAACGCGACAGCTTGGCGCGCACCTCTTCCTGCGCGCCCTCGCCCACCGTCCGGTCGATGACATTGCCGCGCTTCTTCATCGCCCAGCCGGCGATCGGCACCGCCCAGAATTTGGTCGCCGCCGACAGCGGACGCGCGTCGGGATCGAGCAGGCTGTCGACGTCGGCGTCCTCGAGCCACAGGTCGGTGAGCGGGTCGAGCGACTGCCCCGTCGCCAGCGCGCGCGCGAGGAAGATGCCGTTGATCCCGCCCGCGCTCGCCCCCGCGACGATGTCGGTCAGCACGCGCAGGCGCACGCTCGTCTTTGCCTCGATCGCCGCAAGCAGGTCGCGGTAGACGGCGCACGAGCCCGGCAGTTCCTGTCCGTCGTGGAACGCCCGTGACGCCGCGGCGAGGCGCCACACTTCCTTGGTGATGCCGTGCATATAGACGGCGAGGCTGATGCCGCCGTAGCAAATCAGGGCGAAGCGCAGTTCCTTTTCCCGCATGACCCCGGTGATAGCAGCGCTTGCAGGCACGTGGCGATATTTTCGATCCGGCGCGCGGACGTGGGCGAAAGTGCCGCGCAACGCGCATTCCCTCTTGCATATGCGAATGTGTCGCACTAGCGGCCACTCCGGACAGGAGTTGAGAATGAATCGCAAGTTGTTCGCCGCCGCGCTCGCCGGTACCGCCCTTTCGACGCCCGCCTTCGCGCAGGATGCCGCACCGACGGCCGAAGACGGCGGCGCCGAGACGATCGTCGTCACCGCAGCGCGCACCATATTGCCCCCCAATGCGCTGCCGCTGACGATCGACGTCATCGGCAAGGACAGCCTCGACCAGCAAATCGCGATTTCGGGTTCGGTGACCGACGCAGTCGCGACGCTGACCCCCAGCTTCTCGCCGACGCGGCAGAAATTGTCGGGCGCGGGCGAAACGCTGCGCGGGCGCTCGCCGCTCTATGCGATCAACGGCATTCCGCAGTCGACCCCGATGCGCGACGGCAGCCGCGACGGCTTCACCGTCGACGGCTTCTTCGTCGACCGCGTCGAACTCATCTATGGTTCGAACGCGCTGCAGGGCATCGGCGGCACCGGCGGCATCGTCAACCAGGTCACCGTCGGTGCGCCGAGGACCGAAGGCCTGTCGGGCCGCCTGCTGCTCCAGGGCACCGCCGACGACGGCTTCAGCAAGGATGGACTCGGCGGCAAGGTCGCGGGCCTCGTCCAGTACAAGGCCGGCCGCTTCGACGCGACCTTCGGCGCCGCGTGGGAAAAGCGCGGTGCCTTTTACGACGGCGAGGGGCGCCGCATCGGCATCAACCTGACGCAGGGTGAAACGCAGGATTCAAAGGCGCTCTCGCTGTTCGCGCGGCTTGGTTACGAAGTAACCGACACGATGCGGCTCGACCTGATCGCGAGCCGGTTCGAGCTCAAGGGCGACGGCGATTATGTCGCGGTCGCGGGCAACCGCCTGACCGGCGTCCCGACGAGCGCGGTCCACGGCACCCCGCCGGGCAAGTCGGCGCAGAATCGCACCGAAAGCGTCGCGCTGTCGCTGACCGACAGCGACCTCGGCGGCGGCAATTTCGTCAGCCAGATCTTCTTCAACCGCAGCCGCGACACCTTCGGCGGCGAGATCAATACGCAGGCGACCTTCCAGGACCCCGCGCTCGCGCCGGTCGGCACCCTTTTCGACCAGTCGCAGAACCGGTCGCGCAAGCTTGGCGCCAAAATCAGCTACGAACGCGCGGTGCCGGGTTTCGAGGATCTGACCGTCACGCTCGGCTTCGATGCCCTCTTCGACAAGACCGAGCAGGCGCTGATCGCAACCGGCCGCGTCTGGGTGCCGCCGAGCGATTTCCGCAGCCTCGCGCCCTTCGGTCAGGCGAATCTGAAGCTGTTCGACGGGATCGTCCGGGTCGCCGGCGGGGTGCGCTGGGAAAATGTCCGGATCAAGATCGACGATTATCACACGCTGGCGTCGACGACCTTCCGCGCCTGTTCGGCCACGGTCACGACGAATTGCGGCGTTTCGACCTATGGCGGCGTCGACGTCGCGGGCGCCAAGCCCAGCTTCAAGGACCTGCTGGTCAACGGCGGCGTCATCGTCGAGCCGTGGGACGGCATCCGCGCCTATGCGAGCTATGCCGAGGGCTTCACCGTCCCCGACATCGGCCGCATCACCCGCTCGGTCGGCGAGGCCGGATTTTCGGTGAACTCGATCGGGGTCGACCCGATCGTCTCGAACAATCGCGAAATCGGCCTCGAAATGAAGCGCGGCCCGCTCGATGCATCAGCCGCCTATTTCTGGTCGTCGAGCGACAAGGGACAGTTGCTGATCCAGGGCACCGACCGCAATTTCGACGTCCAGCGCCTGCGCATCGAGATCCAGGGGCTCGAACTCAACCTCGGCGTGCGCCTGCCGATCGACGGGCTCAAGCTCAATGTCGGCTATGCGCACATCAAGGGCCTGTTCGACAGCGACGCCTCGCGCGGCGCGCCCGACGGGATCGTCGATACCGACCTCGACGGCGTCAACATCTCGCCCGACCGCGTCAACCTGTCGGCGAGCTATGCCAAGGGGCCGCTGTCGGCGCTCGTCCAGACGCAATTCTTCCTGTCGCGCAGCTTCCATGCGATGGAGGGCAAGCCCGAACCCAACCAGGCCAATAATTTCGGCGGCTACAATATCACCGACGCCAGCATCCGCTACGACACCGGCTTCGGCGGCCTCAGCCTGTCGGTGCAGAATCTGTTCGACAAATTCTACATCGACTATTCGAGCGACACGCGGCTGCCGACCGACAATTTCGCCTTCTTCGCGGGACGCGGCCGGACCTTCACGCTCGGATGGGATTACCGCTTTTGATTTTTCCTGCCGTCATTGCGAGCGAAGCGAAGCAATCCAGCGCGGGTTTACGCCGCGCGTGGCTTGCCGCGTCGGCTCCGGCCCCTCGCAATGACGATGTTGATCGAGTGACCGCCCGATGATGAAATTGCTCGACACGCTCCACCGCTGGACCGGCGGCCTGCTCGGCCTCGTACTCGCGCTGCTCGGCCTGTCGGGCACGATCCTGCTCTACGAGCATCTGTGGATCGGGCTGCCGGGCACCGGCGATCCGCTGCGCGGCGACCTCGCCACGGTGACCGCGACCACCGAGCGGCTGATGGCGATGCCGGGCGCGCAGGGCATCATCTATGCCGACGAGCGTTTCGGGCTGCACCAACTCCGCTTCGGCGCTCCGAACGGCGGCGATGCCGGCGCCTATGCCAGCCAGGCGGGCGAGATCGTCACGCGCTGGGCGAGCCAGTGGGAGCGGCCCGAACTCTGGATTTTCGATTTCCACCATCATCTCTTCGCGGGCGACAGCGGCGAATGGGTGATCGGCATCGCGGGGCTCGCTGGCCTGTTCTTCGTGATCTCGGGCGTGATCCTGTGGTGGCGCACGCGCAAGACCTTTCAGTTCCGGCTGTGGCCCAGGCGGATGAGCCGCCCGGCGATCGTGATGCACCACCGCGACCTCGGTGTGATCGCGGCGCCGCTGCTGCTGATCTCGGTCGTCACCGGCACGATGATGATCTTTCGCCCCTTCGCGATGGTGATGATCGCCCCCTTCGGGTCGCCCGCCGAAGCCGCCAGGGCGATCGAGCCGCCGAAATACAGCGGCGGCCCGCTCGCCGCGAAACCCGATTATACCGCGATGCTGACCGAAGCGCGGCGGCGCTTTCCCGACGCCGAATTCCGCATCCTCAGCCTGCCGCGCAAATCCGGCGACCCGATCATGCTGCGCATGCGCCAGCAGGCCGAATGGCTGCCCAACGGCCGTTCGACATTGTGGTTCGACGCCGCGACCGGCCAGGTGCTCGGCGCCCGCGACGCGCTCGCGATGCCCGGCGGCGCGCAGGCGTTCAACAAGGCCTTCCCGATCCATGCGTCGAAGGTCGGCGGCTGGCCCTGGCGGATCGTCATGACGCTTTCGGGAATGGCGATGACGATGCTCGGCAGCTTCGCGGTGTGGACCTTCTGGTTCCGCCGCCCGAAACCCGCGAAGCCTCCCGCCGGGAAAGCGGCGCTCGCAACCAGCTGATCCCTTCGCATCGGCACGCCTTTCGCGGGTCCGGTGACTCGCTCCAATACTTAGGGATTGACCTAAGTATTTTCCGACCATAGACTGGGCCCCGCAAAAGGAAGCCCCGCCATGTCGAACGTCCGGCCCGACGCCCCCATTGCCCCGCAGCCCGCGATGATCGACGGCATCTTCCGCGCGCTCGCCGACCCGACGCGGCGCCATGTGCTCGAACGCCTCAGCGAACGTCCGACCTCGGTCAGCGAGCTCGCGGCGCGCTTCGCGATGGCGCTCCCCTCCTTCGTCGAACATCTGAAAATTCTCGAAGGCTGCGGACTGGTCCACTCGCGCAAGGTCGGGCGCGTACGCACCTACAGCCTCGCCCCCGACCGGCTGCGCCTCGCGGAGGACTGGCTCGGGACCCAGCGCCGCCTGTGGGAGGGGCGCCTCGACCGCATGGACGATTATCTGCTCAAGCTCAAACAGGAGGAAGACCGATGACCTTTCCGCTCCCGCATATCGACCCTGAGCTCGACCTGGTGCTCGACCGCGAGATCGACGTGCCCGTCGACCTTGTGTGGAAGGTGTGGACGACCCCCGAACATCTGCAGCACTGGTTCGTGCCCAAGCCGTGGACGATCACCGACTGCACGATCGAACTACGCCCCGGCGGCGCGTTCAACACGGTGATGCGCTCGCCCGAGGGCGAAGAATTTCCGAACAGCGGCTGCTATCTCGAGGTCGTGCCCTTTGAGCGGCTGATCTTCACCGACACGCTGCTTCCCGGCTTTCGCCCCGCCCCCGCGCCCTTTTTCACCGCCGGGCTGTTCCTGACCCCGCACGGCAGCGGCACGCGCTACAAGGCGGTCGCGCTCCACGGCGATTCGGCGGCGCGCCAGAAGCACGAGGAAATGGGCTTCCACGACGGTTGGGGCACGGTGGTCAGCCAGATGGTCGACTATATCAAGGCGATGTAGGGTGGCCGCGCAAGCCGGAACCGCACGGTTGCTCGAAGTCGGGGGCGCGGCGGGAATCCTCTTCTTCGCCGTGACCATCGTCGAAATCTTCGCGCGGCCGGGGTTCGACATCGCGCGCCACGCGATATCGATGCTCAGCCTCGGGCCGCGCGGCTGGGTGATGAAGGCGGCCTTCATCGTTTCGGGGCTGCTCGTGCTCGCCTGCGCGCTCGGGCTCCGCCGTGCGTCGGGGCGGATCGCGGGGCCGGCGCTCGTCGCGCTCTATGGCGCGGGGCTCGTCCTCGCGGGCCTGTTCGACGCCCCGTCCGGGCTCGGCTTCCCGCCGGGCACCGCCCTCGACCAGCAGCCCGTGATGACGACCGGGGCGATCGTCCACAGCATCGCCTTCATGCTCACCTTCGGGTCGCTCATCATCGCCTGCTTCGTTTTTGCCTTCGCCTTCGGCCGCGGCGGCGCCCGCGGCGCGGCGGCGCTTTCGGCGCTCGCGGGGGCGGCGATGCCGGTGCTGATCGCGCTGGGCATGGCGGGGACGATCGCCACCGGGGTCGCCTTCTACATCGCCGCGATGCTGGCGTGGGCGTGGCTCGGCTGGGTGGCGCTGCGCCACCGCTGAGCCGCGCCGCGCGCGCCGGACCGGGATCGCACTTTCCTAATTTGCGGGCCGCCCTATATCCTGCCCAGTTCCATGACCCGCGCCCGCGTCCTCCTTTTGACCGCCGCTCTCGGCCCGCTCGACTATCGCGTGCCGCAGGGCAGCGACGCGCCGCTCGGCAGCGTCGTCGTCGCGCCGCTCGGGCCGCGCCGGATGGGCGGCGTGGTGTGGGAGGATGCCAGTTTCGGCGCCCCCGAACCCGTCGGCGACAACCGCCTGCGCAACCTCTACGAAATCGTGCCGGTGCCGCCGGTGCCCGCGCCGCTGCGCCGCCTCGTCGAATGGACGAGCGATTATTATCTCGCGCCGCCCGGATCGGTGCTGCGCATGGTGCTCCCCGGCGCCGCCTTCGCAGATGCGCGGCGCCCGATCGTCGAATATCGCGCCACCGGCGAAATCCCCGCGCGCATGACCCCGCAGCGCATCGTCGCGCTCGAGGCGATCGGCGAGCGGCAAGGGATGGTGCGCGAACTCGCGGCGCTCGCCGAGGTCAGCGAGGCGGTGATCCGCGGGCTCGTCCAGACCGGCGCGCTCGAAGCGGTGAGCGTGTCGGCCGACGCCCCCTACCCCGAACCCGATCCCGCCTTTGCGCCCCCCGACCTGTCGGACGAACAGACCGCGGCGGCGGCGCAGCTCCGCGGCGCGGTCGCGGCGGCGACATTCGAAACGCTGCTGCTCGACGGGGTCACGGGGTCGGGCAAGACCGAAGTCTATATGGAGGCGATCGCCGCCGCGATCGACGCGGGCCGGCAGTCGCTCGTCCTGCTCCCCGAAATCGCGCTCACCGAACCGATGCTCACGCGCTTCGCGGCACGCTTCGGCTGCGAGCCCGTCGCCTGGCATTCGGGGCTCCGCGCGGTCGAGCGGCGGCGCGCGTGGCACGCGATCGCCAGCGGCGAGGCGAAGATCGTCGTCGGCGCGCGCTCGGCGCTGTTCCTGCCCTACGCCAACCTCGGCGTGATCGTCGTCGACGAGGCGCACGAGACGAGCTTCAAGCAGGAGGATGGCGTCCATTACCACGCGCGCGACGTCGCGGTGATGCGCGGGCATTTCGAGGGACTGCCCGTCGTCCTCGCGAGCGCGACCCCCGCGCTCGAAAGCCTCGCGATGGTCGAGGCGGGGCGGTACCGCCACATCCAGCTTCCGGCGCGCTTCGGCGGCGCGACGCTGCCCGACCTCGCCGCGATCGACATGCGGAACGATCCGCCCGACCGCGGCCGCTGGCTCGCGCCGCCGCTCGTCGATGCGCTCGCCGACCGCCTCGCCAAGGGCGAACAGAGCCTCCTCTTCCTCAATCGCCGCGGCTTCGCGCCGCTGACCTTGTGCCGGACCTGCGGCCACCGCATCCAGTGCCCCAACTGCACCGCGTGGATGGTCGAGCACCGCCTCGTCCACCGGCTCGCCTGCCACCATTGCGGCCATGTCATGCCGCCGCCGCGGCTCTGCCCCGAATGCGAGGACGAGGACAGCCTCGTCGCGTGCGGCCCCGGGGTCGAGCGCGTCGCCGACGAGGTGGGCTTGCGCTTTCCCGAAGCCCGCACCGCGATCGTCACCTCGGACACGCTCTGGTCGCCCGCCAAGGCCGCCGAGTTCGTCGACAATGTCGAGGCCGGGCTGGTCGACATCATCATCGGCACCCAGCTCGTCACCAAGGGCTATCATTTCCCGAACCTGACGCTCGTCGGGGTGGTCGACGCCGACCTTGGCCTCGACGGCGGCGACCTGCGCGCGTCCGAACGCACCTTCCAGCAGATCGCGCAGGTCGCGGGGCGCGCCGGACGCGGGGTCAAGCCCGGCGAGGTGCTGATCCAGACGCGCGTCCCCGACGCGCCGGTGATGGCGGCGCTCGTCGCCAACGACCGCGACGGCTTCTACGCCGCCGAGGCCGCGGCGCGGAAGTTCGCGGGCGCGCCGCCCTACGGCCGCTTCGCCGCATTGGTCATCTCGTCGGAGGATATCGAGGTCGCACGCGGGGTCGCCAAAAGGCTCGGCGACAAGGCGCCCGTCGCCGAAGGTCTGGCGGTCTACGGCCCCGCGCCCGCCCCGCTGGCGATGCTGCGCGGCCGCCACCGCTTCCGCCTCTTGCTCCACGCGCCGCGCAGTTTCGACCTGCAGGGCGCGATCCGCGACTGGGTCGGGCAGATCGACTGGCCGTCGAAGGCGCGCCTCGCGATCGACATCGACCCCTATAGTTTCGTCTGATCGCCCGGCACTTTACAGCGCGCGCCGCACTTGGCAGCATGGCCGTGCAGAAAGCTGGCCGGGGGGCGATGATGCGAAGAACATGGGGGCTGGGCGCCGCGACGATGCTGGCGCTCACGGGGGCGACGGCGGCGCGGGCCGAATGGCGTGAGGTCGAGACCGCGCATTTCCGCATCTATAGCGAGGGCAAGGAAAAGGACGTCGTCCAATATGCCGAGCGGCTGGAGGCGGTCCATTATCTGATGAAGATCGCGACCGGCATGAAGGACGACAAGCCGGTCAACAAGGTCGACGTCTTTTACGTCTATTCGGTCGATGAACTGCGCCGCGTGCTCGACGCCAAGCCGAACAGCAGCGTCGCGGGCATCTATATCCCCTCGATCCGCGGGTCGGCGGCGATCGTTCCGCGCAACGGCGACGGCGGCAGCCTCGATCCGCAAGCGGTGCTGTTTCACGAATATGCGCATCATTTCATGCTGCATTACCAGCCCGGCGCCTATCCGCCCTGGTATGTCGAGGGCTGGGCCGAACTGATCTCCACCGCCTCGTTCGAGCGCAAGGGGACGATCACCTTCGGCAAGGCGGCGAGCCATCGCCAGAACGAACTCGAATATCTGCGCTGGATCCCGCTGCGCAGCCTGATGGGGCGCAGCAAGGAGGATCGCGACGTCATCAACCGCGATCATGGCTCCTATTATGGCCAGAGCTGGCTGCTCGCCCATTATCTGACGCTGGCAGACAAGCGGCCGGGGCAACTCCGCGCCTATCTGCTCGGCGTCCTGCGCGGACAGAGCGACGAGGAGGCGTGGGAGGCGTTCGGCGACGTCGACGAACTCGAACGCGAGGTGCGCGCCTATCTGCGCGGGCGCAGCTTCCCCTACAAGGCGCCGACGCTGCCGCCCGAGGTGATGGCGATCCTGTCATCGCGCGCGCTGCGCCTGGGCGAAGCCGCGATCATGGACGAGCGGATCGAGGCGCTGCACCAAAAGCAGGACGAGGCCGAGCGCGCCGATATCATCGCGCGCACCGAGGCCGAGGCCGCGCGCTTTCCTGACGAAGCGGCGGTTCATCTCTTCCTCGCCGAACAATATGCCGACGCCGACGAATGGACGAAGTCGGCCGCCGCCGCTGAACGGGCGGTTGCACTCGACGGCACACTCGCCCGCGCGCACCTCGCGCACGGGCTGGCGCTGGCGCGCGGCGAAGCGACCGACGAGGACCGCGCACGCACCGCGCTCGACAAGGCGCTCGAACTCGCGCCGAACGACCCCGCGATTCTCTATGGCCAGTTCGAAGGCGTCGCCCGGCTTGGCAACGCGCCCGGCGGCGCGACCGTCGATCAGTTGATCCGTGCCAGCGACCTCGCGCCGCAGAACGACAGCATCCGTCTCGCCGCATCCGAAGCACTGATCCGTCAGGGCGATATCGGCGGCGCACTGCGCCGGCTGATGCCGCTGGCGAACGCCCCTCACCCCAGTAGTGCCCAGCGCCGCGCGCAGCAGATCGTCGCGTGGCTGGCGAACGGCGGTAGCGGCACCCCGCCCGCGGATCGCGGCGAGGATGAGATGGGCGAGGATGAGACGGCAAGCGAAGGCGGCCCCCGTCGATGAGGGTTTGGATCGCCATACTGGCACTTCTTGCGGCTTTCGGCGCAGCCCCGGCACGGGCGGAATGGAACCGCATCGAAACCGCCGAATTCGCGTTGCAGGCCGACATGGCTCCCGAAGCGCTGCGCGCGCTCGGCGTCCAGCTGCTCGATCTCGACCAGCTGCTGCGCCAGATGTTCGGCGTCACGGGCGCCGGTCGTGGGCGCCGCGTCGAAATGATCATGTATGGCGACCATGAACAGCTGATGACAGAGGCCGGCATGCCGGGGTTTGCCGCCGGCTTTTTCGAGGCCAATCCGATCGAGAATTTTATCCTGCTGCCCGCGACGCCGGACCCCGCGGCTGGCTTCGACCCGATCGAAACGCTGCGCCATGAATATACCCATTATTTCATGCTGCGGCATGTCGGCAATTGGATGCCCGGCTGGTATATGGAGGGCGCAGCCTCCTTCTTCGAGACCGCACATCGCGGCGCGGACGGCGCGATGCGCTATGGCGCGGCCTCGCCGCAAATCACCGACTTCCTCAAGGGTGTCGGCGGCATGACCTTCGCCGAGCTGGAACGCCCCTCGCGCCTCCTGTCCGATACCGAGCGAATGGGCCGCTTTTACGCCCAGGGCTGGCTGGTCACGAGCCATCATTTTATGGGCGGCAGCCAGGCGACGAATATCGGCGCCTATCTCGAGGCAAAGTCGAAGGGCGGGAAAGCCGATGCGTCGCTGTTCGCCGGGGGGGCAGCCCAGCTTGACCGCGATCTCGACGCTTGGTTCGCAGCCGGCATACCGCCCGAGAAGATCGCCGCCCTGCCGCCCGCCGACGCATCGGTCATCCGGGCGCGCGCCTTGACGCCTGGCGAGGTGGCGCTGGTCGGCATGCGACTCGAACTCTACCGCCAGAAATCGACCGTCCGCAACTTCACCACCGGAGTGAAGGCCCAGGCGGACATGCTGGCGCGGATCGCAAAGGTCGTCGCCACGCATCCCGGCGATCCGGTGGTCGGCGCCTATTCCGTCAAGATGCTGCTCGCGTACGACGGTGGGCATAGCCGCGCCGACGAACTCGACGCCATGCTCGGACCCGCGGATACCACCGCGGACGACCGGATATTGCGCGCGCGCGTGATCACCCGCGGCGCCGACGAAGGCCCGCCGGCGCAATTCCCGAGCCGGATCGCCGCCGCCCGCAAGATGCTCGACGAGGTGCTGCGGCAGGACCCCGGCAATATCGATGCGCTTTACGCGACCTTCGAAAATATCCGCGAGGACGAAGGCGCGTCGGACGCGGCGATCGTCTATCTGGCCAAGGCGCTGGCGATCGATCCGAACAATCAACGATGGATGATGGAACTGCTCGATCTGTATCTGCGCGATGGGCGTACGGAAGACGCTGTCGCGCTGCTACGGCCCATCGCCAACATCCCGCACGGCGGAGCGGAGGTCGAGGAGGCGATGGCCCGGCTCAGATCGCTCGGCGGCGGCGGCGCGATTCAATAATCGGGCTCTTCGCCCCCCAACACCTGCGCAGCCTGTCCCGTCAGCCACGCCATCGCGGCCGCCCAGGGCTGGTGCCCATGGCTGATCCGCGCCACGCCGAGACCTGCCAGTTCGCCGTGTGTCGGACCACCCTTGCCGCGCAGGATGTTCACCGGCAGCGGCGAAGCGCCGCAGATCGCGCCGATGCATTTCGGGTCGAGCAGGAAGGGCACGAACAGCGACCCCGCGCCCGCATCGGCATAGGCGCGTGCGCGTTCGAGGGTCGCGGCGACGAGCGCATCGCCGTCCGCCGCGACATCGGCGCCGCGGAAGGTGTCGCAGCGTGCGTTGACGAAGATCCCGGTATCGGCAGCGGCGCGGTAGCGCGCCTGCGCCTCAGCGACCGGGAGCAGCGCGGTTTCGCCGGGCAGCCGATCCTCCATATTGATCCCCGCCGCGCCCGCTTCGAACGCGCGCACGACCGAGATCGCGACCGCGGCCGGATCGACGCCATAGCCCGATTCCATGTCGATCGTGACCGGCAGGTCGGTGACCGACAGGATGCGCCCCAGATTCTCGAACACATCCTCCAGCGGGAAATCCTCGCCGTCGGCGCGGCCCTGCGCGCCCGCGACGCCGAAACTGCCCGTCGCGATCGCCTTCGCCCCCGCCGCGGCCACCGCCCGCGCGCTGCCCGCGTCCCAGATATTGACGAGAATGAGCGGGTCGCCGGGAACGTGCAGCGCCGCAAAACGCCGGATCTTGTCACTCATCGAAAGCACTCCATCTTGCTGGTCGGGACGACGGCGACAATGGCCGCAACATCAGAATTCGTCGAGACGCGACTGGCCCGGCGCACCCTCGCGGCGAAGCAGTTCGTCCTTGATCGGCAAGCCATAGGCATAGCCGCCCAGCGACCCGTCGCTGCGCACGACACGGTGGCACGGGATCAGCACGGCGACATTGTTCGCGCCGTTGGCGCTGCCCGCGGCGCGCACCGCCCTGGGCTTGCCGACGGCGGCGGCGATATCGGCGTAGCTGCGCGTCTCGCCCGCGGGGATTTTCCTGAGCTCGCGCCACACGGCTTCCTGAAAGGCGGTCCCCTTCACGTCGAGCGGGATGTGGTCGAAACCGTTCACGGGGGCCTCGACCGCCGCGACGACTTCGCGCAGCAGGGCCGCAAAGGCATCGCCGCCTTCGACCAGCTCGGCCGCGGGGAAGCGTTCCTCGAGCGCCGCGCGCCCCTCGTCGAAGCTCAGCCGGCACACGCCCTTCGCGGTCGCCGCGACGAGCATGTCGCCCAGGCTGGTCGGGACGACCGCCCAATGGATCGTCGCCCCCTTGCCGCCGTTCACCCACGCCGAAGCCGTCATACCCATGCGTCCCTCCATATTGTCGTAGAATCGCGACGGCCCCGAAAAGCCCGCGTCGTAGATCGCGTCGGTCACCCGCATGCCGTCGCTGAGCGCCGTTCGCGCGCGCTCCTCGCGCAGCGCGCGGGCATAGGCGGCGGGCGACAGCCCGGTGTGGCGCGTGAAGACGCGCTGGAAATGCGTCGGCGAATAGCCGGTGCGCGCGGCAAGGTCGGCGAGCGCGAGCGGCTCCTCGCTCTGCTTGATCGCGGCGAGCGCCTTGATCACCGCGCTTTCGTCGCGCGCGACGTCGTCGGGCAGGCAGCGCTTGCACGGGCGCAGCCCGGTCGCGCGCGCCGCGGCGCCGTCGGCAAAGAAGCGGATGTTCGCGCGCAGCGGATGGCGCGCGGCGCAGCTGGGGCGGCAATAGATGCCGGTGGTGAGCACGCCGGTGACGAAGCGGCCGTCCTGCGCCTTGTCGCGGCGCAGCACCGCGGCCCAGCGCGCATCGTCGGTCATGGTGTCGAAAGCCATGATCAATTCCTCTCGATCCGCGCGGCGAAACAGCCGTGCGCGGCATTATGCGCATCGATATAGGCAATGCCGCCATCGGCGAACAGGTCGCGGATCGCGGCATCGGCCTCGCCCGGTCCGGCAAGCCGCGCGGCCTGCAGCATGCCCGCGGCGTCGAAAGCGCGCAGCGCCAGCGTGCGCCCTTCGAACAGCGGCGGCACCGTGTCGACGAAGCGCGCCGGCCGGGCGTCCCGCCCGACATAGATGGCATAGGCGCTGCGATAGGGGGTCGCGACGTCGTGGCTGACATGATGGAGCAGGATCAGTTCGTCGCCCGCGCGGGCATCCGCGAGACTGATCCGGCACGGAAAGCCGCGATCGGCCGCTGCGGTCACACGCCGTGCGCCGCGTTCGGCCAGTTCGGCGTCGCCCAGCGCGAAAAGCGGCGCAAAGGGGGCGGGATCGAGCCCGGTTATCGCATAGGTCATGAGGGGTCCTTTCACAGCGTCGGAACCCTTTTGCCCGGGTGCGGCGTTGCATGCGTCCCGATGCTTGCGTTCAAAACCCGGGGGAGCGGCGGACGGACGGATCGGCAGCTTCGGGGTGGCAAGCCGCGATGGCCTTGTTTCATCGTCCCGGGTTGGGTGCGGCCGGGCAAGCGCCGCACGGCATTTCCAAAGTTCAGCAAAGTTCAGCCCTGCGCGCGTCCCCGATTGGAACCTCGCGCCTGCCGGGCAGCGACCGCCTTTATCCGCCGAATGAAGAAGCCGGACGAAGGCTGACACAGCCGGATAATATAGGAAAGGCCTATTTGCGGGCGATGCCCGCCATGGGGTGGTGAGCGGACCGCGTCCATTTTCCGTCATCCCGGCGAAAGCCGGGATCCCGCCCTGCAAGCCATGATGCACCGGTGAGATCCCGGCCTTCGCCGGGATGACGACGGAAAATGACCGAATCCAGCCCTCCGTGCGCCCCGGCGAAAGCCGGGGTCCATTGCAGAAACACGCCAGGTTCGTGTCGGCATTCTGGGCCCCGGCTTTCGCCGGGGCGCACATCTCTAGCGTCCGCAATCGGTCGTTAGCGGATATCTAAATCCTCCCTGTGGCGAAGCCATGGGGAGGGGGACCGCCGCCGCAGGCGGTGGTGGAGGGGCCGCGAGGTCGCGTCCTTTGCCCCTCCGTCAGCGCTTCGCGCTGCCACCTCCCCATCGCTGCGCGACAGGGAGGAGCGACTGACCGCAACCGGTCGTTGGCGGTCATTCTATCCAGCGACAGCGGCTAGCGACAGAAATGGGGTGGGGAGCGGACTGCCCGTTTTCAGTCGTCATCCCGGCGAAGGCCGGGATCCCGCCCTGCAAGCCATGATGCACCGGTGAGATCCCGGCCTTCGCCGGGATGACGGAAAATAACCGAATCCAGCCCTCCGCGCGCCCCGGCGAAAGCCGGGGTCCATTGCAGAAACACGCCAGGTTCGTGTCGGCATTCTGGGCCCCGGCTTTCGCCGGGGTGCGCATCTCTATCGGCAACTACCGGTCGCATGCTGCCGTTCCCCGTCGCAATCACAGTCAATGACCCGTTGGGGCGGAAAGCTGTTCCATAACCCTCGTCATGCCAAAAGTGTCGGTTCCCGCCCGAAAACCACCATCGTCCAGCCCCCGAACCGTATTGCTGTATTATTACATTGACACACTATCGTTCGTGCGCCACGCTTCCCTTCCAATCGGGGAGTCCGCAACATGGCGACGATCGACGCTTCCTTCGCACCCGGCCGACCGGCGCGCGGCACCGACTGGCTCGGGCGCGCGGCGACCTTCTGCTATCTGGCGATCGCGGCGGGGCAATTGCTGTTCACCGCCTTCATCCTGCTCTTCTATTACCCGTCCGCGCTGTCGGGCGATTTCGCGGCGTGGAACGCCAAGCCCCTGATCAAGGGCTTCGTGCCGGGCGATGCGGCAGGGAATCTCTTCTTCGCGGTGCATGTGCTGATGGCGGCGCTGATCACCTTCGGCGGGCTCGTCCAGCTCGTTCCCGCGATTCGCGCGCGCCGCCCCGCGCTCCATCGCTGGAACGGGCGGCTCTATATGCTCAGCGCGCTGGCGCTCGCGCTCGGCGGATTATGGCTGACATGGGGGCGCGGAACCTGGCTGAACCTTCCCGGCGCCTTTGGCATCACCCTCGACGCGCTGCTGATCCTCGGCTTTGGCTGGCTGGCGTGGCGGAGCGCCCGCGCGCAGCGTTTCGCCGCGCATCGGCGCTGGGCGATCCGCCTGTTCGTCGTCGCGAGCGCGGTGTGGTTCATGCGCGTCGGCTATATGGCGTGGGGGATCGCCACCGGCGGCGCGGGAATCGGCAAGGCGATGGACGGCCCCTTCGACCTGTTCCTCGCCTTTGCCAACTCGCTGCTGCCGCTCGCGGTCGCCGAACTCTATCTGCGCGCCGGCGCGCGCGGCACCCCCGCGGCCAGAAAGGGCGTTGCAGCGCTGCTTGCGCTCGCCGGCCTCGTCATCCTTGCCGGCAGCGCGGGTGCATGGATGATGATGTGGAGCCCCTATATCTGACGGCGCACCGCTTGCCTTCGCGCCGCACCCGACTAGGTTGCGCGCCATGACCCGCCTGATCGCGCTGCTGCTCGCCCTTCTCTCGCTCACCCTTCCGGCGCGCGCCGCCGACGATATCAGCGCCGCGTCGCGCAGCGTCGTGCGCGTCGTCACCGTCGCGATGGTCGACGGCGAGGTCGTCGGTTTCGGCCATGGCAGCGGCATCGCCATCTCGCCGACGCGAATCGTCACCAATGCGCATGTCGTCGAATCGGCGGTGCGCTATCCCGACAATGTCGCGCTGGGCGTCGTCCCGTCGGAGGGTCAGAAAAGCTATGCCGCCAAGCTGATCGCGATCGACACCAAGCGCGACCTTGCGCTGATCGAGATGACCGAAGGCCGCGTGCCCGCCGCGGCGCTCTACGTCGGCCCCTTCGAATCGGGCGCCGACGTCGTCGCGCTGGGCTATCCCGGCAATGTCGACCTGGCGACCGCGCGCAGTTCGGCCGACTATATCACCCCGCGCACCCCGGTGCGCAGCGAGGGCAATCTGTCGAACATGCAGGCGATCGACGGCATCGCGAGCCTCGTCCACACCGCCAAGATCGCGCGCGGCAATTCGGGCGGCCCGCTGGTCGACGGCTGCGGCCGCGTCGTCGGCATCAACACTTTCATCACGCGCGCCGACGACGGCGATTCGCCCTTCGCCTTCGCGATATCGAACCGCGAGCTCACGCGTTTCCTGACCGATGCCGGACAGAGCTTCACGAGCATCGGCACCGCGTGCCTGTCGCTCGCCGACGCCGATGCCCGCGACCGTGCGGCGCTCGACGCCAGCGCGCGCGCCGCGGCGCAGGCCAATGCCGCAAAGGATGCCGCCACCCGGCTCGACCGCGAATTGCGCACCGCCCGCGCCGAACAGGATGCGCTCGCCGCGCGCGAGAATCGCATCGCGCTCGCCGGCGTCCTCTTCGTCATCGGCGCACTCGCCGCCGGGGCAGGGCTGATGTTCTACGGCCAGAAGAATTTGCGCAACGCGAAGATCGCGGGTGGCGCGGGCGCGGTGCTGATCCTCGCCGCCGCGATCCTCTTCCTCACCCGCCCCTCGGCGCAGGCCGACCTGCCCGCCGACGGGCCCGACGCCGACGGCAATGCGACCTTGCCCGCCGCGCTCGCCGAGGGCCGGCTGCTCTGCACCATCCGCCCCGACCGCAGCCGCATCACCATTTCCGAAACCCCCGACGTACCCGTGACGATCGGCAAGGACGGCTGCGTCAACGGCCGCACCCAATATGCGCAAGGGGCCGACGGACGCTGGCAGCGCATCCTGGTGCCCAATGAAGAGGCGACGGTAACGATCGCCTCGATCGATCAGGCCGGGCGCGAATATCGCGTCGATCATTATCTGCTCGATGCCGAAACGATGGCGAAGGCACGCGAGGTGCGCGCGGGCGTCGCGATCAAGGGGTGCAGCGCCAACCCCGACCAGCTTGCGGCGCTAGCGACGCAGCAGGACGCGATCCGCTCGGTGCTGCCCGCGAGCCCCAACGAACGGCTGGTCTACGAATGCCAGAAGCTCGCGGCGGGCGCCGCGGCTCCGGCGCCCTAGGGCAGACTATCGACCCAGCGCGTCAGGATCGCCTGCGCGGGCGCGGTATAGGCGAGTTCGTGCCCCGCGCCGGCGACGCGTTCGACCGTCGCGTCGGGCCGCGCCTGCCGCAGGCGCACCAGATTGTCGGGGGTCACCAGCGTATCGGCATCGCCGTGCATCAGGAACAGCGGCGCGCCGACCTTCGGCAGTTTCGCCGCATTGTCGAAGCGGTCGCGCACCAGCCACCGCGGAATGAGCGGAAGCTGACGCCGTACGACCGACGGCAGGTCGGAAAGCCCCGACACCAGCATCAGCGCCGCGACCCGGTGCCGCACCGCCATTTCGGTCGCGGGCCCCGATCCGATCGAATTGCCGACGACGACGATGTCGCGCGCCGCGACGCCCGTTTCGGCGAGCCAGCGCATCGCGGCGTCGCCGTCGCGGTACAGCCCCGTCTCGTCGGGGCTCCCCGGATTGCCGCCGTAGCCGCGATATTCGGCGAGCAGCAGCCCATGCCCCGCCGCCGCCGGCCCGCGCGTCGCCTGAATCGCGCCGTCGAGATTGTCGCCATTGCCGTGAAAGAAGAGGATCGTCTTCCGCCCCGGCTGCGCCGGGCGGTAGAAGGCGGCGAGGCGCAGCCCGTCGACGGTCCGGCTGTGGACGAGGCGGAAACCCTCCGGGGCCGCGGCGGGATATTGCGCGGGCGCCGGAAACAGCAGGCGGCGCTGCTGCGTATAGAGCAGCGCGGTCGCCGCGAGCAGAAGGGCGAGCAGGACCAGCGCCGAGCGGAGCGCACCCTTCACGGCGCCAGCGCGTCCAGCCCCAACGCGTCGGCGATGCGTTCCGCGGCCGCGCGCGGCGCAACCGTCCCGGTGTCGACCGTCACCGCCGCGGGCGGCAGCGGCGGATAGGCGAAGGCCCCCGCGGCTTCGAGGTCGCGCAGCAGCGCGAGCGACGAAAGCTTGCCGCTCGCCTGCCGCGACGGCGCCTCGACGCGCGCCGCGACGATGGCGGACGAACAGGTCAGCGCGACGAAATCAACGCGCCCGCCCGCCCCCGCGACCAGCGCGGCGGCGCGCTGCGGAAAGTCGGGCGCGACGCTCGCCTCGGGATGGAAGGTGAAGATCAGCGAGCGGTCCTCGTCCGCCGCCGCGGCGAAGACGTCGAGCCACATGCGTTCGCGCAAGCCGACGAAACCCGGGCTGCCGAACGGAAACACCGCGAGCAGCGCGTCGACGACCAGATGGTTGTGGAACAGCGGCAGCCCGGTCAGCGCCGCGAGTTCCTTCGCAACGGTGAGCTTGCCCGACGCGGCGGGGCCGTGGAGGAACACGAGCCTCACCCCCCGCACGCCCGGAACAGCATCAGCGTGCGCTCGCGCGCGAGTTCGCTCGACGGTCCGTGATAATCCTTGCGGCGGTCGCTGTTGAAGCCGTGGTTGGCGTCATAGACGAAGATCTGCGCGGTCGGATGATCCTTCGCGATCAGCGCCTCGACCCCCTCCATCGGGATGCCCGCATCGAAGCGGCCGAAATGGGCGATGGTGGCGCAGGCCGGCGCCGGATCGGCGAACTGGGTCGGGACGAGGCTGCCATAATAGGCCGACGCCGCGGCAAGGTCGGGGCTGATCTGCGCCATCCGCCACGCGACCGAGCCGCCGTAGCAATAGCCGGTGATGAACACCGCCCCCTTCGCCTTGAGCGCGTCGATGCATGTCTGCGCATCCTTCAGGCTCTGCTCGAACGGGTGCAGTTCGCGCGCCAGCTGCACCGCGCGTTCGAACTGCGGCCCCGAATAGTCGCTCTCGAACCCCGGATGCTCGCGGTCGAACAGCGCGGGTGCGAGCACCTCATAACCGTCGGCGGCATATTCGTCGCACAGGTCGCGGATATGGTCGGTGACCCCGAAGATCTCCTGGATCAGCACCAGCCCGCCGCGGCGCTCGCCTTCGGCCGGGGCATGATAGACGGCGATTTCGGCGCCATCGTCCATCGTCATCCGAATCATCTCACCCATATGCTTGTCCCTCATCCGTTCGGACCGAACCTGTCGAAGTTCCGTCCTTCTTTCTTTCGACCTTTGAAGAAAGAACGGCCCTTCGACAAGCTCGGGGCAAACGGGTTTCGGGAGGCGGCGGGATTCACCCCGCCCCCACCTTGCATTGCACCAAAATCGTTGCTAGGCGCGCCGCGACTTCGCGCGGGGGACGTTCACCGAATCTCCCCGTAAAAGCGCGACCCATCCCCCACGGGATCGTAGCAAAGGACTTTCACGCGTGGAGAATTCCGGCGGCATTCAGGGCAACATCACGGCGGGCCTCGCGGGCCGCTATGCGGTCGCTTTGTTCGATCTGGCGCGCGAATCGAACGATATCGACAGCGTCCAGAAGAGCCTCGCGACGCTCAAGACAGGTCTTGCCGAATCGGCCGACCTCGCGGCGCTGGTGTCGAGCCCGGTGGTCAGCCGCGGCGACGCCGCCAAGGCGATCGCCGCCGTCGCCAGGGCGATGAAGCTCGATTCGCTGACCGGCAAGTTCCTTGGCGTGCTCGCCGAGAATCGCCGCCTCGCCGACCTGCCCGCAATGATCGACGCCTATCAGGCGATCGTCGCGGCGCACCGCGGCGAAGTGACCGCCAAGGTCACCAGCGCGCACCCGCTGAGCGCTGCGCAGCTCAAGGCGCTCGCCGCGAACCTCAAGACCCGTGTCGGCCGCGACGTCCAGATCGCGACCACCGTCGATCCCGCCATCCTCGGCGGCCTCGTCGTCCAGCTGGGCAGCCAGCTGATCGACGGCAGCATCCGTACCCGTCTCAATAGCTTCGCACAGGCGATGAAAGGCTAAACAATGGAAATCCGCGCCGCTGAAATCAGCAAGGTCATCAAGGACCAGATCGCCAATTTCGGCACCGACGCCACGGTCAGCGAGATCGGCTCGGTGCTGTCGGTCGGCGACGGTATCGCCCGCGTCCACGGCCTCGACAATGTCCAGGCCGGTGAAATGGTCGAATTCGCCAACGGCGTGAAGGGCATGGCGCTCAACCTCGAAGCCGACAACGTCGGCATCGTGATCTTCGGCTCGGACGCCGAGATCAAGGAAGGCGACCAGGTCAAGCGCACCGGCACGATCGTCGACGTCCCCGTCGGCAAGGGCCTGCTCGGCCGCGTCGTCGACGGCCTCGGCAACCCGATCGATGGCAAGGGCCCGATCAAGGCCGACAAGCGCATGCGCGTCGAAGTCAAGGCGCCGGGCATCATCCCGCGCACCTCGGTTCACGAACCCGTCCAGACCGGCCTCAAGGCGCTCGACGCCCTCGTCCCCGTCGGCCGCGGCCAGCGCGAACTGATCATCGGCGACCGCCAGACCGGCAAGACCGCCGTCGCGATCGACACCTTCATCAACCAGAAGGATGTCAACGCGGGCGACGATGAATCGAAGAAGCTGTACTGCATCTATGTCGCGGTCGGCCAGAAGCGCTCGACCGTCGCGCAGATCGTCCGTCAGCTCGAAGAGAACGGCGCGATGGAATATTCGATCGTCGTCGCCGCGACCGCTTCGGAACCCGCACCGCTCCAGTATCTCGCGCCCTACACCGGCGTGACGATGGGCGAATTCTTCCGCGACAACGGCATGCACGCCGTGATCGTGTACGACGACCTTTCGAAGCAGGCCGTCGCCTATCGCCAGATGTCGCTGCTGCTCCGTCGCCCGCCGGGCCGCGAAGCCTATCCCGGCGACGTTTTCTACCTGCACAGCCGCCTGCTCGAGCGCGCGGCAAAGATGAACGCCGACAACGGCTCGGGCTCGCTCACCGCGCTGCCGATCATCGAAACGCAGGCGGGCGACGTGTCGGCCTATATTCCGACCAACGTGATTTCGATCACCGACGGCCAGATCTTCCTCGAAACCAACCTCTTCTACCAGGGCATCCGCCCGGCGATCAACGTCGGCCTGTCGGTCAGCCGCGTCGGCTCGGCTGCGCAGACCAAGGCGATGAAGAAGGTGTCGGGCTCGATCAAGCTCGAGCTCGCGCAGTATCGCGAAATGGAAGCCTTCGCCCAGTTCGGTTCGGACCTCGACGCCTCGACGCAGAAGCTGCTCAACCGCGGCGCGCGCCTGACCCAGCTGCTGAAGCAGGCGCAGTTCCAGCCGATGCCGTTCGAGGAGCAGACCGCGTCGATCTTCGCCGGCACCAACGGCTATCTCGACAGCGTCGCCGTCACCGACGTCACGCGCTACGAACAGGCGATGCTCGCCTATCTGCGCAGCGATCATGCCGATGTGCTGAAGACGATCCGCGACACCAAGGACCTTGGCGACGACGCCAAGAAGGGTCTGGTCGCGGCGCTCGACGCCTTCGCCAAGATTTTCGCGTGATCTGATCCCCGGCGCAAGCCGGGGCCCATGAGATCCCGGCCTCGCGCCGGGATACAAGGATAGGGCTTCATGGCCAATCTGAAGGAACTCAAAGGCCGGATCGGCTCGGTCAAATCGACCCAGAAGATCACCAAGGCCAAGAAAATGGTCGCGGCGGCCAAGCTGCGCAAGGCGCAGGCGGCCGCCGAAGCCGCGCGCCCCTATGCCGAGCGCCTCGAAGGCGTCGTCGCGAGCCTCGCGTCGAAGGTCGGCGGGTCGGACAGCGCGCCGAAGCTGCTCGCCGGCACCGGCCGCAGCGACACCCACCTGCTCGTCGTGCTCAACAGCGACCGCGGTCTGGCCGGCGCGTTCAACTCGAACATCGTCAAGGCCGCGCGCGACAAGGCGAACGAGCTGCAGGCGCAGGGCAAGAAGGTCCTCTTCTACCTCGTCGGCCGCAAGGGCCGCCCGGTCATCGCGCGCCTGTTCGCGGGCCAGATCATCGAGCAGTACGAGACGACCGGTATCCGCGAAATCGGCTTCGAGCAGGCGCACGACGTCTCGGCCAAGGTCATGGAACTGTACGAGGCCGGCGTCTTCGACGTCGCGCACCTCTTCTATTCGAAGTTCCGCTCGGCGCTCCTCCAGGAAGCGACCGGCCAGCAGCTGATCCCCGTTCCCGCCCCGGCCGAAGCCCCGGCGTCGAGCGGCGCCGCGGTCGAATATGAGCCGGGCGAGGAAGAAATCCTCGCCGACCTGCTGCCACGCAACATCACGATCCAGATTTTCAAGGGCCTCCTTGAAAACGCCGCGTCCGAACAGGGCGCGTCGATGACCGCGATGGACAATGCGACGCGCAACGCGGGCGACCTGATCAACAAGCTGACCATCGTCTACAACCGCACGCGTCAGGCCGCGATCACTACCGAACTCATCGAAATCATTGCTGGCGCGGAAGCGCTGTAGCTCCACGAAGAAAGTGGGCGCCGAAGCGCTCTAACCGATCAACCCGAGGAACAAACCAATGGCAACCGCACCCGCCCCTGAAAAGAAGGCCCCCGCCAAAAAGGCCGCCGCGCCGAAGAAGGCCGCCGCGACCGCCGGCGCCGCGACGGGCCGCATCGCGCAGGTCATCGGCGCCGTCGTCGACGTCCAGTTCGACGGCCCGCTGCCCGCAATTCTGAACGCGCTCGAAACCGACAACGGCGGCAACCGCCTCGTCCTCGAAGTCGCGCAGCACCTCGGCGAAAACACCGTCCGCACCATCGCGATGGACGCGACCGACGGCCTGACCCGCGGCAGCCCGGTCACCGACACCGGCGCGCAGATCTCGGTTCCCGTCGGCCCGCAGACGCTCGGCCGCATTCTGAACGTCATCGGCGACCCGATCGACGAACGCGGCCCGGTGAACGCCGGCATGACCGCGCCGATCCACGCCAAGGCTCCCGAATTCGTCGACCAGTCGACCGAAGCCGCGATCCTCGTCACCGGCATCAAGGTCATCGACCTTCTCGCCCCCTATGCACGCGGCGGCAAGATCGGCCTGTTCGGCGGCGCCGGCGTCGGCAAGACCGTTCTCATCCAGGAACTGATCAACAACATCGCCAAGGGCCATGGCGGCGTGTCGGTGTTCGCGGGCGTCGGTGAACGCACCCGCGAAGGCAACGACCTCTATCATGAATTCCTCGACGCGGGCGTTATCGCCAAGGACGCCGACGGCAACCCGACCCCCGACGGGTCGAAGGTGGCGCTGGTGTTCGGCCAGATGAACGAGCCCCCGGGCGCCCGCGCCCGCGTCGCGCTGTCGGGCCTCACCATGGCCGAATATTTCCGCGACCAGGAAGGCCAGGACGTGCTCTTCTTCGTCGACAACATCTTCCGCTTCACCCAGGCGGGTTCGGAAGTGTCGGCGCTGCTCGGCCGTATTCCCTCGGCGGTGGGTTACCAGCCGACCCTGTCGACCGACATGGGCGCGCTGCAGGAACGCATCACCTCGACCAACAAGGGTTCGATCACCTCGGTGCAGGCCATTTACGTCCCCGCGGACGACTTGACCGACCCCGCGCCCGCAACCTCGTTCGCCCACCTCGACGCGACGACCGTGCTCAACCGCGCGATCTCGGAACTCGGCATCTATCCGGCGGTCGACCCGCTCGATTCGACCAGCCGCGTTCTCGAACCGCGCGTCGTCGGCCAGGAGCATTACGAGACCGCGCGCCGCGTCCAGGAAACGCTGCAGAAGTACAAGTCGCTGCAGGACATCATCGCGATTCTCGGCATGGACGAACTCAGCGAAGAAGATAAGCTGACCGTCGCCCGCGCGCGCAAGATCCAGCGCTTCCTGTCGCAGCCGTTCCACGTCGCCGAAGTCTTCACCGGCATCGACGGCAAGTTCGTGCAGATCGAAGACACGATCAAATCGTTCAAGGCCGTCGTCGACGGCGAATATGACCACCTCCCCGAAGCGGCCTTCTACATGGTCGGTGGCATCGAGGAAGCGGTCGCCAAGGCCGCCAAGCTGGCTGCCGACGCCGCCTAATGCAATTTCCCCTCCCGCTCCGGCGGGAGGGAAATGAGAGACTGACATGGCCCTGAAGTTCGAACTCGTCACCCCCGCCCGCCTCGAACGGTCGAGCGACGTCTATATGGTCACCGTGCCGGGCAGCGAGGGCGATTTCTCGGTGCTCGAAGGCCACGCGCCCTTCATGGCGACGCTGCGCAACGGCCCGCTGACCATCTATCCGACGCAGGGCGCCGCGCCCGAGACGATCGAGGTCGAGGGCGGCTTCGCCGAGGTCAACGAGGCCGGGCTGACCGTCCTCGCCGAGCATATCGCCGGCTGACACCGGTCTCCGCACCATCGGATCAAACGGGGCCCGCATCGGATCGATGCGGGCCCCTTTGCGTTGGGCGGCGGCGCATTAGGACAATCTCAAAGTTTCCGGTCTATTCACCCTGTCCATCGGGGGTGTGCCGGCGCGGTCGGCGCGAGCCCCGACGCCGATGACATGCGAGGCAGGACAGAAAAATGAGTGCATTCGGACGCCGTCCCGGAACCGCAGGCCGCCCCGCTTTTGGCGTGGCGAAGCCGATGCAGGGAGGCCCCGGGGCGCCCGGCGGCGGCAGCCAGTTCCCGTCGCTCGATTCGCCCTCCCCCGCCGATCCCTTCCCGTCGTCGCTCAGCCCCGAAATGGAGGCGATGGAGCGGCTGAACCAGCGCTCGACCGCCGAAAATATGGAGCCCGAAAAGGCGCAGGGGTTCGAAGCCAGCGTCCACAAGATCAAGGAACAGGTGCTGCCGCGCCTGCTCGAACGCGTCGATCCCGAGGCCGCCGCGACGCTCAGCAAGGACGAGCTGACCGAGGAATTCCGCCCGATCATCCTCGAAGTGCTCGCCGAACTGCGCATCACCCTCAACCGCCGCGAACAGTTCGCGCTCGAAAAGGTGCTCGTCGACGAGCTGCTCGGCTTCGGCCCGCTCGAGGAACTGCTCGCCGACCCCGACATCAGCGACATCATGGTCAACGGCCCGTACCAGACCTATGTCGAGCGCAAGGGCCAGCTGGTGATCGCGCCGATCCAGTTCCGCGACGAACAGCATCTGTTCCAGATCGCGCAGCGCATCTGCAACCAGGTCGGCCGCCGCGTCGACCAGACCACCCCGCTCGCCGACGCGCGCCTGAAGGACGGCAGCCGCGTCAACGTGATCGTCCCACCGCTCAGCCTGCGCGGTACCGCAATCTCGATCCGCAAATTCTCGGCCAAGCCGATCACGCTCGACATGCTCTGCCAGTGGGGCGCGATGAGCCAGAAGATGTGCACCGCCTTGAAGATCGCGGGCGCCAGCCGCTTCAACATCGTCATCTCGGGCGGTACGGGTTCGGGCAAGACGACGATGCTCAACGCCTTGTCGAAGATGATCGACCCCGGCGAGCGCGTGCTGACGATCGAGGACGCCGCCGAACTCCGCCTCCAGCAGCCGCACTGGCTGCCGCTCGAAACGCGCCCCGCCAACCTCGAAGGCAATGGTGCGATCCACATGGGCGACCTCGTCAAGAACGCGCTGCGCATGCGTCCCGACCGCATCATCATGGGCGAGGTCCGCGGCCAGGAATGTTTCGACCTGCTCGCCGCGATGAACACGGGTCACGACGGCTCGATGTGTACGCTCCACTCGAACAGCCCGCGCGAATGCCTCGGCCGTATGGAGAATATGGTGCTGATGGGCGACATCAAGATCCCGAAGGAAGCGATCTCGAAACAGATCGCCGATTCGGTCGACCTGATCGTCCAGATCAAGCGTCTGCGCGACGGCTCGCGCCGCGTCACCAACGTCACCGAGGTGATCGGGATGGAGGGCGACGTCATCGTCACCCAGGAACTCTTCAAGTTCGAATATCTCGACGAGGACAAGGACGGCAAGATCATCGGTGAATATCGCGCGATGGGCCTGCGCCCCTATACGCTCGAAAAGGCGCGCCAGTTCGGCTTCGACCAGCCCTATTTGGAGGCGTGCCTCTAGCGGCCGCTCAGCCAGAAGGCCGCCGCAAACAGCGCGACCGCGGCCGATGCCAGCGCGATCCCGCGCCAGGGCATGAAGCCGACGCGGTCGACGTCGCGGCGGTTGTTGCGGCGCCATCCCGCGACCTCGGCGATGACGAACAGCAGCGCGGCGCCGATACTCACCGACAGCATGGACACTTGCATCGACGCGAATCCCTACGCAAACAGGAGCCTTCCCCCGGAGAGAGGTGCCCCATATGCGTTCGCTTTTGATTGTTGCAAGTGCCGCCGCCCTGATCGCGGTCCCCGCCGCTGCGATGCAGCACGACGGCCATGCCGGCCACGCCGCCGCGAAGGCGGGAGACGCGATCGCCGCCGCGGTCGCCGCCCCCACCCGCACCCCCGCCAATCTGGCGCGCGATAAATATCGCCACCCCGCCGAAACGCTCGCCTTCTTCGGCGTCAAACCCGGCGACACCGTCGTCGAGCTGTGGCCGGGCGGCGGCTGGTACACCGAAATCCTCGCCCCGCTGGCCAAGGCCGGCGGCGGCACCCTCTACGCCGCGGCACCGTGGGAGCGCGGGCTCAATCGCGTCAAGGAATGGCAGGGCGCCAAACCCGACGTCTATGGCGCGGTCAGGCTCGCCGAATTTCCCGCCGCGGGCACCAATCCCAAGGTCCCCGACGGCAGCGCCGACGTCGTGCTGACCTTCCGCAACGTCCACAACTGGCGCTTCGACGGTGCCGACAACACCGCGAACGCCTTCCGCCAGATCTTTGCGATGCTCAAGCCCGGCGGCACGCTGGGCGTCGTCGACCACCGGCTGGGTGAAGGCGACGATGCGGCGAAGGAGGAAAAGTCGGGCTATATGAAGGAAAGCTCGATCATCGCCTTTGCCGAGGCCGCGGGCTTCAAGCTCGCCGCCAAAAGCGAGATCAACGCCAACCCCCGCGACACGAAGGATTATGAAAAGGGCGTCTGGACGCTGCCGCCGAGCCTGCGCGAAGGCGACAAGGACCGCGAGAAATATCTCGCGATCGGCGAATCGGACCGCATGACGCTTAAGTTCGTGAAGCCCGCATCCTGAAGCCGTTCGAGACCATAGACCCGGCGCTGCTGCTCAGCGCCTATGCACAGGGGCTCTTCCCGATGGCCGACGCGGCGGACGACCCGTCGGTCCACTGGGTCGAGCCGCGGCTGCGCGCGATCCTGCCGCTGGACGGATTCCACCTGTCGCGCAGCCTGCGGAAGGTCGTTGTCGGCGAGCGCTTTCGCGTCACCACCGACACCGCCTTCGCCGACATCATGGCGCTGTGCGCCGCGCCCGCGGGCGATCGCCCGACGACGTGGATCAACCCCGTGATCAAGGCGAGCTACGAACGGCTCTTTCGCCTCGGCCACGCGCACAGCGTCGAATGCTGGGACGGCGACGCGCTCGTCGGCGGCCTCTACGGCGTGACGCTCGGGCGCGCCTTTTTCGGCGAATCGATGGTCAGCCGCGAGCGCGACGCGTCGAAGGTCGCGCTCGCGCACCTCGTCGCGCGGCTGATCGCCGGCGGCTGGCAATTGCTCGACTGCCAGTTCATCACCCCGCACCTCGAAAGCCTGGGCGCGATCGAAATCCCGCAGGCCGATTATCTGGCGCGGCTCTATTCGGTGCTGTCGGCGGGCGCGGGCGCCTTGGGCGCTGCCGGCGCGGGCGCGGCGGGAGCCGCGCCGGCCGGGGTGCCTTCGCCGCCGTTCGTCGCGGGCGACTGGGGGGCGCTCGACGCCTTGGGCGCCGCGGCGCCCGCTTCGGATTTCGGCGCGGAGCGCGCGACGGGTTCGCCGCCCGGATATGTCATCGCGCAGCTTTTGACGAAGACGTCGTAGATCGGGTGCTGGATCACGTTGCGTTCGGGCCGCTCGCGGAAGATCCAGCCCGAAAAGACGCGATACCATTTGTCGTCGCGCTGATCCTGCACGGTCAGCTGGACGAAGGCCCCGGTTTCGGGCGGGTCTTCCCACGGCGCCGTGGTCTCGCACGCGCGCAGGCGCACGATCGCCCGGCCGACACGCGCGCTGTCGCCGGGTTTCATCTCGAGGTCGCGGACGAGCCCGTTGCGCTTGTTGAGCAGGCCGACCACCGCGACGCGCTCGGCCATCGGGGTCGCGCCCTCGATGCCGCCGACCTCTTCCGGCACGCGCTCGGCCTTGGTGATCGCCACCGTGTCGCCGCCACCGCCCTTGCCCGCGCCGCCGCGGTCGCAGGCGGCGAGCGCCACCGTCAGGGCCAGCGCGGTCAGCGCGGTCGGGATCGGGCGCACCGCCATCCGGCTCACTCGGCGCCGGGGCGCCACGCCTCATAGTCGCCGGTCGCCGCGGCACGGCGGCCGCCGCGTTCGAGCGCGCCCGCGGGGCGATAGGCCCCCGCGCTGCCGGTCAGGTTCGCGGTCGGTTCGCGCTCCCACGCGCGCGGCGCGGGCAGCGCCTCGCCGGGCAGTTCGTCGAGCGTGCCGTGCAGCCAGCCGTGCCATTCGGGCGGCACCCGGCTGGCGTCGTTCGATCCGTTGTAGAGCACCCAGCGGCGATCGCCCTTGCGCGCCCGGAAATAGCGGTTGCCGAGGCCGTCCTCGCCGACCTGCTCGCCGGTCTTCCAGCTGTTCAGCAGCGTGCCGACGGTCGCGCCGTCCCACCAGGTGAAAATCTTGCCTAAAATGCCCATGCGCGCGCGTTTACAGGCAAGCCCCCGTCTTTCGCAAGCGCCAAAGGGCGCGCGCGCGGCCGATCGTCACTCTTTCCAGCTGATTGTCGCGCTTTCGTCGATGCCGAGCTTCGCCGCGGTGCCGCCCGCGAGCTCGAGCACGGCCGCAACCTCGCCGCCGCTGACCACCGGCTCCAGATTCTCGGGAATGGTGTTTTCGGCGATCCGGTCGATGCTGCCGTCGCCGCGAATGAAGAACATATCGAGCGGGATCAGCGTGTTCTTCATCCAGAAGCTCGCATATTTGGGGTTCTCGAACGGAAAGAGCATGCCGCCGTCCTCGGGCAGGCTGGTACGAAACATCAGCCCCTGCGCCTGTTCTTCGGGGGTGCGCGCGACCTCGACGTCGAAGCGGTGCGCCGTGCCGGCCATGCGGATCGTCACCGCGGTGGTCGCGGTCTTTTCCGCCGCGCCGTCGGAACAGCCCGCGACCGGCAGCGCCAGGGTCAGGGCAAAGGCCATCATCCACGCACGCATCGCCACATCCTTGCCAGCGGTCGGAGACCGTCCCCTAAGCCTGCCCCGCTTCGGCGTCCAGCGCGTCGAGCGCCGCGGTATCCTCCGGCCCGATCGCCAGAATCCGCCGCGCGAGGGCGAGCGAATGCCCCGCGCGGGCAAAGGCCGCGACCTGCCGCTCGCGCCGGGCAGGATCATCGGATGCGCGGACCGAAAAGGGGCCGAGGCGCCGCCGCTGGGCAAAACCGATGGCGGCGGCGATGGCGGCCCCCTCGGCGACCTCGATCGCCTCGCCGCTGTCTTCGGGCGCGATGCCGTCGACGAAAAGCTGCGCCTTCACGCGTTGCACCCCCAGCCCGCGCCGCGTCATCGCGCCGGCGCGCATCGCGGCATATTGGCGATCGTCGAGATAGCGCAGCCGCTCCATCCGGTCGGCGACGGCTTCGCATGACGCCATGGCGTCGTCGTCGCCAACCCATTCGGATTCGCGAATCTTTCGGGCCAGATAGCGCGTCAGTTTGGCGCGGCTGGTGGCGAATCGCGCGACATAGGCCAGCCCCAGCTCGTCGAGCCGCGCCGCGTCGAGTCGTTTTCTGCTCCGGTCGGATCGAGCGCGGCTATTGACCATGCCATGTTTATGCCACAGTCGGGCCCGATTGAGAACGACCAGCGCCGCCATATCGGGCCCAATCCGCCCGAAGCAGGCGATTTGTTCCAACCACAAGGGATCGCGCCGCACACATGGACCCGAAAGATGACATGCTTGTTGCCGCGCGCCCCGCTTCGCGGGACCCTGGAGCCCTTATGACCGACACCCCGATCACCCCGGCGGACGCGCTCGTGCCGACGCCGACCACCTGCGCCCAGCCGCGCCGCTTTTCGGACTTCGCCACCGTCGGCGAAGCGCTCGACTATGCCGCAGCGGGCAGCCGCGGGCTCAATTTCCACGATCCGCGCGGCAAGCTCATCCGTCCCTATCCGTATCGCGAACTCAAGGCCGACGCACTCGCCGCCGCCTACCGCCTGGTCGCCGCCGGGGTACAGCCCGGCGACCGCATCGCGCTGATCGCCGAGACCGGCGCCGAATTCGCCGCGCTTTTCTTCGGCACCATCTACGCCGGCGCCTGGCCGGTGCCGCTGCCGCTGCCGACCAGCTTCGGCGGTCGCGACTCCTACGTCGGCCAGCTCGTCGTCCAGCTCACCAGCTGCGATCCGACGATGCTCTTCTTCCCGCCCGAAATCGCCGCCATGGCGGTCGAGGCCGCCGAACAGCGCGGCGTCCGCCCGATGGACTGGAGCGAATTCGAGCGCCGCGCCGCGCCCGTCGCCGCGCTGCCCGAACAGCAGAGCGACGCGACCTGCTACCTCCAGTACAGCAGCGGTTCGACGCGCTTCCCGCACGGCGTCGCGGTGACCCACGCCGCGCTGCTCAACAATCTGTCGGCGCATTCGCACGGCATGGAATTGCAGGACAGCGACCGCTGCATCAGCTGGCTGCCCTGGTATCACGACATGGGGCTCGTCGGCTGCCTGCTCTCGCCGGTCGCCAACCAGGTGTCGGTCGATTATCTCAAGACCGAGGATTTCGCGCGCCGCCCGCTCGCCTGGCTCGACCTGATCAGCCGCAACGAGGGCACGACGCTCAGCTATTCGCCAACCTTCGGTTATGACATCTGCGCGCGCCGCATCTCCAGCCAGAGCCATGTCGCCGACCGCTTCGACCTGTCGCGCTGGCGCGTAGCGGGCAATGGCGCCGACATGATCCGCCCCGACGTGATGCAGAGCTTCGTCGACGCCTTTGCCGACGCGGGCTTCAAGGCGAGCGCCTTCCTGCCGAGCTACGGCCTCGCCGAGGCGACGCTCGCGGTCAGCATCATGCCTCCGGGCGAGGGCATCGTCGTCGAACTGGTCGAGGAAACCGAATTGTCGGGCGCCGCGAACGACGCGGGCCGCCCGACGCGGTACCGCGCGATCGTCAACTGCGGCAAGGCGGTCAAGGACATGACCATCGAGGTCCGCGACGAGGCGGGCAACGTCCTGCCCGACCAGACGGTCGGCAAGGTGTGGTGCACCGGCCCGTCGCTGATGACCGGATATTACCGCGACCCCGAATCGACCGCCGCGTGCATGGCCGATGGCTGGCTCGACACCGGCGACATGGGGTATCTGTCGGGCGGCTACATCTATGTCGTCGGCCGCGCCAAGGACATGATCATCATCAACGGCAAGAACCACTGGCCGCAAGACATCGAATGGGCAGTCGAACAGCTCCCCGGCTTCAAGTCGGGCGATATCGCCGCCTTCGCGATCACCGCGCCGGGCGGCGAGGAAACGCCCGCGGTGCTGGTCCAGTGCCGCACCAGCGACGAAGCCGAACGCCTCGCGCTGCGCGAGACGATTCGCGATCGCGTCCGCGCGATCACCGGCATGAACTGCCTGATCGAACTGATCCCGCCGCGCACCCTGCCGCGTACCAGTTCGGGCAAATTGAGCCGGTCGAAGGCGCGCGCGCAATATCTGGCGGGCGAAATCCAGCCCTTCGCGATCGCCGCCTGATTTCCGTCCCGATCCGGGACGGAAGATCGCTCCGCACCGCGCGGCTGGTTACGATCAAGTAACCCGCTTTCGTTAAACCAGCCCTGTGACCAGGGTGGCGAACGATCCGATTCCGAACGAAGATATTCCCGTGCGCGTGCTGCTCGGGCTGGCGGGAAGCGACGACGAGATCGGCGACCTCCGCCAGCTGCAGCTCGCGCCGCTGCGCGGCCGCGGCAAGCTGCGGCTGACGATGGGGCTGGGCATGACGATCGTCGCCGTGGTGACGATGGCCACCACGGTTCCGGTCGCCGTCATCGCCGGATGGGGGCTCGCGACGCTGCTGTTCAGCCTCTGGTCCTACCATGTCGTGTCGCGGCTGCCGCTCGGCGACCTGCGCCATTCGGGTACCGCCGAATTCAGGCTGTGCAATCGCCACGCCGCCTATTCGGCGGTGGTCTGGTCGGCGCCTTTCTGGCTGCAGGGGCTGCACCCCTCGGTCGATCATCTGCTGTCGATGTGGACCGTCGCGCTGCTGATGATGCTGACGCTTGCAATCGTCGTGCACACGCTGCCGATGGCGTGCATCCTGTTCATCGCCCCGGTCAGCCTGTCGGCGGCGCTCGCGCTCGCGCTCGCCGGCGCGCCCGCGCTCGCCGGGATCGCGATCGCCGCGGGCGCCCTGCTCTCGTCCTTCTGCATCCGCTTCGCGCAGAACCACATCCGCTTCCGCCGCGCCGAAGAGGTGCTGCACGAAAAGACCGAGACGGTCAGCCTGCTGCTCCGCGAATTCGAGGAAACCTCGGCCGACTGGCTGTGGCAGACCGACAACAGCCGCCGCCTCGTCCATGTCTCGCCGCGCCTCGCCTATGCGCTCGGTGCGTCGGCCGAGCAGCTCGAGGGCATCCCGCTGCTCCAGGCGCTGTCGGGCGACGCCTGGGCGACCGGGAATTTCCCGAAGAGCCTGCACGACATGGCCGAGCGCATGAAGCGCCGCGACAGCTTCTCGAACCTGATCGTCCCCGTTACCATCGACGGCAAGCCGCGCTGGTGGGAATTGTCGGCGTCGCCGCGCCTCGACGAGGCCGGCAAGTTCCTCGGCTTTCGCGGGGTCGGATCCGACGTCACCGAACAGCGTGCCTCGGCCGAACAGATCGCGCGCATGGCGCGCTTCGACAATCTCACCGGCCTGCCCAACCGGCTCAGCCTCCACGAGGATCTCGAACGCGCGCTCGCCCACGCGATCGACGCCAAGTCGCGCTGCGCGATGCTGATGATCGATCTCGACCGCTTCAAGGCGGTCAACGACACGCTCGGCCACCCGGTCGGCGACAAATTGCTCGCGCAGGTCGCGGCGCGGCTCAGGGGCATGATCGACCGCGGCATGACCTGCGGCCGGCTCGGCGGCGACGAATTCGCGGTGGTGCTCCACAACGTCCCGTCGCCCGCCGAGGCCGAAGAGCTCGCGAAACGCATCATTGCGACCCTGAGCCGCCCCTATGTCGTCGACAACCACCAGCTCTTCGTCGGCGCGAGCATCGGTTTCGCGATGGGGCCGCAGGACGGATCGACCGTCGAGACGCTGACGCGCAACGCCGACCTCGCGCTCTACAAGTCGAAGGACAAGGGCGGCAATGTCGTCGCGGCCTATGTCGCCTCGCTCCACGCGCAGGCCGAGGAGCGGCGCGTGATGGAACAGGAATTGCGCGGGGCGCTCGAACGCCGCGAATTCGAACTCTATTACCAGCCCGTCGTCACCGCCGAGGACGGCACGCTCAACGGCTTCGAAGCGCTCATCCGCTGGAACAACCAGAAGCTCGGCAATGTCTCGCCCGGGCGCTTCATCCCGCTCGCCGAGGACAGCCGCCTGATCTCGCCGATCGGCGAATGGGTGCTGCGCACCGCATGCCACGAGGCGATGCGCTGGCCGTCGAACCTCAAGGTCGCGGTCAACGTCTCGGCCGAACAGCTCACCGACCCCGCCTTCGCCTCGGTAGTGGTGTCGGCGCTGGCACAAAGCGGGCTGCCGCCGCAGCGGCTCGAGGTCGAGGTGACCGAAAGCGTCTTCCTGCGCGACGGCGGCGGCGCCGCGCAATTGCTCGACCAGCTCATCGGGCTGGGCATCCGCCTCAGCCTCGACGATTTCGGCACCGGCTATTCGTCGCTCGGTTATCTGCGCAAGACGCAATTCTCGACGATCAAGGTCGACCGCAGCTTCGTCGTCGGCGCGGCCAAGGGCAGCATCGAATCGATCGCGATCATCCGCGCCGTCGTCGCGCTCGCCGACAGCCTCGGCATGTCGACCACCGCCGAGGGCGCCGAGAGCGAGCTCGAGGTCGAGACGATTCGCAGCCTCGGCTGCGGCAATATCCAGGGCTATTATTACGGGCGCCCGATGCCCGCGAGCGACGTGCTCGCGCTTTTCCGGCCGCTCGACCAGCGGTCGGCGAGCGCCGCCGCCTGACGGCGAAGCGAGCCCGGCGGGCGGCGAATCGAGCCCGCTTTCAAACGGTTCCCCGGTCCACCGCACCGGCGATGCGGTTCGTCGCGCGACGGGTGGTTTGTCGCGAAAGCCGTGGCAGACAGCCTCCAACGCTTGAACACAAGCCAAACGGGGGTCGCTTTCCATGTCAGCCAGCCGCTTTTCGGGTGCCTTTGCCGCATGCCTGACGATGCTTGCCGCGATGCTGACCGCCACCCCCGCGACCGCGTCGAGCTACCTCCAGTGCGTTCCTTTCGCGCGCGCCGAATCGGGCGTCGACATCCGCGGCAATGCCAAGACCTGGTGGGCGCAGGCCGCCGACGATTATGAGCGCGGCGACGAACCGCGCGAAGGCGCGGTGATGGCGTTCGCCGGCACCCGCGGCATGCCGATGGGCCATGTCGCGGTGGTCAAGAAGGTCGTCAGCGACCGCGAAATCCGCATCGACCACGCCAATTGGTCGCCGATCAACGGCCGCCGCGGCCAGATCGAGCGCAACGTCCGCGTGATCGACGTCAGCGCCGCGGGCGACTGGAGCATGGTCCGCGTGTGGTACGCGCCGATCGGCGACCTCGGTCTCCGCGCCAACCCCGTTCAGGGTTTCATCTACCCCGGCCACAACGCCGCGCCGCGCAAGGCGCCGAGCTTCGAAGCGCCGGTCTGGACGAACAACAACTGGAAGCCCGGCAACGGCCTCGAAATCGTCGTCGCCTCGCTCGGCCAATAGGTCCCCCGCCAGCCAGTCACAAAAAAGCCCCGGTCTCCCGGGGCTTTTTCTTGTCCGGGAGGGGGACTCGCCGCCGGCGAAGACCGCCGTCAGGCTTCGGGAGCGTCGGCGCCGCCCTCGGCCGCGATATCCTCGAACCAGGCTTCGACCTCGCCCGACAGCTTGATCGTCATCGGCTGGCCGAAACGGTCCTTCGACTTGCCCGCGGCGACGCGGATCCAGCCTTCGGAGATCGAATATTCCTCGACGTCGGTGCGCTCCTTGCCCTTGAAGCGGATGCCGATGCCGCGTTGCAGCACCTCCATGTCGAAATGCGGCGAGCGCGGGTTGGTCGACATGCGGTCGGGGGGCGTATCGGTCATCGTAAAATCTCCGTTTCCTGCCCGCGCGGCTAGGCGAGCCGCCCCGCGAAATCAAGCGCCGAGCGGCGGCGCGCGCTCAGCCCGCCGCGCGTACCGCCGCCGCCTTGCGCTCCCGCGCCCGCGCCGCGTGGCGCCGGCGCAGCGCGAGCGCGTCGGCGGCGGGATAGAGCTCGCGGTCCTCGCGCGCGATCCGCGCCCCGACCGCGCCGAGCACCGCCCGCGTCTCGTCGCAGAAGCCCGGCCAGTCGGCCGCCGCGCGTTCGGCGGTCCAGCGGGCATCATAGGCGGCGAACGCGTCGGCGACGTGCCCCATCTCGCCGACGAAATCGCGCGCGAGCTTTGCAAGCTCGGGATCGCCGCTCGTCTTGAGCCGCGGATAGAGCGCCCAATCCTCGCATTTCAGGTGCCGGACCAGCGTGTCGCGCAACATGCCGCGCACCGCCGCCAGCTCGGTCGGGCGCGGCGGGCGCGGCGCGGCAACCAGATCGAGAAGGAAGCCCGAGAGGGTCGTCAGCGCGACATGTTCGGCGCGCAGCCGCTGCATCTCGTGGACCATGTGCATAGCGTGTTCCGTCGTGCGAGTGGTCCCTCATATGCAACGATAGGGGTCAGGAATGAAGGGAGAGTAAAGCCGCCCCGCCGCATCGCCGCCCCGGACCGTCGCCATCCAGTCGCAGTGGCCTTGCCATCCGATCGCCCGAACTTCGGGGCCGTCGCCCGAAGGCAATGCACCCTATCCACAAGAGCGGCTGGCGATGACGGCGTGCCGTCGTCATCGCGCATCTCCGCTTACTGGCTCAGCTGTTCGCGAAAGGCGTCGAGGTTCCAGGGACGGCCGAGAAAATCATTCACCAGCGTTTCGGCATCGGCCGTTGCGCCGGCTTCGAGCACTTTCGTGCGATAGCGCATCGCGACATCCTTGTTGCGGATTCCGGCCTGCTTGAATCCCGTGAACAGGTCGGTCGCGATCGCCTTTGACCAGCCATAGGTGTAATAGATCGCCGAATAGCCGTCGAGATGCCCGAAATTGGCATAGGGATGCGTGCCGGGGACGTTCGGGATGGGCGAATAGCGGCCCGTCTGTTCGTCATACATCTTGCTGAGGTCGAAATCGGGCGCGCGATTGTAGAAATTGAGCGAAACCGCCGCGAGCCCGACCTGCCTTTTGTAGGTCAGCGCCTCGCCGAACCACCGGCCGGCGTTCATCCTTTCGACGAGAGCCGCCGGAATGGGCTCGCCCTTGTCGTTCGACGCAAAGCCTTTCAGCGTGTCATAGTCCCACGCCCATTCCTCGAGCAGTTGCGACGGCGCTTCGATGAAGTCCCATTGCAGATTGCCCATATTCTGCAGGCTGTAAGTCTGGTTCCCGGCGTAGAGCCAATGGATGAGATGACCGAATTCGTGGAGGAAGGTCACGACATCGTCATGATCCATCGGCCCCGTCGCCGGGAAATTGGTGACGAGCGCGGCGATCGGCACCTGCTTTCCGGCAATCCCCGACTGGATCGGGAAGGCCGCGGCATGGCTGTACTTGCCTTCGCGCGGGTGCATGTCGAGATAGAAATGGCCGACGAGCCGGTCGCCGTCATAGAGCGACCAGCCGCTGACCCCGTCGCTCCACGACGGGCCCTGCCAGGGGCGGATATCGGCATTGAACAGGTCGCGCATCAGGCCGAAGATTCCGGCCCGCGTCTTCTCATATGTGAAATACTGGCGCACTTCGGCGGCGTCGACGTCATATTTCTGCTTTTTCAGCTTGTTGCCGAAATAGCTGCTGTCCCACCGCTGAACCCGGTCGAGCGTCTTGTCCTCGCGCCTTGCGAAAGCCGTCAGCTCGCCGAAATAGGCATCCGACCCCGGCGTCGCGGCGGCATCGATCTGGCCCAGAAAGCTCGCGACACGCGCCGGATTGCCGATCATCTTGTCCGCCGTGATCAGCGTCGCATAGTCGGGGTAGCCGAGCGTCGTGGCCAGTTCGTATCGCTTCTGGAGCAGCGACCGGAGCACCGCATCGTTCGCCGGCCAGGCGCGATTGGCATAGGCGGACGCGACCGTCCTGCGCGTGTCGCGGCGCGTCGCGAAATCCAGCACCGGAAAGACGTCAGGATAATCGAAGGTCAGGTGAACCTTGCCGTCCGCGCCCGGCTTGTGCGCATCGAGATAATCTTGCGGCAATCCCGCGAGATCAGCCGGATCGAGCGCGATATCGCCCTTGTCGTCGCGGATATTCGCCGAAAATTTCAGGCCGATGTCACCGATTTCGTTGGTCAGCGCGGCCACTTTCTTTCGCGTCGCTTCATCCTTGTCGACCCCCGCGAGCCGGTACACGCGCAGCGTCTTCGCGAGCGTGAACCCCGTTTTCGCGTCGAGGCCGGCGGTCGGGATGGCGGCCAGCCGGTTGTAGATCGGGCGCGAGAGCCCGATCGCGGTGTTGATCGTCGTGATCTGCTGGACGCACGCCGCCGCGGCCTCGCGCACGCCCTTGTCCGGGTGGGTTTCCATGATCAGATAATATTGACCGAAACCATCCTGGCTGATCGCGTTGAGCCGGTCATAACCCGCAAAATCGTCGGCGATCGTCGCCGGACCGGTGCGCGCTTCGAGCGCGACCTGCAGCGCATTGATCGCTTGCGTGTCGGCCTGGCAGCGTTTGCCGACGGCATCCGCGCTGCCGGCCACGGCAAGGAGCGCCGCGGGGGCATCGGCAGCCGAGGCCGTCGCGACGCACGACAGGATGGCAAGGGGCGCCGACAGAAGCAGCCCGAGACGATTGTGACGCATAAATCCCCCTAAGTTACTTATAAATATATAGTCATCATGGCGAAACCGAAACCGTCCGGTCGGCAGAAGGGTCCGAAGGATTGCCCATGCGGTGCGACGCACGCGCCCTGTCGTCACTTGAAAGAGCGACGATCTTGCGCTGCGGCAAGCGCGTTGGTGCGCATGTTCCCTATCCTTCGCTGCCCCCCGTCCGCTGCCACTCCGTTCCTGCCTATCGCAGATGCGGGAATATTGCGCCGGAACTTTTTGCGTATATTCTATTGATTTAGATCGCTGCGCCTGCCCGCAACTCCCGACGGGGCCGGCTGGCGGGACGGATGCTCGCCGATGGCGGGTGCGGGAGCGGATGAATGGGGCAGCATGAGTGCAAGGCATATGACCCGCATTTCGGGGTCGAATATTGGGCCGCTTCGACGATCCTGAACCATCCCGGTTTCGCCAATGCGCGCGCCGAATATGTCGACAAGACGCTGGCGCTCTATGGCGACGACGCCTTTTTGAACAAGCTGCTGATGGAGGCGGCACGGATCGTCATCTTCGCGGTCGCCATCTGTCTCGCGGCCGGATATCGCGAGGATGACCGCGGCAGCTGGCCAACGATCGGCAATCTCAAAAAGGCGCTGGCGCTGTTCGGTGTGAGCAGCCCGAGGCGGATCGAATCGATCGTCGGCCGGCTGGTCCAGACCGGCTATCTCGAAAGCCGCGTATCGCCGGCGGACGCGCGCGCGCGCCTTCTGTACCCAACGGCCAGGATGCTGGCGTACGACCGGGCGTGGCTGGTCGCGCACTACAGCCCGCTCGCTGCATTGTTCGGCAAGGACGACTACACCCTCCCGCTCGGCGGGGACCCCGATTTTCAGCGGGTCCAGCGGCGGATCGCGACCGGTTTCTTCGAGCAGTCGGCGATGGTCCTGCTGCGCAATCCCGGCATCATGCTCTTTGTCTCGCGCGACGCGGGCATATTGGTCCTGATGCGGCTCATGCAGGATGCGATGAAGCGCGGATCGCCGACGGTCGCCTTGTCCCTGTCGGACCTTGGCCGGAGCTTTCTCGTCTCGCGAACCCATGTCCGGCAACTCCTCGCCGACGCCGAGGCGCAGGGGCTGATCGACATCGATCAACTGCGCCGGCAGGTGACGCTCAAGCCCGCGATCTTCGAAAGCTTCGATCGTTTTGTCGCCGACGGGATGTCCAACCATGACCTGACGGCAGCCGCCGCGCGGCAGCAGCTGATCGAATCAGCGCACGATCAGCAGCCCGGCGGTGCCAGAACGATGGGACCGCAGACATCCGTACCGCTTGACCGGTAGGGGCCGCCAAGATGACCAGCCGATGCCTGCTTTCCAATCGGTCGCTTTAGACGGCCCGTCAGGTTGATGCCCGCCATTCCCCCAACCCCAAATCCCCAATCTCCCACCCCCCGATCCGCCAGCGGACCAGCCGCAGCGTCGGATAGCCGACCGCGGCGGTCATGCGGCGGACCTGGCGGTTGCGGCCTTCGGTGATGGTGAGTTCGATCCAGCTGTCGGGAACGCTCTTGCGGTATCGCACCGGCGGGTCGCGGTCCCAGATTTGCGGCGGGTCGATAAGGCGCACGGTCGCGGGGCGCGTCGGGCCATCGTTCAGCGTGACGCCGCGGCGCAGCGCTTCGAGCGCGGCATCGTCGGGCTCGCCCTCGACCTGCGCCAGATAGGTTTTGGGCATCTTGTGCTTCGGCGACGATATCCGCGCCTGCAGCGCACCGTCGTCGGTCAGGATCAGCAGGCCCTCGCTGTCGCGGTCGAGCCGGCCGGCGGGATAGACGCCGGGCACGTCGATATAGTCGGACAGCGTCGCGCGCGCCTCGGGCATACTGCGATCGGTGAATTGCGAGAGGACACCGTACGGCTTGTTGAACAGGATCAGGCGGGCCACGGCGCATCCTCAGCTATCGGGAACCTACCTGTAACCGTTCGTGTCAAGCGAAGTCGAGACACCCGTCGGCCTCGCGCAGTGCCGATGGGCATCTCGACTTCGCTCGATGCGAACGGGATTTTTAAAGCGCCCAAAGAAAAACCGGCGGCCGCCTGGGCCGCCGGTCTGTCTCTTACGCCGCTTCCTTCTTGCGCGACGCCTTCTTGCGCTCGTGCGGATCGAGCAGCGTCTTGCGGATGCGGATGTTCTTCGGGGTCACCTCGACCATCTCATCCTCGTCGATATAGGCGATCGCCTGTTCGAGCGTCATGCGCTTGGGCGGGGTCAGGCGGATCGCGTCGTCCTTGCCCGTCGAACGGAAGTTCGTGAGCTGCTTCGACTTCATCGGATTGACCTCGAGGTCGTCGGGCTTGGCATTTTCGCCGATGATCATCCCTTCGTAGAGCGCCTCGCCGGGCGAGACGAACAGGATGCCGCGTTCCTCGAGCGGGCCGAGCGCATAGGCGACGGCTTCGCCATTGCCGTTCGAGATCAGGACGCCGTTCTTGCGGCCCTCGATCACGCCCTTGTACGGGCCGTATTTCTCGAACAGGCGGTTCATGATGCCGGTGCCGCGCGTGTCCGACAGGAATTCGCCGTGATAGCCGATCAGGCCGCGCGACGGGCCGCTGAAGGTGATGCGCGTCTTGCCGCCGCCCGACGGACGCATGTCGGTGAGGTCGGCCTTGCGGATCTGCATCTTCTCGACGACGGTGCCGCTATGTTCGTCGTCGACGTCGATGACGACGGTTTCATAGGGCTCGGTGCGCTTGCCCGCCTCGTCCTCGCCATAGAGCACGCGCGGGCGGCTGATCCCGAGTTCGAAGCCCTCGCGGCGCATCGTCTCGATCAGCACGCCGAGCTGGAGTTCGCCGCGGCCCGCGACGTCGAAGCTGTCCTTGTCGGCGCTTTCGGTGATGCGGATCGCGACATTGGTCTCGGCTTCGCGCATCAGGCGGTCGCGGATCATGCGGCTCGTGACCTTGCTGCCCTCGCGGCCCGCCATCGGGCTGTCGTTGACCGAAAAGCGCATCGACAGCGTCGGCGGGTCGATCGGCTGCGCCGCGATCGGCGTGCTCACGCCGGTGTCGGCGATGGTGTTCGCGACGGTCGCCTGCGCAAGCCCCGCGATCGCGACGATGTCGCCTGCGCGCGCCTCGTCGACGGGAACGCGGTCGAGCCCGCGGAAGGCGAGCAGCTTCGACGCGCGGCCGGTCTCGATGACCTTGCCGTCCATGTCGAGCGCGTGGATCGGCTGGTTGACCTTGATCGTCCCCGACTGGACGCGGCCGGTGAGCACGCGGCCGATGAAATTGTCGCGGTCGAGCAGCGTCGCAAGGAAGGTGAAGGGCCCCGTTTCGTCGAGACCCGGCGCCGGCACATGGCTGACGATCGTTTCGAACACCGGCGTGAAATCGCCGTCGCGCGCTTCGGGGTCGCTCGACGCATAGCCGCCGCGGCCCGAGGCATAGAGGATCGGGAAATCGAGCTGCTCGTCGCTCGCCTCGAGCGTCAGGAAAAGCTCGAACACCTCGTCGAGCACTTCGGCCGGACGCGCGTCGCTGCGGTCGATCTTGTTGACGACGACGATCGGCTTGAGGCCGAGCGCGAGCGCCTTGCCGGTCACGAACTTGGTCTGCGGCATCGGCCCCTCGGCGGCGTCGACGAGCAGGATGACGCCGTCGACCATCGACAGGATGCGCTCGACCTCGCCGCCGAAATCGGCGTGGCCCGGGGTGTCGACGATGTTGATCCGCGTCGTGTCGGCGCCCTCACCCCATTCGACCGAGGTGCATTTGGCAAGGATGGTGATCCCGCGTTCCTTTTCGATGTCGCCCGAATCCATCGCGCGTTCCTCGACGCGCTGATTTTCGCGGAACGTCCCCGATTGACGGAAAAGCTGGTCGACAAGAGTTGTTTTGCCATGATCGACGTGCGCGATGATGGCGATATTGCGCAAAGACATGCGGATTTTACCTTGATGGTTGGGGGCAGCGCGCGGAGCGCCGCTAACGGCGCGCCCCTAACAGAAGCGCTGCTGCGCCGCAACAAAATTGCCGAAGTTGGCGAAAGGGCCGCGCAGCGGCCCATCGGATGGTTAAAGTTTCAATTATTATTGAAAGTTCAAAAATCAGCGCGTATAGCGCAGCGCGTGGAACCGCCCTCCGCCCCCGACTCCCCGTCTTCGCCGTTCCGGCTCTCCCCGCTAGCGCAGGCGTTCGTCCTGCACTTCGGCGAGATGGGGAGTCGCTGGGGGATCAACCGCACCGTCGGACAGATTTACGCGATGCTGTTCCTCGCCGACGGACCGCGCCACGCCGAGGAGATCAGCGAAGCGCTGAGCCTGTCGCGCGGCAGCGTGTCGATGGGGCTCAAGGAACTCGCGAGTTGGAACCTCGTCCAGCTCCGCCACCTACCCGGCGACCGCCGCGACTATTATGCGACCCCGCGCGACGTGTGGGCGATCTTCCGCACGCTCGTCGAGGAGCGGAAGAAGCGCGAGATCGACCCGACGCTTACCACATTGCGCACCTTGCTGATGGAGCCCGCGACCGATCCCGCCGACCGCTTCGCGCAGGACCGCATCGCGGCGATGCACGAACAGATCGAGCTGCTCACCGACTGGTACGCCGAAATGGAGCGGCTCGACACCGAACGGCTGCTCCAGCTTTTGCGGCTGGGCGAGCGTGTGGTAAAAGCGCTCGAATTCAAGGACCGGATGCTCGGCCGCGGCAAGGGCCGCAGCCTGACGGAGAGTGACGATGGACGCACTTGATCCGCTGATGCTCGCGCGCATCCAGTTCGCGACGAACATCAGCTTTCACATCCTGTTCCCGACGATCACCATCTCGCTCGGCTGGGCGCTGCTCGGCTTCAAGCTCGCGTACAACCGCACCGGCAACGAGGCGTGGATGGACGCGTACCGCCTGTGGGTGAAGATTTTCGCGCTGAGCTTCGCGATGGGGGTCGTCTCGGGGATCACGATGAGCTTCCAGTTCGGCACCAACTGGCCGGGCTATATGGAAAAGGTCGGCAACATCGCCGGCCCGCTGCTCGCCTATGAAATCCTGACCGCCTTCTTCCTCGAAGCGGTGTTCCTCGGCATCATGCTGTTCGGTTTCCGCCGCGTCCCCAACTGGGTGCACACGGTGGCGACGCTGCTCGTCGCGGGGGGCACGACGCTGTCGGCCTTCTGGATCATCGCGCTCAACAGCTGGATGCAGACCCCGGTTGGATACGAGATCCGGGACGGCGTCGTCCACGCTACCGACTGGTGGGCGATCGTCTTCAACCCGTCTATGCCGTACCGGCTGACGCACATGCTGCTCGCCTCGGCGCTGACCGTATCCTTCCTGATCGCGGGGATGAGCGCGTGGCGCTGGCTCAAGGACGGCGGCGGCGAAGGCGTGCGGCGGACGCTGAAGGCCGCCGTCTATGCCGCCGCGCTGCTGATCCCGGTGCAGATTTTCGTCGGCGACATGCACGGGCTCAACACGCTCGAACATCAGCCGCAGAAGGTCGCGGCGATGGAAGCGAACTGGGAAACGCGCAGCCATGTTCCGCTCGTCCTGTTCGCCATTCCCGACGAAAAGGCGCGCACCAATCATCTGGAAGTGGCCGTCCCGTCGGGCGCCAGCCTGATCCTGAAGCATGAGGCGGCGGGGGTCGTCCCGGGGCTCAACGATTATCAGGGCAACCATCCGCCGGTCGCGCCGCTGTTCTGGGGCTTTCGCGTGATGGTCGGCATCGGCGTGCTGATGCTGCTGATCGCGTGGGCGTCGGCGTGGACGATCAAGCGGCGCGGGGTCGATGCGATGCCGCGCTGGCTTGCGCGCGCGCTCGTCGCGATGACCTTCGCGGGCTGGGTCGCGACGCTCGCGGGCTGGTATGTCACCGAGATCGGCCGCCAGCCATGGCTCGTCACCGGGGTGCTCAAGACCGCCGACGCGGTCGGACCGGCGGGCCCCGGCATGGTCGCGACCTCGCTCGCGCTGTATCTTTCGGTCTATGCGGTGCTGCTCGCCGCCTATGTCGCGGTGCTCTATCGCCTCGCGCGGCTCGGCAAGGCGGCACCGCAGGGCAAGCCGATGTTCCCGATGCCCGGGGGCGGCGAAGGCGTCGCCGAAGCGCTGGAGGTGAGGCCATGACGCCCTTCTTCGATGCCTGGTGGCTGCCCGTGATCTTTGCCGGGCTGATGGGGTTGTCGATCCTGCTCTATGTCATCCTCGACGGGTACGACCTGGGCGTCGGCATGCTGACGCGGCTCGAAAAGGACGAGAATCGGGACCTGATGGTCGCCTCGATCGGCCCCTTCTGGGACGCGAACGAGACCTGGCTGGTGCTCGGCATCGGGCTGCTGCTCGTCGCCTTTCCGGTGGCGCACGGGCTGATCCTGACCCAGCTCTACCTGCCCGTCCTGCTGATGCTGGTCGCGCTGATGCTGCGCGGCGTCAGTTTCGAATTCCGCGCCAAGGCGCCGCCCGAGCACAAGCATCGCTGGGACAGCGCCTTCTTCTACGGCTCCCTGATCAGCGCGCTCTGCCAGGGCTATATGCTCGGCGCCTATGTGCTGGGGTTCGACCAGAGCCTCGCCGCGGTGCTGTTCTGCCTGCTCGCCGCGCTCGGGCTGGTCGCGGGCTATATCTTCGTCGGCGCCTGCTGGCTGATCTACAAGGTCGAGGGCGAGCTTCAGAAACGCGCGGTGCGCTGGGCCGAGGTCAGCCTGTGGCTCACCGCGCTGGCGATGGCGATCATCTCGATCGCGACCCCGCTCCTGTCCGAGCGCATCTTCGACCGCTGGTTCCGCCTGCCCGAGATCATCGCGCTGCTGCCGATCCCGATCGCCGCGGCCACGCTGTTCATCGGCCTCGCAATCTTCCTGCGCCGCCCCTTGCGCGAAAAGGACGAACTGTCGTGGGTGCCGCTGGCGACCGCGGGCATTCTCTTCGCTTTGGGCTTCGTCGGCATCGCCTACAGCTTCTATCCCTATCTGATCGCCGACCGGCTCGACATCTGGCAGGCCGCGGCCGCGCCCGAATCGCTGACGATCCTGCTCGCCGGGGCGGTCATCGTGCTGCCCACGATCCTCGGCTATTCGATCCTCGCGCACTGGATCTTCCGGGGGAAGGCGACGCATCTGAGTTATGATTGAGGGGCATGGCGGTTTCGGGGCGGAAATCTGCCATTTGCTCGGGCGCGCCACGCTCGACGGCAAGCGACGTTGCTAATCACGATTGTCGATGCGATCCCGCTGGCAATTCAGCGCACTTTCAATGCCTCACGGACATCGGCGTCGAAATAGGGCTGAGCAATTTCTGAAAGCTCATGTTTTATGCAAGCCACAAGAAATGGATTGTGCTGATTGACCACATAATAGTTCCAAAACGCCGTGCCACTTTCTGTGGCGACGAATTTTTTAAGATCGCTGGTCTGCTCGACGGTCAAGAACGCCATGCCGTCAGCCATGCATTTGTTTGTACGATCTCTCAGGAATTGGACAGAATCTTCACCGCGCGAACGCAGGCGCTGAGCGAGCCATATAAGTGACTCCGCATAGCTTTTTCTACGGTCCGCCTTTCGAGCAAGAAGCAATTCCCCTCCAATCTGGTAGGAGGCCGTGGTCATCGCATAATTAAACGAAGCGAGAGGAATCCCCCGGTCAGCCCATAGGTCTCTTGCAGCATCGATTTGCTGGGAAGGCGGTCCAGGGTCAGGCGGTGGCGTCGCCGCGGCAGGATATACGACCGTCGCGAATGTAATTGAGGCGATGCCCGGCGCCATGCGTCTCCATGTGGATCGCCGCAATGATCGAAAATTACCCATGAAACGCGGATGTAACTTGCTCATCCAATGACCGCAATCGGTCGTTACCCGACCTTCGTCATCCCGGGCCCGACCCGGGGTGACGATGAGGGTTTCGCCGTCAGGCACGGCGACGAGGTCCAGCGGTAATCGGCGCCCCAGCGGCGGTGGCCCGCGGTGTCGATGTGGAAGCGCGTGATCGCGTAGATGCCGAGTCCGACGTCGAAGCGCGCGCCGGTGCGGGCGTGGAGGGGGCAGAGCCGCGCGATCAGTTCGGCGCGCGACAGCGGTTCGACCGGGATCAGGTCGAGCGCGGCGAAGTGGAGGTGCCTACTCGCACTGGCACCCCTGAAGCAGGCGTTGGCGACGGGATCACGATAGCCCGACACGACGCGCACCGGGCCGGTGACCGGGACCAGCTCATCGCGAATATAGCGCAAGGTCGGGACCATCGCGGGCCAGAGGCGGCGCGGCGGAACCGCGAAGGGCTGGCCCGCCTTGCAGGTCCGCCAGCGCGCGTCGCTGCGCAGGATGTCGGCGAGCGGGAGGATGTCGGCGACGCCTTCCTTCTGAAGATAGGCCTCGATCGCCGCAACATCGTCCTTGGCGGCGCCGAGGCGCCAGGCGGCGAAAAGGTCGACGTCGCTTTGCGGTGCGACCCCGGCGATCGGGGCGACCGCGCGGGTGAGCAGCAGCCAGACGGCGGCTCCCGCGATGACGAGCAGCAGCGCGGCGACCAGCGCGCGCCTCACAGCATCGCGACCAGTCGTTCGACCTCCTGCCCAGCCGCGCGCGCGGCGCGCAGGAGGTTGGCGTGGAAGTCGCCGCCGCTTGCGTCATTGGCGTCGTCGGTGACCGCCTTGATCGCGGCCCAAGGCTTGGCGAGACGCGCCGCGACCTGCGCGACCGCGCCGGCCTCCATGTCGACGAGCGTCGCGCCGAGGCTGGCTTTCAGATCGGCAGCAGCGTCGGGGCAGGCGATAAAGCTGTCGCCGCTGGCGATGCGCGCGTGCGGCAGGCCGAGGCCGGGGTCGGGCATGGCGGCGAAATGCGCGTCTCCCGCTTCGCCGATCGGCCAGTCGCCCGCGCGGTAGCGGCGGAAAAGGCCGGGCTGGCTGGCGCCATAATCGTGCTGCACCGCCTCGGCGAGCCAATAGGCGCGTCCAGCCTCGGCGCCGAGCGCGCCGCAGGTGCCGGTCATCAGCACGACATCGGCGCCGGCGGCGAAGAGGCCCGCCGCAAGCGCGGCGTTGACCTTGCCGAGGCCGCAGGTGGCGATGGTCAGGCCGTGGCCGTGCACGGCGAGGCGGCGGACGGGGACCATGCCGGTCGCGGCGGTGCCCGCGCCCGGGAAGAGCGCGTCGGCCTCTTCGGGGAGCGCGGCAAGGATGAGGAGGTTCATGGGCGTTATCTAACTCTCTCTCCGTTTGTGTCGAGCGGCGCCTATCGAATCCTCCCTGTCGCGAAGCGATGGGGAGGTGGCAGCCCGCAGGGATGACGGAGGGGCCGACGCCGTCAGGCGTCGTGCAAGCTTTCGGCCCCTCCACCACCGCTTCGCGGCGGTCCCTCTCCCCATGGCTTCGCCACAGGGAGGATCTGGTGGGCTTGCCAAGCTCCGCTTCCCCCGCCATCGCCTCTCCATGCTCTCCCGCATCTTTCCCGATCGCTTCGTCCCGATCCTTCTCGGGACGATATTGCTTGCCAGCCTCCTCCCTGTGCGGGGAGCGATGGTGCCCGTGGCGCAGGGGATTTCGACCGCGGCGGTCGTGCTGCTGTTTTTCCTCAACGGCGTCCGCCTGCCGCGCGACGAGGTGCTCCACGGCATCCGCAACTGGAAACTGCAGGGGGGCGCGCTCGCCTTCTGCTTCGGGATCATGACGCTGCTCGGGCTGGCGGCGCAGGCGGCAACCGCCCCCTGGCTGCCGCCGACGCTGGCGCTGGGTTTCCTCTACATGGGCATCCTGCCCTCGACGGTGCAGTCGGCGACCGCGGCGAGCGGGCTGGCGGGGGGCAATGTCGCGGCGAGCGTCGTCGCCGCCGCGTTGCTCAACCTCGTCGGGGTGATCGCATCGCCGCTGCTGTTCGCGGCGCTCGCGGGCAGCGCGGGCGCGATCAGCGGCGACGGCGCGCTGCGTATCGTCGCGATCCTGCTGCTGCCCTTCGTCGCCGGCCAGTTCGCGCAGCGCTGGCTGCGCCCGTGGGTGCTCGCGCACCGCGGGCTCGCGACCGTGATGGACCGCACCGCGATCGCCGTCGCGGTCTATGTCGCCTTTTCGGCGGCGGTGGTCGCGGGCATCTGGGACCTGCTCGACGCGCGCGAGATCGGCATCGTGTGTGCCGCGGTCGCGCTGCTGCTCGCGCTCTCCTTCGGCGGCGCGTGGGGTTTCGGCGCGCTGCTGCGGCTCGCGCGGCCCGACCGCATCACCTTGCTCTTTGCGGGCGCGCAGAAGAGCATCGCGGTCGGCGCGCCGCTGGCCGCGACGCTGTTCCCGCCCGCCATCGCCGGCATGGTGCTCGTCCCGATCCTTGTCTATCATATGGCGCAGCTGGTGCTGTCGGCGTGGATCGCGCCGGTGCTGGACAGGCAAAAGCAGGTGTGATGCTTGAATAACACAGTCGCGCATGCCATATTGGCGGCAGCACGGGGCCCGAAAGGAACAGGAATGAGCGAAGTGACCGCAACCGCGACGGCAACCGACGAGCTGAAGCTGACCCCGCCCGACCCGGTGCCGGTGGTTGCCCCCGAAAAGGCGGCGGGGCTGGTGTCGCTGTCGACCGAGCAGAAATCGAAGCTCGAGGAACGCGTCGACGGCTTCATCGACGACCTCGTCGCACAGGACGAGAACAGCCCCGAATTCGGCCAGCGCATCGACCAGATCACCAACATGGGCCGCAAGGAGATGCTCGAGGCGGCGAACCAGTCGAACCGCTTCCTCGACCGCCCGGTCAAGGCGATGGACCGCGACACCGACATCGGCCAGAATCTGATCGAGCTCAGGAACACCGTCGAACGGCTCGACCCGTCGGCGAACGGCAAATTGCTGTCGAAGCGCGGTTTCCTCGACAAGATCTTCGGCAGCAAGGTCAGCAATTATTTCGCGCAATACCGCAGCGCGCAGACGCATATCGGCGGCATCCTGACCGCGCTCGCCAACGGCAAGGACGAGCTGCTCATGGACAATGCGGCGATCGACGTCGAGCGCCGCAAGCTGTGGGAGGCGATGGGCAAGCTCGAGCAGATGATCCACATCGCGGGCACGCTCGACCGGCGGCTCGAGGACAAGGCGACCGAACTCGACGGCACCAACCCCGCCAAGGCCAAGGTGATCCGCGAGAATGCGCTCTTCTATGCGCGCCAGCGGACGCAGGACCTGCTCACCCAGATGGCGGTGACGGTGCAGGGCTATCTGGCGCTCGACCTCGTCAAGAAGAACAATGTCGAGCTGGTGAAGGGGGTCGACCGCGCGTCGACGACGACCGTCGGCGCATTGAAGACCGCGATCACCGTCGCGCAGGCGATGACCAACCAGAAGCTGGTGCTCGAACAGATCACCGCGCTCAACACGACGACCGCGAACATCATCGACGGCACGTCGAAGATGCTCAAGGACAATACCGCGCGCATCCACGAGCAGGCCGCCTCCAGCACCATCCCGATGGAGACGCTCCAGCGCGCCTTCCAGAATATCTACGACACGATGGATGCGATCGACACCTTCAAGCTGAAGGCGCTCGACAGCATGAAGACCACGGTCACCACGCTTGAGGGCGAGGTCGCCAAGTCGAAGGGCTATATCGCGCGCGCCGAGGGCGCGAGCCAGGCACAGGCGAGCGTCGGCGGCGCCGACAGCCCGCTCGCCGCGCTCGAGGGCTGACGCCGGTGAGCATGAGCGAGGTCGACAAGGTCCGGCTGTCGGCGGCGTCGGCGATCGAACGGTCGCGCGAGCGCCGCCGCCCGATCGGCACCAAGAGCGTCGCGCTGCGTCGCCAGCATCTGTACAGGAAGCTCGGCCGCGCGCTCGTCGCGGGCGGGATCGTGCTGATCGGCGCGGCGCTGTTCGGGGCGCTGATCCAGCCGCTCGGCTTCACCGGGCTGCTCGCGCTGTTCGTGCTGCTGGTCGGGGTCGCCGTGCTGTTCGGCAAATGGCCGCCCTTCCCCGAGCCGCGGCAGGCCGACCTCGTCAAGACCGACCTCAAGCAGCTCGCGGGGCGCACCGAAATCTGGCTCGAGGCGCAGCGCCCGGCGCTGCCCGCGCCCGCAAGGACGCTGGTCGACGGCATCGGGGTCCAGCTCGACCTGCTCGCGCCGCAGCTCCAGACGCTCGACGCATCGAGCCCCGCCGCGGCGAACATCCGCAAGCTCGTCGGCGAGGATCTGCCCGAGCTGGTCGCGGGGTATCAGCGCATCCCCGCGGGGCTGCGCGGCGAGGCGCATGCCGGGCGCACCCCCGACGACACGCTGCTCGGCGGATTGAAGACGCTCGAGACCGAAATCGGCCACGCCGCGCGCAGCCTCGCCGCGGGCGAGCTCGACAAGCTGGCGACGCGCGAACGCTATCTGCAGCTCAAATATCAGGGGCTGGACGGCGAGGACGGCTGACGCCACAAAGCGCTGATGATCGACCAGTTTTTCGCGCCCGAGAATGTCGTCTTCAGCGCCGCGCTGGTGCTGATGCTGCTGATCGGTGCGGTGCAGGCGCTGGGAATCGTCGGCGACATCGACGGCGCCGACACGCATGCCGACGGCGACGGCGGCGCCGCCGACGCGCTGCTCGCCTGGGCGGGGATCGGGCGCATCCCCTTCCTGATGTGGCTCATACTCTTCCTCGCCCTGTTCGGGCTGGTCGGGCTCGGCCTGCAGCAATTGCTGACCGCGCTCACCGGCGGCCCCGCCACCGCGCTGCTCGCGGCGCCCGTCGCCGGGATTGCCGCGCTGCCCTCGACGGGGCTCGCCGCGCGCGTCGTCGCGCGCATCCTGCCGAGCGTCGAGACCACCGCGATCGACCGCGACGAGCTGGTCGGCACGCGCGCGACGATCACCGTCGGCACCGCGTCGCCGGGCAACCCCGCACCGGCGAAATGCATCGACCGCCACGGCCACCCGCACCAGATCATGGTCGAGCCCGACAGCCCCGGCCAGAGCTTCCAGACCGGCGAGACGATCCTGCTGGTCAAACGCGAAGGCGAAATATTCAAAGGCTTTTCAAACGGCGATTTCTATTTACCCCGCCTCGACTGACCCTAAGATCGCCCCATGGTGTCCCCGATTCCGGGGACCGGAAACAGGCTTTTGGGGGCAGTAAATTCCATGATGATTGAAATCGCGATCTACGCCGGTATCGGGCTGGCCGTCCTGCTCATCCTGGGACTGATCATCACGCGGCTTTATCGGCGCGCGACGAAAGAAATAGCTTTTGTCCGCACCGGATTTCGCGGCGAGCGGGTGATCATGAACGGCGGCGCGCTGGTGCTGCCGGTGCTCCACGAAACGATGCCCGTGAACATGAACACGGTGCGGCTGGCGGTCGAACGCAAGAATGTCGACGCGCTGATCACGCTCGACCGGCTGCGCATCGACGTGAAGGCCGAATTCTATGTCCGCGTGCGTCCCGATGCGGGCGCGATTGCGATGGCGGCGCAGACGTTGGGCCTGCGCACGATGAACCCCGAAGCGCTGAAGGATCTGGTCGAGGGCAAGTTCGTCGACGCGCTGCGTTCGGTCGCGGCGGGCATGACGATGAACCAGCTCCACGAGCAGCGCGCCGATTTCGTCCAGAAGGTGCAGCAGGTCAGTTCGAACGACCTGTCGATGAACGGGCTCGAGCTCGAATCGGTGTCGCTGACCGGGCTCGACCAGACGTCGATCGAGCATTTCAACGCCAATAACGCGTTCGACGCCGAGGGCCTGACCAAGCTGACCGAGCAGATCGAGCTGCGCAAGAAGGCGCGCAACGACATCGAACAGGACACGCGCGTCCAGATCGAGACCAAGAATCTGGAAGCCGAACAGAAGTCGCTGGGGATCAAGCGCGAGGAGGAGTTCGCCAAGCTCAACCAGTCGCGCGAGATCGAGGTGCGCCGCGCCGAGCAGGCCGCCGAAATCGCGCGCGAGCAGGCGCAGCGCAACCAGGAAGCCGAAAATGCCCGCATTGCGGCGAAACAGCTGATCGATGCGAAGCAGATCGAGGCCGACCGCGCGATCGAGGAAGCGCGGATCGCGCAGGAGCAGGCGATCGAACTGGCGCGGCAGGAACAGCAGATCCTGATCCAGAACAAGAGCCGCGAGGAAAGCCAGGCGCGCGGCGAGGCCGACGCGGCGCGCGCCGTCGCGGTCGCCGCGGAGGAACAGGTGTCGACCGCGCGCGAGACCGAAATCGCCGAGCGTTCGAAGCGCATCGAGCTGATCGAGGCGGCGAAGGAAGCCGAGCGGCAGGCGATTTCGGTGAAGGTGCAGGCCGAGGCCGAGAAGGAAGCGGCATCGAACCGCGCCGCCGCGCTGCGTTTCGAAGCCGAGGGCGAGGCCGACGCCGAGAAGCTGCGCGCCGACGCCGCGCGCGTGCGCTTCGAGGTCGAGGCGGCGGGCCAGCGCGCGATCAACGAGGCCGCGAACATCCTGTCGTCGAACCAGATTTCGCTGCAGACCAAGATGGCGCTGCTCAAGGTGCTGCCCGAGGTGGTGCGCGAGGCGGCGAAGCCGATGGAAGCGATCGATTCGATCAAGATCGTGCAGGTCGACGGCATCACGCAGAATGGCGGCGGCGCGGCCGGGGTCGGGAGCGTCGGCGGCGAGAATGGCGGAAATCTTGCCAGCAATGCCGTGTCGGCGGCGCTCGCCTATCGCGCGCAGGCGCCGGTGATCGACGGGCTGATGAAGGAACTGGGCTTCGACGGCGGCTCGCTCGACGCGCTGGTCAAGGGCGCGACCGCAGCCGAAGCCGTGCCCGAAGCGACACCCGGCGCCGCGCGTCCGGCGCGCAAGGGGCGCCCCGCCGCGCCCGGCGAAGCCGGCGACGAGAGCTGATTTTCGAACCGGACCGGGAAGCGAACGCCATTTTCCTTTCCCGCCGGCGGGCGGGACGGTCGAAGCCATAACGAGCCGCAGCCCCGAGCCCATCGTCGACGGGCTCGGGGCTGCGGCAAAACCGGTTCGATCCGGACGGGACCGGCGCTAGACCCCGCGCAGCCGCCGGGTGCCGCCGAACCACAGCAGGACGACGAGCAACAGCGGCGGCGCGAAGCCCCATTGCGCGGGTCCCGCGAGCGGTGCGAGCAGCGGAATGCCCGAGAGCAGCCAGAGCGCGGCGAAGAGCGCGGCGACCGCCGCTGCCTCGAAGGCGAAGCTGGCCCAGAAGCGGCGGCGCGCGCGCGCATAGGCCGCCTCGACGTCGATCGCACGATCGACGCGCAGCGCGAAATCGCGGTCGCCGGGACCGGCCGGCGGCGCAAGCAAGCTGCCCAGCATGGCGTCGAGATCCCGATCATCGGATTCGCTCATGACACGCCTCCTTCGTCGGTCAGCTTCTGCGCTTTCGCGCGGCCGCGCAAGACCAGCGACTTGAGCGTGCCGAGCGGCACGCCCATGATCGCGGCCGCCTCGCCATGCGACCAGCCGTGGCCGAAGCAGAGGGTGAGCGCGGCGCGTTCCTGCGCCGAGAGCGTCGCGAGCAGGCGGCCCGCATCGATTGCGGCGTCGCTGGCCGGGTGCGGGTTGCTGTCGGCGGGCGCGTCGTCGCGCAACGCGAGCAACGCCCGGCGTTTCGCGGTGCGCCGCTGGTCGAGGAAGAGGCGCCAGCCGATCCCCATGACCCATGCGGCATAGCTCCCCTGCCCCCGATAGTCGGCGGCACGGTGCCAGGCGCGAACCAAAGCATCCTGCGCCAGATCGTCACCATCGGCCTCGCTGCCCGCCGCGCGCGACAGGAAAGCGCGCAGCCGTCCCTCGTGCCGCAGCACGAGGAGCTGGAAGGCCGCACGATCCCCCGTGACGACGCGCTGGTTGAGCGCCCAATCCTCATCGCCCGCGCGCTCATCCGCGCGCAGCGGCCTGTTCCTCGGCAGCCGCGGCGCGCGCGAGGCGGCGGCGGACGAGCAGTGCGATGCCGACGAAAGCAGGGAAGAGCGCCGCGCCGACCGCGACGCGGACGATCTGTTCATGCCCCTGAATAAAACCGAAACCCGCCATCGCGAGCCCGATCGCGAGCAGCACCAGCCCGTTGCGGTCGTCGCCCGGGACGTCGTTCGACGGTTCGGCCGGACGGGCACCGACATGTTCATAGGGTTTGTTGAGCTTGTCGATCAGCGGCGTGACCACGTCGGACTTGGCCTCGAGCGCGCGGCGGATCGAACGGTGCAGCATCCACGCATGGAGCAGTCGCGCGAGCAGGAACAAGCCGACGACGAGCAGCGATACCATCGTCAGATTTTCGAGGAGACGGAAAAAATCGCCGCTGATCGCGACGAGTTCGGTGGTCGGCGGCGGCGCGGGCAGATAGGCGGCGACATCGCGCGGATCGATATAGGCGGCGACGTCGGCCGGGCTGACCGGCGGGGCGGGCAGCGCCGCCGGCGCCGCGGCGACCGCAGCGGGGGTGGCGGGCGCCGCCGCGGGCGCAGCGGTCGCAATCGCGGCTGTCAGATGGATCATGCGTCTTCTCCCTGCATGCCGGACGGCATGGTGAAACCACAGGCGGCGGTCGCGGGCAAGGCCGCGCGCGAACCCCACCGGGGAGAGGGGATCGCGCGCGGCAGCCGGAGGCCCGGACGGGCCGGCACGACCGCCGCCAGGACCGGCCGCGAGGCCGGTCAGCAGGTAGACGCCATGGGACGCGCGACCGGATGCAGGCGCGCAAAAAAAATCACCGCGGGTGCGGGCGCGGGTGCGCCGGGTTATCGCCGGAACAGGCGGGCGCCGTGCGCCTGCGCGATGCGCCGGCCGAGCAGGTCATAATGGTCGGGCGAATAGCCCGCGGCGAGGAAGGCCGCGATCTGCGCCGACGACACGGTATAGCCATGGTGCCAGGTCAGCACCGCCATGCGGCGCAGCGCCTCGAGCTTCGGATCGGCGAGGCGGCGGTTGGCGCCTTCGCCGAACAGCAGCGCGAGCAGCCGGGCGATGCGGCCCGGCGCGCGGAGGCTCGACGGCCGGTCGTGGCGGGCCAGCATCACGACCGACCATTCCAGCGCCGAAAAGGCCGCGGGCCGGGTTTTCGATGCGGCGGGGGCGAGCGAGGGGATGATCCCCGGCGAGAGGGCGAAGTCGAGCGCTTCGTTAACGGCGAGATAGGCCATGGGCGGATCCTCCTGGACAGGGAGCGGCGGGATCGGGCGGAGGTGCCGGGCGCAGCGAGGCCGGAGCCCCGGGGACAGCCGCGCCCGGCGAGGGGAGAGGAAGGGCGGGCGAAACCGTTCCGGCGCCCGGAGGACGCCGGCGGCATCGCGCCGGAAGCGAGGAAGGGTCTAGCGGACTAGACCCGAATACAGGGCATGTGGCGCATCGGCGTTCCCTTCGCTCTTGCGGCGGGCCGGAAGACCCTGCCACTTTCCATACCGATCAGTATAGAAGTCTTCCAGTCCCGCGTCAAGCTTTTTATACCATCCGGTACGAATATTGAGCGCGCGGGTCAGGGACTCGGCCAGAGCATCAGCCCGGTATCGACGAGCCGTTCGAGTTCGGCGCGCGACGCCCCGGCGCCGGCCTGCACCGAGATGCCCTGGAGCAGCGCGTAGAGCACGCTCGTCAGCCCTTCGGCATCGACATGCGCGGGCAGGTCGCCTTCGGCCTTCGCGCGTTCGAACCGTTCGACCAGCGCGCGCTGCGACGAGGCGCGGCGGCGGACGACATCGGCCTTGATCGATTCGGCCTCGGGGCTGCACGCAAGCGAACTGATCAGCCCCATGCAGCCGCGGGGATCGCGGCTGCCGCCATGCACCTCGATCGCGCCGCGCAGATAATGTTCGGCGACCCGGCGCGCGCTCGGCTGGTCGAGCGCGGCGCGGCCATATTCGAGCTTTTCCTGCTCATACAGGTCGAGCGCCTTGTGAAACAGCGCTTCCTTGTTGCCGAAGGCCGCGTAGAGGCTGGGCTTGGTGATGCCCATCGCCTCGGTCAGGTCGGTCATCGACGCGCCGTCATAGCCCTTGGCCCAGAAAACATGCAGCGCCGCCGCGAGCGCCTGGTCGACGCAGAATTCGCGCGGGCGGCCCTTTGGCGCAGCGGCCGGGGCGGCGATGACATCCTGTTCCATAACGGTTGGTATATAAGTAACCGAACGCCGAAGTCCAGTGCGCAGCCGCTAGAGCCCCTCGCCCCCCGTCCAGTGCGCGTTGACCAGCCGCCGCGCGAGCGCGCTGACCTGCGTGCGTATGTCGGGCACCGCGACGACCTCCCACAAATCGCCGCGCGTCATCGGGCCGATCGCGAGGATATGCCCCGCCGCGGTGCCGTCCGCGCCGACGACGTGCCCGCTGCGGTCGATATCGAGCCCGAGCCGCAGCGCGTCGGGCCGGATCATCCCCTTTTTGAGCAGGCGGCGGACGAGCAGGTCCGACGCGCGCAAGAGGTCGCCCTGCGGTCCGGTGCAGTTGATGATGCGCGCGACGTCGAGCCGCTGGAGCGCGTCCTCGCCGCGCGAGCGCCAGCGAACGACGACGCTGTCGGGTTCGCTGGCGACGTCGGCGATCTTGCCGGCGCGAAAGACGAGCTGGCGCGTCGCGATCAGCGCGTCGATCCGCGCCGCCACCTCGGGCGCGAGGCGGTGGCGGTGCACGTCCCAGAAGGGGCGGAGGTGGCGGAGGAAGCGCGCGCGCTTCGCCGGACCGGCGGCCGCCCACATCATCTGGGTGACCGGCCGGACCGAATCGACCGCGAGCCGCCAGTCGCCCGCGCGCGCCGCGCCGCGCGCCCAGCGCACGAGACCCGACAAGTGCGGCGCGGGGGTCGCGAGCACCGGCTGCGGTCGCGGCAGGCCCTCGACATGGCGATGCGGGCGCAACCCGCGGCGCGACATGGCGACGATCCGTCCCTTGAAACCGTTCGACGCGAGCCGCAGGATGACGTCGATCGCGGTCAGCCCGGTGCCGATCACCAGCACCGTCTGGTGGCTGCGCAGCCCCTCGGCGAGCGGGCTCGCCCACGGGTCGCCGACATAGCGCCACGGGGTCAGCCCCGCGGCGGCGACCGCGGGATGGTCGTGCGGCGGCAGGTTGCCGATCGCGAGCACCGCCCTGTCGGCCTCGATCAGCCCGCCGTTGACCAGCCCGAGCGTGACGCGCCCGTCGCGCTCCTCGATGTCGAGCACCTCGTCGTCGACGAGCCGCAGGCGGCGGCCGTGGCGTTCCATCGCATGCGCCAGCGTCTCGCGCAGATAGCGGCCGTAGGTCGCGCGGCTGACGAACGCCGCCGCGGTGCCGAGCCCGCGCGCCGCGAGCCAGTCGGTGAAATGGTCGGGGCGGTCGGGAAAGGCGCTCATGTTGCCGGCGCGCACGTTGAGCAGGTGCGCGGCGTCGAAGCTGCTGTACGCCACCCCGGCGCCCATGCGCCGCCGGTCGCGCTCGATCAGCAGCACCTCGACATCCGCCTGTTCGAGCAGGTTGATCGCGAGCAGCGTGCCCGAAAAGCCCGCGCCGACGATCGCGACGCGCGTGGCGGTACGAAAGCGCGGGCGCGGCCCCTGCAGCATCGTGCCGTCGAACTTCACCGCGTCACCACGTCGCCCGCCACGGTCACCCGTTCGAGCACGCGATGGCCGGGCCGGTAGTCGCCGATGATGAGCCCCGGCGAGCGGGCGGTTTCGAATAGGTCTGGGGTTTGCGGCTGCGTGGCCATGGCGCGATCCTTCTGGTCCGAAAAACGGGGGATCGGTCGACTCGGTTACGTCCCGATATCGACACACCATAACTCAACTTATTTAATTGACAAGATGCGCGCGGCAGCCCGCACGATTTGCGCGACCGGCCGCGAACGGCGGCGCGCGCCGTCCGCCGCGACCGGGGCGCAGCGCCTCCTCAATACTGGAATTTCGCCTGCACCGCGATCGTCCGCGGGGGTTGCAGGAATTTCGAAATGACCCCGGCGGCGAGCGGGGTGTTGAAGGCATGGCTGGCGGTCAGCTCGTCGGTCAGATTCTTGCCCACCAGCGCGAGCTCCCAGCGCTTGTTCGCGCCCCGGATCCCGAGCCGGAGGTCGAATTTGGCAAAGCTGTCCTGCGCCGCGGCCGGGTTGAAGCTTTCCTCGAGAAAGGCGCTGCTGCGAAAGGTGACGCCGCCGTTGGCGACGAAGTCGATCGCCCCGCCGAGCGGTACGGTGACGTCGGCGAACAGCGTCCCGCTCCATTTGGGCGAGCGCGGCAGCGGCTGCCCCGCGGCATTGTTGTTCGCGGGCACGCAGGTCGGGTTGGTGAAGGGACAGGGCGCGCCGGGGAAATCGATGAATTTCGCGTCGAGATAGGCGAGCGAGCCGCTGAACGCGAAGCCGTCGGCGATCTGCCAGCTGGCATCGGCCTCGATCCCCTGGCTGCGCGCCTTGCCCGCGTTGCTGGTGATGAAGCTGTTGCTGACCGCGTCAAACGACGACACCTGCAAATTGGTGAAGTCGGTGCGGAACGCCGCGAGGTTGAGGCGCAGGCGCCGGTCGAGCAGCGCGAGCTTGGCGCCGACCTCGAAGGTCTCGGCGTCCTCGGCCTCGATCTGGAACTGCGCGAGGGTGGTCGTCGATTGCGCCCCGATGAAGCCCCCCGCCTTCGACCCCTGGCCATAGGAGGCATAGAGCATCGCATCGTCCGACACGTCCCACTGGAGCGCCGCCGAGGGATCCCATTCCTTTTCGACGCGCCGCCCCGACAATGGCGTCGCGAGCCACGTCGGCTGGACCGTCCCGCTGTTCGAGCGCGTCTGGTCGGCGGTCTTGCGGTCGTAGGTGTAGCGCAGGCTGGCGATCGCGCGCACCGCACCGGTCAGATGCCAGGTCGCGCTGCCGAAACCCGACCAGGTCACATTCTCCTGGCGGAAGACCCGGTCGGACCGGCCGTTGAACGGACCGAAGCGGATCAGCGTGGTGCCAAACAGGTCATAGTCGTTCACATGCGCATAGGCGCCGAGGATATATTCGAACCGGCCCGTCGTCGGCGAGGCGAGGCGGATTTCCTGCGACATCTGGCTGAATTTTTCGGCGAAAAGCGACGCAAAGGCCGGGGCCGGCCCGAAATCGGCGTCGACCTTCTTTTCGAAGTCATAGGAAGAAAAGCCGGTGACCGAGGTCAGCACATGGTCGCCGATCTCGATATTCGCGGTCGCGCTGGCGTTCAGGCTGTCGGTGTTGTCGTAATCCTTGTCCATGAACCCCGGAAAACCGCCGGTCTCGCGCTTGAGGTCGGGGTCGTTCGCGGTCAGATAGCGTTCGACGGCATTGCCGGTCAGATCGACCTTGCCGCCCTCGACGCGGATCAGCAGGTCGGCGCCGTTGCCCGGGTCGATCAGCAGCGACGCACGCCCGAACAGGCTCTTGCGCTTCGGTTCGGTCCCGCCGAGCAGCGTGTTTTCGATATAGCCGTCGCTGTCCTCATACTGGCCGGCGACGCGAACGCTCACCGCGTCGGACAGCGGCCCCGACACCATGCCGAAGAGGCGCGTGCCGCCGAGCTCGAATTCGTAGCTGCCTTCGAGCGTCGCCCGGAAATCGCGCGTCGGGCGCGCGCTGACGACGCTGATCGCGCCCGCACTGGTATTCTTGCCGACGAGCGCGCCCTGCGGGCCGCGCAGCACCTCGATCCGTTCGACGTCGAGGAAGGGCGCCTGGAACTGGCGCGCGTGGCCGCCGTAAATGCCGTCGACGAACAGGCCGACGGTCTGCTCGAAGGCCAGGTTGCCGGGGGTCGAGCCGATGCCGCGAATGTAGAAGGCGTTGTTCCCCGGGGTGGTCTGGACATAAAAATTGGGGACGTAGCGGTCGAGTTCGGTGAAGTCCTTGATGCCGAGGTCGCTGAGCCGTTCGCCGCCGACGACGGTCATCGAAATCGGAACGTCCTGGACATCCTGCTCGCGCTTCTGCGCGGTCACGACGATGACATTGTCGTCGCTCGCCGCGCCCGCGGCATCCTGTGCCCGCGCCGGGGCGACGGTGAACACCAACGCCGCCGAGGCGATCAGCCAGACCCGGACCGGAAAACCATGCGCTACATTGCCAAACATCCACTCTCTCCCTCTGAGGCCGCGGCTCCGCATCGAACGCGAAGGACGGCGTCTTTGCCGGCGGCTCCGGTTTTTCGGGATGCTGTCCGCCTGTCGGGAATCGTTTAGAGTTCTAAGTATAAAATGTAAAGTAAGTTGACATAATTGCCGCGATGCGAAAGCATGGTCATGCCGGAAAACTGGCGGAACGGCGCGAATTTCGGCATTGTCCGCCGATACCGCACGCCGCGCCGGACGGAAGAACCGGCAGGAAAAAAGGGGCCGGAACCGCCCCGGGATGCGCGAGAAGGAATGGCGATGCTGTCACGACGGACATTGGTTAAGGCGGGTGCGGTATCGGCGATGGCCGGGGCGATGACGGGACTGGTCGGCGCGCGCGCCGCCGCGCGCCCGGCCGGGCAACAGGCGCCCAATATCCTGTTCATCCTCGCCGACGACCTGGGCTTTGCCGATCTCGGCTGTTTCGGCCGCGACGATATCGCGACCCCCGCGCTCGACGCGCTGGCGGCGGGCGGGGTCGCGCTGCACCGCTCCTATGCCAACAGCAGCGTCTGTTCGCCGACGCGGCTCGCGCTGATGACCGGGCGCTACCAATATCGTTTTCCGGCCGGGCTCGACGAACCGCTCGGCGTGCATCCCGAGCTCGGGCTGGCCGATACGGTGGTGACGCTGCCCGACCTGTTGAAACGCGCCGGCTATGCCACCTCGCTCGTCGGCAAATGGCATCTCGGCGGCCTGCCCGACCATGGCCCGCGCAAGAGCGGTTACGACCGCTTTTTCGGCATCTATCAGGGCGGCGCCGACTATTTCGAGCATGGCATGACGATCCGCGGCCGGTTCCAGCACGATCTGTGGGAAAATGAGACCGAGATCCACCGCACCGGCTATCTGACCGACCTGATCGCCGACGGCTGCGTCGCCGAGCTCGGCCGGCTGCGCGACGCGGGACGCCCCTTTCTGCTGAGCGCGCATTTCACCGCGCCGCACTGGCCGTGGGAGGGGCCCGCCGACGAGGAGGTCGCGAAGACGATCCGCGATTCCTTCCACTATGACGGCGGATCGAACGCCGTCTACGCCGCGATGGTCGAAAGCCTCGACCGCGGCGTCGCGCGGCTGCTCGCGGCGCTCGACGCCAACGGCCAGGCCGACAATACGATCGTCATCTTCACCAGCGACAATGGCGGCGAGCGCTTTTCGAAGGTCTGGCCGCTGCGCGGGATGAAGGGCGAACTGCTCGAAGGCGGCATCCGCGTCCCGACGCTGCTGCGCTGGCCGGGGCAGGTCAAGGCGGGCACGCGAAGCGATCTGGTGAACATCACCATGGACTGGGTGCCGACGCTGCTGGCCGCGGCGGGGGTGCCGCAGGCGGACTGGCCCGCCCTCGACGGCCGCAACCTGCTCCCCGACCTCACCGCCGGGGCGACCGGGAAGCCGCGCCCGCTATTCTGGCGCCACAAGGCGCAGGACCAGCGCGCGGCGATGGACGGCGACCTCAAATATCTGGCGATGAGCGGACACGAATTCCTGTTCGACATCGCCGCCGATCCGCGCGAGGTCGCCAATCTGAAGACGGTCCGGCCCGCCGATTTCGAGCGGCTGAAGGCGGCCTTCGCGGCGTGGGACGCCGATATGCTGCCCTATCTGCCGTCGACCTTCAGCTACGAACTGCGCGGCAACGGCCACCTCGCGGGTTATTGAGCGCGGTCGGGTGCCGCAATCTCGGGCGGCGCCCCCCAGTCGCGCGCGAGCGTGGCGCGCAGCGCGTCGAGCGCCTTGCCCCCGATCCGCTCGCCGAGCGCGGCATCGATCTTGCCGAGGATTTCGAGCGCGTCGGCGCGCAGCTGCTGCGACTTTTCGCTGAACGCGACGATCGACGCACGCTTGTCGGTCGGGTCGGGTTCGATGACGATCCAGTCGCGCTCGACCATCTCCTGCAGCATCTTGCTGACCCCCTGGCGCGTGATGCCAAGGTTGCGCGCCAGATCGGCGGGGCGGCGCACGCCGAGCGCGATATTGGCGAAGGTCATCGACTGCGACCGCGACACCGCGTCCCAGCCGCGCGCGCGCAGCGCCGACTGCAATCCTTCGTCGAACCAGTAGAAAGCCCGCATCACGTCGAGCATCAGATAGCCGTCCTGCATGCCGTCCGCTTCGCCCAGCCGCGCCGAATGCGCAACCAAATTGAGCGCCGCGTGCGCAAGCGGGAAGAGATAGGCGCCCTCGTGGAAGGCGAGCGGCGCCGTCGGCCCCGCCGCACCGACATCGACGACCTCGCCGATCACGACGGCGTGCGTCGCATGCTCGACGATCGTCACCGGGCGCAGCACGATCGCGGCGCAAGCCCCCGCGAGCCGGGGCGGCCGTCCGGGCTCGAACAGCCAGTCGCCGGCGTCGAAGCGCTCGGCCGCGGCGACGCCCCCGCCGCAGCGCCACGACACGTCGGCCTGGTCCGCTGCGAGCAGGTTGAGGCACAGGTCGACCCCCGCCGCGACCGCGGCATGCGTCGCGTTCGCGCGGTTGATGCAGACCAGCATCGACGGCGGGTCCATGCTCACCTCGCAAAAGGCGGTGGCCGCCATCGCATGATGGCGCCCGGCGTGCGTCGCGGTGACGACGGCGACCGGGCGGACGAGCGAACGAAGCGCGCCGCGCAGGGCGGCGGCATGCGGGTGGGCGGGCGGCTGCGTCATCGTGCGACCATGACGCGGCGAAGGAATTTAGTCAACCTAGTTGACATTATCCTTTGCGACACCCTATGCTGGCGAAAAGCATGGAGACGATGATGCCCGAAAGCCTGGCCGACCGCCGCATTCCCGCCGGCGACGATTTTCTGCCCCCCGACGCGGTCGCCGCGATCACCCCCGACGTGCTGATCGCGCGCATGGCGGCGCTGAAACCGCTCGTCGCGAGCAAGGCGGCGTCGGCCGAGCGCGACCGTCGCCCCGACGACGAGGTGTGGGCGGCGCTGCGCCAGAGCGGCTATTTCTACCTCTATGTGCCGCGCCGCTTCGGCGGGCTCGAATTCGATCCCGACACCTATATCAGCGCGACGCTGCCGATCGCCGAGGCGTGCCCCTCGACCGGCTGGACCGCCTGTTTCGCCGCCGAGCACAACTGGCTGATCGCGCAGATGCCCGAGGCGACGCAGGCCGAGGTGTGGGGGCGCACCCCCTATGTCATCGCCCCGAGCGCCGCGGCGCCGCCCGGGGTCGCGACCCCGGTCGAGGGCGGATTTCGCCTGAGCGGCCGCTGGAAGTGGGGCACCTGCGTCATGCACGCCGACTGGATCATGCTCAACGCGCTCGAACCCGTCGCGGGCGGCGCGCCCGTCGTGCGGATGATGCTGATGCGCGCCGAGGATGTCCGCGTGATCGACACCTGGCAGATGGCGGGCATGGCGGCGACGGGCAGCAACGATATCGCCGTCGACGAGCTGTTCATCCCCGAAGGCCATCAGTTCGCGGTCCAGCCGGTGCGGTCGGGGCGCGGCAACGGGCGGGCGATCCACGGTCCCGGCCTCTATGGCTCGCCGATGCTGCCCAATTTGTGCGTCACCGCGGCGATTCCGGCGCTCGGCGCCGCGCGGCAGGCGGTGCTGCTGTGCCGCGACCGGCTCCGGGCACACGTCAAGCTGGGGAGCACGACGACGAGCGTCGAGAAGCCCGCGGGGCAGATGCGCCTCGCGCGCGCCGACCTGCTCGCGCGCTCGGCCGAACGCACGATCCGCGCCGCCGCGCGCGAGAATCTGCTGATCGGCGAGATCGACGAACCCGAACAGACGGGCGAGCGCATCCGCATCCGCGCCGAGATCGCGATCGCGGCGCAGCAATGCGTCGAGGCGGTGCGCACCTGCTGCGAGGCGGTCGGATCGAGCGTCCACGCGCTCGACAATCCGATGCAGCGGCTGCTGCGCGACGTGCAGGTGATGCAGAGCCACATCGTCTACGACCTCGACGTCGCGACCGAACTCCACGGCCGCGCGCTCGTCGGGCTGGCGCCCAATTCGCTGCTGCTCTGACCCGGGAGGGGACGGCGCCGCCCGTCCGGTCCGCGATCAGTCGAGCCCCAGCCGCGCGAGCACCGCCTTGACGTAGCTGGGGCCGACGGGGACGACCGCGCCATCCTCCATCTCGAGCGCGATCAGCCCCTTGCCCAGCCGCTGCACCGCCTTGACCAGCGCGGGCCGGATGAACGCCGAACGATGGACACGCATCAGCCGGTCGGGATCGAACAATTGTTCGAGCGCGGTCATCGAGATGCGGTGGATATAGCTGCGCGTCGCGGTGTGGAGGAGGACATAGTCCTTCGCGGCCTCGACCCATTCGATCTGGTCGAACGGCAGGCGCAGGTTGCCGTTCGCGACCTGGATCCACATCGCGTCGCTGCGCGCGTCGGGCCCTGGCAGGCCGGCCAGCCGGTCGGCGGCGTCGCGCAGCGCCCGGCGGCGGCGCGCGCGCTCGACCGCCTGGCGGAGGCGGTCGAAGCGCACGGGCTTGAGCAGATAGTCGGCGGCGTCGACCTCGAACGCGTCGGGGGCATAATGTTCGAAGGCGGTGACGAAGACGATCTCGGGGCGCGGGTCGACCGCAAGGTCGGCGGCGACGCGGATCCCGCTCTTCTGCGGCATCGAGATGTCGAGCATCACAAGGTCGGGCGCGAGCGCGGCGATGCGCTCCTCCGCCTCTTCGCCGGTCGCCGCGCTGCCCACCACCGCGACGCCGTCGATGTCGCCGAACAGCGTTTCGAGCCGCCGCAGCGCGAGCGGTTCGTCGTCGACGAGCAGGACGCGCAGCGCGCTCATGCGGCGGTCGGCGCGGCCGCGCGGCGGCGAAGCGGCAGGCGCGCCACCGCGAGGAAGCCGCTCTCGCGCTTGAGCGTTTCGAGGCTGCCCGCCGCGCCATAGAGCGTGCGGAGCCGCTGGCGGACGTTGGTCAGCCCCAGCCCCGTGCCGGGGCGCATGTCGCCGGGGTGGCCGGTGCCGTCGTCCTCGACCGTGACGACGAGCGCGTCGTCGTCGGCCGACGCCTCGACGCGGATCGTCACCGGAACCGGCGACGGCGCAAGCGCATATTTGATCGAATTTTCGACCAGCGGCTGGAGCAGGAACCCCGGCACCAGCGCGTCGTTGAGGCCGGGCGGGCACACGAACTCGACCGCGAGCCGCTCGCCGAAGCGCACGCTCTCGATCTCCAGATAATGCTGCAGCGTCGCGAGTTCGTCCTCGAGCGGGAGCAGCACCTCGGGATCGCTCGACAGCGTCGCGCGGAGAAATTCGGACAATTTGGCGAGCATCGCGTCGGCGGCGGCATATTCGCGTGTGACGATCAGCGACGAGATCGCGTTGAGCGTGTTGAACAGGAAATGCGGGTTGAGCTGGTAGCGCAGCGCCGCGAGGCTCGCCGCGCTGGCCGCGGCCTCGGCCCGGCTCGCCGCCTCGCGCGCCGCCGCGAGTTCGCGTTCGCGCTCGCGCGCCAGCCCGTTCGCCTCGATCACCGAGAACGCCGCACCGAGCAATGCGAACTGCCAGACCAGCGCGATGAAATTGTTCGTCGCGCGCAGCGCAAAGGGCGCCGCCTGCTGCGACGAGACGACGAGGCGCCCGATCCACTCGCCGGTCGCCGCATCGACGAGCGCGAGCGTTCCCGACGCGAGGATCACCGCAGCCCCCATCGCCGCCAGCCGGACCGCCGCATTGCGCCGCCGCGTCGCCCGCACCGCCCAATAGACGCCCCCCGACAGCAAGGCCCCCATCACGCAGATGTTGATCACCGAAACGGTGACGTAAAGGCTGGCGCCGCTGAACAGATGATAGGGGATGAGGTAGAGTATGCCCGACAATATCCAGGTCGCGGCGACCAGATAGAGCGTCTGACGATGTTCGGGTTTCAGCGGCATGGCGATTCCATTGTGTAATTTAAGCCGAGCATAATGGAAATGCGCGGTGCTGACGTCCTTGCTCGTCGCACCAGCGTCGGCCTTCGTCGCGCAGCATCGGGCTCCGGCGAGGCGATTCCGGGCTTCGTCGCAGGCGCGTGGAGCAGCGCCGCCCCCGGACATAACCGGGCTCCGTCAGCGGCTCGTCGCCGCCAGGAGATCCGATATGTCCCTCGTCCGCTATCGCCACGGCCTCGCCGCCTTCGGCCTGCTCGGCGCGCTCATCATTGCCGAACAGGCGCGGGTGATCGCCGCCGAACCAACCGCCGTCACCACGCCCGTCGCCGCCGGCGAGCCGCTCGAAATCCTGCCGACGGGCCACCCGGTCGTGCTGGTCAGCATCGACGGCTCGGCCCCGAAGCGCTTCGTCATCGACACCGCCGCGAGCAGCACCACGATCATGCCGAAACTGCGCGCCGCGATGCCCGGCCTCGTCGCGAAACTGTCCGACGACCCGCTCGACGGCGCCGCCGGGCGGAGCGAGGTCGAAACCGCCGTCGTCAAGGAGGTGCGCGTCGCGGGCCACGCCTTTCCGTCGCCCGAACTGATGCTCCTGCCCCCCGGACCGACCGACCATCTGGGCATCGACGGCATATTGGGCGCCGACATCATCGCCGACTTCGCGGTCGAGCTCGACATGCCCGGGCGGCGCTGGCGCATGACGCCCCGGGTCGAGGCCGCAATGCTCGACGGGCTGACGGCGTCGGTGCCCTTCACACTCGACGACATGCGCGCCCCGCGGCTGAATATCCGCCTCAACGGGGTCGAAGTGCCCGCGGTGCTCGACACCGGCGCGCGCGGAACGATCATCAACTGGGCAGCAGCCAGGGCGATCGGCCTGTCGCCCGACAGCCCGGAGCTTGCCAAGGCTTCGGATATCAAGGGCGCGACCAATCATGCGATGCCGAGCGTCGAGGCCCCGATCGCCGCGCTGACGATCGGCGCGGCGAAGGTCGAAGGGCGCAAGGTGCGCATCGCCGACCTTTCGGTGTTCAAGGTGCTGGGCTTCACGCCCGAACAGCCCGCCGTGATCCTCGGGATCGACATGTTCGCCGACCGGCGCTTCGTCATCGATCATCCGGGGCTGCGCCTCCACATCTCCCCGCCCGCAGCGCCGCGTCGCGACGCGCCGGCATCCTGACCCTTCCGAAGGACGCTCCCCATGAACAAGATGCTCACCGCCGGCGCCGGCCTCGGCGCGATCGCCCTCGCCGCGACCGCCGCCACCGCGCAGCAGGCGCCCAGGCCAAAGGTCGAGGCCGTCTACTGGCTCTCCGCCGAAACCCTGTCGGGGATGGCGACCGGCCAGCCCGCCGGGGTGGAAAAGAACCTCCTGCTCCAGCTCGGCTCGGTGCGCCGCAACCCCGCGCCCAGCGCCGAACATCTGCCGCCGCAGATCCTCGGCGCCGGCGAACGGCTGCCGCTCGTCACGCCCGCGGGCGCCGAACCCAAGGTCGACGGCAGGGCCGACTACCGGCCGGGAACCGCCGAACAGCCCAAGGGCCGCATCGAACTTTACTGGGGCTGCGGCGAAACCGCCCCGGCCGGCCAGCCGGTGGTGATCGACCTGGCGGCGATGAAGGCCGGCGGCCCCTCCCCCTTTGGCACCGGCCCCAATGTACGGGCGATGACACCGCCGTCCACGGCCAGCCATGCGACCTATGGCGAATGGCCGAACGGGCGAAAGGGTACGCGCGTGCCGCGCAACGCCTCGCTGGCCGGCGACCATGTCGTGCAGGGCAATTATTCGCCCGACATGCGCTTTACTGTGGCCCCCGCGAATGATTTCCTCGCGGCGCTGGCGCCGCGCAACGCCGAACTCGCATCGGGCGCGGTCAAGGTCAGCTGGCCGACGCTCGCCAATGCGCGCGGGCTTATCCTGACCGTCACCGGCGCGCGCGACGACGGCACGGTCGTGATGTGGACGTCGAGCGCGGTGCGCATGCCCGGCATGGCGCTGCCCGACTATCTCGAACAATCGGATATCGCGCGCCTTGTCCAGCAGCGCATCCTGCTGGCGCCCGAAGCGACCGAATGCGTCGTTCCGTCGGCGGTCGGCAAGGCGACCGATTCGGCGATGCTGATGATGACCGCGTTCGGGCCCGAAGCCAATTACGGCGCCCCGCGCGAAGCCCCCGCCGGCTGGGCGGTCAAGCTGCGTACCAGGGCGGCGCACATGAGCATGCTCGGCGTCGACCTCGCCGCGATGCTGGCGGGCAGCGGCGACGAGGGCGATTCGGACGCACCCGCAAGCGAGGCGAAGCCGAAGAAGAAGCGCGGCCTGCTGCGCGGGATCGGCAGCGCGCTCGGCGTCCCCGGCTGACCCTCCTCCCTCCCATTTTTCCGAAAGCCCGACCAATGAACCATCGCTTCCTCAAACTCGTCCTGCTCGGCCTTGCCGTCAGTGCTCCCGCGATCCCCGCAGCGATCGCCGCGCCCGGCGACAGCCGCGCGCCCAAGAAACTGATGCAGCGCTGGTCCGCCGATGCGCCCGACCCCGGCGCCGGCCTGCCCGGCTGGTCGTCGAAAGCGCCCGACATCCATGTCCATCAGCCGCGCACGCAGTCCCCGATCCCGGTTGCCGAGATCGACCTGCTGCGCCGGCGGGCGATGGTCGCCTTCGACGCGCTGATGCAGCAACCCTCGCTGCGCGACGTGCGCGGGACGAGCGTGCAGGCCGACATCAACATCTCCGTCGTTCCGACGATCGACGGGGTCCGGCTGGTCGGCGCGATCTTCAGCCTGCGGGCAAAGAGCGTGATCGAGGGCAACGCCGACACGGTGCCGCGCGACGGCCGCTATATCACGACCTCCGAAGAGGCGGCGGTGCTCAACGTCTTTCTCAACCCCTATGACATGATGGCGCGCCGCCAGGTTCAGGCGGAGGGCGTCGAAGACGGCAGCCTGCAGGTCCGGACCGGCTCGGCCTATGGCCTTTATGTCGCCGACACGCTCCCCGACTATGATCCCGATTCCGAATATGCGTGGGGACCGCGTCCGCTGGCGATGCAGTTGCAGAACGACCGCAGCTGGTACCAGCCGGGATCGGCGGGGGTGCATCCGCTGCTCGTCCACATGTCGAGCTACTCGCAGGAAAATGACGACCTGCGCAGCGACCGGCTGAACCCCGAACGGCCCGCCGCGCGGCTGGCCGCCGCGATGTTCATGACCGACTGGGAAGAGGTCCGGCGCCGCATGAAGGCGGTGCGGTGATGCGCCGTGCTTCCCTTGCCGCGCTGGCGTTCGCGCTCGCCGCGACCCCGGCGTCCGCGCTTGCACAGCGGAGCGACGACAATGCGACGACGAGCGCCGAGGATGCCTTCGGTACCTCGATCGGCGGCGAGCAGATCGGCATCTACAACCCCAATTACGTCCGCGGCTTTTCGGCTGCCGAGGCCGGCAATATCCGCCTCGACGGCCTGTATATCGACCAGCAGGGCAGCTTCACCGACCGGTTGATCGGCGGGCTCCAGATGCGCGTCGGGCTGTCGGCGCAAAGCTACCCCTTTCCCGCCCCCACCGGCATCGCGGACTATGGCCTGCGCCGCCCGGGGGACGAACCGCTCTTCAGCGTCGGCGCGCGTTACGGTCCCTTCCGCGCGTCGGCCCTGGAGGTCGACGCGCAGATACCGGTCACCGCCCGCCTGTCGCTGGGCGCCGGGTTCGGGCTGATCGCCGACCGGAACCACACGGGCGGCGAGGCCGATTATCGCACCGCAGCGCTGATCGCCCGCTGGGAACCCGCCGACGGGATCGCCATCACCCCCTTCTGGAGCCGCACGGGCATTTCCGACGAGGAAAATCCGCCGCTGCTGCTGACGGGCGGCGATTATCTGCCGCCGCGCATCGTGCGCGCGAAGCGGCTGGGGCAGGTCTGGGCGACCAACGACGGCGAGATCATCAACGGCGGCGTCATCGCGTCGGCGGACCGCGGCAGCTGGACGCTGAAGGCAGGCGTGTTCCGGTCCGAACTGACGCTCGACCGGTCGCACACCCAATTGTTCCTCGACGTCCAGCCCGACGGCAACGCCGACGAAGTGGTGATCACCGAACCCGGTCGCACCGCCGGATCGACGAGCGGCGAGATCCGCCTGTCGCGCCGGTTCGCCGACGGACCGCGCCTGCACGCGCTGCACCTGTCGCTGAAAGGCCGCGACCGCGCGCGCACCTATGGCGGCGGCCAGAGCATCTTCATCGGCCGCCATCCGCTCGAGGAGCCGGTCGCCTTTCCCGAACCCGCCGCCGCCTTCGGCGCGCAGGCGCGCGACACGGTGCGCCAATGGACCGCGGGCATCGCCTATGAAGGGCGCTGGAAGGATGTCGGCGAGATCAGTCTGGGGCTGCAGAAGACGCATTATCGCAAGCGCGTCGTCGGGCCCGGCGTCCCCGCCATCGTCACCCGCGACGCGCCCCTGTTGTTCAACGCGACTGCGGCCATCCACGCCGCGCCGTCGCTCGCGCTCTACGCCGGCTATACGCAGGGGCTGGAAGAAAGCCCGGTCGCCCCGGGGCACGCGGTCAACCGCGACGAGGCCCCGCCTGCCATCCGCACGCGCCAGATCGACGCGGGGCTGCGCTGGTCGATCACGCCGGCGATCCGGCTGGTCGCGGGCGTGTTCGAGGTCCGCAAACCCTTTTACTCGCTCGACGCGGCGCGTGTCTTTCGCCAGCTCGGCGATGTCCGGCATCGCGGCGCCGAATTCTCGCTGTCGGGTCAGATCGCACCCGGGCTGACCGCGATCGCCGGGACCGCGCTGATCGACGCGAAACTGTCGGGCGATGCCGTCGACGGCAGGCTTGCCGGTCGCAAGCCGCTGGCGAGCTTCGGCCGGCTCTCGACCGCGGTACTCGACTATCGCCCGCCCTTCGCGTCCGCCGTCTCGGTCGACCTCGTGGTCGAAAGCACGTCGGACCGCGTGGCGAGCAGCGACGGCACGCTCGTCATCCCGGCGCGCGCGATCGCGTCGGTCGGCGGACGCTACCGCTTCAGGCTGGGCAAGGCGCCCGCAACGCTGCGTGTCCAGCTCGCCAATGTCGGCAACAAGTTCGGCTGGGCGAACGGGCCGTCGGGGATCTATCTCTACAATTTCCCGCGCCGGCTGACCGCGACGCTGACCGCCGACTTCGGCTGAGTCCCCGCCGCCGTCCTGCCGGTCAGGCCCCCGGCGCCTTGTCGTAGACGAGGCGGAAGCCGACGTTGCTGGTGCCCATGCCGGGGTCGCGCCCCTGCCGCGAGGCGGGACGGTAGCGCTGGCAATAATTGGGGGCGCACAGATAGCTGCCGCCCTTCACCGTGCGCGACACCATGCCCGGGTTGAGCGGATCATGGGCCGAGCCTTCGTCGGGCCCCTTCGGATTGTCGGTGTCGTCGGGGTCATGCCCGGGCCGGAAGAGGTCGGCGGTCACTTCCCAGACATTGCCGACCATGTCGTAGAGACCGTTCGCGTTGGGCTTGTAGCAGCCGACCGGCGACACGCCCTTGAACCCGTCGGTCTCGGCATTGTAGTTGGGGAAGGCGCCCTGCCAGCTGTTCACTTCGGCGGGCTGGACATTCTTCGACCGCTTTCCGGCGCTCGCGGCATATTCCCATTCGGCCTCGGTCGGAATCCGCCCGCCGGCCCATTTCGCATAGGCGACCATGTCGTCCCACGCGAGATGCACGACGGGTTCGTTCGCCACCCGGTCGGGTCCGGTCGGGCCATAGGGTTTCTTCCAGCTCGCGCCCGGGACATATTTCCACCAGTCGGCATAGTTGTTCGAGGGGAAATCGGGCGGCGTGAACACCGCCGACCCGGGCTTGAGCATGTCGGCGGGGATCTGCTCGGCCGGCACCTGGAACTGTTTCGGGTCGACCGGCTTTTCGGCGACGGTGACATGGCCGGTCGCCGCGACGAAATCGGCGAACTGGCGGTTGGTCACCTCGTGCGGGTCGATCCAGAAACCCGCGACAGTCGTTTCGCGCACCGGCCCCTCCTCGGCATAGACATCGTCCTCGCCCATGACGAAGCGGCCGCCGGCAAGGCGCACCGGCGTGTCGGCGAGCGTCGCGCACGCACGCGGGGTCGCGGCGGCCGGTTGCCCGGCGGGCGCGCCGGCATCGCCGCACGCCGCAAGCGCCGCGCACAGCGCCGAAGCGCCGATCAGCAAGAAGGTCGAACGGGTCATCATCCTCTCCAATCCGGCCCATCGGCCCGCACGCGTCCGCGATAGCAAAGCCGCACGCCGCCGCCTAGCGCGGCGCCGCCGCCAGCGGAGGGGCCATGACAGTCCGCCGGATTATGCGACACCGGTTGGATTTTTCGCCTGATCACCTGTATATACGGCTGATGAATCCTCATGCGCTCGCAGCAAGCCGGAAAATCGACGCCACCAACGGGACCGCGGACAAGGACGACCGGTCGCCCCCGCGCTACGTCGCGATCAAGCAGAGCATTTCGGACGCGGTCCGCGACGGCCAGCTCAAGCCCGGCGACCGCGTCCCGTCCGAATCCGAGCTCGTCGACCGCTTCGACGTCTCGCGCATGACCGCGAACCGCGCGCTGCGCGAGTTGCAGGCGTCGGGGATCATCGTCCGCCGCGCCGGGATCGGGTCGTTCATCGCCGAGCCGCGGCCGATCGGCCAGATGATCGAAATCCGCAACATCGCCGAGGAAATCCGCGAGCGCGGCCACGACTATCGCGCGCGCGTCGTGCAAAATTCGGAGGAGCGCGCGACCGCCGAAACCGCGCCGCTGCTCGGCGTCCCGATCGGCACCCGGCTGTTCCATTCGGTGATCATCCACCACGAAGCCGAATTCCCGATCCAGCTCGAGGAGCGCTTCGTGCTCGCCTCGGTCGCGCCCGATTACGGGCGGATCGACTTCACGCAGAGGACCCCGAACGAATATCTGACGCGCATCGCGCCGCTCGAACGCGTCGAGCACCGCGTCAGCGCGATGATGCCCGACGCACGCACGCACGCGATGCTGGGGCTGGCCGACGGCGAGCCGGTGCTGCGCATGACGCGGCGGACGTGGAGCCGCGGGCGGCTGGTCAGCCACGCCTGGCTGACGCACCCCGGCACGCGCTTCGAACTGTCCGCCGCCTTTTCGATCGACGACTGACGGTCAGGCGGCGCTGCTGCGCGTCACGACGGGCTTGCGGCGGCGCCGCAGCCAGCGGAAATCGGCGCGGCTGAAGCTCTTGAACAGCAGGTAGAAACCCGTCCCCGACAGCCACAGCGCGCCGAAGCCGACGAAGATGATCAGCGGGTGGTTGAAGCTCGCCCGGTTCACATAATCCATGTTGTGGAGCATCCAGAAAAAGTCCCACGTCCGCCAGGTGTCGCCGCGCATCACGAGGAAGCGTGCGGTGTCGAGCGAGACATAGGCGCTGCTGTTCTCGGCATCGGCAAAGTCGACGCGCCACATCGCGCCCGCGAAATCGCGCGCCTCGAGGTTCGGCTTGGCGAGCACGCTGACCTGGCGCACCGGCGCGTCGTTCATCATCGACGCGACGTCGCGCGCGAGCTGCTGGTCGACGCGGATCGCCTCGCCGGTCGTCGCGTCGACCAGCCGTACGCCCTTGGCGCCATGGACTTCATACACCGGCCGCGCGCCGAGATCGCGGAGCACCAGCCCCTCGACCGCTTCGCCGCGCGGCAGGCCGGCCAGCCCGAAATAATCGCCTTCGGGCAGCGGATGCGCGTGCGACATGCCGCCGCCGTGGCCGCCGACCTTGTCCTTGTCGAGCAGCGCCATCACCGACCCGCTGAGCGCCCAGAGCAGGAACTGGAGGCCGAGGATGAGACCGACCCATTTGTGGATGCGCCGGAAGAAGAGCGGCGTCAGCCGGATGCGTTTCATGCCTTTTTCCTCTTGCGCCGCGGGAACGACCAGATCAGCAGCCACGCGCCGGTGAGCGCCATGGCAAAGGTGCTCCAGGTCGCGACGCGGAGCAGCGGATTGTTGACGTCGGTGCGCTCGTCATAATCCATGATGTGGAGCATCCACGCGAAGTCGAAGACGCGCCACAGCGCGTGGCGGCGCGAGATCAGCTCGCCCGTCGCGGGCGACAGGTAGAGCGTCGGGCGATTCCAGCCTTCGAATTCGACCTGCCAGTAGGGCGGCTTGCGCGCCTGCATTTCCTGCGGCGCCTCGGTGAGCAGGCGCACCGCGACGATCGCGCCGTCGCCGGTGTAGATGCGCCGTGCCTGATCGCGGATCTGCGCCTCGCCCAGCGGCGGCAGCGGCGCCGCGGTCCGCGCGTCGAAGAGCCGCGGACCGTCGGGGGTTTCGGCGCGCCAGACGGGCTGGTCGCCGAGCCGCTGGAGGCGGATTTCGGACACCCCCGGCGCGGCCGCGACGACCTGCGCCGGCGGCGCGAGGCCGGAGAGGTCGAAGGGCCGGGCCGCGGGCGCGCGGACCAGATGATCGCCGTGGATGATGTCGATATGCACCGCCACCATGTAGAAGCCCGTCAGCGTCCAGAGCAGCGCCTGGACCCCGACGACGAGCGCCAGCCACTTGTGCGTCCGGCGGATGAAAAGCGGCCAGCGGATCGCCATCATGCGCCCCTTCAGAACGCCGTCCGGAAACCGACGTAGAAGCGGCGGCCGAGCAGGTCGTATGTCATGGTGTCGGTGTTCGCATCGGTGAAGCTCTGGATATAGGGCGCCTTGCGGTCAAAGAGATTGTCGATCCCCAGCTGGAAACGCGTCTTTTCGTCGATTTCGTATGCGAGCTGGAGATTGTGGTAGAAGACATTCGGGGTGCGATAGCCGATTTCGCCGGGCGCCGCATTGAAGTCGGTCGCCTTGCCGATCCACTGGGTCGACCAGGTCGCGCTGATGCCGTCCTTTTCGGCGGTGAGCACGCCATAGCCGCGCCATTTCGAATAGCCGCCGTTGCCGCCGCCGATGAAGCCGTCGAAATCGATCGGCGCACCGCCGGGGAAAGGCAGGACGACATATTTGTCGAGGTAGGTCAGGTTGACGTCGAGCGAGACATTCACGCTGCCGATGCCGCCGGCATAGACGAGGCCGAGGTCGAGCCCGCTCATTTCCTCGCGGCCGGTGTTGATCGGCTGCGCCGACAGATAGGTGACTTCGCCGGTCAGCGGGCTGCGCGTGAAATCGTCGCAGAAGGGATGCGACAGATTCTGGCTGGCGTAGCAGATCGACAATTTGGTCGAGCCGGGGATCGCGCGGATCGCATCCTTGATCTTGATATCGAACCAGTCGGCGGTCAGCGAAAGGCCAGGGACCAGCCCCTTGGGCGAGATCACCGTCCCGACGGTCCAGGTCGTCGAGCTTTCGGGTTTCAGATTCTCGTTGCCGCCGACGGTGGTCAGGATGGTCGTGCCGAGCTGGACATAGTTGGCGGGCACTCCCGACGCCTGGCAGTTGGCGATCAGCGTCGCATTGCCGCTCGTCGTGTAGCGCGAACAGGGATCGGTCGTGGTGAGATTGCCTTCGGACACGCCGCCGTAGAGTTCGGGCACGTTCGGAATGCGGAAACCGGTGCCATAGGTGCCGCGCAGGCGGAAGCTGTCGTTGATCATCCAGTCGAGGCTGGCCTTGTAGTTCCAGTCGCTGCCGAACAGGTTATAGTCCGAAAAGCGCACCGCGCCGTCGAGCGTCAGCGCCTCGAAGAAGGGCTTGCCCGCCAGGATCGGCACCGAAAGCTCGAGATAGGCTTCCTTCGCCGTGGTCGAACCCGAGATCGGATCCTGCTGGTTGGTGTTGGCGATGCCGAGCACGGTCAGCGGATCGGGGTCACGCCAGCCCTTTTCCTTGCGGTAGACGACCCCCGTCGCGAACGAAACCGGGCCCGCGGGAAGGTTGAACAGGCTGCCGTTGAGGTCGGCGGTGACCGTCGCGAGTTCGTTGCCGCCGCGGTCGCGCGAGGTGAAGAGGATATAATCGAGCACCTCGGGCGTCAGGTCGCCAAAGCCCAGATAGTCGGCGCAGGGGATCGACGCACCGGCGGCGAGGCTGCACTTGGTCGTGTCGAGCGTGTTGCGCACGCGCTCGAGGTTGGCGATATTGGTCGAACCGTCGACCGCGGTGTTGCGGCCGAACGCGCCCGAAACCTCCCACGCCCAGTCGTTCGACAGCTTGCCGCGCAACCCGAATGTGCCCTGCCAGGTGTCGGTTTCCTGGAAGAACTGGCGCGGCCCGGGCTCGGCGAGGCGGCGCTGGATCAGGACGATATTCTCTCCCGTCGGGTTGATCGGATTGCTCGCCGCGATCGCGAGGTTGCGCAGCGTGCCGGGCGTCGCGATCTGGTTCGACTTGCGGAAGGTGTAGAGGAATTCGCCGAAGGCCTCGATATTGTCGGTGAGGTCATAGTCGGCGAAAAAGGCGGTGCTGACGCGTTCGACCGGGCTCACCGCGTTGAGGAACGGGTTCGAATTGAAATTATGCTTCGCGGCGCTGTACGGCTCGAAGAAGTCGCCGTCGCCGCCGAGCCGCTGGTTGAAATTGATCTGCTGGCCATTGGGCAGCACGGCGCGGCCGCCGATCGTCGACGCGCTGTTGACGCAGCCAAGCGCCCCCGGCGTCGTTTCGGCGAGCGAACAGGGCGCGCGGGTCGCCATGTTGACCGCGCGGGTCTTCTGGTAAGTCACCGCCGCCATCACGCCGCCGCGGTCGTTGCGGATTCCCCAGATCAGGTCGGCGGTGAAATCCGAACCGTCGCCCTTTTCGGTGATTCCCTGGCGCAGGCTGACCCCGAGCCCTTCATAGTCGGTGCGCGTCACGAGGTTGACGACCCCCGCCATCGCGTCGGCGCCGTAGATCGCCGAGGCGCCGTCCTTGAGCACGTCGGTGCGCGCGAGCGCGACGACCGGGATCATGTTGAGGTCGGGCGACGAATTGGCGCCGGTGCCGCCCGCGACGAGGCGGCGGCCGTTGAGCAGCACGAGGGTGCGCTTGATGCCGAGCCCGCGCAGATTGACCTGCGCGGTGCCATAGCCGTTGTTCGCCCAATAGGCCGAGGTCTGGTTGCCCGCGAAACCGGCATTGGCGGGAAGGCGTTGCAGCACGGTCTCGATGTTGACGACGCCGGTATTCTCGATCTGTTCGGCCGAGACGACCGTCGCGGGTCCGACGCCCGCAAGATCCTGGCGGCGGATGCGCGACCCGGTGACGACGATGTCCGATGCGCGATCCGATTCGGCGGCGTCGGGCGCCGCCTGCGGGGTGCCGCCGGTCTGCGCAAAGGCCGGCGCCGCGATCGTTGCGGCAACGGCCGCGCTCGTGAGCAAAAATTTCCTGGTCGTCATGACGGACCCCCTGTTGGCTGTCTGATGGCGGCAGGGAGCATCAAATGTATATACAGGTCAACAGAAAATTTCTGAATTATTTCATTTAGTTAAATCGAGTTTTTGGCACGATCCGGGTATGGGTAATACGCACGGGGCGCGGACACCCCTCATGCGGTTTGAACTTTTTTCTCGCCGCGGGCGCGCCATCGGCAACGAACGATCATCGTGCCGGGAGGTAGCGAAAGGAAATATCGGAAAAAACAGGCCGCGCCGGTACGCAGGCGACGCTCGCGGGCATCATGGCGCCCTGGTGCGGGCACGGCGCGCGGATCAGGCGCGCGTGCTGCGCGCCCGCAGCCCCGGTCGGCAAAAAGGGGCGGCGATCGGTCGCCGGCACCGAATCGCCGGCGCCGTTCGACTCAGGCGCCGAACACCGAAATCCGGCCCGCCGCACCAAAGGCCATCACCTGATAGGGATCGACGCTGCCGTCGGGCATCTCCATCCCCGGCGAACCGCGCGGCATGCCCGGCACCGCGATCCCGCGAATATCGGCCGGCCGCTCGGCGAGCAGGCGCGCGACGCTCGCCAGCGGCACATGCCCCTCGATCGCATAGCCATCCGCGATCGCCGTGTGGCACGAATGGAGTTCGTCGGGCACGCCGTGGCGCGCCTTGATCGCCGGCATGTCGGTGCGGCTTTCGACCGTCACCGCATATCCCGCGTCGCGCGCGATCGCCGCCCATGCCTCGCAGCATCCGCATTCGGGATCGCGATAGACATGGATCGAGGACCCCCGAGCCGCCGGTTCCGGCGTCGTCGCCGCGCCCTCGCCGGCAACCGGCGGCCGCGGCCCGGCGTCGCAGCCGGCGAGCCACACGACCGTCCCCGCGCCGAGCGCGGCGATCAGGCTGCGGCGGTTCATCGCTTCGCTCCCCGTCATCCTTCGGCGGCCGCCACGGCGGGCGGCATCAGAACCACGTCTTGATGCCCATCACGACGCTGACGCCGCCGACATCCTCACCCGCGGCGCGGGCGAAACGGGCGGTGTCGCCGATCTTGCGCGCCCATTCGACGCCGACATAGGGCGCGAATTCGCGGACGATCTCGTAGCGCAGCCGCAACCCGAGCTCGACGTCGGAAAGCCCCGACCCGATACCGCTTTCGGGCACGTCCTGCAGCGCGAAATTGATCTCGGCGGCGGGCTGGAGGACCAGCTTTTGGGTGATGCGCTGGTCGTAGCTGCCCTCGATCCGGGCGAGCAGGTCGCCCCTGGTCGACAGGAACAGCGCGCCCTCGACCTCGAACCAATAGGGTGCCAGCCCCTCGAAACCGACGGTCGCATAGGTGCGGTCGGGACCCCGGCCGATGTCCTGGCGAATCCCCGCCTGCGCGTTGAAATAGGGTCCGATCGCGCGGCTGTAGACCGCCTGGATCTCGCCGCTTTCCAGCCCTTCGCCGAACGCCGCCTCGCCCTCGCTCTTCAGCGTCAGCCGGTTGATGTCGCCGCCGTACCAGGCCTCGCCGTCCCAGCGGAACCCGTCATGCCCCTTGCGCGCCTGATATTCGGCGAGGTTGATGCTGATGAAGGCGATCGTCTGCGCGCCGTTTTCCTTCATCATCTCGTGGCGCGAATGCTCCATCTCTTCTTTCGGGAAGAGGCGGTCGGCGTACCAGTCGCCCGGCGGCGGCGGGGCCGGGGCGTCGCCCGGCGGCAGGTCGGTGCCGCTGGCGCCCGGCGCCGCGGGTTCGCGGGCCTCGCCGTGCGCGGGGGCCTGCTTCGGGGTACAGTGCCCCATCGCCGCATGTTCGGGCGGACAGTCGGGATCGGACGGCGCCGGCGCCTGATCCATGGCCGGATCCATCGCATGCCCGGCGCCATGCCCTTTGCCATGCCCCTTTCCATGCCCGGCGTGGACATCCCCGTCCGCGGCCGGCGCGGCCTCGGGGGTGCAATGCCCCATCGCGGCGTGCTCGGGGGTACAGCCGGGCGCTTCGGCGGGGGCGGGCTGCGCCGCGGGGGCGGCGCCGTGCATCGAATGGTCCATCGTCTGCGCCGCGGCGGGCACGGCGACAGCGAAGGGCGCGATACCGGCGAGGAGGAGCGCGATCCGGGTCATGCCGCCTCTCCCTTCGGACGGACGCTGACGACGCGCATCATCCCCGCGTGCATATGGTAGAGGAGATGGCAGTGGAACGCCCAGTCGCCGAGCGCGTCGGCGGTGAAGTCGAAGCTCGCGGTGCCGCCCGGCTGGACGAGCACGGTGTGCTTGCGCGGCGATCGGTCGCCCTTGCCCGTGACCAGTTCGAAGAAATGGCCGTGCAGGTGGATCGGGTGGCTCATCATCGAATCGTTGATCAGGTTGATCCGCACCCGCTCGCCCTCGATGAAGGGAATGGGGTCGTGATAATCGGACATCTTCACCCCGTCGAACGACCACATGAAGCGTTCCATGTTGCCGGTGAGGTGGATGTCGAGCGAGCGCGACGCGGCGCGGACGTCGGGGTTGCGTTCGAGCGCGGTCAGGTCGTGGTAGGTCAGCACCTTGTGCCCGGCGTTCTCGAGCCCCTGCCCCGGCTCGCCCGTGCGGTCGACGGGCATCGGCGAAATCGACTGGACGCTCGGGTCGCGGCGGACCTGCGGCGCGACGCTGAAGTCGCGCATGCTGTGGCTCATGCCGCCCGCGGCCGCGCCATGCCCCATCGCGGCATGATCCTGCCCCGCGGCGTCCGCCGGTGCCGGGGTGCAGTGCCCCATCGCGGCATGCTCGGCGGTGCACGACGCGTCGCCCCCCGCCATCGCGCCCATGCCCATGTCGGTCATCGTCGCGAGCGGGCGCTCGCGCAGCGGCGGCACCTCTGCCACCATGCCCGGCCGCGGCGCGAGCGTCGCGCGGCCCATGCCCGACCGGTCGTTCGCCTCGGCGACCAGCGTATAGGCGCGGTCCTCGACCGGGGTGACGATGACGTCGTAGGTTTCGGCGACCGCGATCTGGAACTCGTCGATCTCGACCGGGACGACGTTGAGCCCGTCGGCCTGGACGACCGTCATGCGCAGCCCGGGAATGCGCAGGTTGAAGATCGTCATCGCCGAGGCGTTGATGATGCGCAGCCGCACGCGCTCGCCCGGGCGGAAGAGCGCGGTCCAGTTGTCGCGCGGGCCGTGGCCGTTGACGAGGAAGGTGTAGGTCGAACCGTTGACGTCGGCGATGTCGGTCGGGTCCATCCGCATCCGCCCCCATTCGAGGCGGTCCCCCAGCGGCTGGTCCTTGCCCGCGAGCAGCCCCGAGAGCGTCTGGCGCTGCATGTTGAAATGCCCCGGGTTGACCTTCATCTTGCGGAAGATTTCCTCGGGCGCGAGCGGGCTGTGGTCCGACAGCACGACGACATGCTCGCGGTCGTAGCCGACCGGGTCGGCGCCCGCGGGGTCGATCACGATCGGGCCATAATGGCCGAGCTGTTCCTGGAGGCCCGAATGGCTGTGGTACCAGTAGGTGCCCGACTGGACGACCGGGAATTCGTAGACGAAGGTCGATTTGGGCCTGATGCCGGGGAAGCTCACCCCCGGAACCCCGTCCATGTGAAAGGGCAGGATCAGCCCGTGCCAGTGGATCGAACTGTCCTCGTCGAGATCGTTGATCACGGTGAGTTTCGCCCGCTGCCCTTCCTTCAGCCGGACGAGCGGCGCGGGCACGGTGCCGTTGATGCCGATCGCGCGGCTGACCTTGCCATCGATGCGCATCGTCTGGCGCGCGATGCGCAGCGTGATGTCGTTCCCCGACACGGTGGGCAGCGTCGACGCGATCCCGGGCGACACCGGCTGCGCCCACGCCGGGAACCACGACGCAAGCGCGACGGCCGTCCCGCCACCCAATGCTCCGCCAACGAAACGACGCCTGTCTATCTGCATGATCTTCCTGATACTTGTGCCTGTCTGCACCTATTTACGCAGCGGGGCCCGATGCCCCTTGCCCGCGTCAAAGATTATCGGGGTGCGGACCGCCGGCCGCTCCCCCGCCCCCGTCGAGGAGCGCGCGCAGCTTCGCCCGCGCACGATAGAGCCGCGTCTCGACCGTCTTTTCGCTGACGTTCAGCACCGCCGCCGCCTCCGACTGGCTCAGGTCCTCGACCCCGCGCAGCACCAGCACTTCGCGCAGATTGTGCGGCAGCGCCGCCATCGCCGCGCGGACGCGCGCGAGTTCGGCGCGCGCCTCCGCCTCGACGTCGGGCGCGGGCGCATCGATCGCCACGTCGTGCGCGCTTTCGAGCGGCAGCGCGCGCGCGAAAAAGGCGCGCACCGCGCGCCGTCGCGCCCAGTCGCGGCACTTGTTGAGCGCGATACGCGAAATCCACAGCCGGAACGGCCGCTCGCCGTCGTAGCGCGCCAGCGCCGCGAAACCCGCCACGAAAGTCTCCTGCGTCAAATCCATCGCCTCGTCGGCGTCGGCGACATTGCCCCGGATCAGGCGAAAGACCGGCGCCTTGTAGCGCGCCAGGAACTCGCGGTAGACATCCTGCCGCCCGGTGCGGGCCAGCGCGGCGAGTTCGCCGTCGCTACATGACGACAGGTCGAGGCTCACCGCGCATCGGCGGTCAGCGCCTCGACCACGACCTTGTCGAACATTGCCGCCTGATCGCGATCGAGCACGCTGCGCATCGCGAACAGATGCTGGAGCGTTTCCTTTTGCAGGTCGCCCATCACCTCGTGCGTCTCGTCGATCGCCTTGGTGACCTGCGGTCCATAGCCATGCTCGGCCTCGATCGCCTGCGCGAGCCGGATGTTGGCGGCGCGCATTTCAAGCTCGAGCGCCTCGCGCCGCGCCGTGAACCCGGCCTCGATCGAGCGAAGCTTCTGCTCCTGCGCGGGCGACAGCTTCAGCTCACGGTGGAGCAGGGCATGCAACTCGGTCTCGTTCGGACGCGGCGCATCGACGAGCGCCCGCCCGATGAACACCCCGGCCAGCGCCGCCAGAAAGGCGATCAGCCCGACGATCAGCAAACGGCGCGAAGACCCCATCAGCGCGAATCCAGCAGCGTCGACGGCGCCAGCGGGCTGGCGGGGACGAGCGGCGTGAGCGGGCTCGCCGCGACGGCGGAGGGCGCAAAGGCGCTCCCCGCGATCACCCCGCCGCCGAGCGAGACGAACGCGGCGAGCGCGATCGTCCGCCGCATCGCCGCGGCCTCGCGCTGGCGCGCCGCGAGCAGCTGCAGCACGCGATCGTCGATCGCGTCGAGCGTCTCCGGCATCCCGGCCGCTTTCAATATCCGAAGTTCGTCGTCCATCGGCTGTTTCCGCCTATCCTTTCAGAGGAGTCATACGCGCCCCGGCGCCTTCCCCCTCATCGTCCCCGGCTGTCGGCGCATCCCTTTTTTCCGAGGGTGCCGCCGCGATGATGCGTAATAGCCAAGACGGACATTCAATTGGAGTTTTTTATGAACAAGTGGCTCCCCCTCCACCTCGCCGCCGCGATCGCGCTGGCATCGATGCCGGGCACCGCGCTGGCGCACGCCCGGCTCGTCGCCTCGACCCCGGCCGCGAACGCCGCCGTATCGAAAGTGACGTCGGTCCAGCTGAAGTTCAGCGAAAAGCTCATCGCCTCGACGGTCAAGGCCGAACTGGTGATGACCGGCATGCCCGGCATGAAGGACCATCCGCCGATGAAGATCCCGTTCAGTTCGGCGATGGGCAAGGACGGCAAGTCGATGACGCTGCAACCGAAGCGCGCGCTGGTCCCCGGCACCTACAAGGTCAAATGGTCGGCGGCGGGCGCCGACACGCACCGCATGGGCAGCGAATTCAGCTTCACGGTGAAATAGGGCGATGACCGACCTCCTCGTGAAAGGCGTGCGGTTCGCCCTCTACGCCGACCTCATGCTTCTCACGGGGCTCGCCGCCTTCCCGCTCTACGCCTTCGCCCGCGACGACCGCCGCCACCCGGCGATCGCCGCGATCCTCGCCCGCCCGCTGCGCGGGCTTTGCGCGACCGCGCTGCTGCTGTCGGCGGCGGGGTTTGTCATGCTGACCGCCAATATGCACGGCGTCACGCCGGTCGCGATCGATGCCGCCATGCTGCGCACCATGATCGGCGAGACCGACGTCGGCGCGGCGTGGATCGCCGGCATGATCGCGCTGGCGGTCGCGCTGTGGGCGTCACGGCGGCCCGGTACGGGGTCGGTTCGGGCCTTCGCAACCGTGGCGGCCGCCGGCGCGGTCGCGCTTGCGACGCTGGCATGGTCGGGCCATGCCGGCGCCGGCGAGGGCCTGCCCGGAACGCTCCATCGCGCCAGCGACGCCGCGCACATGATCGCCGCTGCGGCCTGGCTCGGCGCGATCATGGCGTTCCTGCTCCTGCTGCGGCCGCAGCATGCGATCGCCACGCCCGCGCTGCCCGCGCTCGCCGCGCGCAGCCTCGACCGGTTCGCCGCCGCGGGGACGGTGTGCGTGCTCGTCCTGACCGCGACCGGGATGATCAACGCCCAGATGATCTTCGGAATCGGCCATTCCGCCGCGCTGATCGCCACACCCTATGGGCAGCTCCTGCTCGTCAAGCTCCTGCTCTTCGGCGCGATGCTCGCGCTGGCCGCGGCGAATCGCTGGCGGCTGACCCCCGCGCTGGCCGCGTCGCTCGCCGACAGCGATCCGCGGACGGCAATCGGCGCGATCCGCCGCAGCCTCGCCATCGAGGCGGCGGCGGGCCTCGCCATTCTCGCGCTCGTCGCGTGGCTCGGAACGCTCGACCCGTCGCTGCCCACCCCGGCCTGACCGTCCGGCCGGGGGTCGGCGCGCCGGTCAGCCCGACACTTCGATCGTCACCGCGGTTGCGAGCGGATCGCCGCACGGTCCGGCAAAGGTCAGCAACAGGTCGGGCCCGAGCGCCTCGAGCGCGACCGGGCTGCCATCGTCGAGCCGCCGGGCGACGCCCTCGATCGACAGGTTGCGGACCACGATGCGGTTCGACGCGACGGGGCCCTTGAAGATCAGGTTCACGCGGCCCGGCGCGGCGGTGAAGCGCACCGCCTGACCGCACGCGGTCTCCGCGTCCGAACGCGTCCACGGTCGGGTGCCGTAAATCGCCTCGCCGTTCGCGCGCAGCCAGCCGCCGAAACGCCGCAACCGTTCGAGCTGCTCGCCCGGAATCCCGGCATCGGTGGCGCGCGGGCCGACGTTGAGCAGCAAATTGCCGTTGCGCGCCACGGCGTCGATGAAATCGTGGATCAGCGTTTCGGCGCTGGCATAATCGTCTTCGCCGTCGTTGCGGTTGAAGCCGAAGCTGTGGCTCATGCCGCGCGTCGCCTCCCACTTCTTCGCCTGGATTTCGGCGAAGGCGGCATATTCGGGGGTGCGGAAATCGCTGTGCGGAATCTCCGGCGGGATGATTCCCTTCGACGCGTCGGCGCCCTGTTTGGCGACGGCCGCCTTGATCTTGCGGTCGACATAGCGCCGCATCAGCGGGATGCGGAGCAGGTCGCGCTGCACGCTGCCCGCGACCCAGCGGTCGTTGACCACCCCGTCGGGAACCGCGGCATAATAGTCGGCGAACAGGCGATAGAGCGGCCCCGGCCGCGTCGGCCAGCTGATGTCGTTCCACAGCACCGACGGTTCGTACCGATCGATCAACTCGCGCACCTGCGCCATCGCATAGGCCGGATAGTCGCCGCCGGGGGTCGACGCGATGAAATCGCCGAGCGTCCGCAGCGGCCGCCGGTTGAAGGTCCAGTCGATCCCGCCCGAATAATAGACACCGAACCGCAGCCCGGCCGCGCGCACCGCGGCGGCAAGCTCGCCGACGATGTCGCGTGCGGTCGTCCAGTCGCGTTCGTGCCGGTTCTCGACCTCGCTCGGCCACAGGCAAAGCCCGTCGTGATGCTTGGTGACGAGGACGACGTAGCGCGCGCCCGCGTCGCGAAACGCCTCGGCCCAGGCGGCGGGATCCCACTGGGCGAGCCCGGCCTCGAACGGCTGCTTGAAATCGCGGTAGGGCGCGTCACCGTAATGCGTGCGGTGGAATTCGGCCGACGGCGTCCCTTCCACCTTGATCGCGTTGCAATACCATTCGGTATAGGGGACCATCGCGACGGCGCGGTCATAATCCTTCGCAAAGGCTTCGCCGATCGAACCGAGCCGCGGCGCGAAGCCCGGGATGGCGAAGGCGCCCCAGTGGATGAAGATGCCGAATTTCGCGTCCTGATACCAGTCGGGTACGGGGCGCGCGTTGAGTTCGGCGAGCGTCTCGGCGGTCGAAGCCATCAGCGGCGCCCTCCATCGATGCCGCGCGTCGATGCCGTTCGCCGGTCCCTGGTACGAAACACTCGGTCCATCCTGCCTTCTCCCTTGGGCCTCGCCCTCTTTGTGACGACGGCTTCTGCCGACCCGCAGTCGCGAGCCGGATGCAATGATTCTATAATAGTAGAAAAATATATCATGCAATTGCAATATGCGCCGGCGCGGAAATCGCCGCGATGGCCTCTGCGTGCGTTGCCAAGGGGATAGGGCGCCCGGACCCACGACGAAAATCCGCGCAGATTCGCCGAAAACCGCTTGGCCATCGGCAAAATAGCCGCATTCAATATATGGTTATAGACTAATATATGAAACACCTATAACGATGGGCATGGGGGATGCTGGCATGGCATTTCACCGTCCATAGCGTGGGACCCGCATCAGCGGGCCCATCGCGCCAATAATCGACCAGCAGGATCGCTGGCGGCGGGAGAGGCGTGGTATGCGGAATATTTCTTGGATGTTTGCGGGCGTCGCATTCATGGCGATGCCGGCTGCGGCACAGACGCAGGGTTCGGCGACGGCGGGGGCGCAGCCCCCGGCAGCCGAAGAGGGGTCGGGGCTGACCGAAATCGTCGTCACGGCGGAAAAGCGCACCGCCAATCTGCAAGAGGTGCCGCTGGCCATATCGGCCTATACTTCCGACGCCCGCCAGCTCGCGGGCATCAACACGCTTCAGGATTTTGCGAACTTCACCCCCGGCCTCAGCTATTCGGCGGGCAACGACCGCGTCTTCATCCGCGGCATCGGGCGCCAGACCAACACCAACGGCAGCGACCCGGGCGTTTCGACCTATACCGACGGCATCTACGACGCCTCGACCACCTCGATCGCCGCGTCCGATTTCTTCATCGAGCGCATCGAGGTGCTGCGCGGCCCGCAGGGCACGCTCTATGGCCGCAACTCGATCGGCGGCGCGATCAACGCGATCTCGAAGCGCCCGACCGAGGATTTCAGCGCCGACCTGCGCGGCACGGTCGGCAATTACGGCCTCTACACGATCGAGGCGTCGGCGTCGGGGTCGCTCACCAAGGGGCTGCGCACGCGGCTGGCGGGCGGATACAGCAAGCAGGAACGCGGCTATTTCAAAAATGTCGCCGGCGGGGTCAGCGAGGGCGGCCGCGGCGAACGCCGCTATGTCGAACTGCAGCTCGAAGCCGACCTCGGTCCCGACGTGACCGCCTGGGCCAAGGTCTTTTCGGGCCGCACCGACCTCAACCCCCATCCGCTTAACCGCGTCGGGCCCTATGACTTCTTCCCCTACCCGACCGGCGCGATCACGCCGGGTGCCGCCTTCGGCTATCTGATCCCGGGCGTCGTCGCGCTCGATCCCAATCCCGTCCCGCCGGGCGCCACCAACATCCGGCGCTTCAGCGCCGACACGACCCAGACCGAACGCATGCGCGGCAATTTCGGCGCGACCGGCGACATCAAATGGTCGCTGCCGACCTTCGACGTCCGCCTGCTCGGCGGCTATCAGGAATATCGCATCGACAACACCTACGAACTCGACGGGACGAGCGTGATTTCCTATGCCTTCCCGCTGAATCCCGCCGGGAATTTTTGCGCCTTCATTCCGGGCTGCACCCCGCTCACCGCTTTCCCGTCGACGCAGCTCAACCTGCACAATGACAAGAGCTTCGGCAGCGGCGAACTCAACCTGACGTCGAACACCGACGGGCCGCTGCAATGGGTCGCCGGGGTCTATTATTATCAGGAAACGCTGACGCAGGAATCGCATTTCAATGCGCCCAACCAGCTGCAGCTGCGCGCGCCGGCGAACGGCCCCGCCAACCCGCTCGGCGACTTCGTCTATGCCGCGTCGACGCTGACCACCAAATCGTCGGCGGTCTTCGGCCAGATCGACTATCGCTTCACCGACGCACTGCGCGTGACCGCGGGGCTGCGCTACACGCACGACCGGAAAAGCGGCGACGAATCCTTCCGCATCCTCTGCTTCGGCTGCGGCGGCTTCTCGCCCGACCTCTACGGGTCGGCGACCCCGGCGCTCGACATCACCGCGTCGCAGATTTCGACGCTCGCCGCCCCCGGCGTCGCGTCGGCGGTAACCATCGACCCCGCCACCGGAATCGCGCGCCGCGGGCTCGCGCAAAGCTGGAACGCTGTCACCGGCACCGTCGCCATAGAATGGCAACCCACCGACGACCAGCTCGCCTTCCTCCGCTACAGCCGCGGCTATAAATCGGGCGGGTTCAACGCCGGCGGCATTTCGGTCCTGCCGCAAACCGGCACCGAGCATGTCGACGCCTTCGAGGCGGGCTACAAACATTCGATCGGCCGACGGCTGCGTCTCAATCTCGCCGGTTTCTACTACGACTATCAGGGGCTCCAGGTGCCGCTGACAGTGTCGCAGCCGGGCGGGGCGCAGCTCACCCAGTTCTTCAACCTCAAAAGCTCGCAAAGCTATGGCGCCGAGTTCGAGCTCGCCTGGCAGCCGGCCGATCCTCTGCAACTGTCGTTCAACTATGGCTATGGCCATTCGCGGATCGACAGCGGATGCTGTTTTGTCGATGGACAGGATCCGCTGGCAATGCAGCCGGGCGCGCAGCCATCGGGTCCTGCGGTGGGCGGCCAGCAACCGCAAAGCGTCGCGGGCGCCCGATTGTCCGACACGCCGCGGCACAAACTGGCGCTCAACGCGATGTACAGCATAGACTTCGAGCCGGGAACGCTGTCGCTGTCGGGCAATTATGTGCTGCGCAGTTCGGCCTACAGCAACATCTTCAACCGCGCCTACAACCGAATGCCGTCGTGGGACCAGGTCGACCTGCGTGCGATCTGGACGGGCAGCGGCGATCGCTACCGCGTCATCGGCTTCGTCAAGAACCTGTTCAACAGCAAAGGCTATGACAGCGCGCAGGGCAATCTGCTCGCCTCGTCGCCGACACTCGACGTCGCGCAATCCTATTCGTTCACGCCGCCGCGGACCTATGGCCTCCAGCTCGAATTCCGGTTCCGCTAGGCCGCGCGCGTGGAAAGGATCGAAGCACGTCCGGCCGACGCGCTGCCACTAAAGACGCGGCTGCTCTACGGGTCGGGCACGATCGCCTTCGGCGTCAAGGATCACGGCTTCAACGCGCTGCTGATGCTGTTCTACAACCAGGTCGTCGGGCTTCCGGCGGCCTGGGTGGGAACGGCGATCATGATCGCGATGATCGCCGATGCGCTGTTCGATCCGCTGCTCGGGCAATATTCGGACAATGTCCGCACGCGCTGGGGACGGCGGCATCCGTTCATGTATGCCGCTGCGCTGCCCATCGCGCTCTTTTACCTCCTGCTCTGGACGCCGCCCGAAATGGCGCATGGGGCCCAGTTCGCCTGGCTCGTCACCACCGCGATCCTCGTGCGTTTCTCGATCAGCCTTTACGAGATACCCTCGACCGCGCTGCTCGCCGAATTTACCAGCGACTATGACGAGCGCACCAAGCTGGTCGCCGCGCGCTATTTCTTCGGCGTGTGCGGCGGAATCGCGATGACCGTGGTCACCTTCGGCTATTTTCTGCAGCCAACGGCGGCGCAACCTGTCGGCCATCTCAATGCCGGCGGTTATGTCACCTATGCGTGGGTCGCCGCCGCAATCATGATGCTGTCGGTGCTGATCTCGTCGCTGGGGACGCAGAAGGAAGTGCTGAAACGCCCGCCGCCGCCGCCCGTCGCCAAGGTTCCGATAGGCCAGATGTTGCGCGAGATGCTGGGGGTACTGGTGCATCCCGCCTATGTCTCGATCCTGCTCGCCAGCCTGTTTTTCGCGGTGGCGTCGGGGCTGAACCTGTCGCTCGGGGTCTATTTCTCGACCTATTTCTGGGAGCTCAGCGCCACCCAGATCGCCACGGTCGCCTCGACCGCGGTGATCGGGATCCTGCTCGCCTTCGTCGTCGTGCTGCCTCTCTCGGCGCGCGTCGGGAAGAAGCCGGCGGCGATGCTGATGTTCGCCCTGTCGCTGGTGTCGAGCGTGCTGCCGCTGATCCTGCGGCTCGCCGGCCTGTTTCCCGCCAATGGCGACCCGCTGCTTCTCGGGCTGCTGATGGGGCAGTTCGCCTTCAACATGATGACGGCGATCGCCGGGGGCATATTGGCGGTGTCGATGGTCGCCGACGTCACCGACCAGATCCAGCTCGAGACGGGGCGCCGTTCCGAAGGCCTGCTATTCTCGGCCGCGACCATGGTCAACAAGGCGATATCGGGGATGGGGATCATGCTCGCCGGACTGCTGCTGTCCTTTGTAGGTTTCCCCGACAATGCGCAGCCCGGCCAGGTCGGCGACGAGGCGCTGCACGGGCTGGCGACCATCTATATCGCGACGCTGTCGGCCGCGACCGTCATCGCGATCATCTGCCTCGCCTATTATCCGATCACCCGGTCGCGCCACTTGGAGAATATCCGGCAACTGGGCGAAGCAGCCGCGGAATGATGGCGTGGGTCGGCTCGACCGGATATCCCGGCTAGAAGCCGTCGCGCCGGACCAGCGGCAGGCCGCTGGCGAGCAGGGCTTCGGCAGCGTCGAGCAGACGTTCGTTCTCAGCGACCAGATCGCCTGCGCGACCGCTTTCGATCCACGCGTCGAACGCCATGCGACCGCCCGCGACGAGCATCGCGGCGGCCATCTGGGCGCGGCGATCGATCGCGGGATCGATGCCGAGCTCGTCGGCGATATAGTCGGTCATCAGGTCGATCTGGAGCCGCTGGTGCCCGTACCATACCGGCAACAGTTCGGGTTCGCCGGCGAGCGCACGGCCGAGATTGATCTGACCGTCACCATCGCGTTCATAGGCGTGCGCGAGCCGCACCACCTGGTTGCGCCAGAAGGTGAGCACAGGCACCCCCTGCGCGCGCTGTGTCGCGACCACCGCCTCGAACCGTGTGCCCGCGGTGACCGCAATCGCCGCCGCGAGATCGCGCTTCGAGGCGAAATGGGTGAACAATGTCGTGATGTGAATATCAGCCGCTTCGGCGATCGCCGCCATCGTGGCGTCACCATAGCCGAGCGTGACGAACAGCCGCCGAGCGGCTTCCTCGATACGCTGGCGCGTCCGCGCCTTTGCCGCGGCGCGCCGGGGAAAACTGACTTTGGTTGGTTCGTCCATGGGGCGCTTATAATCATTGCCGCGCGAAGTGCTAGCTATATAAGTTGATCATTCTACTCTTATAGGATAATCTCTCGATCGATGGAATTTGGGAGATGGATGACGATGACCGACGTGGCGATGCGCAACAAATTTGAACAATGGGTCGAAACGGCCCGCCCGCCGCTGGCGGAGGAGCCGGCGCTAGGCCTCGCAGCGCTGATGACGACCGCCGCCTTCGTCGATCCTGTCACGCAGGTGCCTGTTTTCGACGCAATCGCTGCCGCGACCGCGGCAAGCGACAACAGCGCCGCACGCGCCGCGCAGATCGCCGCGGCGCTACCGTGGATCGTCGAAGGCAAGCCGCGCGTCGAGCTGCCCCGCGCGCTGTGGGACGATTACTGGGCGATCGTGACCGCCCCGCCCTCGCCGACCGCAGGCGAGCTCGACCTGACGCTCGCCGTCGTCGCGCTCGGCAACCGCTATGACCAGCGGATGATCGACGCGTGCGAGGCGGCGCTGCTCGAATTCGACAGCGTGCACGAACTGATCGCGCAGCCCGAGGTGCGGCTGACCACCGCCGACCTCGAAAAACATGGCAGCGACAGCCTAGCGCACGACCTGTTATCGATGCTCAACGCGAACGGTTATGACATCGAGGTGATCGACGCCGATACCGTCGTCCTGCCCGGTGACTATCCGGCGCAGAACCGCACCAACCGGCGCATCCTCCAGCTTCACGACATCTGGCACCTCGTCGCCGGATATGGCTTCACCCCGGCGGGCGAGGTCGCGATCTCGGGATTCCAGATGGCGCAGTTCGGTCAGAATTATTCGACGCGCTTCCTCGCGACGGTAGCGAGCAAGGCCGCGGTTCACAGCCCGGCGCTGATGGACATGCTGCTGACCGTGATGTTCGACGGCTGGCGCCACGGGCGCGCGACGAAGGAACTAATCGCGGTCCCCTGGCACCAGCGCATCGCCGACCCGATCGAACGCGTTCGCTCCGATCTGAGCATTCGGCCGCTCGACAGCGCCGCCGTACGAATGATGGAAGCCGTCATCCCGACCGCAGCGTAGAGCGCGTGTCCGGTTTTGACGGCATCGAAACCGGCGCTCCGGAGTCCTTCTTGACCGGATTCTCCGGAGCGTCGGGAGTCCACCTGACCTGAAAACACTCCGGGACGGCCGCGTCGTCCCGGCGCGCTATTCGGCGGGAACCGCCGCCGTCGACGGACGGTAGTGCGCGGCGTCGGTGGTAAAGTCCGCATGGCCGTAGCTCGCAAGTTGGGCCTTGAGCTTGGCGACCAGCCGGCGGTCGGCAACCGCGCGCAGCCTCGGGATATGCGCCGCGAGCGCATAGAGGCGGATTCGCGTGTAGATGAACAGCCCGGCAAGCGCCGCCAGCGCGACGTCGCCCGCGGTGAGATCGACGCCAATCGATGCCGCCTTCGCTTTGTCGCCGCCCATGAAGCTCTTGACGAAGAACAGCTTGGCAAAGGCGCGCTCGAACGTCTCGTGGAGGCGCGCCGGCAACGAATCGTCGGGGCGCAGGTCAGCCGCCATCGTCGCGCGCAGCAGTTCGCCGCAGGTCCCGTCGTCATAACCGCTGCGCAGTGTGCCGCTGCGCGCGTTCATCAGATCGACGATCCCCTGCGGCGTGTCGGCGAGCAGTTCCTCGGGCAAGCCGAGCAGGAAGCAGCGATAGCGGGCGAGTTCGACCGTCGCGCGCTCGGCGGGGGTGAATTCGTGGCGCCCCTCCTCGATCATCTTGTACGACAGGAGGAACACCGAGATCAGCCCCGCGGGCATCTGGTCGACCTGCGGGATCGGAATGCCATAGACGCCCATATCCCAGTCGTTCGGACGGCGCAGCACGTTCGCGCGCACCATCGAATGCATCAGTCGCACCATCGCCGCCGCCTTGAAACCCGGGCCGTGGCGTTCGAGCGCGCCGGGCAGCAGCGAGGTCGTGAAGAAGGTAGCGGTATCCTTGACGCGCCGTGCCGCCGTCTGGCGCGACAGCGTACCAGTGATCGCCATCGGCAGCGCGGCATATTTATTCATGAAGGTCGCGATGAAAGCGCCGCGGATGATGAAGGGACCGAAGTTCGCGGCCGAATTGCGGTCGATCCGCGCGCCCTCCTCGACCAGCTTCATGTCGAGCCATTCAGGAATCCGTTCCATGTCGCGGATGAAGGCGACCAGTTCGGGTGGCGCATCGAGGACATTTTCGACGCCCTCGTCGCAGGCGCGCGTCAGCATGTCGACGAGCGCGCGGAAACCAAATTCGCGCATCAGTGCGGCATAGGCGTCGGCGGTCACATCGCCGATCATCGTGTAGGCGCGGATGAACTCGATGCGGTCGGGGTCGGCGAGCAGCGCATCGCGGTCACGATCATATTTTCCCGAGAGCGCGGTCGGATCGCCCGCGGTCGCAGTGAAGCGTTCGGGAACGGCCCGAAAATCGACCTTGCCGTACATCGCGGGGACCCGGTCCCGCTGCGATTCGACCCTGGCCCACAGATTGTCGAGCGCCGCGCGTGTGATCAATGTTCCTCTCCCCTCGACGAGATGGCATCGTTCATATATATCAATTGATATAAATTCAAGCAAAAGGGATGAAACTCGACCGATGGCCCGCCACACCGCAACCCCGGCCGCCCCGCTCCGCACCGCCTCCGACGGCTATCGCAAGGGCGAGGAGACGCGCGCGCGCATCCTCGCCGTCGCGCTCGCCGCGTTCGGCAACAGCGGTTTCGCCAGCGTCACGACGCGGCAGATCGCCAAGGAAGCGGAGGTAAACCTACCCGCGCTCACCTATTATTTCGGCAACAAACGCGGCCTCTATCTGGCCTGCGCGCACGCGATCGTCGCGCGCTATCGCGAAGGCATGGGCGCCGTGGCGCTGACCTCCTATGCCGCACTCCAGGAACCGCTGGCCCCCGGCGCGGCGCGCACCCTCCTCAAGCGGCTGTTCACGGCGCTCACGCGCTTCCTGCTCGCGACCCCGGGGGCACAAAATCCGTCGCTGTTCGTGCAGCGCGAAATCGCGAGCCCCGGCCCCGCCTTCGAGATTCTCTACGCCGAACTGTGGCGCCCCGGCATCGAGCTCACGACCGAATTGATCGTGCAGACGACGGGCGGACGACTGACCGAAACCGAGGCGCAGGTACGCGCGGTGCTGATGATTTCGAGCCTGACGGGCTTCCTCTCCGGCCTACCGGTCATCGCCCGGACCGCGGGCAAGGCCGACTACACCGCACTCGTCATCGCCGCGCTCGATGGGCAAATTGACGCGCTCGGCCAAGAGGCCTGAGCATCGGCGCTGTAGAGGAAGTCTGGATGCCCCGCGAGGATTCGAACCTCGATAGACGGAATCAGAATCCGTAGTCTTACCATTAGACGACGGGGCAACGAGGCGGGCGCATTATGATCCGGCGCGCGCGCTGTCAAGGCCGCTGCGGCAATGGAAGCGTTCGCGCGACGATGGCGGCTTGCCCTGCCGCAATTCGCCGCTAGCATCGCCGCGATAACAAAGAGGGGCCGCGCCGCCGCGCCGGCCACCCAAGGAGTGGGCTGAATGCGTCATGTCGCGATCGTCGGGTCGGGTCCGGCCGGCTATTACACTGCTGAATCCCTTCAGAAGGCCGAGGATATTGCGATCGACGTCATCGACCGCCTGCCCGTCCCCTATGGCCTGATTCGCACCGGCGTCGCGCCCGATCACCAGTCGATCAAGGCGGTGTCGCGCCGCTATGAGGGCGTCGCGCTCACCGACAATGTCCGCTTCGTCGGCCATGTCTCGGTCGGCACCGACATCACCATCGACGAGCTCACCCGGCTCTACGACGCGGTGGTGCTCGCGACGGGAGCACCCAACGACCGACCGCTCGACATCCCGGGCGCCGACCTGCCGGGGGTGATCGGCAGCGCCGCCTTCGTCGGCTGGTACAACGGCCATCCCGATTTTGCGGCGCTCGATCCGCAGCTGAACGCGGCGGGAGTCGCGGTGATCGGCAACGGCAATGTCGCGCTCGACGTCGCGCGCATCCTCGCCAAGACCCCGGCCGAATTCGCGGGCAGCGACATCGTCGTGCACGCGCGCCAAGCGCTGGCTGCGAGCGCGGTGCGCGAGATCCACATCCTCGGTCGCCGCGGCCCGCACCAGATCGCGATGACCCCCAAGGAGCTCGGCGAACTGGGCCACCTCGAACGCGCCAGCCCGCGCGTCGACCCCGCCGACTTGCCGCCCGAGGGCGACGATGCACTGCTTGAGCCCGGGATGCGCAAGTCGGTGACGCATTTGCGCGCCTTCGCCGCCAACCCCGTCGCAAAACCGGTGACGATCGAGTTCGACTTCTTTGCCATGCCCGTCGCGATCGAGGGCGACGGCAAGGTCCAGCGCGTGATCGTCGAACGCACGACGCTCGACGCCGACCTGCGCAGTCACGGCACCGGCGAGACCTATGCGATCGAGGCAGGGCTGGTGGTGAGCTGCATCGGCTATCAGACCCCGCCGATCCCGGGCGTGCCGTACGAGCATGGCCGCGGCCGCTTTGCGAGCGACGAGGGGCGGATCCTGCCCGGCCTCTATTGCGTCGGCTGGGCGCGGCGCGGGCCGTCGGGAACCATCGGCACCAACAAGCCCGACGGCGCACGCATCGCCGAAATGCTGCTCGAGGATATCGGACGTGGCGGCGACAAGGCCGGACGCGCGGGGCTCGACGCGCTGCTCGCAAGCCGGACCATCGCGCCGGTCACCTTCCGCGACTGGCGCAAGATCGAGGCCGCCGAGGTAGCCGCCGCGCTCGACGGCAACCCGCGCGAGAAATTCACCAGCGTCGAGGCGATGCTCGCCGCGATCGGGCGGTGACGGCGCGCGCAGCGCTGCGCTGGCTGCTCGCGCTCGCTTATGGCTATGCGGGCTGGCGCCACCTCGCGACGCCCGCGCCCTTCCTTGCCATCACCCCGCCCTGGGTGCCCTTTCCCGCCGAGGTGGTCGCCGCGACGGGCATCGCCGAGCTCGCGGGCGCGGCGGGGCTCATGATCCCGCGGCTGCGCAAGGCGGCGGGCCTGAGCCTCGCGCTTTACGCACTCTGCGTCTGGCCCGCGAACTTCCACCACGCGCTCGCCAATGTCGCGATCGGCGGCGAAACGCTGAGCTGGTGGTACCATGGCCCGCGACTGGCGCTGCAGCCGCTGATCATCTGGTGGACTTTGTGGGCGGGCGGCGCGGTGGATTGGCCGTTCGAGAGGAAGGCTCCATCCTGAATCCGTCTGCGCTGAGAGGATTGTGCCCTATTTCGCCACCGGCGTTTCGATCGGCAGCTGGCCCTTCTGACTCGCGGCATAGGCCTCGACCGCCTTGAGCACGCGCAGCATGTTGCCGCTCGATATCTTTTCGAGTTCGGCCTGCGTGTAGCCGCGCCGTGCGAGTTCGGCGAACAGGCGCGGATAGCCGGTGACATCCTCCAGCCCGACGGGGGTCGCATCCATCCCGTCATAATCGCCGCCGATGCCGATATGATCGACGCCGATCGTCTTTTTCAGATGGTCGATATGGTCCGCCGCGATACCGATCGGCGTCTGCGGCGGGGGGTTGGCAGCGTCCCAGGCCTTGAGCGCCGCGGCCGCGCCGTCGGGATTGCCGAGGTAGAGCGCGTCGAGCCGGGCCCTCTCCGCCGTACGCGACAGGCCGTGCGCGCGCAGCTTGGGGTCGAGGAAAGCGGCATAGAGCACGACCATCACGACGCCGCCGTTCGCCTTGACCGCCGGCAGCACCGAATCGGGCACGTTGCGCGGATGGTCGTTGACCGCGCGCACGCCCGAATGGCTGAACATCACCGGCGCCTTCGTCACTTCGAGCGCGTCCTTCATCGTCGCTTCGCTGACGTGGCTGAGGTCGACGATCATGCCGAGGCGGTTCATCTCGCGAACGACCTGCTTGCCGAAATCGGTGAGCCCGTCGTGCTGCGGCGCGTCGGTTGCGCTGTCGGCCCAAGGCGTGGTCTTGCCGTGCGTCAGCGTCATATAGCGCACGCCCATGCTATAAAGCTGGCGCAGCACCGCGAGCGAGGATCCGATCGACTGACCGCCCTCGGCCCCGAGCATGCCCGCGACCTTGCCCGCCTTCATCTGGCTCTCGAGTTCGGCCGAGGTCGATGCGAAACCGAGGTCGTTCGGGTAGCGCGCGATCAGTCGCTTCGCGACGTCGACCTGTTCGATCGTCTGCTGCACCGCCTGCTGTTCGTTGCTGTTCGACGGCACATAGACCGACCAGAATTGCGCCCCCACACGCCCCTTACGCAGCCGCTGGATGTCGGTGTGCATCACGCTGCCGTCAGGCTTGGGCTTGGTGGTGTCGTTGAAGTCGAAATCGTTGATGACATTGCCGACGCTGCCGCGCAGTTCCCAGGGCACATCATTGTGCCCGTCGAAGATGGGCGCTTTTTTCAAGGCCGCCTCGGCGATCGCCTCGGGCGTCTTCTGCGCCAGAGCGGGGGTGGAGACGAGGGCGAAGGCGGCGAGGCCGGCGAGCAGGTGTGACTTTGTCATGGCGCGCGACCCTAATGCGTTGATCAGACGGTGCAAGCCCGAGACGAACTGTTCGACCGAAAGACCGCACCCGCTGGTTTCGCACGAAGATACGCAGAGGTCGAAAGCGACATCTTCGCGCCTCTGCATCTTCGTGCGAACCCGGAAATGGCAGCTTCGCGGCGGGCGAACTTCGCTTGACGTTTACGTCAACCCCGCGCAGCATCGCACGCATGACAGCTTTCGACGACTGGCGCGCGCGTTCGCCCTATTATGACGAAACCCACGAAGCGCTTGCACAGAGCATCCGCCGCTTCGTCGAGCGCGAGATTGCGCCCCACATCGATCGCTGGGAGGCCGAGGGCGAACTGCCGCGCGAGCTGCACAAAAAGGCCGCCGAAGCAGGCATACTCGGGCTGCGCTATCCCGAACAATATGGCGGACACAGCGAGGGTTTCGACAATTTCCACGGGCTCGTGCTGACCGAGGAACTCGCCGCGGTCGGCGCAGGCGGGCTCGGCGCGTCGCTGATGACGCACGGCATCGGGCTGCCGCCGGTCCTCGCTTTGGGGTCGGACGAACTCAAGCAGCGCGTCGCGCCGCCGGTACTCGCGGGCGAAAAGATCATCGCGCTCGGCATCACCGAAGCGGGCGGCGGCAGCGACGTCGCAAACCTCAAGACCACGGCGGTGCGCGACGGCGACAGCTACATCGTCAACGGCGGCAAGATGTTCATCACGTCGGGCATGCGCGCCGACTGGCTGACCTGCGCGGTACGCACCGGCGGGCCGGGCGCGGCAGGTATTTCGCTGCTGCTCATCGAGATGGACGCACCCGGGGTCGAGCGCACGCGGCTCGACAAGATGGGCTGGCGCTGCAGCGACACCGCCGCGATCCATTTCAGCGATGTGCGCGTCCCCGCGACGAACCTGATCGGGCCCGAGAATGGCGGCTTCATCGGCATCATGCGCAATTTCAATTCGGAGCGGCTCGGCATGGCGATGGGCTGCTGCGCCTATGCGCGCGTCGCGCTCGTCGAGGCCGCCGAATGGGCGCAGCGACGCGAGACCTTCGGGAAGCCGCTCGTCGGCCACCAGTCGATCCGCATCAAGCTCGCCGACATGGAACGCCAGATCGAGACGACGCAGGCGTGGGTCGATCTCGCCGCCTGGCAGGTGAAGACCGGCAAGGACCGTCCCGCCGACTTCGCGATGCTCAAGGTCCAGGCGACGCGGATGCTCGAAGCCGTCGCGCGCGAGGCGGCGCAGGTGCTGGGCGGCGCCTCCTATATCACCGGCAGCAAGGTCGAGCGCATCTACCGCGAGGTCCGCGTCAATGCGATCGGCGGCGGCAGCGAGGAAATCATGCTCGACCTCGCGGGGCGGCAATTGTTCGGGGGCAAGCGCTAGCGCTCGTCGCGCTGCTTCTCCGCCAGCGCGCGCGATTCGGCTTTCAGCGGGCGCGAGACCGGGCAGACTTCCTGCACATATCCGTTGAGCACATTGGTCAGCGCATCGGGGATCAGGCGGTAGAAGACGAACTGGCCGCGCTTTTCGCTCGCGATCAGCCCGGCGTTTTCGAGCACCGACAGATGCTGCGACACCGCGGGCTTGCTCATCTCGAAACGCGCGGCGATGTCACCCGCGCTGAGCTCTGCATGCGCGAGATAGGCGAGAATCCGCCGTCGCGGCGTCGATGCCAAGGCCTGAAAAACCCGTTCCATTGCCCCCAAATGGGCATGCCGCCCGGCCTTGACAAGCAATAATTTATTTAAGAAATTACTTATATTCTTTGCGAACTAGGAGTCGGACGATGCGGAGCGGTCATGATCCCCATGCGGTGAATTTCCTGATCGACGAACATGGTCCGGGCTATCGGCCCGATCCGGTCGCCGGCACCGCCCGCGCCGACGGACCAAGCATCGCGTGGAACGGCGGCATGGCGCTGGTCGCGCTCGCCGCCGGTCCCTTTTTTGCCACGCCGGGGACGATCACGCTCTTTGTCGTCACCACCTGTATGGCGCTGCTGCTCGGGCACAGCGTCGGCTATCACCGGATGATGATCCACGGCAGCTTCGCCGCGCCGCGCTGGCTGGCGCGGACGCTGATCTGGTTCGGCGTCTTCGTCGGCATGGCGGGGCCCTATGGCATCGTCCGCGCGCACGACACGCGCGACTGGGCGCAGCGGCAGGCGAATTGCCATCCCTTCCTGCGCCACGGCACGCATATCGTCCGCGACGCCTGGTGGCAGATCTATTGCCGGCTCGACCTCGACCGGCCGCCGCGCTTCGATTTCGCGCCGCTCGACCGCGACCCCTTCCTTCGCTGGCTGGAAAGCTACTGGCGCTGGCAGCAATTGCCCGTCGCTTTGCTCTTCTTCGCGATCGGCGGCTGGGGCTGGGTGGTGTGGGGCGTCGCGGCGCGCGTCGCGGTCGCCAATCACGGCCATTGGCTCGTCGGCCATCTCGCACACAATCGCGGGCCGCAGCACTGGACGGTCGATGCGCATGGCGTGCAGGCCTATGACGTGCCCTGGGCGGCGATCCCGACGATGGGCGAGGGGTGGCACAACAACCATCATGCCTATCCGGGGTCGGCGCGAATCGGGCTGCACCCGGGGCAGAGCGACTGGGGCTATGCGCTGATCCGGCTCGGCGAGCGGTTCGGGCTGGTCTGGGACGTGCAGACCCCCGAAACGCTCGGCTCGCGGCGCGGGCTGAGCCGCGTCGCGTCCGACGCGGTGCTGCCCGCCGACGTCGCGGGGGCAGCGCGATGAAGGCGCTGTTCGACCATCTGCGCACCGAACTGCCCGCGGCGCTCTTCTATCTCCTGATCGCGTCGGCGCTGATCCTGTCGCAGCACGCGATGGTCTTCCTCGCCTTTCTCGCGCTCGGCATGCCGCTCGGCCTCGACGACGCCTTCTGGCTCTTCCCGATCCGCCAGCTTGCGATGCTGCCCGATGTCTCGCCGCTGATCGCGATCTTCGGCTTTGCCTATTGCCTCGGCATCTCGGGCGCGCTCGCGATGCTGTCGCTGCGACGCGCCGAGCGACTCGGGCACGGCGGCGGACTCGCGCTCGCGGCGATGGTGCCGACGCTGCAAATCCTGGCGATCATTGCGCTCGCGATGCTGTGGCCGCGCCGCAGCGAACCCGAACTCCGGCGCGTCGGCGACCCGGCGCCACCGTACCAGCTCGCGATCGGCATCTTCGCCGGGACCGCGCTGGTCGTCGTCGCGGTCGCGGTGTCGGCGCTAACGATGGGCGCCTATGGCTGGGGGCTGTTCGTCGCGACGCCGTTTCTCGTCGGGCTGATCACCGGCTTCCTCGTCAATCGCGGCCATGTGCGGAGCATGGCGGAAACCTTCGGCGCGGTCGCCGCAGCGGGCATGCTCGGCACGCTCGCGCTGCTGATGCTCGCGCTCGAGGGGCTGATGTGCGTGATCCTGATCCTGCCACTCGCCGCGATCCTCGCGCTCGCCGGCGGCGCCATCGGGCGCGCGGCGGCGAAGCGGCTCGTCGATCCGCGCCAGCCCTTCTACGGCCTCGCCGCGCTGCCGCTGATCTTCCTCGCCGACGCCGCGATGCCGCCCGAGGTGCCGATCGACACGCACGCCGCCGTCACCATCGCCGCGCCGCCCGAGGCGGTGTGGGCCAGCCTGACCGCCGACCGCCCGGTGGCCGAAGCCCCCGGGCTCGTCGGTCTCGCGGGCCTCGCTTACCCCGTCGCAAGCCGCATCGTCGGTAGCGGCGAAGGCGCGCACCGGATCGGCCGTTTCTCCACCGGCACCGCCGACGAGCGCATCACGATCTGGCAACCGGGCCGCAGCCTCGCCTTTCGCGTCGTGCGCCAGCCTCCTGCGATGGAGGAGATGAGCCCGTATCGCAAACTCCACACCCCGCACCTCATCGGCTATTTCGACACCGGCGAGACGCGCTTCGACCTGGCGCCGCTGCCCGGCGGGAGAACGCGGCTGACCGTGCGCGCGGGGCATGTGCTGCGCATCGATCCCGGCCTTTATTGGGCGCCGATCGCGCGCTGGGCGATCGGGCAGAATGTCGGGCGGGTGCTGACCGACATAAGGCGCGACGCCGAGGGTCGACACGAAGCCGGCTTGGCGGCACATTCGCGGCATGGACAATCTCATGCACAGCTGGCCCGCCGAGGCCGATAGCATCCTCCCCGACCTCGTCGACCTGCGCCGCGCGATCCACCGCGAGCCCGAGCTGGGTTTGCAGAATCCCAAGACGCTCGCGAAGATCAAGGATGCGCTCGCAGGGCTGCCGCTCGAATTTCGCGAGGGGCCATCGACGACCGGGCTCGTTGCGACGTTGCGCGGGCCCGCGAACGGGCGCACCGTGCTGCTGCGCGGCGACATGGATGCGTTGCCGCTCGTCGAGGACACGGGGCTCGATTTCACCTCCGAAACCAGCGGCGCGATGCACGCCTGCGGGCATGACACGCATGTCGCGATGCTCGTCGGTGCGGCGAAGCTGCTCTGCGCGGCGCGCGATCGCCTGCCCGGCACCGTCCAGTTCATGTTCCAGCCCGGCGAGGAAGGCCACCATGGCGCGCGCTTCATGCTTGAGGACGGGCTGATCGACCCGCTGCCCGACGCGGCCTTTGCCCTGCACATCATGCCCAACGCGCCGCACGGGGTGTTCGCGGGGCGCGCCGGGCCGCTGCTCGCCTCGTCCGACGTGCTGTCGATCACCGTCAAGGGCGCCGGCGGCCACGCGTCGATGCCGCACGACGCGATCGACCCGATCCCCGTCGCCTGTTCGATCGTCACCGCGATCCAGACGATGGTGACGCGCCGCATATCGGTGTTCGACCCCGCGGTGATCACGATCGCGAAGATCGCGGCGGGCACGACGAACAATATCATCCCAGAGACCGCCGAGATGCTGGGCACGATCCGTACGCTGTCGTCGCACCGCCGCGCGATGGTCGCCGCGGAACTCAAGCGCCTCGCCCTCGCGATCGCCGAGGCCCATGGCTGCACCGCCGAGGTGCGTATCGAGGAAGGGTTCCCCGTCACCGTCTGTGACAGCCGCGCCGCCGCCTTCGGTCAGCGCGTCGTCGAGGAAACCTTTGGCGAGGCCGCTTGGCTGACGATGGACAACCCGGTGATGGGCGCCGAGGATTTCGCCTATGTCCTCGAAAAGGTGCCGGGCGCGATGTTCTGGCTCGGCGCGAGCCACGAAGGGAGCGACTGGCGCAGCTGCTGCGGCCTGCACTCGAACCGCATGGTTCTCGATGAAAAGGTCATGGCGCGCGGCGCGGCGCTGCACGCGGCGCTGGCGGAGCGGTTTCTGAACGAGGGATTCAGCGCATGATCAACATCCTCAGCGCCATCATCTCGGGCCTGCTCATCGGGGCGCTCGCGCGTTTCTTCTATCCCGGCGCGGTCGATATGGGGTGGCTTGCAACGATCCTGCTCGGCATCGGCGGGTCACTGCTTGCGGGGCTCGTCACCTCGCGCGGACAGCGCGAATTTCATGGTGCGGGCTGCTTCGCGTCGATCGTCGGCGCGATCGTGCTGATCTTCCTCGGGCGACTGCTATTCGGTTGATGCCCATCGCGAAAATTTGACGCCGATCAAGGCGCGAACGCGCGAATCGGCGCAAAGCAGGCATCGTCCGTGACGGCCCCGGCGTGGGGCCCCGATCGACGGTGCCATCGCGCCCGCGATCGACGGGCCGACACGGCTGGCGCGCCGCGGACGGGCGGTTCGCGGCGCGCCCTTTCCCGCCTCAGGGCACCAGCACCGTATCGACAGCCTGCGGCAGCATCGTCGGGTAGTCGAGCGTATAGTGCAGCCCGCGGCTTTCCTTGCGGTGGAGCGCGCTCTTCACGATCAGTTCGGCGCATTGCAGCAAGTTGCGCAGTTCGATCAGGTCGGTCGTGACGCGGAAATGGCCGTAATAATCCTCGACTTCGTGGGTCATCATGTTGATGCGGTGCTGCGCACGTTCCAGCCTTTTGGTGGTGCGCACGATGCCGACATAGTTCCACATGAAGCGGCGGATTTCGGTCCAGTTCTGCTTGATGATCACCTCTTCGTCACTGTCGGTGACGCGGCTTTCGTCCCACGCGCGGATCGGCGGCGGCGCTTCGAGCGCGTCCCAGCGCGCGACGATATCCTTCGCCGCGGCCTCGCCGAAGACGAAGCATTCGAGCAGCGAGTTCGACGCGAGGCGATTGGCGCCATGCAGCCCGCTCTCGGTGCATTCGCCCGCGGCGTAGAGCCCGGGAAGGTCGGTGCGGCCGTCGAGGTCGATCAGGATGCCGCCGCAGGTATAATGCTGCGCGGGCACCACCGGAATCGGCTGCTTCGTCATATCGATGCCGAGCGTCAGCAGCTTGTCGTAGATGTTGGGAAAATGCCCGGCGACGAAATCGGGGTCGAGATGGCTGATGTCGAGATGGACATAGTCGAGCCCGTAGCGCTTGATCTGGTCGTCGTTGGCACGCGCGACGATATCGCGCGGCGCGAGTTCGGCGCGCTCGTCATAATCGGGCATATAGCGATGCCCGGTCTCGGGATGCCTGAGCAGGCCGCCCTCGCCGCGCACCGCCTCGGTGATCAGGAAATTCTTGACCTCGAGATTGTAGAGGCAGGTCGGGTGGAACTGCATCATTTCCATGTTCGAGACGCGCGCGCCCGCACGCCAGGCCATCGCGATGCCGTCGCCGGTCGCGCCCCGCGGCGCGGTCGAGAACTGGTACACGCGCCCCGCGCCGCCGCTGGCGAGGATCGTCGCGCGGCCGACATGCGCGCGCACCTTGCCGCTCTTCTCGTCGAGCGCATAGACGCCCCAGACGCGGCCCGACCCCGAATAGCGTTCCTCGTGGCGGCCGGTGATCAGGTCGATGCACGCCTGCCCCGGGAGCAGGGCGATGTTCGGATGCGCCTCGGCGGTCTTCAATAGCGCCGCCTGCACCGCCCAGCCGGTCGCGTCGTCGACATGGACGATGCGGCGGTGCGAATGCCCACCCTCGCGCGTCAGGTGCAGCGCATCGCTGTCCTTGTTGAAGGGCACGCCCATCTCGACGAGCCGCTCGATCGCATGCGGCGCATTCTCGACGACGAACTCGACCGTCTCGCGCCGGTTCAATCCAGCGCCCGCGACCATCGTGTCCTCGATATGATTTTCGAACGTATCGCCGGCATCGAGCACCGCGGCGATCCCGCCCTGCGCCCACGCGGTCGACCCGCCGGTAAGTTCGCCCTTGGCGAGCACGAGCACCCGGCAATGATCGGCGAGCGCGATCGCGGCGGTGAGCCCGGCGGCGCCCGAGCCGACGATGATGACGTCGTGGGGGGTGGTTTCGGTCATCCCCAAGGTCCTTTTTTCTGAAGCCGACGGACGACAATGCCGCCAAAGCGCGCCTCGTCGGCGCGGCAGGCAATGCCGTCAATATAACAGGTCTGCGACATATAGGACGACCCATCGGCGTAGGTCGCGGTGAGGCTCTCGATCAGATCAGAACAACCCCGCGACGCATTGTGATATTTGACCGGTCGACCGGCATCGTCGGCGATACGCTGACAGCAGTCACCGCAGACATAGTCCGGGTAGCGGGGAATTTCGTCTACCGACGCCCCGCAGATCGGACAGGTCTGCGCGCCGTCCTCACCCATTCGCCGCGCGCGTCAGGTTGAGGAACACATCCTCAAGATCGGCTTCGCGCGTCGAGACGTCGACGATACCATGCCCCATCGCATTGACCGCGGCGAGCACTTCGCCCGCATTGGCGCGGTCCTTGTTATAGTGGATGGCGAGGCCGCGCTCGCCCTCGCGTTCGACCTTGTCGAAGGCGGGGTGCGTCGGCAGGTCGGTCACGTCGGCGTCGAGGGTCACGACGACGATCTTCTCGCGCGCCATATCGACCAGTTCGCGCGTCGGCTTGTTGGCGATCAGCTTCCCATGGTTGATGATCGCGATCCGGTCGCACAGTTCCTCGGCCTCTTCGAGATAGTGCGTCGTGAGCACCACCGTGACGCCGCGATCGTTCAGCGACTGCACATATTCCCAGAGCTGTTGGCGAAGCTCGATGTCGACCCCCGCGGTCGGTTCGTCGAGCACGATGATCGGCGGCGAATGCACCATCGCCTTGGCGACGAGCAGGCGGCGCTTCATGCCGCCCGACAGCGTACGCGCATAGGCGTCGCGCTTGTCGCTGAGGTGGACGGCGGCGAGCAGCTCGTCCGAAATGCGCCGCCCCTTGGGCACACCATAAAGGCCGGCCTGATTCTCGAGCGTCTCGAACGGCGTGAAAAAGGGGTCGAAGACGATTTCCTGCGGCACGATGCCGATCGAATATTTGGCGTTGCGGGGATCGGCGTCGATATCGAAACCCCAGATGCTCGCATGTCCGCTCGTCTTGTTGACCAAACCCGCGAGGATGTTGATCAGCGTCGACTTGCCCGCGCCGTTCGGCCCCAGCAGCCCGAAGATTGCCCCTCGCGGTACGTCGAAGCTGACGTTGTCGAGCGCCTGCTTGCCGCCGGCATAGAGTTTCGAGACGGCGTCGATGCGGATGGCGGCTTCACTCATGGCCGCTTCCATAGCCGCGCGCCCGGGCATGCGAAAGCCCGTGTTCGGGCAAGGAATATTTTACCATCGCGGGTAAGCATATTTTGTCACATCGCGCCTAAGAGGGGCGGCGTGAGGACCAGACACGCAAATCGCCCGCTGCCCGCGCAGTGGAGCCTGACCGCCATCGCGCTCGTTTTTGCGCCGTTCGCCGCATCGCCGGCGCACGCGCAGGCCGGCGCGCAGGGCGACGCCGAAGCCATCGTGCTGCGGCCGCTCTCCTTCTTCAAGGTTAACGATCTCGATTTCGGCGACATCGTCGCGTCGGCGTCGGCGGGCACCGTGACGCTCGCCCCCGACGGGTCGCGCAGCCGCACCGGGGGCGTGACGCTGGCCGGGTCGGGCGGCGAACCCGCGCGTTTCGCGGGGCTGGGCAGTTTCAACCGCCAGGTCAATATCGCGCTGGGCGCGAACAGCATCTGGATCACCGGTCCGGGGCAGCCGATGCGCGTGCGCAATTTCGAGATCGGCAGCACCCCGACCGCGATCCTGTCGACCACGCCGACGCGCTTCCGCATCACCTCGCCGCTCGGCAATTATAATTTCCCGGTCGGCGCGACGCTCGAGGTCGGCGCCAACCAGGCACCGGGCGACTATGCGGGCAGTTTCACCATCACCCTCAACTATCTCTGACCACCACATGTGGGGGGACGGCACCGGAAGACCACTGGCGCGCTTCGGGGGAAACGCGCTTGCCGGTGCCGTCATGGCGGCGCTGTGGACGACGCCGACGGCGGCGCAGGAGACGCAGGGTCGGGCGAGCGCGCTGGTGCTCCGCCCGATGTCGCTGATCGGCGGCGAGCCGCTCGACTTCGGATCGGTGATTCCGTCGGCGACCACCGGCTTTGTCATCGTCGCCCCGTCGGGCGCGGTGACGAGTTCGGGCGGGGTCCTCGCGGCTTCGGGCGACGCGCGGCCGGCGCGGTTCGCGGGTCAGGGCAGCGCCGACCGCGTCGTCATCAGGACCGGATCGAACCAGATATTCCTGACCGGCCCGGGCACCCCGATGCGCGTCGACGATTTCGAGATCGGCGCGCTCGCCGGCCTGTCGCCGATCGGCAACGGCAATAATTACCGCATCACCGCCACCGACGGCGTGATCAGTTTTGCCGTCGGCGCGCGCCTGCGCGTCAACCCCAACCAGACCGAAGGCGACTATAGCGGCAGCTTTTCGGTGACCTTCAACTATCAATAGCCCGCGCAGACCCGATTGCGGCGCTGTCCCCCACTTGCTATGGGCGCGCTCGATGACCCAGAACGTCCCCGAAACGATCCGCACGCCCAAGACCCGCATCGCCTGCGACGGCACCGGCGACGGGCTCGCCAACGCCGCGCTCGGCCATCCGCGCGTGTGGCTCGAGATCGATCCCGACGACGGCTTTGCCGACTGCGGCTATTGCGACCGGCGCTTTGTCCTGATCGGCGGGATCGCCGACAAGGGCTGAACGCCGGCGGTGTCGCCGAACAAGGTCGATTGCCGGCAAGAACCAGCCCGCCCGCTCCGGCTCGCCCAGGGTAAAGAGCGGCTTTACCAACCCCGCGCATCGTCGATTCATGTCCGACCGGCATAGCCTGTACCGGACAGGAGCAGGATCGTGGGGATTCGAGGGACCAGAACCGACCGGGGCGCACCGCGCGCCCTGACTGCCGCCGCCGCGTTCGCCGCGCTGTGCGCACCCGCGCACGCCGCCGATCATCAGGGCACGGCGACCGCGACCGTCGTCCGCCCGAACACGCTGGTGAAGACCGACGATCTCGATTTCGGGACGCTGATCAGCGGCACGAGCGGCGGCACGGTGACGATCAACGCCGCGACCGGTGCACGCACGGCCGCAGGCGGCGTCACCACCGTGGGGGGCGGCGAACAGCGCGCGATCTTCCAGGGCACCGGCGGGATCATCCTGATCACCGTCACCGGCAGCAACAGCGTCAGCCTGATGCGTGCGGGCGGCGGCGCGGCGCCGCTGACCGCAAGCCTGACACGCGCCGCGACGACGAGCGGCGGCGGCATCGCGCTGCTCGGCACCTCGGCGACGCTGCTGCCGAGCGGCGTACAGACCTATTATATCGGCGGAACGCTGACCGTCCCCGCGAACCAGCCCGAGGGCGACTACAGCGGCAGCTTCACGCTGACGGTGAATTATCTGTAGGGCCGACGCAGGCGCGACGGTTTAGGCGACATACTCTTTCAGCCACAAGGCCGGCATTTCGCCATTCGCGATCGGGACGATCGCAGGCGGCGGCTTTCACGCTTGTCAGCACCGGTCCATCGGCACTAGACCGGCCGCATGAGCGATTTTCGTCCCCTGTCCGCCGACTATAGCGTCGCCCCGCAAATCTCGATCGAGGATGTCGCCGAGGCGAAGGCGCAGGGTTTTGCGATGATCGTCAACAACCGCCCCGACGGCGAGGAACCCGCGGCACCGCAGGGCGACGCGATCGCGCACGCCGCGGCGGCCGAGGGGCTGGCCTATGCCGCCATTCCCGTCGGCCATGCGGGTTTCAGCCACCCGCAGCTCGATGCGCTCGACAAATTGCTCGCCGCGGCGACGGGGCCGGTGCTCGCCTATTGCCGGTCGGGCACGCGCTCGACGCATTTGTGGGCGCTGGCGCGGGCCCGCGCCGGCGACGACGTCGATGCGATTTGCGACGCCGCAGCGAAGGCGGGCTATGATCTTTCGGGGCTGCGGCCGATGATGGACGCGCTCGCGGGCGACAAGTGACAACGGCGTTTCTCGTCCAGACCGGGGCGTCGCTAGCCGCGGTGCTGGTTGTCGCCTGGCTGGTCAAGGCGATGGGGCTCGGCACCGATCCGCGCATCGCCGACGCCGATCATGCGATCCGGCTTGCCGAAGAGGCCGAAGCGGGGTTCGGCGGCGTCGATGTTGCGCGCGACCGGGCGGGTTTCGCGGCGATCGTGCGCAATCGCGAAGGGCGGATGATGCTCGTCCGCGCGCACGGCAATCATTTCGCGGCGCGGCCGGTCGACGCCAGCGTGATCGGGCGGCTCGACAAGGATTTCCTGACGCTCGAGACCCCCGAGCGGACTTTCGGGACGGTGACGCTGCAACTGGGGAAGGAAGCGGGGATGTGGGCGAGCCGGATGCGGGATCTGAACTGTGGATAGCCTGCCCGATCCCGTCGTCTATGCGGTGCCCGCCTTTCTGCTGTTGCTGATCGCCGAGATGCTGGTCGCGCTGCGCCGCGACAGGAGCCGTTATGAAGCGCGCGATACGCTGACCTCGCTGATGCTCGGGACGGGCAGCCAGGTCGCGGGCGCGCTCGTCGGCGCGGCGGTCGTCGCCATGTCGGTGTGGGTGTATCAGTTCCACCTGTTCGACATCGGGATCGAATTCAAGACGTGGTGGTGGGCGTGGATCCTCTGCTTCTTCCTCGACGATCTCGCCTATTATGCCTTCCACCGCAGCGCGCACCGCATACGCTGGTTTTGGGCGAGCCACGTCATCCACCACAGCTCGCAGCATTATAATCTGTCGACCGCGCTGCGGCAGACATGGACGGGCTTTTTCAGCCTGACCTTCCTCTTCCGCTTGCCTTTGTTCCTGATCGGCTTCCCGCCCGCGATGGTCTTTTTCTGCGCGGGGCTCAACCTGATCTACCAGTTCTGGATCCATACCGAGGCGATCGGGCGAATGCCGCGCTGGTTCGAGGCGGTGATGAACACCCCGTCGCACCACCGCGTCCACCATGGCGTCAACCCGCGTTACCTCGACGCCAACTATGCCGGCGTCTTCATCATCTGGGACAAGATGTTCGGCAGCTTCGTTCCCGAGCGCGACGACGAACCGGTGCGTTACGGCATCGTCAAGCAGCTCGGCAGCTTCAACATCCTGTGGGCCGCGGTGCACGAATGGGTCGGCATCGCGAAGGACGTCTGGCACGCGCCGTGGAAGCACAAGCTTTCGTACATGTGGCGCGAACCCGGCTGGAGCCACGACGGCAGCCGCGCGACCAGCGCGATGATCAAGGAACGCTGGGCGGCGGGGCGACCGGGCAAAGAGACGGCGGAGTGAGTACCGCGCGCTGGCGATATTGGGATGTACTGGCTCTCGTCGCCGGTGCAGTCCCGATCCTTCTCGCCGTGATCGCGAGTGCCAATGATCTTCACTATGGCGGTTCGGCGATCTTCATCGGGTCGGCGGGGTCGTCATTCGCGCTGGCGGCGCTGCTGTCCGTCGTCATCTTCCCGATGAGCGCCGCTATGGGCTGGCGATCCGGAAACCGCTGGCTGATTGCTGCAGGCGGTGTGTTGCTGCTGCTGAGTGCTGCGCCTTCGCTGCTCCTGCTGGCGGGCTGCGCTCGGGGCGATTGCATCTGACGACTGCCGCATCTGGCCTCTTGCTTCGCCTTCTAATGACATTCATGTAAGTCCCGAATGACCACCGATCGGGTGGCGAGGGAGAGCAGCGCGTCATGGATCAGTTCGACATCATCGTCATCGGCGGCGGCAGCGCGGGGAGCGCGGCGGCGGGACGGCTCGCCGCGGACGGGTCGCGCAGCGTGTGCCTGATCGAGGCGGGCGGGACCAACGACACCGTCCGCGTCAAGACGCCGGGCTTCATGCCCTTTATCCCCGATGCGTCCAATTATCGGTACGAGACGGTGCCGCAAAAGGGGCTGAACGGGCGCATCGGCTACCAGCCGCGCGGGCGCGGGCTGGGCGGGTCGAGCGCGATCAACGCGATGGTCTATATCCGCGGGGTGGCCTTCGACTACGACCAGTGGGCGGCGCTGGGGGCGACGGGCTGGAGCTATGCCGACGTGCTGCCCTATTTCAAGCGCAGCGAGGGGAACGAGCGCGGCGGCGACGACTATCATGGCGCCGACGGTCCGCTCAACGTGATGGACCAGCGCTGGCCCAATGTGACGAGCCGGCGTTTCGTCGAAAGCGCGGCGGCGCTGCAACTGCCGCAGACGCCCGACTTCAACCGCCCCAGCAACGAAGGGTTCGGCCTCTATCAGGTGACGCAGAAGGCCGGCGAGCGCTGGTCGGCGGCGCGCGCCTATGTCGAGCCGCTGCGCGGTCGCGCCAATTTCAACATCCGCACCGGCGCGCTGGTTGAGAAAATCCTGGTCGAGGACGGCCGCGCGGCCGGGGTCGTGATCCGGCGCGGCGGCCGGCGCGAAACGCTACGCGCGCGGGGCGGGGTGATCCTGTCGGCGGGGGCGTTCAACAGCCCGCAAATCCTGATGCTGTCGGGGATCGGCCCGGGCGCGCATCTTCGCGAGCATGGCATCGACGTGGCGCTCGACCGCGCCGGGGTCGGCGACAATCTGCAGGACCATATCGACTATGTGTCGAGCTGGGAGACGCGCTCGACCGACGCCTTCGGCAACAGCCTCGGCGGCACCTGGCGGATGGTGAAGGCGATCCTCGAACACCGCCGCCGGCGCACCGGGATCATGACCACCTGCTTCGCCGAGGCGGGGGGATTCTGGAAAACGCACCCCGACCTGCCCGCGCCCGACATCCAGTATCATTTTGTCCCCGCGATGCTCGAGGATCACGGCCGAACCAAGGTGAAGGGGCACGGTTTTTCGGTCCACGCCTGCGTGCTGCGTCCCGAAAGCCGCGGCACGGTGCGGCTTGCCGCCGCCGACGCCACCACCGCGCCCGCGATCGATCCGGGTTTCCTGACCGACGACCGCGACATCGCGACGCTGCGCGCCGGAGTGCGGATGATGCACCGCATCGTCGCCGCGCCGCCGCTGTCGGACTATGCCGGGGTCGACCGGCATCCGGTGGCCATCGACGACGATGCCGCGCTCGACGCGCTGATCCGCAGCCGCGCCGACACCGTCTATCACCCCGTGGGCACGTGCCGCATGGGCAGCGACGCCGACGCGGTGGTCGACCCGACGCTGAAGGCCAATGGCATCGACGGGCTGTGGGTCGCCGACGCGAGCATCATGCCGCGGCTGGTCAGCGGCAACACCAACGCGCCGAGCATCATGATCGGCGAACGCGCCGCCGATTTCGTGAAGGCCGCGCTGCAATAGGCCGCCCGCCCTTGCGGGAGAGCGCCCTCATGCCCGGCAGGCCTCCGCCAGCATCCGCCCGCGTCCGGTGAGGTCGTAGCGGCTCGCCGGCGGGCGCCTGTCGAGCAGTTCGCGCGTCACCAGCCCATGCCGGCCGAGCGCCGCCAGCCCCTGCGATAGCGCGCGCGGGGTCGCGGGCGCCAGCAGCCGCGACAGCGCGTTGAACCGGTCGTGCCCCGCGCCGATGCCGGCGACAAGCGGCAGGCCCCAGCGCGTGGCGCCGCCGGGGGCAAGGCCGATCGCGGCCTGCGCCGCGGCGACCGTGGCGGCGCGCGCCGCCGCCGTCGTCCCCGCCTCGGTCAGGATATATTCGGGGCGCAGCGGATGGCCGTGCCCCGGATTGCGCTGCACCCACCCCTGCACCGCCGCGGCGTCGAGCGTGCGCACGAGGCTGTCGCGCGACAGCGCGAGCCGGTTCAGCAGCTCGACGAAGCGCGCCCCGCCATGCCCCGCAAGATCGGCGAGCAGCGGTACCAGCCAGCGATGGCTGGTCAGCTGCGCGAGCAGGGGATCGGGGGTGCTTGACGGCATTTGCTAGTAACTATACAAACCGGACTATCGGTGCAACGGGAATCGCGCGCGGCATCGTTCGCGCGGCCGGCAGGGGGAGCATTTTATGGCGCTGAAGATCGGATCCGAACTCACCTGTTCAATGGGGGTCAGCGACATGACCGCGTCGATCGCCTGGTACGCACGCGTGATGCAGTGCGAACTGCTCTACCGCGCCGACGAGATCGGCTGGTGCGAGATGAAGACGCCGATGGCGGGGGTGAATATCGGGCTCAGCGAGGTCGAGGCGGTGGTGCAGGGCGGTGGCGCGACCAATGTGTTCGAGGTCGCGGATATCGCCGCGGCCAAGGCGCATCTCGATGCCGAAGGGGTGCGGCAGGACGGCGACATCCAGCATATTCCGGGGCTGGTCAAACTGCTCACCTTCTACGACCCCGACGGCAATGCCTTCATGTTCTCGCAGTCCGAAGCGGCGGGGTGATCGCCGCCTGGCTGGCGCCGCTGTTCGCGATTGCGGCGCCGGCCGCGGGCCGGCCCGGAGCGACGCGAATCGCGTGCTGGCCGCGTGCATGATTCGGTACCGCGCGACGCGGCTGCTGCGCCATCGCCGCAATACGCGCTGAAAAATGCGGATTCGGCGCGGCCTTCATGCTGCGCACAAAAAAAGAGGGCCGGGACTTGCGTCCCGGCCCAGCCTTTCAGGCTCTCCCCTCCTGAAACTCTTGATGGTTGAATGCCACATTAATGCCATTGTGGGAAGGCCTAAATTTGCAGCAACCGTGCCTATTTATTGTGCGCCTGCGAAGGCGGTTTCGGCGCGCCGGGCCGCTACCGCGCCCGGCGCGGTTTTACGCCATCCGCGCGATCGCTCCTGATCGAATGGCCGTCCTGCCGCAGCATAAAAGGGTGGCCGCGAGCTGCGGCAACCCGGCCACAATCCAAAAAAAGAGGCCGGGGACAAGCCCCGGCCAGTGGTTCGCAGGAGGAACCTCGTCGGACCCCGCCGCCTTTTTTGAGGAGAGAGCGGCGGCGGGTGTCCTGTCTCGTGTCAATAATTGTAGGCGCGCTCCCCATGCTCGCCGAGGTCGAGGCCTTCGCGCTCCACCTCTTCGGAGACGCGCCCGCCGGTGACCGCCTTGGCGACAGTGAAGGCGATGGCCGAACCGACCGCCGACCAGAGGACGGCGACACCGACCGACTTGACCTGGATCCAGAGCTGCGAGCCCAGGACATAGTCGTCGCCTGCCGGACCGCCGAGCGCCGGAAGCATCGTGACCGCGGTCAGCACCGAACCGATCAGGCCGCCGATGCCGTGGATGCCGAACACGTCGAGCGAGTCGTCGAAGCCGAGGCGCGGCTTGAGCTTCATCACGAACCAGCAGCAGACGATGCCGGCGATCGCACCCAGCAGGATCGCACCGAACGGACCCGAATTGCCCGCGGCCGGGGTGACCGCAACCAGTCCGGCGATCGCACCCGAACAGGCGCCGAGCAGCGACCCCTTGTGGCCGAGTGCGCGTTCGGTGAGCATCCAGAAGAGCACGCCGGCGGCGGTTGCGGTGAAGGTGTTGATCAGCGCGAGGCCGGCCGAGCCATTGGCTTCGAGCGCCGAACCGGCGTTGAAGCCGAACCAGCCCACCCAGAGGAGGCCGGTGCCGATCAGCGTCATGGTCAGCGAGTGCGGCGCCATGATATCCTTCTGGTATCCGGTGCGCTTGCCGATGATGAAGCCGCCGACGAGCGCCGCGATGCCCGCGTTGATGTGGACGACGGTCCCGCCCGCGAAGTCGAGTGCGCCCCAGCCGAAGATCAGGCCGGTCGACGCATCGTCGCCGCCGAGATACCAGACCATGTGCGCGATCGGATAATAGACGATGGTCAGCCAGACGATCGCGAAGACCATCACCGCCGAGAATTTCATGCGCTCGACCAGCCCGCCGAGGACGAGCGCGACGGTGATCGCCGAGAAGGTCATCTGAAAGGCGATGAACACGAATTCGGGGATTTCGACGCCGTCGGTAAAGGTCGCGACCGCCGAATCGGCGTTGACCCCGGCGAGGAAATATTTGCCCGACGAGACGAACTGGCTCGCGTCGCCGCCGAAGGCGAGACCATAGCCGTACATCACCCACAGGATCATCGCGAGCGCGGCGACGGCGATGATCTGGGTCAGCACCGACGCCATATTCTTGGTGCGGACGAGCCCGCCGTAGAAGAGCGCGAGCCCCGGGACGATCATCGCCATGACCAGCACGGTCGCGGTCATCATCCAGGCGGTGTCGCCCTTGTCGACGGTTGCGGCAGGCGCTGCCGCGGCGGCCGCCTCCTGCGCCCAGACGGGCAGCGCGGCGAACAGTGCGAGGCCCGCGGCCCCGGCGATCGCCGCAGATTTATGTGCGAAGTTCATTGCTTCCCCCTTCATTCTTTTCAGAGAGCCGCCTCGCCGGTCTCGCCGGTGCGGATGCGCACGGCCTGACCGACGTCGAGGACGAAAATCTTGCCGTCGCCGATCGACCCGGTCCCGGCGCTTTGCTGCAGTGTTTCGACGACCCGCGGCGCGAGCGCGTCGTCGCAGACGAGCTCGATCTTCACCTTCGGCACCATGTTGGTCGCATATTCGGCGCCGCGGTAGATTTCGGTCTGCCCCTTTTGCCGGCCGAAGCCCTTGACTTCGGTGACGGTCATTCCGGCGATGCCCAGCCCGGTGAGGGCTTCGCGCACCTCGTCGAGCTTGAACGGTTTGATGATAGCCAGGATCAGCTTCATGACGCCCCCTTTTGCTTGTTGCAAAATGCTGCGGTGCAACAGCCGTGCCAAATTGCGCGGACGCGGCATCCTGCGACATTTTCTGAAGGTAATGGGGTTTTCGGCGACCGTTTCGGTCCGAATCTTGGGCAGCGTGTTCGCGGCTGTGCTCAAATTTTGGGCAAGTATGTCTTCGGCGCGAAGGCTGGTGCCGGGGTGGGGAGCGGAGGTTGACACTCCTCCCTGTCGCACAGCGATGGGGAGGTGGCAGCGCGCAGCGCTGACGGAGGGGCTGGCGTCGTCAGAGGCGTCGCGGCGACCTTTCGGCCCCTCCACCACCGGCTGCGGCGGCGGTCCCCCTCCCTATGCCCGCGGCCACCGGGGGGATCTATGTCCGCAACCGGTCGAGAGCGGCCCCTCCGCCTGCCTGTCTTCCGCGAACGCCTATGCCTCTTTGAACCGCGCCCAGATCGGCAGATGGTCCGATGCGCGCGACGCGAGCGCGCTGCGGTGCACGCCGGCTTCGACCGCTTCGAGGTGCGGCGACGCGAAGATGCGATCGAGCTTGGCGACCGGGCGGCGGCTGTGGAAGCTGTGCCCGGTGTCGACGAGCCGGTGATGCTCGCCGAAATCGGCGAGGCAGCCGCCGCGGTTGCGCCATTCGTTGCAGTCGCCCATCAGGATCGTCGGCAATTGCTCGCCCTCGGCGAGGTGGCCCAGGATCGCGCGCGCCTGCTGGCGGCGGCGCAGCCCCGAAATGTCGAGATGCATGCCGACCACGCGCAGCCGCGTGTCGCCGATCCGCACCGTCGCCGCAACCGCGCCGCGCGGTTCGAGCGTCGGCAGGTGAAGCGCGTGGCTTTCCTCGACCACGGCGCCCTTGCGCACCAGCAGCGCATTGCCGTGCCAGCCGATCGCATAGGGGCGCCCGTCGAGCAGGTCGACCGGAACATAGTCGCTATGTTCCTCGAACATGCGCGGCGGGATCGCGCTGGCGCGGGTGCCGAAGCGGCGGTCGGCCTCCTGCAGCGCGACGATATCGGCGTCGAGCTCGCCGAGCACCGACAGCACGCGGCCGGGGTCGCGGCGGCGGTCGAGCCCGATGCCCTTGCGCATATTGTAACTGGCGACCTTGATCATGGGAGAGTCTCGAACGGCCCTTGTTGGCATTGGTGCCTAGCGTGTCGAAGCACCGTCCTTGTTTGTCCTTCAAGAAAGGAAAAACGGTCCTTCGACAAGCTCAGGACGAACGGAGGCGCGGCCGGGTTGCGCCTAGGGCGCCTCAAAGGCTTCGATCAAGGCCTGCGCCTCGACCAGATCCTCGTCCAGCACCATCACGCGCACCGGGATCAGCAGCCCGACGCTTTCGGCGATGTTCATGCCCGCGTCGAAGCAGACCGCGTGCACCCCCGCGCTGTCGAGCCGGCCGCGCAGCAGCTCGGCCTCGGCGCCGTTGGGCAGGCGGACGAGTTCGACCAGCGCCATCAGCCCGCCTCGCCCGCGATGAACCGGTCGGTGGGGCGCGTCGGCAGGCCGTCGATGCTTTTTGTGCGGCCCTGGAATTTCTCGACCCACGCGGCGGGATCGGCCTGGCGGTGATATTTCTGCAACGTGTCGCGCTCGTGCTGCAATTCCATCATCGGCACGCCCCAGCCGCAGCTCGTCTGCACGCTTTCGATCTCGATCACGAAGATCTGGCGCGTGCCGGGGAGCAGGGTGAAGGGCGCGGCGACCGCCTCCCACCCGGCATCCTGCGGCAGCACCGCCCGCCCGCGGCCATAGAGCCGCAGGATCAGCGCGCTGCGATCGAAGGCGCAGAACATGATCGTGATCCGCCCGTCGGCCGCCAGATGCGCGTGCGTCTCGTTCCCCGACCCGCCGAAATCGAGCCACGCGACGCGGCGTTCGGACAGGACGCGGAAGGTGTCGGCATAGCCCTTGGGCGACAGGTTGATCCGCCCCCCGGCCGCCGCGGTGGCGGTAAAGAAGACCGGCTGCTTCGCGATGAAGGCGATATGCTTGTCGGTGAGCGTCTCGGTGAATTCGGCCATGGATCAGCGCTCCGCGAGGGGGACGGGCAGGCCTATCACCAATTCCGGCCCTCTTCTATCGCCGCGGCTTCGTCGGGGCGCGTCGCGCGGCCGAGTGCTTCGTTACGATGCGGGAAACGGCCGAAGCGATCGATGATCGCGAAATGCTTCTGCGCATAGTCGGCGAACATCGGATCGGCGAGCTGGCCCATCAGGCGCAGCGATTCGCGCTGGTCGGCGATCTCCTCGCTATGCTCGAAGGGCAGATAGGCGAACTGGCGCCGGTCGTCGGGCCAGCCCTGGTCCCAGCCGCGCGCGACGATGCCGCGGGCGATCGCGCGCGCGAGGCTGTCGGTCGCGAACGCCTCGGCGTCGCCGCGAAAGATGTTGCGCGGGACCTGGTCGAACAGGATCGCCGCCGCCAGCGCGGTGTCGGGATCGCCCAGAAAGGCGTCGGCGGGCTGCGACCGCAACGCTTCGCGCCAGTCGCCCGCCAGATCGCGCACGGCGGCGTCGAAGGCATCGCCGCCGCGATACCAGTCGTCCTGGCCGTGCGTGTCGAACCAGAAGGCAAGCAGCCGCGCCGCCCAGTCGGCGGGCGGCGCGGCGAGGGTGCGGTCGTCGTCGGTCACGCGGCGCTTATTTCTTCGCGCCTTCGGGTTTGCGGTACGGCACGAAGTCGCCGAGCGCGACGAAGCCGCTGTACATGTGGCTGCTGCGATCGCGCAGTTCGAGCGTGTCGATGCTGCACAGCTGGCTGCTGCTCGTCTTGAGGACGAGGATATCGTCGTCGTCGAGCGATTCGGCGCCGCTGCGCGGCCGGTTGACCCACAAGGTGCTGCCCGAGCGGTAGACGATCGCAGTGCCGTCGATGACGGTCGAGCTGCGCGCCGACGCGAGCGGGATGCACTTCTGGGGTTCACCCGCGACGCGGCCCTCGAGCATCTTCTCGAGCTGCGCTTCGGGCGACAGTTTCTCCTTTGCCGTCGCGGCAGGCGACACCGCAACCGCGGCGGCGGCGATGATGGAAAAAATCAACGGACGCATGGGTAAGACTCCTGTCATTCAACACACACCCTCTGCCGCAGATATAGGAAGGAACGCGTGAACGACAACTGACTCGCCCGCACTTTTCCGCCGGTCAGCAGGCCGAATCGGGCAGCGGAATGCCGAGCGGCCCCTTGCATTTCTTCTTCTTGGGCTTGTCGGCCGGGGTGCTGCTTTCGCCGCCGCCGCTCATCCCGCCCATGCCCCCGAAGTCGGCGCCGACCATCAGCATCGTGTACGAACGGAAGCGCACCTTCGCGGTCCAGTCGATGTTCCACACCGCATTGCCCGCGGGCTTGGGCGGATAGGAGAAATTCGCCTCGGGGCCGAAGGCGTTGAGATTGCCGATCATCATCTCGCCCGATGCCTTCTTGACCTCGGCGGGGATCTGGCACGTCGTCTGCGACGGCGGCATCACGATCTTCTTGGTGATCAGATTGGCGACCACCGAGGGGGGCAGCCAGTCCCACAGCCCGCCGCCGAACTCCTTCGTCGCGCTGCTCGTCCACCACACCATGTCGTCGCCGCCCGCGCCGCGGTCCATGCCGCCGATCGTCCACGCCGCATAGCCCGTGGCGTTGGTGACCGGGTTCCAGCGGATCATCACCGATCCGTCGGGCTGGTCGGCGGTCGAGGCCTGGAGCGCGGGCATATAATCCTGCGCCAGCGTGAAATTGATGTCGCTGCCGACATTGCTCGCGACGCGGTGCGCGCCGAGCAGCGAGCTGTCGCGCGCGGGGAATTTGTCCGACTTGCCGTTCGGCCATTCCATATAGGATTTGCTGTTCGACGCCGACACTTCGCGGATCACGGGCACCGCGGTCGAGAAGAGGTTCGGCGGCACCTGCCCCGCCGCGACCTTGGCGAAATCGATGATCACCGGCTGCCCCGGCCCCGCCTTGGCGCCGCAGCCCCAGTAGAGCAGCAGCCGTCCCTTCGGCCGTTCGAATTCGGGGGTATAGTCGCCGGTCTTGCGCTCGGGGCTGATCAGCGGCACCGATTTGCCGAGCTTCGCCTGCGGCAGGAAGAAATGGTCGCCCTTGGGCGGCGGCGCGGTCGGCACCGTGTTCGAACCGAGCCGCAGGTAGAGCTGGCGCGCGAGCGCCTTGTCGGGGCCGCCGCCGAACATCATGCTCATCGCGCCGCCCATGCCGCCCTTTCCGCCCCCCATCGCGGCAAAGCCCGACATCGTCGCGGCGTCCATTTCGTAGCGTTCCTTGGGACCCGTGGTCTTCTGCGCCGCGGCCGGCGCGGTCAGCATCGCGGCGATCGCCGCAAGCGAGGCGAACTGGAAAGTCTTGCGCATAAATCCTCCCTGCAACCGGCGGCGGCGCCCCCGGCGGAAAAGTTCATGCGACCCAATTCTTCTCTATGTTTGAGAGCGCTATAGGCGCGAGAACGGCCGACGCCAAGTGATGCGCGTCACAGGGTCGCGTCATTGCGAGCGAAGCGAAGCAATCCAGAGGGTGACAGGCCGCCCTGGATTGCTTCGCTTCGCTCGCAATGACGATGGAGAGGGGGTCAGGCCGTCCCGCCCACCGTCAGCCCGCCGACCAGCAGCGTCGGCTGCCCGACCCCTGCCGGGACGCTCTGGCCGCCCTTGCCGCACACGCCGATCCCTTCGTCGATCGCCATGTCGTTGCCGATGCCGAGCAATTTGGTGAGCACGCTCGGCCCGTCGCCGATCAGCGTCGCGCCCTTGATCGAGTCGCCGAGCTTGCCATTCTCGACCTTGTACGCCTCGGTGCAGCTGAAGACGAACTTGCCCGACACGATGTCGACCTGTCCGCCGCCGAAGCTCTTGGCAAAGATGCCGTTCCTGACGCGGCTCAACAGCTCGGCGGGGTCGTCCTTGCCGCTCTTCATGAAGGTGTTGGTCATCCGCGGCATCGGCGCGTGGGCAAAGCTTTCGCGGCGCCCGTTGCCGGTCGGCGCGACCCCCATCAGCCGCGCGTTGAGCCGGTCCTGCATATAACCCTTGAGGATGCCGTCCTCGATCAGCACCGTCTCCTGCGTCGGGGTGCCCTCGTCATCGATCGACAGCGAGCCGCGGCGGCCGCCGCCTTCGGGGCTTTCGAGGCTGCCGTCGTCGACCACGGTGACGCCGGGTACCGCGACGCGCTCGCCGATGCGGCCCGAAAAGGCGCTCGTGCCCTTGCGGTTGAAATCGCCCTCGAGCCCGTGGCCGACGGCTTCGTGGAGCAGCACCCCCGGCCAGCCGGGGCCGAGCAGCACGGTGAACTCGCCCGCGGGCGCGTCAACCGCGCGCAGGTTGACGAGCGCCTGTGCCAGCGCCTCGTCGATCGCGCGGTTCCACTGCGCGGGCTCGAACAGATGGTCGTACATGTAGCGCCCGCCGAGGCCGAAATAGCCCGATTCGCGGCGGCCATTCTCCTCGACCACGATGCTGACGTTGAGCCGGACGAGCGGGCGGATGTCGGTGGCGAGGAAACCGTCGGCGCGGACGATCTCGACCACCGACCAGCTGCCCGCGAGCGCGACCGAGACCTGCACGACGCGCGGATCGCGCGCGCGCGCGGCGGCGTCGACCTCCTGGCACAGCGCGACCTTCTTCGCGAAGGGGATCAGGTCGAGCGGGTTCGCCTCGTCATAGAGGTGGCGGTTGGTGCGCGGCGGCGGCGCGGCGTGCGGCTGGTTCGCCGGGTCGAGCAGCGCGAGCGTCTCCGCGGCGCGGCGGATCGCGCCCGCGCTGATGTCGCTGGCATGGGCAAAGCCCGTCATCTCGCCCGACACGGCGCGCAGGCCGAAACCCGCGTCGGTCGAATAGTCGGCGGTCTTGAGCCGCCCGTCGTCGAACCCGAAGCTCTCGGTCGCGCGATATTGCAGATAGAGTTCGCCGTCGTCGGCCTTGGCCAGCGCCTCGCGCGCGAGCTTCTGCGCCAGATCGGGGTCGAGCGCGTCGGCGCGATAGAGGAAGCGGCGGGGATCGGTGAGACTGGTCATCGGGGTCATATAGGCGCGCGGGTCGGTCGCGCAAAGGTCCGTTCGCGAGGAACGGTTTTGCCAGCCTCCGCCTCCGATGCCGCGGAACGGGGTGGGGAGCGGACACTGGCGATCCTCCCTCTGGCCGAAGGCCAGGGGGGGGTGACCTCCACCGCAGGCGATGGTGGACGGGCTGCGAGGTTGATCTCAGCCCCCCGTCAGCACTTCGGCTGCGACGTCCCCGTCGGTGACGGGAAACCTCAGAACTGCCGGATCACATCGAGGAAGGCCTCGCCCCATGATTCGAGCTTGCGCGCGCCGACGCCGGGAATGGTTCCCATTTCGTGCAGGCTCGCGGGGCGCTCGCTCGCCATCGCGCGGAGGACGGCGTCGTGGAACACCACATAGGGCGGCACCCCTGCCTCGGCCGCGAGTTCGCGCCGGACGCTGCGCAGCGCGTCGAACAGCGGGTCGCCGACCGGGTTGGCCGCGGCGCCCGCGCCACCGCGCCCGCCGCGCTGCAAGCGCCGCGCCGGCGGCTCGGCGATCAGCACCGGCGTCTCTCCCTTCATCACCGCGCGCCCGGCGGGGCCGAACATCAGCCCGCCATGCTCGGTCGTCTCGAGCGCCTCGCGCGCGACGAGGGTGCGCACGAGCGGCTTGATCAGCCGCGCCTCGTCGCCGCCGACGATGCCGAAGACCGACAATTTGTCGTGACCGCGGCTCGCGATGCGCTCGTCGCCCTTGCCCGTCAGCACCGCCTCGACATGCCCCGCGCCATAGCTTTGTCCGGTGCGGTAGACCGCGCTGAGCAGTTTCTGCGCGAGCACCGTCGCATCGATCTGCGCCGGGGGTTCGAGACAATTGTCGCAATTGCCGCAGCGTGTCGGGGGGTCTTCTCCGAAATGGCGGAGCAGCAACGCGCGGCGGCATTCGACCGTTTCGACCAGCGCCGCCATCGCGTTCAACCGCGCGCGTTCGCCCGCGATACGCAGTTCGGGCAGTTCCGACAGCCGCATCCGCGCGCGCGCAAAATCGTCGGCGCCCCACAGCATCAGCGCCTCCGCAGGGTCGCCGTCGCGCCCGCCGCGCCCGGTTTCCTGATAATAGGCCTCGATCGACTTGGGCAGGCCGGCGTGCGCGACGAAGCGCACGTCGGGTTTGTCGATCCCCATGCCGAACGCGACGGTCGCGGTGACGATCCCGTCTTCCGACGCGACGAAGTCGTGCTGGACGCGCGCGCGCAATTCGGGGTCAAGCCCGGCGTGATAGGCGGCGACGCGGCGCCCGGTCGCTGCCGCGATCTTCGCCGCCATGCGTTCGGTTCCGTCGCGCGTCGGGCAATAGACGATGCCGGGGCCGGGATTGGCGGCGATGAAATCGGTGAGCTGCTTCGCCGGGGACACGCGCGGGCGCACCGCATAGCGGATGTTCGGCCGGTCGAAACCCGCAAGGATCAGCCCGTCTTCGGGAATGCCGAGCTGGACGAGAATATCCTCGCGTGTGTGCTTGTCGGCGGTTGCGGTGAGCGCGAGCCGCGGCACATCGGGAAAGGCGTCAAGCAGCGGACGGAGCAGGCGGTAGTCGGGGCGAAAGTCATGCCCCCATTCCGAAACGCAATGCGCCTCGTCGATCGCGAACAGCGCCGGGCTGCGCGCCTCCATCAGCGCGCGGAACCCCTCGCCCGTCGCGCGCTCGGGCGCGATATAGAGGAGGTCGAGATCGCCGTCGCGATAGCGCTGCCGCGTCTCGGCCCAGTCGGCATCGACGCTGGTCAGGCTGGCGGCACGGATCCCCGCCGCGCGCGCGCCGCGCAGCTGGTCGTGCATCAGCGCGATCAGCGGCGACACGACGACGACGCAGCCATCGAGCGCGACCGCGGGCAGCTGGTAGGTCAGCGACTTGCCCGCCCCCGTCGGCATCACCGCGAGCGTGCGCGCGCGCGCCATCACCCGCGCAACGACATCGGCCTGCTTCCCGCGAAAATGGTCGAAGCCGAAGGTCGATTTGAGCAGGGGAAGCAGCGCGTCGGCGGTCATGATGGGGGTCGCGATAGGGCGGATGCGATGTGAAACCAAGCCCTCCCCTTGAAGGGGAGGGGCTTTACGTCCGCGCGAGCATTGCCCGCTCGGCCATCCGCGCCGCGGTCACGCGTTCGGCCATCACGACATGATCGGCGCCGCGACGCACGAGATCGTCGACCTCTTCGTCCGAATGCGCGCGCGCAACGATCACCAGCCTGGCGTTGATCGCGCGCGCCTTGCGCACGATCGCTCCCGCCTCGACCCCCTCGGGGATCGCGATCAGCAGGGTCGACGCATCCTCGATGCCCGCCTGGCGCAGGATGCTCTCCTTGGTCGCGTCGCCGACGATCACCCGCGCGCCCGCCTTTTCCGCCGCCGCCGCCATGTCCTTCTGGTCTTCGATCACCGTCAGCCCTTCACCGCGACCGCAGACGAGCGTGCCGATATGGCTGCCGACGCGGCCGAAGCCGATCAGCACCACCCCGGCGTTGCACGGCGCGGGCGCGTCGGACGCCGGCGCGGCAGCTTCCGCTTCGGCCCCGGACGCATCCTCCGACCGGATGCGCTTGACCGCGAGGGTAAAGAAGATCGGGTTGAACAGGATCGACAGCAGCGAACCCGCAAGGATCAGGTCGCGCCCGGTTTCGGGCAGCACCTGGAGCCCGACCCCGAGCCCCGCGAGGATGAAGGAGAATTCGCCGATCTGCGCGAGGCTGACCGACACCGTCATCGCGGTCTGCGATCCGTGGCCGAAAGCGCGGACGATCCAGTAGGCGGCGACCGACTTGCCGACGACGATGATCGCCACGGTCGCGATCACCGGCCCGGGCTGTTCGACGAGCACCATCGGGTCGAACAGCATGCCGACCGAGACGAAGAACAGGACCGCAAAGGCATCGCGCAGCGGCAGCGTCTCTTCGGCCGCGCGGCGGCTGAGCTGCGTTTCGCCGAGGATCATGCCCGCAAAGAAGGCGCCGAGCGCGAAACTGACGTCGAACACCACCGCCGCACCGAAGGCGACCCCGAGCGCGATCGCGAGCACCGCGAGGCGGAACAGTTCGCGCGACCCGGTGTGCGCGACCCAGTGCAGCACCCACGGCAGCACGCGGCGCGCGATCACCGCCATGAAAGCGACGAAGGCGACGACCTTGAACAGCACGATCCCCGCCGACTGGAGCAGCCCCGCGCCCTGCCCCTCGTCACCGCGCGATCCGAACATCGCGGGCAAGAGGACGAGCGCGAGCACCATCGCCAGATCCTCGACGATCAGCCAGCCGACCGCGATGCGGCCCTTTTCGGTCTCGACCATGTCGCGCGCCTGGAGCGCGCGGAGCAGCACGACGGTCGAAGCGACCGACAGCGCGAGTCCGAACACCGCGCTGCCCGCGACCGACCAGCCGAGCCACAGGCCAAGCGCGATCCCGAGCCCGCTGGCGACCGCGATCTGTGCGATTGCGCCGGGTACGGCGATCTTGCGGACCGAAAGCAGGTCCTTGAGCGAAAAATGCAGCCCCACGCCGAACATCAGCAGGATCACGCCGATCTCGGCGAGCTGCATGGCGAGGCCCGTGTCGGCCACGAAACCCGGGGTAAACGGCCCCACGAGGATGCCCGCGAGCAGATAGCCCGCGATCGGCGAAATCTTCACCCGCTGTGCAAGCGCTCCCATCAGGAACGCGACCCCGAGGCCGGCGACCACGGTTCCGATCAATGTCGTGTCGTGCGGCATGAACCTTGCGTAGGGGGCGCAGGCGTGGCGGGTCAACCCAACTCAAGCAATTTTGTTGCGATAGGTGCGCGCGACCGCCCTAAACCGTGCCCTCTTCCTTCTCTGCCTGTTGCCGCGCCCACATGTCGGCGTAGAGCCCGCGCATGCCGAGCAGCTGGTCGTGCGTCCCGGTCTCGGCGACGCGGCCGCGCTCGAGCACGATGATCCGGTCGGCGCCGGTCACGGTCGACAGGCGGTGCGCGATCACCAGCGTCGTGCGGCGTTCGGCGATGCGTTCGAGCGTGTCCTGGATCGCCGCCTCGGTGCGGCTGTCGAGCGCGCTCGTCGCTTCATCGAGGATCAGGATCGGCGGGTTCTTGAGCAGCGTGCGCGCGATCGCGACGCGCTGCTTCTCGCCGCCCGACAGCTTGAGCCCGCGCTCGCCGACCTCGGTCTCATAACCCTGCGGCAGGAGCGCAACGAAGCCGTCGATCGCCGCGCCCTCGGCAGCCGCCGCGATTTCGGGGGCGCTCGCGCCTTCGCGGCCATAGGCGATATTATAGCCGATCGAATCGTTGAACAGCACCGTATCCTGCGGGACGATGCCGATTTCGGCGCGCAGGCTCGCCTGCGTCACCTGCGCGATATCCTGATCGTCGATGGTGATCCGCCCGCCCTGCGGGTCGTAAAAGCGGAAGAGCAGCCGCGCGATCGTCGACTTGCCCGCGCCCGAAGGCCCGACGATCGCCAGCGTTTCGCCGGCGCCAACCGCGAAGCTGACGCCATTGAGGATCGTGCGGTCGGGCTCGTAGCCGAAGACGACATTGTCGAACGCCACCGCGCCGCCGTTCACCACCAGCGGCCGGGCGCCCGGCGCGTCGGATATCTCGGGCGGGGTGTCGATCAGGCGGAACATCGCCTCCATGTCGATCAGCCCCTGGCGAATGACGCGATAGACCATGCCGAGCATGTCGAGCGGCCGGAACAGCTGCGCGAGCAGCGTGTTCACCAGCACCACGTCGCCGACCTGGAAAATGCCCTTCGACCAGCCCCACACGGTATAGGCCATCGCCCCCGCCATCGCGGCGTTGGTGATGAAGCTCTGTCCGATGTTGAGCCAGGCGAGGCTGTTTTCGCTCTTCACCGCGGCGCGCGCATATTGGTCGGCGACGTCGCGGTAGCGCGCCGTCTCGCGCTCCTCGGCGCCGAAATATTTGACCGTCTCGTAATTGAGCAGGCTGTCGACGCTGCGCCCGACGGTGAGCGTGTCGAGGTCGTTCATCCGCGTGCGCAGCGCGTTGCGCCAGTCGGTCACCTTGCGAGTGAAGATGATGTAGACGATCACCATCAGCGCGGTCGCACTGGCGAGGCCGAAGCTGAACTTGGTCCAGAAGATGATCAGCACCGCAGCCAGTTCGATCACCGTCGGCGCGATGTTGAACAGCAGGAAATAGAGCATCGTGTCGATGCTCTTGGTCCCGCGCTCGATCACCTTGGTGACCTCGCCCGTCCGCCGCGCGAGGTGGAAGCGCAGGCTCAGCGCATGGAGATGGGTGAAGGTCGCGATCGCGAGTTCGCGCGTCGCATCCTGCCCGACGCGCTCGAACACGACGTTGCGCAGATTGTCGAACAGGACCCCGGCGAAGCGCGCGCCGGCATAAGCGAGCACCAGCCCGATCGCGAGCGCGACGCCCTCCTCCATTCCCGGCGCCATCCTGTCGATCGCGGCGCCATAGAGGAAGCCCATCGACAGCTGCACGCCCTTCGACGCGAGTACGATGAGGCCGGCGAGGATGATGCGGATCTTGTGCTCGCGATGCCCCGCCGGCCACAGATAGGGCAGGAAGCGCTTGAGCGTCGCGAGGACGGGCGGTTCGCGCTTCGCATCGGCGCTGGTGGTCGTGTCGGGCGGCATCGCCCCCGCATGTAGGGACGAAGCGATGGCTTAACAATCGCTTCCCCGGCTCGCGCGCGCAGGCGTCAGCGCGAATCGCGATAGCCGGCGCGGCGCAGCAGGCGATCGATCAGCCGGCGCTCCGCCGGGGTCGGGCCCGGCAGTTCGGTGGGCGGTTGCGGATCGATGCGGCGGCCCGCCAGCGGGCGACGCGGGGGGACGAGGGGGGAGAAGCGCATGGGGCGAACCTGACCTTGCCGGTGCGGCGTCGCCCCCGGCGCCGCAGATGGTCTGGTCCCTGCCGCGCAGCTTCGCGCCGCAGGGTTTCGCTTTCGCAAAGGCGCGTGGTTACTGCTTTCTTTCCGGTACGGTGAAGGTGCCCGTCACGCGCCCGCCGGTGCCGCCCTGGATCGGCTGGCCGTCGGGCCCGCGCGCCGCGCCGCGGCCGTCGACCGTCGCGCGCCCGCTGTTGAGGTCGATCACCAGCCGCCCACCATTGAGGCGATTGCCGCGCTGGGTCAGCTGGACGTTGCCGACCATCGTGATCAGCCGGCGGTCGAGGTCGTAGATCGCGACATTGCCCGACGCGCGCTCGTCGCCCTTGGTCACGACGACACCGCCGGTCGCGTCGAGCCGGTTGACGTCGGTGCCGCCCTGGCGGCTGTAGGCGACGGTCATGCGCTGCGAGGTCACGGTCATGCCCGCCTGCGTCACGCGCACCCCGCCCGCAAGGATGACGCGATCGGCGCGGTCCTGCACCTCGATGCTGCCCGCGTCGAAATCGACCGGGGCGTTGCTGTTGTGATTGGCGAGCGCCTGCGCCTGCGCCGCGTCGCCGCCCCCGGTGGAGAGGATCGCGAGGCTGGTCAGCGCGAAGCTCGCGCCGGCGAGGAGCAGGCTCGTCCGCCCGAACAAGCGCGGCGATGACGTCATTTCAGCACTCCCTGATTGATGCGCAGCTTCGCATTGCCCGACAGGCGGACGATCCGCTGGTCGAGGTCGGCGGACAGCTGGTTGGCCGAAAAATGGCCGATGTTCAATGTACCCGCAACGCCGCCGGTGCCGACGAGGCTGCGCGTCTTGAGGTCGATCGCGACGTTGCTGGCGTCGATCCGGTATCCGTCGGCGCTCTTGACCTGCACCATCCCGGGCACCGCGACCTTTTCGGTGTCCATATTATATTGCCCCTCGGCGGCGGCGATCGTCGCGGGACCGTCGTTCAGCCGGATCGCGCCCGACAGCTGGCTCATCCGCACGATCGGTTCGACCGAGCTTTTCTGTACCGCGCTGCCCGCGATCAACGCGAAGGGCTGCCCCTTCGAATCCTGCCCCCGATATTCGGCGCGCGTCACCTTCATCCGTTCCTGCGCGACCGCGACCTTGTCCTTCGAGAGGAGGAAGCTGATCTCGGTGCGCTGGGTGAAGGGCGAGAAGATCAGCACCGCGGCGACGACGCCGATGATCAGCGGCAAGCCGAAGCGCAGGATGCGCACGACACGATCGTGATTCGAGCCGCTGGCCGCCCAGAGCTGGCGCATCGTGCGGTCATGATCGGCGCGTTCGGACACCCGTTTCTCCGATTCGCTCAGCTGTGCGCGAAAATGTCGATCTCGGGCCAGCCCGCGAGGTCGAGCCGCGCACGCGTCGGCAGGAAATCGAAACAGGATTGCGCGAGTTCCATCCGCCCCTCGCGCACCAGCCGCGCGTCGAGCACCTCTTTCATCGCGTGCAGGAAGCGCACATCGCTGGCGGCATAATCGCGCTGCGCTTCGCTGAGCGTGGTCGCGCCCCAGTCGCTCGACTGCTGCTGCTTCGACACGTCCTGCCCCAGCAATTCGCGCACCAGTTCCTTGAGACCGTGACGGTCGGTATAGGTCCGGATCAGCCGCGAGGCGATCTTGGTGCAATAGACGGGCGCCGCCATCACGCCGAGCGCATGCTCGATCGCGGCCAGATCGAAGCGCGCAAAATGGTATAATTTCAATCTGTTGGGATCAGAAAGAACCGCCTTCAGCACCGGCGCGTCATAATTGCTTCCGGGACCGAAGCGGACGAGATGCTCGTCGCCCGAACCGTCGCTGATCTGGACGAGGCACAGCCGGTCGCGCAGCGGGTTGAGTCCCATCGTTTCGGTGTCGACCGCGACCGGTCCCGGACCGAGTGCGCCCTCGGGCAGATCTTCTTCGTGGAAATGGACAGTCATGGCCCCGCCTTTAGGCCAAGCCGCCTTGCGGCTCAATGACTGGTTTCGCGCGCCGGATCGCCCGACCGGACCGGCGCGACCGCCCCTTGTTTTTACATCTTGCCATGATGATATTTTCTGTTCGCCCACGCCGTTTATTTAGGTTATATATTGCGCCGTTGGCGGCACGGGGCGAGTCCGTGCCCGTGGTGAACTGCGTCTCCGTCCGGCGCAAGGAGCCGGATTGAACGGGGCGTGGACGAACCGAAAGCGACTATCAGACAATGAGTTTCAACAAGGATCGGCGCGGCCACCGCGGACGTGGCAAGCGCGATGATTTCGGCGGTTTCGACAGTTTCGAACCCGCGCCCTACGGCGGTGACAGCTATGGCGGCGGACGTGGCGGCTTCGGCGACCGGGATCGCGGCGGCTTCGGCGGCGGCGACCGTGGCGGCTTCGGCGACCGGGACCGGGGCGGTTTCGGGGGCGATCGCGGCGGATTCGGCGGCGGACGCGGCGGTGGCGGCGGCATGCCCGCGCAGGTCGTTGGCGAAGGTCAGGGCACCGTCAAATTCTTCAACCCGTCGAAAGGTTTCGGCTTTGTCGCACGCGACGATGGCGGCGAGGATGTCTTCGTCCACATCAGCGCGGTCGAACAGGCCGGCCTTCAGGGTCTCGCCTCGGGCCAGCCGCTCGGCTTCACCCTCGTGGAACGCAACGGCAAGGTGTCGGCGATCGACCTCAAGATCGAGGGCGAACCGATGCCGATCGAGGAATTCGCTCCCCGCCAGCGCGACGATCGCGGCGGTGATCGTCCGGGCGGCGCGCGCGGACGGCGCCAGCTGACCGGCGAACGCACCTCGGGCACGGTGAAGTTCTTCAACACCACCAAGGGCTTCGGCTTCATCGCCCGCGATGACGGCCAGGCCGACGCCTTCGTCCACATCAGCGCAGTGCAGCGCGCGGGCATGGCTGGCCTTGAGGAAGGCGACCGCGTCGCCTTCGACATCGAAGTCGACGACCGCGGCAAGTTCGCGGCGGTGAACCTGCAGCCCCATCAGGACTGATTTCGGTTCCGAACGGACAAGGAAAAGGGCGGCCCGCGGGCCGCCCTTTTTCGTTGGGCCCCGTCCGGTCGCTCATGCCCCCGCGCCGGGGCAAGGCCGCGGGCCCTCCAGCAACCATGGAGCAGAAAAAGCCGGACGGTCAAAACAAAGGGGGCGAAATCGCCCCCTTTGCCTCGATCCGTTTTGCCCGCCCTATTCGGTGGGGAAGCCGCGCTTCCTGAGCAGCGCCTTCACGTCGGGATCGCGGCCGCGGAAAGCGCGGTAGGCGTCGGCGCGGTCGGTCTCGTTGCCCGTCATGAGCAGGATGGTGCGGAACTTGTCGGCGACGCTGCGGTCCCACGGCCCGCCGGCTTCGGTGAAGGCCGCCCAGGTGTCGGCATCCATCGTTTCCGACCAGAGATAGGAATAATAGCCCGCCGAATAGGCGTCGCTGCTGAACAGGTGGCCGAACTGCGGCAGGCGATGCCGCATGACGATTTCCTTCGGCATCCCCATTTCGGCGAGCGTTTCGCGCTCGAACTTGTCGGGGTCGGTCACCGGAATCTTGCGGTCGTGCAGCTTCATGTCGACGATCGCGCTGCCCAGATATTCGACCGTGGTGAAACCCTGGTTGAACTTGTCCGAGGCAAGGATCTTGTCGACCAGCGCCTGCGGCATCGGCGCGCCCGTCTTGTAGTGCGTCGCATATTTCGACAGCACTTCGGGGGTCATCAGCCAATTCTCGTTCACCTGGCTCGGATATTCGACGAAGTCGCGCGGCACCCCGGCGAGCGCGGGATAATAGACGTGCTGCAACAGATAATGGATGCCGTGGCCGAATTCGTGGAACAGCGTCTGCGCGTCGTCGAGGCTGATCAGCGTCGGCTCGCCCTTCGCGGCTTCGGTGAAATTATTGTTGTTCGAGGCGAGGACATTGCGCTCGCCGCCAAGCGTCTGCTGGCTGCGATAGGTCGTCATCCACGCCCCCGAACGCTTGCCGTCGCGCGCAAAATTGTCGAGGTAGAAGACCCCGACATTCGCATTGGTCTTGAGGTTGTAGACCTCGAACGTGCGCACCTTCGGATCGAACACGGGGATCGTTCCCGTATTCTCGCGGAAACCGAGGTCATAGAGCTGACCCGCCGACCAGAACATGCCGTCGACCAGCTTGTCGAGCTGGAGGTAAGGCTTCACCTCGCTCTCATCGAGGTCGTATTTCGCCTTGCGGACCTTCTCCGCATAGAAGCGATAGTCCCACGGCTCGATGGAGATCTTCGCGCCCTTGTTTGCCTTGGCCTCCGCGTCGGCGATCGCCTGCATGTCGGCGACCTCTTCCTTCACGCGCGCGACGGCGGCGGGCCAGACCTTCATCATCAGCCCCATCGCGGCTTCGGGGGTCTTGGCCATGGTGTCGGCCATGCGGTAATGCGCGTGGGTCGGGAAACCGAGCAGTTCGGCGCGCTGCTGGCGCAGCTTCAGAATCTCGGCGATCGTCGCATTGGTGTCGTTCGCGTCGCCATTGTCGCCGCGATTGACGAACGCCTTGTAGACCTTTTCGCGCAGCGCCCGGTTGGTGGCACCCTGCAATACCGGCTGCGCCGACGAGCGCGTGTTCTTGATCGCCCACTGGCCGGGCTTGCCGTTGGCCTCGGCGGCCGCGGCGAGCGAGGCGATGAAGCCGGGTTCGAGCCCCGCGAGCTCATTCTTGTCGGTGACGAAGGTGTAGAGCTTCTCGTCGCCGAGCAGCTTCGACGAGAAGGTCGAGAACAGCCCTTCGAGCTTCGCGTTCATCTCGACGAGCTTCGCCTTGTCGGCGGACGACAGGTTCGCGCCGTCGCGCACCATCTCGTCATGGCTGCGTTCGACGATGCGGATCTGCTGGGCATTGAGGCCGCTCTGATGGCGGGCGTCATAGACCGCCTTGTAGCGCGCGAAGAGCTTGGGCTCGAGGAACAGCTCGGTGTAGAAAGTGGTGAGCTTGGGGCTCCATTCGGCGTCGATGTCCTCGACGCGGTCGTTCGACTTGTTCGACGTCTGGACACCCCACAGCGCATAGACGCGTTCCATCGTGTCGCCCGCGAGCATCATCGGCACATGCGTGTTTTCGAACGTCGGCGCTTCGGGATTGTCGATCACCGCCTGTACCTGCGCCTTCACCTCGGCCATGCCCTTGGCAAAGGCGTCGGGGAACAGTTCGGGATCCATCTTGTCCCACGGCGGCACCCCTTCATAGGGGCCGGTCCACGGCGCGAGCATCGGATTCTCGCCCGCGGGCGCAGTCGCGGCGGCGGGCTTGGCGGTTTCGGCAGCAAGAGTCGTCATCTGGCTCATACCCGCGAGCATCGCAGTCGATGCAAGCAGAGTCGACAGGCGACGGACAAAACGGGGCGCGTTGCGCGACATATTCGGAATCTCCCGGCGGAAAAGGTTTCGGACGAAACCATGTCGGCGGGCGTCTTAACCAGATATGACAGCGATGCGCAAGGTTGCGGCGCCGGCGATGCGACGGGCCGCGCAATGCTGCGCGGGCACGATCAGCCGGCGAACATCGGGACGACGCCCCCCGGCACGTCGACGCGGAAGGTGAAGAGGCCGCCGGCGTGCGGCTGCGCCCTGCGCTCTTCGTCGGTCAAATTCTTGCCGGCGCTGGTGACGAAGGCGGTGCGCATGTCGGCGCCGCCGAACGCGATCATCGTCGGGCGCTGCACCGGCATCTCGACCGTCTGGAGAAGCTCGCCCGCGGGCGAGAGGCGCACGATGCGCCAGCCGTCCCACAAGGCCGACCAGTAGCAGCCCTCGGCATCGACCGCACCGCCGTCGGGACGCCCCCTGCCCTCCTCGAACTGGTGAACGGTGCGCCGTGCGCCGAGCATGCCGGTGTCGGGATCGACATCATAGACGTCGATCCGGTGGGTCGGCGTGTCGGCATGATAGAAGCTGCGCCCGTCGGGGCTGAAAGCGGCACCATTGCTCGTCATCAAACCATCGATCACGGGCGTGATCGCTCCGTCGGGGTCGACGCGATAGAGGGTCGCGTCGCGCTTCGGCTTGTCGGCGGTCAGGCTGCCGACCCACAGGCGCCCCGCCGCGTCGACGCAACCGTCGTTGAAGCGCTGGTGCGGCTTGTCGGCGAGCACCGGTTCGCCGAAGGCGCGCGGGGTACCGCCCCATTCGTCGATCAGCGCGCATCCGGCACGGAGCGCGGCGATCAGCCCGCCGCCGCGACGCGGCGCGACGCAACCGACGGGGCCGTCGAGCTGCATCACCGCGTCGCGGCCGCTCGCGGGATCGGTGCGGTGGATACGAAAGGCGTCGATATCGACCCAATAGAGGCAGGCTTCGCCGGCATGCCAGCGGGGCGATTCGCCGAGCAGCGCGCCGGCGTCGAGAAGAAGGTCGACCATGGCGCCGTGCCTAGCGCGCGCCGTCGCCGCTGCCCAGCGCCTGCAAAGCTATTCACCGCCAAGGCTTTGTACGGGCGACGGCCCGACTTTCATGCCGTAGCGGCATTTCCACTTGACGTGCACGTAAACGTAAGGTCAGGTGGCGGCGAAGGCCGTGCCCCGCGCGCGGCTGTTGGCGCGGCCGGCTCCCCGATTTCGTCCGGCCGCCATCAGGGAAAGGAAGACGATGTCGCTCGATAACCTCTCGCGCACGGCCTATACCGAGGATCATGAAGCGTTCCGTTCGACGGTGCGCCAGTTCCTCGAAAAGGAAGTCGCGCCCAACGCCGCGCAATGGGCCGAGGACGGCATCGTCCCCAAGTCAATCTGGCCCAAGGCGGGCGAACTCGGCATGCTGTGCCCGACGGTTCCCGAGGCCTATGGCGGGCTCGGACTCGACTTCGGCTATAATGCGATCGTCGACGAGGAAAGCGCCTATTACGGCCGCGCGACCACCGGCTTCTCGCTCCAGTCGGACATCGTCACTTCCTATATCGTCAAATATGGCTCGGAAGACCAGAAGAAGCACTGGCTGCCCAAGATGGTGTCGGGCGAGGTGATCACCGCGATCGCGATGACGGAACCGGGCACCGGCAGCGATCTTCAGGGGATGCGCACGACCGCGAAGAAGGATGGCAATCACTATGTCATCAACGGGTCGAAGACCTTCATCACCAACGGCCAGAACGCCGACCTGATCCTCGTCTGCGTCAAGACCGATACCGAGGTGCAGCCGGCGTGGAAGGGCGTGTCGATCGTGCTCGTCGAAGCCGATCGCGAAGGTTTCAAGCGCGGTCGCAACCTCGACAAGATCGGACAGGACGAGGCCGACACCTCGGAGCTGTTCTTCGAGGACGTTCGCGTTCCGATCACCAACTGCCTCGGCGAGGAAGGCCAGGGCTTCATCTATCTGATGAGCGAACTGCCGCAGGAACGCCTGTCGATCGCGGTCAGCGCGCAGGCCTCGGCGCAGCGCGCCTTCGACGACACCGTCGAATATACGCGTGAGCGCAAGGCGTTCGGCAAGCCGATCCTCGACTTCCAGAACAGCCGCTTCGTGCTCGCCGATTTGAAGGCGAAGCTGCAGGTCGGCTGGGCGCACCTCGACTGGGCGCTCGCGCGTCACATGAAGAAGGAACTGACCCCCGAAGAGGGCGCGGCGGCGAAGCTGTGGCACACCGACCTCCAGTGGGAGGTGATGGACAAGTGCCTCCAGCTGTTCGGCGGCTCGGGCTACATGAATGAATATCCGATCGCCCGCGCCTGGCGCGCGGCGCGCGTGACGCGCATCTTCGGCGGCACGAACGAAATCATGAAGGAGCTGATCGGGCGCAAGCTGTAATTTCCCCGCCCGCAAGCGGGAGGGGCAGTGAGACTTGGGAGCTTGCTCCCTAGTCGCAGCGGGGTGGGCTACCTACCTCCGAGATGCTCGCTCCGCTCGCGCCCACCCCTAACCCCTCCCGCCTGCGGGAGGGGAATCAAGAAAGGAATTCTCCCATGGCCCACGCCTATATCGTAGACGCCGTCCGCACCGCCGGTGGCCGCCGCGGCGGCAAGCTCGCCGGCGTCCACCCCGTCGACCTAGGCGCCGCGGTGTTCGACGCGATCGCCGACCGCAACGATTTCGACACCTCGAAGATCGACGACGTCATCACCGGCTGCGTCAGCCAGGGCGGCGAGCAGACGATGGATCTCGGCCGCAACGCCGTACTCGCCTCGAAGCTGCCCGACAGCATCCCCGCGGTGACGATCGATCGCCAGTGCGGATCGTCGCAGCAGGCGATGATGTTCGCCGCGCAGGCGGTGATGTCGGGCACGCAGGACATGGTGCTCGCGAGCGGCATCGAGAGCATGACGCGCGTCCCGATGGGCAGCGTCGCGACGCTGTTCATGAAGGAAGGCCTCGGCAATTACAAATCGCCGCGGCTCGAGGAAAAATATCCCGGCATCATGTTCAGCCAGTTCATGGGCGCCGAGATGATCGTCAAGAAGCACGGCTTCACCAAGGACGACCTCGACGCCTTCGCGCTCGAAAGCCATCGCCGCGCCAGGGCCGCGACCGAGGCCGGGCTGTTCCAGCGCGAAATCGTGCCCGTCGCGATCGAGACCGCCGAAGGGTCGCAGTTCCACACCGTCGACGAAGGCATCCGTTTCGACGCGACGCTCGAAGGCATCGCGGGGGTGAAGATCCTGCAGGAAGGCGGGTCGATCACCGCCGCCTCGTCGAGCCAGATCTGCGACGGCGCCTCGGCGGCGCTGATCGTGTCGGAGCAAGCGCTCAAGGATCATGGCCTGACCCCGCGCGCGCGCATCCACCATATCTCGGTGACCGCGGGCGACCCGATCATCATGCTCGAAGAACCGCTGTTCGCGACCGAAAAGGCGCTGAAGAAGGCCGGGCTCTCGATCGGCGACATCGACGCGTATGAAGTCAACGAGGCGTTCGCGCCGGTGCCGCTCGCGTGGCTCAAATATCTCGGCGCCGACCATGGCCGCCTCAACGTCCACGGCGGCGCGATCGCGCTCGGCCACCCGCTCGGCGCCTCGGGCACCAAGCTGATGGCGACCCTGCTCGGCGTGCTCGACGCCAGGGGCGGCAAATATGGCCTCCAGACGATGTGCGAAGGCGGCGGTCAGGCCAACGTCACGATCATCGAACGGCTGTAAGCAATCTGGCGTCGCCCCCGCGAAAGCGGGGGCCGCTATCGGGGTGGCGCAAGGCTGCCAACGGCCCCCGCTTTCGCGGGGGCGACGTTTCAAGGGAGAATGACATGAAACTCGATTCCACCGTATCTGCCGTCGTCACCGGCGGCGCCTCGGGCCTCGGCGCCGCGACCGCGCGCCTGCTCGCCTCGAAGGGCGTCAAGGTCGCGATCTTCGACCTGCAGGAAGAAAAGGGCAAGGCGCTGGCCGAAGAACTCGGCGGCGTCTTCTGCGAATGCAACGTCACCGACGACGCGTCGGTCGATGCCGCCTTCGAAAAGGCGCGCGCCGCGATCGGCCAGGAGCGCATCCTCGTCAACTGCGCGGGCACCGGCAACGCGATCAAGACCGCGAGCCGTTCGAAGGAAGACGGCAGCATCAAGCATTTCCCGCTCGATGCCTTCAACTGGATCATCCAGATCAACCTCGTTGGCACCTTCCGCTGCATCGCCAAGTCGGCGGCGGGCATGATGACGCTCGAACCGCAGGAAGACGGCGACCGCGGCGCGATCGTCAACACCGCGTCGGTCGCGGCCGAGGACGGCCAGATCGGCCAGGCGGCCTATTCGGCGTCGAAGGGCGGCGTCGTCGGCATGACCCTGCCGATCGCGCGCGATCTCGGCAGCGAAAAGATCCGCGTCAACACCATCCTGCCCGGCATCTTCGACACCCCGCTGCTCGCCGGCGCGCCGCAGAATGTCCGCGACGCGCTGGGCGCCTCGGTGCTCAACCCGAAGCGCCTCGGCAACCCCGCCGAATATGCCAATCTTGCGCTGTGCATGATCGAAAACGGCTATTTCAACGGCGAGGACGTGCGCCTCGACGGCGGCATCCGCATGGGTCCGCGCTGATATGCCGAAACCGGAGAGCTGGCGGCTGAACGCCGCCAGCTACCCCGTCCACCTCGACCTGCAGACGCGGTTCCAGGACATGGACGTCAACGGCCACCTCAACAATGTGGCCTTTGCGGCGCTGTTCGAAAGCGGCCGCGTGCTGCTCAACCGCGATGTGCGCCCGCTCGGCGAGCGGCCCGCGAACGAGCGCACGATGGTCGCCGCGGTCGAGATCAACTATCTCGCCGAGGGCCATTTCCCCGACCCCGTCCAGATCGCGACGGGCATCGGCCGGCTCGGCACCTCGAGCTGGACGATCGTGCAGGCGATGTTCCAGAACGGCCGCGCGATTGCGACCTGCGACACGGTCGTCGTGTGCCGCACCGACGGGCAGGCCAAGCCGCTGCGCGCGGAAACGGTCGCGGAACTGGAAGAAAAACTGGCGCGGCCAGCCTAGCTTATCCCGAATGCGTCATTGCGACCCCGGCGATATCCGGGGGAAGCAATCCAGCAGGTTGAAGCCAGTCCGGATTGCCGCGCGCCTTCGGCGCCTCGCAATGGCGATAGGCTTCAGAGCTTCGTATCCGCCTCGGGAACCGACCGGATCAGGTCGCGCGCAAAGCCGATCAGGCCGATCTGGCGGCGGCGTTTCAGCCGTTCGGCGCGCAGAATCGCGACGACCTCGCCATAGCATTCCTCGACCTGGTCGTTGATCAGCACATAGTCGTAGCCGTCCCAGTGGCTGATCTCGTTCGCGGCACGCGCCATGCGCGCGGCGATCACCTCGTCGCTGTCGGTGTTGCGCGCGCGCAGCCGGCGTTCGAGCTCCTCCATCGTCGGCGGCAGGACGAACACCCGCACGACGTCGGGGCCCGCCTCCTGATAGAGCTGCTGCGCGCCCTGCCAGTCGATGTCGAAAAGCACGTCCTTGCCCGCGGCGAGCAGTTCCTCGACGCGCGCGCGCGGCGTGCCGTAGCGGTGGCCGAAGACATGCGCCCATTCGAGGAATTCGCCCTCGGCCGCCATCGTCTTGAAGCTGTCGACATCGACGAAATGATAATCCTTGCCGTCGACCTCCCCCGGACGCGGCGGGCGCGTGGTCGCGGACACCGACAGTGCGATATCGGGGTCGGCGGCGAGCATCTTTTTCGAAATGGTGGTCTTGCCCGCCCCCGAGGGCGAGGAGAGGACGAACAACACGCCGCGGCGGTTGAGGTGGACGCTATCAGCCATGGGCGCTAATTGCGCGAGCGAAGGCGGCGGTCAAGCGGGAAGGACGGCGATGTTCCTGGGGGTTTCTCGAGCAGGCTGGCTCGTCGCGGCGACGTTGCTCGCGCTGTTCGCCGCAATCCTCTTCGCGATGGGGCGTCCTCCGATCTGCCCGTGCGGGACAATCAGCCTGTGGCACGGCACGGTCCAGTCGAACCAGAACAGCCAGCAGGTTTCGGACTGGTACAGCTTCAGCCACATCATCCACGGCTTCATATTCTACGGCCTCACGCGCTGGCTGATCCCGGCGCGGCCGCTCTGGATCGCGCTGGCGCTGGCGATCGGGATCGAAGCGGCGTGGGAAATCCTCGAAAACTCACCCGTCATCATCGACCGCTACCGCGAAGTGACGATGGCCTTCGGCTATTCGGGCGATTCGATCCTCAATTCGGTGAGCGATGCGCTCTTCATGATCGGAGGCTTCCTCGCCGCGAGCCGGATGCGCTGGTGGGTGACGGTCGCCATCGCGATCGCCTTCGAACTGTTCACCCTGTGGACGATCCGCGACAATCTGACGCTCAACGTGCTGATGCTGGTCTCGCCGGTCGAGGCGGTGAAGGAATGGCAGGCGGGCGCCTGAGCGTCCGGAACATGTCCCCGCCGACCACGCGAAGCGCCGGTCTGCGCCAGCCGGATCAGGAGAGGCGCCCGGCTTGTGACAGCCGCGCGACCGTCTTTCACCGTCCTCCCAAGATGCATAGCAGATTGTCTTCACCATAGTTGACGGTTCGTCATATTTTGGATAGGAGCATTAGATATATAACCTAGACATATAAGTAAGGGGAGAGCGAATGACACTGCGCAAGGCACTCGCAACCGGGGCGATGGCGGCCTTTGGAATCGGGGCGGCCATGCCGGCTGCCGCGCTCGCCCAGGAAACCGACCAGGCGGAGAATGCCGCGGACGGATGGGACGGCGACATCATCGTCCAGGCCCGCAAGCGCGAGGAGCGGTTGCAGGACGTGCCGCTCGCCATCACCGCGCTGTCGGGCGAAGCGCTTTCCAATCAGTCGATGCAGAGCTTTCGCGATCTGCAGGAGCAGACGCCGTCGCTGTCGATCAATCCGGTGTCGGCCGACCGCAACTCCACGGCGATCTCGTTGCGCGGCCAGACCCAGACCGACGCGCTGCTCACCACCGACCCCGCGGTCGGCATCTATCTCGACGGGGTCAATATCGCCAAGACGATCTCGACCGAGATGTCGAACCTGATCGACGTCGACCGCGTCGAGATCCTGAAGGGGCCGCAGGGCACGCTGTTCGGCCGCAACACCACGGGCGGCGCGATCAACATCTTCTACAAGCAGCCGACCGACGATTTCGAAGGCAAGATCGTTCTGCGCACCGACGAATATCGCCGGCGCGGCGGCGCGGCGGTCGTCAACCTGCCGATCGCAAGCACGCTCGCGCTGCGCGTCGTCGGACAATATGACAAGCGCGACGGCTATGGCCGCAACCGCTTCGACGGCCGATATATCGGCGGCGACATGGACGGCGGCAATCTGCGCGCGGCGCTGCGCTGGGATGCCAGCGACGATATCGAACTGACCGTGCGCGGCGATTACAACAAGGCGAGCACGTCGACCCTTCCCTGGCATTATGCCGGAGTACGCAGCCCGTCAGCGCTACTGACCACCGTAGCGTCGCAAGGTGGCACGCTCGCCGACATCCTCGCGCAGAGCGCCGACTATCGCGATGTGAACCACAATTTCGGCAGCCTCAGCCGCATCGAAGCCTGGGGCACGTCGGCGACGCTCAACATCCGCCTGAACGACAGCGTCGATTTCAAATCGATCAGCGCGTACCGCGAACTCGACCGGCTGACCCAGCACGATCTCGACGCAACGCGCTTCAACCTCATCCACGTGCGCCAGCCCACCCGGCAGAAAATCTTCACCCAGGAAACCCAGATTTCCGGCCTGTCGTTCGACGACCGGCTGAACTGGATTTTCGGCGTCTTCTATTCGCGCGAAACGGGAAGCGACGGCACGCGGACGGTCAATTTCAACACGACGACCAACGTCGACGGCCTGACGACGAACGTCACCGACGGATCGGTGAAGAATTCGAGCATCGCCGGCTTCGCGCAGGCAACCTTCGCGCTGACCGAACAGCTCAGCCTGACCGGCGGGCTGCGCTATACCAAAGACACAAAGGCGCTCGTCACGCGCAACCGCGTCGACCGCCCGCTCGGAACCTTTCTGCGGTGCAGCCTGCCCACCGCCTTCGTCGGCACCAATGTGACAAGCGAAGCCGGCTGCGTCGCCAATCTGAAGGACAGCTATTCGGACTGGTCGTACATGGCGACGCTCGACTACAAGCCGCGCGACGGCCTGCTTTTCTATGCCCGCACCGCGCGCGGCTACAAGGCCGGCGGGTTCAATTTGCGCGGCGGGGCCGATCCGCTGACCTTCCAGCCCTTCGAGCCCGAAACGGTCACCGATTATGAAGTCGGTCTCAAGTCCGACTGGTTCGACCGCCGGCTGCGCCTCAACCTTGCGGGCTACATCTCCAAATATGACGGCATCCAGCGCACGGTGATTGTCGGCAGTTCGCTGCCGCCGCCGAACCCGCCGACGCTGACCGTGGTGCGCAACGCCGCCAAGGGCACGATCAAGGGTTTCGAGGCCGAAGCGACCGCGGTGCCGCTCGACGGCTTCACGCTGCGCGGCGCGCTCGGCTATGTCCACGCCCGCTACGACGATTATGTCAGCAACGGTCAGGACCGCTCGTTCGAGCGCTTCCCCTATCTGCCCACGTGGAACTGGTCGCTCTCGGCCGCCTATGAACATGAAATGCCGGGCGGACCGCTGCGCGCGCAGGTCGACTATGTTTACAAGGGCACGCACGACGGCGCGCCGAGCAGCCTGACCGATGCCGTCACCAAGAGCTGGACGGTGATCCCGGGCTATGGCCTGCTCAACGCCCGCATTTCCAAAACCTTCGAAAAGCCGTCGATGAATGTCGCGCTATTCGTCAAGAACCTGACCGACAAGCGCTTCGCCACCACGATTCTCGATTTTTCGGGCAGCCTGGGCTACGTCCTCTACGCGCCGGGCGACCCGCGCGTGATCGGCGCCGAGGTGAGCTTCGACTTCTGACGTGACGGGCGGCCCGAACGGCCGCCCCGTACACGGAATCCTGACATCCCGCGAAAGCTCCGGCAGCGCCGCGGCGATACGATTTACTCCGGCTGCCGGGGCGGCGGAGCGCGCCGCGCCTGCCGCGATCGCCGGACGGACAGGTGTTCCTGCCGTCCGGCCGCCCGGGCCTCGCCCCGGCCGAACCGGTCCCAAAACCATGCCTGTGCGACCCGCCGCCGAGACGGCCGGACACGCCTGGCCCTGGACAGTCACGCCGAAATCATTTCCCGCGAACTTCGGCGCCTTTCGGTGCGCGCTGGTCCGGCCGCCCGAACGCGCGCGCGGCCCGGCGCCGCGGCATCCGCAATGGGCGCCTGTTTCCAAATCGCTTAATCATATTGACAATTAAGACGTTTGATCGCTATCCCGCCCACTCTGATCTGGCGAGCCCCGCACGAGCCGGGGCCGCACAAATGACATGAGAGGATCGTAGATGAAAAGCTTCGTGCGTGCCCCGCTGGTCGCGGCAACGATATTGGCGAGCGGCGTGGCGCTCCCGGCCTTTGCACAGGACGCGCCGGCGGCGGACGAGGCAGCCGAAAGCAGCGGCGGCGGCATCCAGGAAATCGTCGTCGTCGCGCGCAAGACCGAGGAAAGCCTCCAGACGGTTCCCGTCGCGGTCAGCGCCTACACCGGAGACACGCTCGACAAGCAGTCGGTGGTCAATATCTCGCAGTTGCAGACGACGACGCCGAACCTCAATTTTTCGAGCGCGGTGGCACAGCCCGGATCGGCGACCGTGTTCATCCGCGGACAGGGTTCGTCCGACGGCCTGATCGCGATCGACCAGGCGGTCGGCGTCTATCTCAACGGCGTCTATTCGGCGCGCTCGACGGGCGGCGCCTTCGACATGGTCGACGTCCAGCGCGTCGAGGTACTGCGCGGCCCGCAGGGGACGCTGTTCGGACGCAACACGACCGGCGGCGCCGTCAACATCATCGCCAACGAGCCCTCGACGCGCGGCTTCGACGCGATGGCCCGCATCGATTACGGCAATTACGACACGCTGCTGGTGCGCGGCATGGTCAACGTCCCGCTCGGCGATGCGCTGGCGGCGCGCGTCGCCTATCAGCATCGGCAGCACGACGGCTACGGCCGCAATGTCGCGCTCGACCGCGAACTGGGCGACGCCAATTCGGATTATTTCCGCGTGAGCTTCAAGCTCGAGCCGCCGGGTTCGCGCTTCAAGGCGCTGCTGTCGGCCGATTTCACCGATTTTCGCAACCAGGGCGAACTCGTCGGCCTGAAATCGGTCACGCTGGGCAACGCGACGTCGCCGCAGCAACTGCTCGTCGGCCTGTGCAACGGCACGGCGCCGGTCCCCGCGCTCAATGCGCTGCAACCCTTCTGTCCCGCCGTCGCGCGCGGGCCGCTTCAGGACTATGTCTACGGCCAGAACGGCAACGACAATATCTATGAAGTGTATCAGAACACCCCCGGATACGGAAAATCGCGCACCCATGGCGCATCGGGCATTCTGGAATATGAATTCTCCGACGCCGCGGTGCTCAAGAGCACGACCGCGTGGCGCGGCGTCACGCTCGACGCGCTGAGCGACAATGACGGCACGCCCTATCTGTTCACCGGCGGCCTCGCGCCCTTCTTCGGCAACCGCATCAAACAGGATCAGTTCAGCCAGGAGCTCCAGCTCTCGGGCTCGGTCGATCGGTTCCAGTATATTCTCGGCGGCTTCTATTTCGTCGAGAACGGCACCGACCGCTCGCGGTCGGGCAGCCTGTTCCCGCTGAGCGCGAGCATCGGCATCGCCGACGGCACGGTGCGCAACCAGAGCCTTGCCGGTTTCGGCCAGATCATCGTCGAGGTGGTCGATGGCGTTCGCCTGACCGGCGGCCTGCGCTACACCGAGGACAAGCGCCGGCTGGTGTCGCGCAACCGCGATCTCAACTTCTTCACCAACGCCGTCACCTCGTCGATCCCCGACTTCCTCGATGGCGACACGAGCGACCCGTTCCGCGCGACCTTCAACCGGACCTACAACTACTGGTCCTATCTGGTCAGCGCCGACTGGCAGGCGTCGAACAACCTCTTCTTCTATGCGAAGACGAGCCGGTCGCAGCGCTCGGGCGGCTTCAACACCCGCGCGGTCGCCGGCGGCAATCCGCCGGTCAGCTTCGCCCCCGAAGAGGTGACCGACTATGAGATCGGTGCGAAAGTCGACCTGCTCGACCGCCGCATGCGCCTCAATCTGGCCGCGTTCAATTCGGACGTCGACAATGTGCAGCGCAACCTGATCGGCGTCGCCGGCACGCGCCTGATTTCGGGCGTCGCCAACGCCGCCAAGGCGCGCATCCGCGGGCTCGAGGCCGAACTGACCGTGATCCCGGTCGACGGCCTTACGCTCGGCGCCAATTTCGGCCTGACCGACGCGAGCTACCGGCGCTTCATCAACATCCTCGACAACACCGACTGGCGCGATGCCGAATTCCCCTATTCGCCCAAATATTCGTATGGCGTCACGGCGGATTACGAGCATGAATTCGCCGGTGCGGGCACGCTGCGCCTGCGCGCGGATTACGGGTGGCGCTCGGAACAATATGCGGCGCCGATGCAACTCGCCGCCGCGGCGCGCACCGGGCTGACGCCCGAACAGGTCGCCGCCGGCAACCGCGCGCTGCAGGATACGTCGCGGATTCCGAGCTATGGCATCTTCAACGCGCGCATCGCCTTCGAACTCGACAACCCCAGCCTCGAGTTCGCACTCTATGCGCGCAACATCACCAAGGAAAAATATTTCACGCGGCTGCTGTCGCTGGAGAACACGCCGTTCGGGCTGACCTCCTATACCCCGGGCGACCCGCGCACCTATGGCGCGTCGGTGACCTGGCGCTATTGACCGCCGGGATGCGGCCGCCGGTCCCTAGTGGATCGCCGGCCGCTTGCCTGCCTCGTCGAGGGGAATGGCGGGGGGCAATGCGTCGCCCATGCTTTCACCGTCGGTCGGCAGGCCGGCGGTGCCGGCATAGGGATCGACCACGCCGGCATGGCCCAGCGCCGCATCGACGGCATGCGCTTCCTCGGCCGCCCGCCGTGCTTCGGCGCGTTCGGCCCATTTCTTGGTGAGATAGCCCGCCGCGACGGTGGCGGCGAGAACGGCATAGCGCTGCGGAAACAGGCGGCGTGCGGCGAACAACGTGCCTGCGCCGATCACCGCGCCCGCGACGGGATGGTTGCCCTTTTTCTGTCCGATGGCGCCGCCGAGAAGGCCGCCGACGATTCGACCGATCATGCCCATGTCTCCTTCCTCCCCCTCAATCCGCGATGGAGCGGTTCGGTTCCGGTCCCAGCATCGTACGTGGATCGACGACGCGGTCGAAGGTCGCGGCATCGACATAGCCGAGGTCGAGCGCGGCCGCGCGCAGTGTCGAACCGGTCTCGTGCGCATGCTTGGCGATCTTTGCGGCCCTGTCATAGCCGATCACCGGCGCGAGCGCGGTGACGAGCATCAGCGAGCGCTGCATCAGCTCGTCGATGCGGCCGCGGTTGGGCTCGAGCCCGCGCACGCAATGTTCGGCGAACCCCGTCATGCCGATCGCCAGCAATTCGATCGAGCGCAGCACGTTCGATCCGATCAGCGGCTTGAAGACGTTGAGTTCGAGATGCCCCTGCATCCCCCCGACGGTCGCCGCCTGATGGTTGCCGATCACCTGACCGGCGACCATCGTCAGCATCTCGCACTGCGTCGGGTTGACCTTGCCCGGCATGATCGAGCTGCCCGGCTCGTTGGCCGGCAGGTCGAGCTCGCCCAGCCCCGCGCGCGGACCCGAACCGAGCAGGCGGATGTCATTGGCGATCTTGGTCAAAGCGACCGCGAGCGTGCCCAGCGCCCCCGAGAAGAAGACGAGTCCGTCGTTCGACGCCAGCGCCTCGAACTTGTTGCGCGCGGGTTCGAACGCGATGCCGGTGCTGCGCGATAGCTCGTCGGCCATCGCGCGGTCGAAGCCGGCGGGCGCGTTGAGCCCGGTACCGACCGCGGTGCCGCCTTGCGCGAGCTTGGCGATATTGTGCGCCAGCGCGCCTTCGATCCGCGCACGGCACGCAACCAGCTGCGCGACATAGGCCGAAAATTCCTGCCCGAGCGTCAGCGGCGTCGCATCCTGCAAATGGGTCCGGCCGATCTTGACGATGTCGCCCCACGCCTCGGCCTTGGCGGCGAGCGCGTCGGCCAGTCCGGCGAGCGCGGGGAGCAGGCGGACGGTCGCCTCGACCGCGACCGCCACATGGATCGCGGTCGGGAAACTGTCGTTCGACGACTGCCCCATATTCACATGGTCGTTGGGATGAACCGGCGCCTTGCCGCCGCGCCTGCCGGTCAGCGCCTCGTTCGCGATCCCGGCGATCACCTCGTTGGCGTTCATGTTCGACTGGGTGCCGCTCCCCGTCTGCCAGATGGCGAGCGGAAACTGATCGTCATAGCCGCCCGCGACGACGGCATCGGCCGCGGCAACGATCGCATCGGCAAGGCCCGCGTCGAGGCCGTGGCTCCGGTTCACCCGCGCCGCGGCGCCCTTAACGCGTGCGAGTGCGTGAACGATCGGCAGCGGCATCCGCTCGTGCGGTGGGAAAGCGAAATATTGCCGGCTGCGCTCGGTCTGCGCGCCCCAATAAGCCTCGGCGGGGACCGCGATCTCGCCGATGCTGTCGCTTTCGATCCGCGTGCCGCTCATCCCGCCAATATCCTCGTCACCAGCACCGCCCCGGCCCAGATCATCGCGACGAGGCCGAGCAACTGCCAATAGCCGCCGTCGCCGACGCGCCGCCGGAACCAGGCGGCCGCGACCCAGACCGCAACCAGCGCCGGGGTCAGGATCAGCAGACTGAAGCGCAGCAGGCCGTCGGCGATCGCGCTGCGGATCGCACCGCTTTCGAATCGCGCATAGCCCTCGACACCCCACCAGAAGGCGGCGGTAAGCACGACCATCCCGGCGAGGGCCCAATATTGCCAGAAACGGCTGGGGGGCCAGGAGGGGCCGCCCATTGCGCTATCGCTTCTTGCCGAAATCCACGGTGACGACGTTCGACCCGTCGTCGCTCGCCACGTCGGGCCGGTCGTTGTCGGCTTCGTCGTGCGGTTCGGGAGCGCTGCCGTCGTCGCTGACCTGGAACTGGAGCCCGAAATCGACCGAAGGATCGACGAAGGCGGTGATCGCCGCATAGGGGATCGTCAGCATCGAGGGCGTCTGGTTGAACGACAGGCCGACGCTGAAATGATCGTCGGCGACGCTGAGGTCCCAGAAGCGGTTCTGCAGCACGATCGTCATTTCGTCGGGGAATTTGGCGACCAGATGCGCCGGGATCGAAACCCCCGGCGCCTGCGTCTTGAAAGTGATGTAGAAATGATGCTCGCCCGGCAGGCTGTCATAGCCCTCGATCTGGCTCAGCACACGGCCGACCACGGCGCGCAGGGCGTCCTGCACGATCTCGTCATAGGGAATCAGGCTGTCGCGGACATCGTCACTCATGGGCGAGGGGGATGAACGGCGCGCGCGCACCGGTCAAGGGGCAGAGTCGCCTTGCGCCGCGAAAAATAGGCTCTATGGCGTCGGCCATGCGAACCGCCACCGTCCAGCGCACGACCAAGGAAACGGATATCGCGATCACCGTCAATCTCGACGGCAGCGGCGATTATTCGGTATCCACCGGCATCGGCTTTCTCGATCATATGGTCGAGCAACTGTCACGCCATTCATTGATCGACATTTCGATGACCGTGAAGGGCGACCTTCACATCGACCAGCACCACACCGTCGAGGATTCGGCGCTGGCGCTGGGCGAGGCGGTGGCGAAGGCGCTCGGCGACAAGCGCGGCATCGCGCGCTACGGCGAGGCGCACGCGCCGATGGACGAAACGCTGACGCGCTGCATCCTCGACATTTCGGGGCGTCCGCACTGCGTGTGGAAATCGGGCTTTTCGCAGCCGCGGCTCGGCGAAATGGACACCGAGCTCTTTTCGCACTGGTTCCAGAGCTTTTCGCAGACCGCGGGGATCACGCTGCACCTCGAGACGCTTTACGGCGAGAACAACCACCATATCGCTGAATCGAGCTACAAGGCGCTCGCGCGCGCGCTGCGCCAGGCGGTCGAGATCGACCCGCGCAAGGGCGATACCATCCCCTCGACCAAGGGTGTCCTCTAGGGACTTTTCGATGAGCGTCATCGCCCTGATCGACTATGGCGCGGGCAATCTTCGCTCGGTGCACAACGCGCTCGTCGCGGCGGGCGCGGACAATGTCGTCGTCACCGCCGACCCCGACGCCGTCGCGAGGGCCGACCGGATCGTGCTTCCCGGAGTCGGGGCTTTTGCCGCGTGCATGAACGGACTTTCCGCGATCGACGGGCTGGTCGGGGCGCTGGAACAGCGCGTGCGAGGCGAAGGCGCGCCCTTCCTCGGCATCTGCGTCGGCATGCAATTGCTCGCCGATGCCGGCGAGGAACATGGCAAGCATAAGGGGCTCGGCTGGATCGGCGGAACCGTGCGGGCGTTCGCGCCGCGACCCGGGCTGCGCATTCCGCACATGGGCTGGAACGATGTCGTGCCGTGCTTTGCGCATCCGGTGATCGCCGCGGGCGAAGCCTATTATCTCCATAGCTATCATTTCGCCGATGCGACCGACGTCGCCGCGACGAGCGAGCATGGCGGGCCCTTCAACGCCGCGGTCGCGAAGGACAATATCGTCGGCGTCCAATATCACCCCGAAAAGAGCCAGGCCTATGGCCTCGCCACACTCGAAAGATTTCTTGCATGGCGCCCGTAGTTTCCGGCCTGACCATCTTTCCCGCGATCGACCTCAAGGTCGGGCAGGTGGTGCGGCTCGCCGAGGGCGACATGGACCGCGCGACGATCTATGGCGACGATCCGGCAGCGCAGGCACGCCTCTTCGCCGCGGCCGGCGCTAGCCATCTCCACGTAGTCGACCTCGACGGCGCCTTTGCGGGCGCCAGCGTCAATGGCGGCGCGGTCGAGAGCATCGTCGCGGCCTTTCCGGGCAAGGTTCAGGTCGGCGGCGGCATCCGCGACCGCGCGGGCGTCGACCGCTGGCTGGCGCTCGGCGTCGACCGCGTGATTATCGGCACCGCGGCGCTGAAGGATCCCGAATTCGTCAAATCGGCCGCGCGCGACCTGCCCGGCCGGATCGTCGTCGGGGTCGATGCCCGCGACGGCATGGTCGCGACCGAGGGCTGGGCCGATGTCTCCGACGTCCGCGTCGAAGAACTCGCGCGCCGCTTCGAGGATGCCGGGGTGGCAGCGCTGCTGTTCACCGACGTCGGCCGCGACGGGCTGCTCAAGGGCTGCAACGTCGAGGCGACGGTGGCGCTGGCCAAGGCGGTCGACATTCCGGTGATCGCGAGCGGCGGGGTCGCCGACATCGGCGACATCCACGCGCTGTGCCCGCACGTCGCCGACGGCATCGAAGGCGTGATCACCGGCCGGGCGCTCTACGACGGCCGGCTCGACCTCGCCGAAGCGATCGCGGTGGGGCGCGGATGAGAGACACCACCGATCCTGTACCCCGGCGAAAGCCGGGGCCGAGAGCCACCTTGCGCTTCCGTTCATGGGCCCCGGCTTTCGCCGGGGTGCAGATGCAATGACCGTCCGCGTGCGCGTCATCCCCTGTCTCGACGTCGCCGACGGGCGCGTCGTCAAGGGCGTCAATTTCGTCGACCTGCGCGACGCGGGCGACCCGGTCGAGGCGGCGCGCGCCTACGACGCCGCGGGCGCCGACGAACTCTGCTTCCTCGACATTTCGGCGACGCATCAGGGACGCGGCACCCTGCTCGACATGGTACGCCGTACCGCCGAGGTCTGCTTCATGCCGCTCACCGTCGGCGGCGGGGTACGCAGCGCCGACGATGCGCGCGCGCTGCTGCTCGCGGGCGCCGACAAGGTCGCGGTGAACAGCGCCGCGGTGGCGCGCCCCGAACTCGTCGCCGACATCGCCGACCGGTTCGGCAGCCAGTGCGCAGTGGGCAGCATCGACGCGCGGCGCGTCGAGGATGACGAAAATGGGGGGGGCCGCTGGGAAATCTTCACCCACGGCGGACGCAAACCGACCGGGGTCGATGCGGTGGAACATGCAGTGCGGCTGGCGGCGCTCGGCGCGGGCGAATTGCTCGTCACCAGCATGGACCGCGACGGCACGCGCGACGGCTACGACCTGACGCTCACCCGCGCGATCGCCGATGCAGTCAGCGTACCCGTGATCGCGAGCGGCGGGGTCGGCACCCTCGACCATCTGGTCGCCGGGGTGATCGAGGGCGGCGCGAGCGCGGTGCTCGCCGCCAGCATCTTTCACTTCGGCGAAGCGACGATCGCCGAGGCGCACGCGCGGCTCGCCGCGGCGGGACTGCCGGTTCGCGCGCACTGATTTTTTCGATTTGGGCACAGCGTTTTTTTGATTGCAGGGTAGGCATCGAAAAACACGGCTGCAATAAAGGCGCATGAAAAGCACATTGCGCCTCGCCGATCGGACGAACGATCTCTTTCCCATCCTTGCCTTTCTCGCGGCCTTCGCCAGCCTCGCGATGCCGCTCAACGCCTGGCTCGTCGCCTTCATCCTCGCCGGCGCCGTCGTCGCGGCGGTCCACCATGCGGAGGTCATCGCGCACCGCGTCGGCGAACCGTTCGGAACGCTGATCCTCGCGCTCGCGGTGACGGTGATCGAGGTCGGGCTGATCCTGACGCTGATGCAGGCCGAACCCGAAAAGGCGCAGTCGCTCGCACGCGACACGGTGTTCGCGGCGGTGATGGTGATCCTCAACCTGCTGATGGGCCTCTGCCTGCTCAGCGGCGCGATCCGGCATCATGAACAGCGGTTCCAGCGCACCGGGATCGGCGCAGCGCTGGCGACGCTGACCGTCCTGACGATCGTCACGCTGGTGCTGCCCAATTTCACCTCGAGCATTCCGGGGCCCTTTTATTCGGAAACGCAGCTAGGCTTCGTCGCGGCGGTCTCGCTGATCCTCTACGCGACCTTTGCGCTCGTCCAGACGGTGCGGCATCGCGACTATTTCCTGCCCGAGGGCGAGGCGCAGGACGAACCCGATGCGCACGCCGCCCCGCCCAGCGCATCGCGCATGTGGATCTCGCTGGGGCTGCTCGTCGCCTGCCTGTTCGGGGTGGTGCTGCTCGCCAAGGCGCTCTCGCCCACCATCGGTGCCTTGCTCGCCGACTGGGGGGCGCCGCCCGCGGTGCTCGGCGTCCTGATCGCGGCGCTGATCCTCGCGCCCGAAGGCCTGGCGGCGGTACGCGCCGCCAAGTCCGACCGCCTCCAGACCAGCCTCAATCTGGCGCTGGGGTCGGCGCTCGCAACGATCGGCCTGACGATTCCGGCGGTCGCGATCCTTTCGATCCTGACCGACCTGCCGATCAGCCTCGGGCTCGACGCCAAGTCGACGGTGCTGCTGTTCCTGTCGCTGATCGTCGCATCGCAGACGCTGGCCAACGGCCGCACGACGGTGCTGCAGGGGGTGATCCACCTGATGCTGTTCGCGGTCTATCTGTTCACGACGTTCGTGCCGTAGAAGGACCATCTGTCATTTCGTCATGCTGAACCTGTTTCAGCATGACGAAGCAGAATTGGCGCATCAGGTCTTGCGGACGAACACAGTTCCCGCGCTATACCCCGCGCCGAACGAACAGATCAGCCCGGTGTCGCCAGCGACCATGTCTTCGTGGTGGAGGTGGAAGGCGATGATCGACCCCGCACTCGACGTGTTGCCATAGGTGTCGAGCACCGTCGGGCTTTCGTCCGCGCTCGCCTCATGCCCCAGCACGCGCTGCGCGATCAGCCGGTTCATGTTGGTGTTCGCCTGGTGGAGCCACAACCGGCGCATGTCGGCGCCTTCGAGCCCCAGAACCTCCATCTGCTCGACGATCAGGTTCGCGACCCACGGCACGACTTCCTTGAACACCTTGCGGCCTTCCTGGACGAAGAGCTTGTCGCTCTTCGGCCCCGACTGGTCGATCCCGCCATGGCCGCGGTTCAAAAAGCCGAAATTGTTGCGGATATTGTTGCTGAACTGTGTCTTGAGCCTGGTCCCGAGGATGTCCCAATGCCCCGCGGGAGCGATCGCCTTGTCCTCGACGAGGATCGCGGTCGCGACGTCGCCGAAGATGAAATGGCTGTCGCGGTCGCGCCAGTTCAAATGCCCCGAACAGATTTCGGGGTTCACGACAAGCACGCTCCTTGCATGGCCCGCGCGGATATAGTCGGCGGCGGTCTGGATACCGAAGGTCGCCGACGAGCAGGCGACATTCATGTCGAACCCGAACCCGTCGATGCCCAGCGCGTCCTGGATCTCGACCGCCATCGCGGGATAGGGGCGCTGCATGTTCGACGCCGCGCACAGCACGGCATCGACGTCGCGCGCGTCGCGACCGGCGCGCGCAAGCGCGTCCCTTGCGGCGAGCACGCCGATTTCGGCGAGGACCGAGAGCTCGTCGTTGCCGCGATCGGGCAGCCGCGGCGCCATATGTCCGGGGTCGAGGATACCCGCCTTGTCGACGACGAAACGCGATCCGATGCCGCTCGCCTTTTCGATGAATTCGACGCTCGATTCGGTGAGTTCGGCGACTTCACCCGCCGCGATCGCCGCGGCATTTTCCCTGTTGTGCAGCGCAACATAGGCGTTAAAACTGGCGACAAGTTCTTCGTTGGAGATGCGTTCGGCGGGGGTGAAGAGGCCGGTTGCGGAAATCACCGGCTGCGGTGCGTGCGACATGGTGGTCCTGCGGGTGTCCTGTTTTCGAAGCCCCGTTGATTAGGCCCGCCCGCGACGCCGCGCAACGCCCTTGGATGGCTGAACGCACGCCGACGTCATGGTTAACCTGTCACTAACCCTTTTGGTGGCAGACTGGCAGATGCAGGCCTCCGGGGGGGATGGCTCCCCGGGCGCCGTGCGGGAGCATGACCATGGCGACGCGTTCGGGACCGGCAGCGGGCGACCTCTCGATATCGGAAATCAAGGAATTTGCGGGTTTCCCCGCCGCGACGCAGCGCTACATCCGCCGCTCGCTCGATATCGGGCTGGAACGCGACGATGCGATCGCACGCTGGTCGCGCGACATGGTCGAGGAAACCGCGATCCGCGTCCAGGCGCGCGTCTATCAGCGGCTCGTCGACATTCGGGCGCATATCCCCGATGACAGCGGTCTCGACGCGCTCGAACATTTCATGGCGCCGCTGATCGCGGTGTCGGCCTTCGACCTTGGACAGGACCGGCTTCCCGCCTTTGCGCCCTATCGCTTTCTCTATGAACGGCTGCTCGGCGCGCATGCGCGGCCGTGGCTGCCCGGCGCCTTTTGCGCCGCGGCGTCGCTGCCGCACCTCCACCCCGACAAGCGCCGGGCCCTGCTGCAGTCGATCAGCGAGGCGGCGGCGACGGCACCCGGCTGGTCGGCGCGCGAACCCAGCTTCTATCCGCAATGGGTCGACAAGATCGACGAGACGAAACCCGCGAACTGAGCGCCGCGATCCGGCGGCGCTTTTCCACCGTCCGGACCGTCCGCCCGCTTGCCCATGGGGGGGGAGATGGTTAAGGCCGATGGCCATGACCACACCCCCCGTCCGCATCGCCCCCTCGATCCTCAGCGCCGACTTCGCACGGCTTGGCGAGGAAGTGCGCGCGATCGAGGCAGCGGGCGCCGACTGGGTGCATATCGACGTGATGGACGGCCATTATGTGCCGAACCTGACGATCGGCCCGATGGTGGTGAAGGCGCTGCGCCCGCATTCGACGCTGCCCTTCGACGTCCATCTGATGATCAGCCCCGTCGACCATTTCCTCGACGCCTTCGCCGCGGCGGGCGCCGACATCATCACCGTGCATCCCGAGGCCGGCCCGCACATCCACCGCACCGTCCAGCACATCAAGTCGCTGGGCAAGCAGGCGGGCGTCTCGCTCAACCCCGCGACCCCGGCAAAGATGCTCGACTATCTGATCGACGACATCGACCTGGTGCTGATCATGAGCGTCAACCCCGGCTTCGGCGGCCAGAGCTTCATTTCGAGCCAGCTCCGCAAGATCGAGGCGGTGCGCAAGATGATCGACAAGTCCGGCCGCGACATCCGGATCGAGGTCGATGGCGGCATCGACGCCGCCACCGCGCCGCTCGCGATCGCGGCGGGCGCCGACGTGCTCGTCGCGGGAACCGCGACCTTCAAGGGCGGCCCCGACGCCTATGCCGACAATATCCGGCGGTTGCGCGGCGCCTGAGTGGTGAAGGGGAGACCGTTGACCTCTGTCCCCGGAAGTCCGACTCCCGACGCGGGCGCCGACGCGCCGCCGATCGACGACAGCATCGAACCCGGCAAACGGCTGATCCGGCTGCCCGCCGACAAGGGGCTGTCGCTGGGCGACCGCATCGCCAACCAGATCACCCGCCTGACGTGGCGCACGCCCTTGCACGCCTTTCGCCTCAAGGGCCGCTTCCCGCTCAAGCTGCTCGGCGTACCGGCCGATCCGGTGCCCGGCGACACGCGCGCGGGCACCGCGATCCGCGCCGGCCATTTCCTCCATCGCGGGCTCAAGCTGCCGCTCGGCGAATGCGATTTCGCCGCGCTCAGGGTCGCGCCGGCCTTTGCCGACTATCTTCACAGCTTCGCCTGGCTGCGCGACCTTGCCGCGACCGGCAGCCGCGCCGACGGCGCACCGATCGCCGAGGCGATGGTGCGCGGCTGGCTCGCGGCGCACGGCGAGACCGTCAGCGAACCCGCGTGGCGCGCCGACAACAGCGGCTGGCGCATCCTCTACTGGGCCTTTCACGCCCCGCTGATCCTGTCGTCGAGCGACCTCATCTACCGCTCGGCGGTGCTCAACCATCTCGCGCGGACGGCGCGCCACCTCGACCGCGTTGCCGACAAGACGCGGCCGGGCATCGGCCAGCTCGTCGCGTGGACGGGCATCGTCGCCGCGTCGCTGCTGATGCCCGGCGGCGAACCGCGGCAGGTGTTCGGCGAAGCGGGGCTGCGCAAGGTGCTCGAGACGAGCTTCTACGCCGACGGGGGCAATATCGCGCGATCGCCGCAGGCCCAGCTCGACGCAATCATGGCGCTGTCGATGCTCGCGCGCGTCTATGACATGCGCCGGATGGAAGTGCCGCCCTTCGTCCAGGAAGTGCTGACGCGCGCAGTTCCGGCGCTGCTCGGCCTGACCCACGCCGACGGCGGCATGGGCAGCTGGCAGGGCAGCGGCGCGACCGCGACCGAGCATATCGAGGCGATCGTGACCGCGAGCGGGGTGCGTACGCGTCCGCTCAAGCAGGCGCGCGACTGGGGGTATCAGCGGCTCGTCGCGGGCAAGGTCGTGCTGCTCGCCGACGCCGCCCCGCCGCCGATCGCGCGCGTGACCGAAGCCGGGTGCGCGTCGACGCTCGCCTTCGAGCTCAGCGACGGTGCCGACCGGATCGTCGTCAATTGCGGCGGCGCCGCGCTCGCCGGCGCGACGATCCCCGAGGATCTGGCACGCGGGCTGCGCACCACCGCCGCGCATTCGACGCTGACGCTGGCCGACACCAATTCGACCGCGATCCTGGCAAGCGGCGCGCTCGGCAAGGGCGTGACCGAGGTCGAGCTCGACCGGCGCGAGACACCCCAGGGCAGCCGGCTCGAGATGAGCCACGACGGCTATGCGCGCCGCCACGGGCTGATCCACCGCCGCCTGCTCATCCTCGCGCCCAACGGTCGTGAACTGCGCGGCGAGGACATGCTGCTCCCCGCCCCGCGCAGCCGGCGCAAGGGCGACAAGCCGTTCGTGCTCCGCTTTCACCTCGGCCCCAATTTGTCCGCGAGCCTGACCGCCGACAAGCTGGGGGCGCTGCTGCGCGTGGGCGGCGGCCCGCTGTGGCAGTTTCGCACCAGCGAAGGCCAGCTCGACATCGAGGAAAGCCTGTGGGTCGACGGCGACGGGCGACCGCATCCCTGCGAACAGCTGGTCGTCACCGGCAACGCGCCCGCGGGCGGCGCGAGCATCGGCTGGATCTTCAAACATATCGGCTGACGGAGGCCCCGCCTCGCGAGGGCAAATTTTCCCGATCGCGCGGTGCGGCGCAATCCCGCGCCCCCGCCGGGCGCCGCCCGCTTTCTGTTTCAGTCGTGTGACACTCGCGTAACACAGCGGTCACAGACCCCTGCCACTGGCCCCTCGACTCGCCGGGAGCCAACAGGACCCGGCGACCTGTCCACTCTTCGGGGGTCTCCATGTCCAAGCTTCGTACCATTCGTTCGCGCGTCCTGATCGGCACCGGCCTGTCGCTCGCCGCGGCTTTCCCGGGGGCGGCGCTCGCCTCCGACATCATCGGCACCGTCACCGATGCCACCGATACCCGCGCGCTGCAGGGCACCGAGGTCCGCATCGTCGAGCTCGGCCGCGTCGCCGAGGCCGGCCGCGACGGCAGCTACCGCTTCGCCGACGTGCCCGCCGGCACCTACACGCTCGAGGCGCGCTACATCGGCGCCGCGCCGGTCACCCAGAGCGTGACCGTGACCGACGGCGGCAATGTCGTCGCCAACCTCTCGGTCGGCACCGACGGGTCGATCCTCGTCATCGGTCAGGCCGCCAACCTGTCGAGCAGCCTGTCGCGCCAGCGCGCCGCCGACGGCGTCGAAAGCGTGCTGACGCGCGACGCGATCGGCCAGTTTCCCGACCAGAATGTCGCCGAATCGCTGCGCCGCCTGCCCGGCGTGAACATCCTCAACGACCAGGGCGAAGGCCGCTTCATCTCGGTCCGCGGTCTCGACCCCGAACTCAACGCCGCGTCGATCAACGGCGCGCGCCTGCCCGCGCCCGAAAGCGACGTCCGCTCGGTCGCGCTCGATGTCGTCGCCGCCGAACTGATCGAATCGATCGAGGTCAAGAAGTCGCTGACCCCCGACATGGACGGCGACACGATCGGCGCGTCGATCGAGATCAACACCACCAGCGCCTTCGACCGCAAGAAGGACCTGCTCTCGGTCAAGCTCGAGGGCAGCTACAATCATTATGCCGATGCGCTGACCCCGAAGGGCAGCTTCGATTTCTCGACCCGCGTCACCGACAATTTCGGCATCGCGGGCGGCGTCAGCTATTATCAGCGCAAGTTCGAAACCGACAATATCGAGGCTGCGGACTGGGACGAGCAGGACGGCAACGCCTTCGCCCGCGAAGTCCAGTATCGCGACTATGACGTCGAGCGCAAACGCCTCGGCGGTTCGCTCAGCCTCGACTGGCGCCCCAGCGACACCACCAAGCTTTATGCGCGCGGCCTCTACAGCCAGTTTTCCGATCAGGAATATCGCGGCGACGTGATCTTCATCATGAGCGGCGATCCGCGCGAATCGACCGAGACCAGCGCCGAATTCTCGAGCGCCGACGGCCGCATCGAAGTGCGCCGCCGCATGAAGGACCGTTTCGAAAAGCAGAAGATCGCCTCGCTCGTCGTCGGCGGCGAAACCGAAACCGGCCCGTGGAAGCTGACCTATTCGGGCAGCTATTCGAAGGCGAGCGAGAAGGAAGACGGTTCGGTCGACCCGACGCGCTTCCGCGCGCGCTTCGCAGGCACCGGCGCGAACGAGGTCGGGGTCAATTTCGACTATTCGGATCCGCGGCGCCCGTTGTTCGCGGTCACCGGCAACACCGCGCTGTTCAACAACACCGCCAGCTATACCTTCAACGAGCTCGAAATCACCGACCTGTCGGATTCGAAGGACCGCGAATGGACCGCGCGCGGCGACATATCGCGCGAGTTCGCGATGAACGACGGCACCTTCACGCTGCAGGGCGGGGTCAAGTCGCGCTGGCGCTCGAAGTCCTACGACCTCGACGCGCTCGTCTATGACAAGTTCGACGGCACCTACAACCTCGGCAACGTCCTGAGCCGCGGTTACAATTACCGCATCCAGGATCTCGGGCCGCTCCCCGACAAGCATGCGCCGAGCCTCGTCTATTTCGGCAATCCCGGCGCCTTCGAGCTCAACGAGGACGACACGGTCATCAATTCGACCTCGTCGGACTATGCGATCGATGAGGATGTGCTCGCGGGCTATGTACTCGGCCGATACGACAACGCCGCGCTGCGCATCATCGGCGGCGTCCGTTTCGAGCGCACCCACAACGACATCCGCGCCTTCGCGATCAACGAGGATACGCTGGCTATCACCCCGAACCGGTCGACGCGCAGCTACACCGACTGGCTGCCCAGCCTGACCATCCGCGCCGAGCCGGCCCCGAACCTCGTCCTGCGCCTCGCGGGCTACAAGAATCTGGTGCGCCCCAAGCTGTCGAACCTCGCACCGCGCGTCGTCCTGAACGAGGAACTGGAAGCCGAGTTCGGCAACCCGAACCTGAAACCCTATCGCGCCTGGAACATCGACGCGTCGGCCGAATATTATTTCGGCAACAATTCGGCGCTGACCGCAGGAGTGTTCTGGAAGTCGATCGACGATTTCATCGTCGAGGTCACCGACGGCACGCCGGGCGAAATCCTCGGCATCGAATATTCGAAGGCCACGACCTTCACCAACGGCGAGACCGCGAAGGTCAAGGGGATCGAGCTGAGCTTTGCACAGCGCTTCACCTTCCTGCCCGCGCCGCTCGACGGGCTGCTGCTCAACGCCAACTATACCTTCACCGATGCAAAGGGCACGGTGTTCGTCAAGGGCGACCCGAACGACCTGCGCCGCATCGGCCTGCCCGCCTCGTCGAAGCACACCTTCAACGTCGCGCTGGGATATGAAAAGGGCCCGATCTCGCTGCGTGCCGCCGGGACCTACCGCGACAAATATCTCGACGAACTGGGTGGGGCGGCCGACGAGGACCGCTACGTCGACCAGCATTTCCAGCTCGACCTGTCGGCAAAGTTCCGCGTCACCAGGGACATCCGCCTGTTCGCCGAATGGATCAACGTCACCGACGCCCCCTATTTCGCCTATCAGAACTTCGCCGGCGCGAAGCGCATCCTGCAATATGAAAAATACAGCTGGACCGCGAAGTTCGGCGTTGCGGCCAGCTTCTGATGGCGACGGGACACAGGAAGGGCGTGATGCGGCACAGCCGCACCCTCGCGCTGTCGCTGTTCGCGGCGACGACGCTGGCCGCGACGCCCGCGGCGGCAGAACCGGCGACGACCGGCTTTCCCATCGTGACGCAGACGGAGGATGGCCGGCCCATCCCCCGTTCGGCGGGCCTGCCCTATGCCCCCAAAAACCTTGCCGACCGCATCATCCTCACGCCCGGGGCCGACCCGGCGCGCGAGATGGCGGTCGCCTTTCGCACCGACACCGCGCAGGCCGAGTCCCAGGCCCAGATCGCGGTGTCGGTCGACGGGCCTACGCTCGAGGAAAAGGCGACGCTCGTCACCGGCATTTCGATGCCCGTCGACAGCAGCTATGGCCCCGCGCTCTATCACCAGATCCGCTTCGCGGGACTGACCCCCGACACCGCCTACAGCTACCGGGTGAAGGGCGCGGCGGGCTGGAGCGAATGGTTCCAGTTCCGTACCGCCGCCGCCGAGGCAAAGCCCTTTCGTTTCCTCTATCTCGGCGACATCCAGAACGGCATATTGACCTATGCGAGCCGGGTGATCCGGCAGGCGTTCCACGCCCATGGCGGCATCGCCCTCACCGTCCACGCCGGCGACCTCGTCGGCCAGCGCGATGACCTCGACCATGACGACGAATGGGGCGAGTGGAACCAGGCGGGCGGCTATAATTATTCCATCGTCCCGCAGCTGCCGGCGACCGGCAACCATGAATATGTCGACGACATCAAACCCGACGGCACCGAAAGCCGCAAGCTCGGCCCCTATTGGCGGGCGCAGTTCGCATTGCCCGGAAATGGCGTGAAGCCGGTCGAGGCGACGACCTATTTTGTCGACTATCAAGGCGTGCGCTTCATCATCCTCGACGGCACCGCCGCGATCGACCTGGGGTCGATGCAGGCGCAGACCGACTGGCTCGACAAGACGCTCGCCGCGTCGAAGGCGAACTGGAACGTCGTGCTGTTCCACCAGCCCATCTTCACCTGCGCGCGGCCGAACGACACCGCCGCGATCAAGGCGGCGTGGAAGCCGGTGTTCGAAAAGCGCAAGGTCGACCTGGTGCTGCAGGGTCACGACCATTGCTACAGCCGCCTGACCGGCGAAGCCGGCCGCGACGCCAATGCCAGGGCGCGCGCCGACGGCACGATCCAGGGGCCGGTCTATCTCGTCTCGGTCACCGGATCGAAGATGTATCGCCTCAACGAGCGCACCCCCTGGCAGCCCGACAAGGTCGCCGAGGCGACCGAACTGTACCAGATCGTCGACGTCGAGCCGAAGACGCTCAAATTCCGCACCTATACCGCGTCGGACAAGCTCTACGACGGCTTCGACCTGACGCGCACCGAGCGGGGCAATCGTCTGTCCGAAATCGCCGAACCGGTGCTCGCCACGCGCCGCTGTTCGGGCGAAGTCGGGCCCGACGGCGGTGCCTGCGTCGCATCGGGGAAATGACATGACCAGAATCTTGAAACTCGCCGCCACGCTTTCGCTCGCATCGGCGCTCGCCGGCTGCGGCGCGAAGGAACCCGTCTTCTTCGGCCTGCCCCCGGTCCCGGTCACCGCGACCGGCGAGACCGATCCCGTGGGCACCGGGCGCGCCGACGCCGCCGACGATCCCGCAATCTGGGTCGATCCCGCCAATCCGAACCGCGCGCTGATCATCGCGACCGACAAGAAGGCGGGCATCCACGTCTATGACCTCGCCGGCAAGGGCATCGCCTTCATCGAGGGCGGGCTGGTCAACAATGTCGATGTCGCGGGCAATATCGTCGCGGCGAGCGACCGCAATGACGGCGTCAACGCGCATATCGCGCTCTTCCGCCTCGATCCCGCCACCGCGACGCTGACGCCGCTCGGCCGCGCCGCCGCGGGGACGGGCGAAGCCTATGGCTTCTGCCTCAAGAAAACGGCGCCCGGCGAACCTATGACCGCGGCGCTGATCATCAAGGACGGCACCGTACGCGTCGGCACGCTGGCCGTCGACGGCGCCGCGCCGAGCTTCATGGTGCAGTGGGAGCACAAGATCCCGACCCAGTCCGAAGGCTGCGTCTTCGACGGCGACACGCTCTATGTCGGCGAGGAGGACGCCGGGATCTGGCGCCTCTCGCAAAAGGGCGCCGCCGCCGATGCAGCGATGGTCGCCCCGATCGACAACCAGCGTCTCGTCGCCGATGTCGAGGGCCTCGCCACGATCGACCACAAGGGCCAGCGCTACCTGCTCGCCTCGTCGCAGGGCGACAACGCCTATGCGGTCTTCAAGCTGCCCTCGATGGAATATGTCGGCCGCTTCGCCGTGGCCGCAGGCCAGTTCGGCGCGACGAGCGAGACCGACGGGATCGAGGCGGTCGCGGGCCATTTCGGGCCCGCCTATCCCGACGGGCTGTTCCTGGCGCAGGACGGCGACAACGCGCCCAAGGCCCAGAATTTCAAACTGGTGCGCTGGGACCACATCGCGGCGGCGCTGGGGATCTAAAAACCGCCCCGCGGGGTTGCGATACGGGCGGCGCGGGCCTAGGGGGACCGCGTCTTTCCCATCCTGCAAAGGCCGCCTTTCCCATGACCGATCTCGTCCCCGTCCGCCGCGCCCTGCTGTCCGTCAGCGACAAGGCGGGGCTCGCCGAGCTTGCCGCCGCGCTGGTCCGCCACGGCGTCGAACTGGTGTCGACCGGGGGCACCGCGAAGGCGCTGCGCGAGGCCGGCCATGAGGTGCTCGACGTCTCCGATCTCACCGGCTTTCCCGAGATGATGGACGGCCGCGTCAAGACGCTGCATCCGACCGTCCATGGCGGCATCCTCGCGGTGCGCGACGATGCGGCGCATGTCGCCGCGATGGAAGCGCATGGCATCGGCGCGATCGACCTTGTCGTCGTCAACCTCTACCCCTTTGCCGCGACCGTCGCGAAGGGCGCGCCGCGCGAAGACATCATCGAGAATATCGACATCGGCGGCCCCGCGATGGTGCGCTCGTCGGCGAAGAACCACGCTTTCGTGGGCATCGTCACCGAGCCCGAGGACTATGCCGCGGTCATCGCCGAGATGGATGCCAATGGCGGCGCGACCACGCTGGGATTGCGCAAGCGGCTCGCCGCGACCGCCTTCGCGCACACCGCCACCTATGACGGGATGATCGCCAGCTGGTTTGCCTTCGCGGACCAGGGCAAGCTTTTCCCCGACACGCTGCCGCTGACCGCGAAGCTCCAGGCCGAACTGCGCTATGGCGAGAACCCGCACCAGAAGGCGGCGCTCTACCTGCCCGCCGGCCCCGCCGCGCGCGGCATCGCGCAGGCCGAACAGGTGCAGGGCAAGGAACTCAGCTACAACAATATCAACGACGCCGACGCGGCGCTCGAACTGGTCGCCGAATTCCGCGACGCCGACCCGACCTGCGTCATCGTCAAGCACGCCAACCCCTGCGGTGTCGCGACCGCCGCGACGATCGCCGAAGCCTATGACGCGGCGCTGAAATGCGACGACGTCTCGGCGTTCGGCGGCATCATCGCGGTCAACCGGCCGCTCGACGGCGCGACCGCAGAGCTCATCAGCGGCATCTTCACCGAAGTCGTCTGCGCCCCCGACGCCGACGCCGACGCGCGCGCGGTGTTCGCGAAGAAGAAGAACCTCCGCCTGCTGCTGACCGGCGCGCTGCCCGATCCGGCGCGCGGCGGGCTGATGATGAAGACGATCGCCGGCGGCTGGCTGGCGCAGAGCCGCGACAATGGCCACATCACCCGCGACGACCTGAAAATCGTCACTGAGCGCGCCCCGACCGAAGAGGAGCTGACCGACGCGTTGTTCGCCTGGACAATCGCCAAGCATGTGAAGTCGAACGCGATCGTCTATGCCAAGGGCGGATCGACCGCGGGCATCGGCGCCGGCCAGATGAACCGCCGCGACAGCGCGCGCATCGCTGCGGTCAAGGCGCGCGAAGCTGCGGAAACACACGGCTGGGCGACGCCACGCACCGTCGGCAGCGCCGTCGCGAGCGACGCCTTCTTCCCCTTCGCCGACGGCCTGCTCGCCGCGGTCGAGGCGGGCGCGACCTGCGTCATTCAGCCGGGCGGCTCGATCCGCGACGACGAAGTGATCGCGGCCGCCAACGAGGCCGGGCTCGCGATGGTGTTCACCGGGATGCGCCACTTCCGGCATTGACAGGGTGTGCACCCCGGCGAAAGCCGGGGCCCATGGCGGCGTTGAAGTCGTGGCCCCCGGCTTCCGCCGGGATACAAAAACCTACTCGTTCGCCATCGTGTGCAGCCAGTCGGCGTGGCGCGGCGCCTTTTTCGTCTGGCTCCATTCGTCGAGCATCAGCGGCGCGACACGGCGCAATTCGGCATATTGTTCGGCGGTGCCGATATCGCACGCCAGCTCGACGCGGTGCCCGTTGGGGTCGAAGAAATAGATCGACTTGAAGATGCCGTGATGCGTCGGCCCGAGCACGTCGACGCCTTCGCTTTCGAGATGCGCCTTCGCGGCGACCAGCTCGGCATAGCTGCCGACCCTGAACGCCAGATGCTGCACCCATGCCGGCGTATTGGTGTCGCGGCCCATTTCGGGCTGGTTCGGCAGTTCGAAGAAAGCGAGGATATTGCCGTTCCCCGCATCGAGGAAGACGTGCATATACGGGTCATATTCGCCCGTCGAAGGCACATGATCCTCCGCAAAGGCGGTCGTATAGGTCATGCCGAGCATGCGCTCGTACCAGTCGACCGTCTCCTTCGCATCCTTGCAGCGATAGGCGGCGTGGTGAACGCCGCCCAATTTGATCGGGGATTGGCTGGTCATTATACCCAACTCCGTTCGTGCCGAGCTTGTCGAAGCACCGTCCTTATTCTTCCACCAAAGGAAGAACGGCCCTTCGACAAGCTCAGGGCGAACGGTGAAGGGATCAAGCTTCTTCTTTGATTTCGAGTGCCCCGCGGCGGATCTGGTCCATTTCCATCGACTTGAATAGCGCGGTGAAATTGCCTTCACCGAAGCCCTCATCCTTCTTGCGCTGGATGAATTCGAAGAAGACCGGGCCGATCACCGTCTGGCCGAAGATCTGGAGCAGCAGGCGCGGGTCGCCGTCCTCGGTCGATCCGTCGAGCAGGATGCCGCGCGACTGCAGGCCCTCGACCGACTCGCCATGGCCGGGCAGGCGTTCGCCCAGCATCTCGTAATAGGTGGCGGGCGGCGACGGCGCGAAGGGGTTGCCGAGCGCCTTCAGCTTGTCCCACGCGGCGTAGAGGTCGTCGCAGGCAAAAGCGATATGCTGGATGCCCTCGCCATTATAGGCGCGCAGATATTCCTCGATCTGGCCCTTGCCGCCCGCGCCTTCCTCGTTGAGCGGGATGCGGATCTTGCCGTCGGGGGCGGTCATCGCCTTCGAGGTGAGGCCGGTATATTCGCCCTTGATGTCGAAATAGCGGATTTCGCGGAAACCCGCGATACGCTCGTAGAAAGCCGCCCAATGCGCCATGCGGCCGCCATAGACATTGTGCGTCAGGTGATCGATCAGTTGCATGCCGGCGCCGACCGGATGGCGATCGACGCCCTCTTCATAGACGAAGTCGATGTCGTAGATGCTGAGGTCGTCGCCCCCATTCTTCCCGTCATATCGGTCGATCAGATAGATGATCGAGCCGCCGATGCCGCGGATCGCAGGGAGCCGCAATTCCATCGGCCCGGTCCTCACCTCGACGGGTTCGGCGCCGCGTTCGATCGCTTCGGCATAGGCCTGCGCCGCATCGCGCACGCGCCAGCCCATTCCGCACGCCGACGGGCCGTGTTCGGCGGCGAAATAGGCCGCGGGCGATTTGGGTTCGTAATTGGCGATCAGGTTGATCCCGCCCTGACGCCACAATTGCACATCCTTCGACCGATGTCGCGCGATGCGGGTGAAACCCATCCGTTCGAACACCGGTTCGAGCATGCCCTTTTCGGGCGCCGAAAATTCGACGAACTCGAAGCCATCGAGGCCCAGCGGGTTTTCGAACAGATCGGCCATGGCGCATTTCCCATATAGTTTCAATTGAAACCAACATGGAGAAAACGGGTGCCCGAGTCAATCCTTCGGCATCGCATCGCGCCACGGGCCATGTCCGGAACGCGATCAGGTGCAAGCCGGCGGCGCGGGTGATCCCGTCGCCAGAAAATCCTGAAAATTGGTCGCAAAGACGCGCTGGATGATCGCCTCGTCCTTCCAGTAATCGGTCGCCGCAAACGCATCGAGCGCGCCGGCGACATAGTCCTCGGCATCGGGCTCCTGCTCCAGCATGATCCAGTCGGTCCCGAAGAGGATGAAACGCGCGCCCGGGTCATGTTTCATCGTCAGGCTCGCCAATATCCCCAGCCAGAAGGATTGCGCCGCGCGCGCGTCCGCCGGACGGGCGGCGCGCCCCCAGCCGTCATCGAAACCGTAGGAGAGATCGACATAGATGCGTGCCTTGCCGCAGGCGTTGAGCGCCATGATCTCGCTGAGCGTCTCGTCCATCTCGTTGACCGTGAAGTGGCCGAGGCACAGGCGCAGCGGCTTTCCGTGAACCTCGTAGTGATGCCGCGCCCGCGCCAGCCAGTGGCGGATCGCGGCCTTGCCGTCACCGCCCTCGGTCACCTGGTTGCTGGCGCGCGCGTGCGCGAGCAGCGGAATGTCGTGCTCGGCGACGCGCGCAAAGAAATGTTCGAGCGCGGCATCGATCTCCTCGCCGAAATCGCGCCCCTTCGCGCGGGCCTTCCAGTTCTTGCGGATGCGCCGCCCCGCCAGCGCGCAGCTCGGCAGCGCATTCTTGCCGCTCACCTGAAACCCCATCGGCGGATAGAGCTTCAACCCGGCGATGCCGGGAAAGGCGAGCGGGTCGCGAGGTCCGCCGACATCGGCCCGGCCATTTTCGAAATAGCCGACCAGTGCCTTCAAATAGCTCGAATGCTCCGCAGCCTCGCCGATCCGGCCATAGGCATCCTTCAGCGGGTCATAGCCCGCGAAGCTGTGGATCGTCATGCGCGGGCGGACGATCGCGCGCATCCCCGACCAGAAGCGAATCTGATCGGCGTGGCCAGACCCCGCCAGCGGCCCCTCGCCCAGCCATTCGTCATAGTCGACGAGCAGGTTGACGCAGTCGGTGATGCGGACCCGCTCGCTATTCTCGGCAAATTGCAGATAGGATGCGACATGGGCGCAGCGCGACTGGCGCATCTGGAACGCCCATTTGACGATCGCGCCGATGTCGAGCGCGAGCGCCGCGATCGAACGCGACCGGCGCGTCGGGCGGATGGTGGCGCCAGCGAGAAGCGCGGGCCAGAAGAAATCCGCCTTCTGGGCCGCAGCGATGGTCGCCTGCGCCTCCCCGCCCCGGCACATCGCCGCAATGACGCCCCGATCGACCGGCGCGATAGCCCCCAACAGGCGCCGCGCGGCATCGATCCGTTCGCCCGTCGTGTCGATGGCGGGTCGCCCGCCGCGCGCCATGACCGACAGCACATAGGCCAGCCGGACATAGCTGAGCTGAGTCGGCCGATCGGCCTCCGCGGTTTCCCCCAACGCGTCATATTCGTCCTCGCCATCGCAGGCAGCGGCGAAAAAGTCATACTCAAGCCCGGTCGCGCCCGCGAGCAGCGCTGGATCCGCATCCCGCACGACAGCATCGATGCGCGCCGCAACCTCCTCGGCGAAGCGTTCGGCCGGAACATCGAGCCCGCGGCCGCGGTCCCATGGCGGAACGCGCAGCCGCATCTCGGCGGTCGCGGTCAGCGATGTCTGTTTCAGCACCCAGACCGCAAGATTGACGAAGGCGAGCGCCAGTTCGGGCCATTGCTCGAGATATTTGGGCGCGATCGCATATTTCATGAACCGCACCGCGGGAAGGTCGGCGCCGTTGAAGAAGTGCGCATGGGCGTCGCGGACGACGCGCTGCTTCTCGGGGGCGGGCGGCAGGGCTTCGAAAGGCGGGCATTTCGCGCATCCCGCCAGCGCCATCGTCGCTCCGCCCGCCAGCAACGAGCGCCGGTCCCATTCGCTCCTGCCCATCACTATCCCCCCTTGCCCGCCTGACGGCAGCATGACGGCGGTGGGCGCCTATGGAAAGCCCCGAATCGTCCGATCCGGCGTCAGGCCGCGGCTTCCTCGATCGCCTCGAGCGCCTGCATCCACGCTGCCTCGACCGCCTCCATCTCAGACGCGACCCTGCCGCGCCGCTGGGCAAGATCGCCCATCGTCAGCTTCGCGAGCGCGGGTTCGGCGCTCGCGGGATCGAACATCGCGCGATCGATCGCACTGATCTGCTGCGCCAGCTTCGCCGCGCGCGTTTCATGCTCGCGCGCCGTCTTGCGCAGTGCCGCCTGCGCCTCGCGGGCCCTCGCGGCTTCCTGCCGCGCGAACTTGGCGTCTTTCGGCTTCGCGACCGCGCCCTTCGCATCGTCGTTCGCGGGCCCCTTGCCGAGGATGAAGGCGACATAGTCGTCCATGCTGCCGTCGAAATCGCGCGCGGTGCCGTCATCGACGAGAACCAGCCGGTCGGCGGTGAGTTCGAGCATGTGGCGATCGTGGCTGACAATCAGCACCGCGCCGTCGAAACCGTTCAACGCCTGCACCAGCGCCTCGCGCGCGTCGACGTCGAGGTGGTTGGTCGGCTCGTCGAGGATCAGCAGGTGCGGCGCCTCGCGCGTGATCAGCGCGAGCGCAAGCCGCGCACGCTCACCGCCCGACAGCTTGCCGACCTCGGTCGTCGCCTTGTTGCCCGAAAAGCCGAAACGCCCGAGCTGCGCGCGCACCGCGCCCGGTGTCTTGCCCGCCATCACGCGCGTCATGTGGCCGAGCGGGGTGTCGGCGCCATCCAGCTCCTCGACCTGATATTGGGTGAAATAGCCGACGCGCATCTTGCCCGACACCGCCATGCCGCCCTCCTCGGGCTTGAGCTGCGCCGCGAGCAGCCGCGCCAGCGTCGTCTTGCCGTTGCCGTTGCGGCCGAGCAGCGCGATGCGGTCGTCGGGGTCGATGCGCAGGTTGAGCCGGCGCAGGATCGGTTCGCCCGGCGTATAGCCGACGCTGGCAAGGTCGAGCGTGATCAGCGGCGGCCGCAGCTCGTCGGCGGGGGTCGGGAAGTCGAACACCAGGCTCGGATCCTCGGCGACCGACGCGATCGGCTGCATCTTCGCGAGTTGCTTGGCGCGCGACTGCGCCTGTTTCGCGGTCGAGGCGCGGGCGCTGTTGCGCGCGACATAATCCTGGAGCTTGGCGCGCTGGGCATCCTGCGCCGCTTTCGCCGCGGCGAGTTGCGCGGCGCGTTCGGCGCGCTGGCGCTCGAACGAATCATATCCGCCCGCGTAGAGCGTGATCTTGCCGCCCTCGAGGTGCAGGATGTGGTCGACGACATTGTTGAGCAGGTCGCGCTCGTGGCTGATCACGACGAGCTGCCCCGGATAGGCGCGCAGGAAGCTTTCGAGCCACATCGTCGCTTCAAGGTCGAGGTGGTTCGACGGTTCGTCGAGCAGCAGCAGGTCGGGGTTCGAGAAGAGCAGCGCGGCGAGCGCGACGCGCATCTTCCACCCGCCCGAAAAGCTGTCGAGCGGGCGCGCCTGCATCTCCTCGTCGAAACCGAGCCCGATCAGGATGCGCGCCGCGCGCGCGGGCGCCGTGTACGCGTCGATCGCGATCAGCCGCTCGTGGATGTCGCCGAGCCGGTCGGGGTCGGTCACCGTTTCCGACTGGTGGAGCAGGTCGGCGCGTTCGGTGTCGGCGGCGAGCACGGTGTCGAATGGGGTCGCGGTACCGCTCGGCGCTTCCTGCGCGATATAGCCGATGCGCGTCTTGCGCGGCATCTCGATGCCGCCCTCGTCGGCCTCGAGGCTGCCGATCATCGCCTTCATCAGCGTCGACTTGCCCGCGCCGTTGCGCCCGATCAGCCCGGTCCGGCTTCTGGCCGGCAGGCTCGCGGTCGCGCGGTCGAGGATGGTGCGCCCGCCGAGGCGCACGGTGAGGCCATTGATCGTCAGCATGGCCGCGCGCCTAGCATGTTCGGCGCCGTCGCCCAAGAGGCGGCTTGGCGGCGCGGCGCACGACGGTTAGACTCGGGGCATGCCCGGCCTCGCCCCCTTCCATCTCGCCTTTCCCGTCGACGATCTCGACGCCGCACGCCATTTCTACGGCGTCATATTGGGTTGTCCCGAGGGGCGCAGCGCCGCCGACTGGATCGACTTCGACCTGTACGGCCACCAGATCGTCGCGCACCGCGTCGAAGCGCCGCGCGCCGCCGTCGCCGCCCGCAATCCGGTCGACGGCCATGCCGTCCCGGTCCCGCATTTCGGCGTCGTCCTGCCCCCGTCCGAGTGGCGCGCGCTCGCCGACCGGTTGCAGGCGCACGGCGTTGCCTTCGTCATCGAACCGCACACGCGCTTCGCGGGCGCAGCGGGCGAACAATCGACGATGTTCTTCCACGACCCGGCGGGCAATGCGCTCGAATTCAAGGCTTTTGCCGATATCGGCCAGCTGTTCGCGACATAGCCGGCTCGGTCGGGGCGGGCTCAATCGGGATCGGCTCAGTCGGGAACGTTGCTCGCCTTCGTCGTTTCGGGCACCGGTCCCTCGACATGCGCGGTGCGCAGCGCGACGATCGCCACCCCGGCAATCGCGATCAGCCCGCCGAGCATCATCAGCGGGGTGACCGGCGTTCCGAACCACCACGCCGCCGCCGCGACCGAGATCACCGGGGTCGGGATGGTGAAGGGGACGATGACCGACACATCGTGCCGCTGCAAAAGCCACGCCATCGCCCCATGCCCCATGATGCTCGAAACGATCGCGGCATAGGCGACCCACCCGAACGCCGACAGCGGCAGATCGGCGATCGCCGCGAAACCGGCGGGGTCGCCGATCAGCGTCACCGGGATCATGACGAGGCTGCCCATCGCGCCGACCCAGGCGGTGATGGTGAGCACCGGCACCCCCTTGAGCCCGCGCTGGATCAACGCCCCGAACGCCCAGATCAGGCTCGCGAGCGCGGTGACGAGGATGCCGTGGATTTCCTTGCCGGCCTCGGGGTCGAACAGCAGCAGCACCACCCCCGCCAGCGCCAGCAGGATGCCGGCGATGCGGCGCCAGTGGATTCGCTCCTTGAGGATCAGCACGGCGAGGATCAGCGAGAAGGGCACGCCGAGCTGGCCGGCGATGGCGAGCGCGCCGACATTGTCGGCGACCGCGAGCGACCAGCTCACCGCAAGATAGAAGGCGGCGCCCGACAGCAGGCCAAAGCCGGTGAGCGCCAGCATGCGCCCGGGCACGATGCGCAGGAAGGGCAGGCAGATCGCGAACACCATCAGCTGGCGCAGCATCGCCGAAGGCAGCGCGCCGGCTTCGCCGACGATGATCTTCATCGCGATGATATTGAATCCCCACGCGACGACCATCGCGATGGCGACGCTGCAGTCGAGTGGGCCGAGGGGAGAGCGCGACGCGGTCATGCCTGTCCCCTAGCGGGGTCTATCGGGGGCGTCATGGGCGGTTTGGCGCGATTTTGTTCTGGTGCTGTCCCCGGGCTCAGGCGAGTTGCGTGAGTTGGGGGGTGTATTTTGGTTGCGGGAGTAGGATTTGAACCTACGACCTTCAGGTTATGAGCCTGACGAGCTACCGGGCTGCTCCATCCCGCGCCACCAAAGAGCGGCCCTGGG